>WBZS01001887.1_pt1 | contig 14750 bp, 12 predicted proteins | sample 5204201 | NCBI WGS metagenome assembly WBZS01 (sample SAMN12344357, study PRJNA552823) | activated sludge metagenome | biome: Activated sludge suspended growth; feature: Nitrification reactor; material: Wastewater; isolation source: activated sludge from nitrification reactor of wastewater...
CCCACGGCCGATCCGCATCGGCGTGTTCGCGGTCACCGGGCTGCTGGCCGGGCTGGCCGGGTTGATGCAGTCGGCGCGGCTGGAGGCGGCCGACCCGAACACCGGCACCGGCATCGAGCTGCAGGTGATCGCCGCGGTGGTCATCGGCGGCACCAGCCTGATGGGCGGCCGCGGCTCGGTGGTCAACACCTTGTTCGGCGTGTTGATCATTGCCGTACTTGACGCCGGGCTGGCGCAGATTGGCGCGTCCGACCCGAGCAAACGCATCATCACCGGCGCGGTGATCGTCGCCGCGGTGATCGCCGACACGTTGCGCCAGGCCCGGCGCAGCCGCACCGGCTGAGCAACACGCGGCGCCGCCGGCAGACGCGGCGGCGCCTAAAGCGCGCGCTGGCGTTGCCAGAATCACCCACCGCCCCCTGCCACTGCCAGACGCCCGCCGCATGACCGCCACCATCCGCACCGTTGCCCAGCACGCCGGGGTGTCGGTGGCCACCGTCTCGCACGCGCTGAACCGCACGCGCCATGTCAGCCCGGCGCTGCAGCAGCGGGTCGAGGCGGCGGCGCGCGAGCTGGGCTATGTGCCCAGCGCCATCGCGCGCAGCCTGAAAAGCCGGCAGACGCAGACGCTGGGCATGATGACGCCGAACTCGTCGAACCCCTACTTTGCCGAGATCGTGCGCGAGGTCGAGGACTGGTGCTTCGGCGCCGGCTACCACCTGGTGCTGTGCAATTCGAACGACGAGCCGCGCCGGCAAAGCATTTACCTGGACGTGCTCAGCCGGGGCCGCATCGCCGGGCTGGTGTTGCTGCCGGCGGGCGACGACGGCCAGTTGATCACCCAGTTGCGTGACCTGCGCATGCCGGTGGTGTTGCTCGACCGGCGGCTGCAACTGAACGGGCTGAGCGTCGACGGCGTACACCACGACAACGTGCTCGGCGCGCGGCTGGCTACCGAGCACCTGCTGGCGCTGGGCCACCGGCGCATCGCCTGCATTGGCGCCAGCGCCGAGCTGCCGATCAGCCAGGACCGCGTCGACGGCTGGCGCCAGGCGCTGCACGGCGCCGGGCTGGCCGTTGATGACGCCCTGTTGGGGTTCGGCGGTTTCAGCTTCCAGGGCGGCTTTGACGCGATGCGCGCGCTGCTGGCGCTGCCGCAGCGGCCGAGCGCGGTGTTTGCCTGCAATGACTTGATGGCGGTCGGCGCGCTCGGCGCGATCGAGCAGGCCGGCTTGTGCGTTCCGGGCGACGTCTCGGTGGTCGGCTTCGACGACATCGACCTGGCGCGCTACGTCTGGCCGCCGCTGACCACGGTCGCCCAGCCCAAGCAGCAAATGAGCCGCATGGCGGTCGACATGCTGTTCGAGCGCATCGACGGCCGCCGCACCGAGCCGCGCTCGGTGACGCTGGCGCCGCGCCTGGCGCTGCGCAGCTCGACCGCGGCCTGTGCCGGCGCGACATCGGTCACCTTGCCCCAAGCCGCGGCCAACGCGGTCGCCCCGCCATGAACCCCCCCGTGAACCCGGCAGCCGCCGCTGCTGCCAACCCCGCGGCCACGCCCGCCGCCGACCCACGGCCGGCGGTCGCCGTGCTCGGCAGCCTGAACATGGACTGCGTGATCGGCGTCACCCAGGCGCCGCAGCCGGGCGAAACCGTGGCCGCGCAGCGCGTGCAATACGCCAGCGGTGGCAAGGGCGCGAACCAGGCGGTGGCCTGCGCGCGCCAGGGCGCGCCGGTGCGGCTGGTCGGCTGCGTCGGCGCCGACGAGCACGGCGAGCGCCTGCTGCACGCGCTGGCGCAGGACGGCGTCGACACGCGCTGGGTGGCGCGGCGCGCCGACGCGTCGACCGGGCTGGCCTTTGTCATCGTCGAGGCCAGCGGGCAAAACCGCATCATCGTCCACGCCGGCGCCAACGCCACGCTCGACCCCGACGATGCCGCGCTGCGCCAGATGCTGGACGGCTGCGCGGCGCTGGTGCTGCAGCTCGAAACCCCGCTGGCGCTGGTGCTGCGCGCGGCGCGGCTGGCCGCGGCGCTGGGCTGCCGCGTGGTGCTCAACCCGTCGCCCTGCCTGCCCTTGCCCGACGCGCTGTGGCCGCTGGTCACGCTGCTGGTGGTCAACGAGGTCGAAGCGGCGCACTACGCCGGCCACGCGGTGACCGACGCGGCCAGCGCCGCCGCCGCCGCGCGTGCACTGCGCGCGCGCAGCGGCGGCGCGGTGCTGGTGACGCTGGGCGCGGCCGGCGCGGTGGCCTGCGACGCCGATGGCTGCCGCCACCACCCGGCGCTGGCGGTGCCGCGGGTGGTCGACACCACCGCCGCCGGCGACACCTTCCTCGGTGCCGCGGTGGCGCGCCAGTTGCAGGGCGGCTCGCTCGACGCGGCGGTGGTGCAGGGGCTGCGCGCGGCCTCGCACTGCGTGCAGGTGGCCGGCGCGCAGCCGTCTATTCCCACGCTGGCCGACCTGGCGGCGCTGCCCTGGCCGGCGCTGCCGCTGCGCCTCGACCCACCCCCTAAAGCCTTGGCCTGAATCACCATGAAGCGCACCACGCTGCTGCACCCCGCGCTGTCGCACTGCATCGCCGGTTTGGGCCATGGCGACATGCTGGTCATCGCCGACGCCGGGCTGCCGATACCGGCGCCGGTTGACGGCCGGCCCGAGCGCATCGACCTCGGCTTTGCCCGCGGCGAGCCGTCGCTGGAGGCGGTGCTGCGCGCGGTGCTGAGCGAGATGCAGGTCGAATCAGCCTGGCTGGCCGACGAGGCGCTGGCGCGCGGGCAGGGTGCGCTGCCGGCGTGGTACGCGGCTCAGCCCGCGCTGCAGGGGCTGGCGCCCAAGACCTTGCCGCACGAAGACTTCAAGGCGCTGACCCGGCGCGCGCGGGCGATTGTTCGCAGCGGCGAATGCACGCCGTACGCCAACGTCATCCTGGTCGCCGGCGTCTGCTTTTGACGCGCGTTGGCGGCTTGACCGTCAGCGCGGCTTACAACACCTCGTTGGCGAAGTCGGCCAGCCGCGAGCGCTCGCCGCGGGCCAGCATCACGTTGCCGGCGTGCGGCCAGCCCTTGAAGCGGTCGACCGCATAGGTCAGTCCTGACGAGCCTTCGGTCAGGTAGGGCGTGTCGATCTGCGCCAGATTGCCCAGGCAGACGATCTTGGTGCCCGGGCCGGCGCGGGTGATCAGCGTCTTCATCTGCTTGGGCGTGAGGTTTTGCGCCTCATCGATCAGCACGAACTTGTTCAGGAAGGTGCGCCCGCGCATGAAGTTCAGGCTCTTGATCTTGATCTTGCTGCGCACCAGATCCTGCGTCGCGGCGCGGCCCCACTCGCCGGCGGAACTGTCGCCGCGCGCCAGCACCTCCAGGTTGTCGTCAAGCGCGCCCATCCACGGGCCCATTTTTTCTTCCTCGGTGCCGGGCAGGAAGCCAATGTCCTCGCCGACCGGCACGGTGACCCGTGTGACGATGATTTCACTGTAGCGCCGGTCGTCGAGCACCTGGCTCAACCCGGCGGCCAGCGTCAGCAGCGTCTTGCCGGTGCCGGCGCTGCCGGTCAGCATGACCAGGTCGCACTCCGGGTCCATCAGCAGGTTGAGCGCGAAGTTCTGCTCGCGGTTGCGCGCGGTCACGCCCCACACCGCGTGCTTGGCGTGGGTGAAGTCCTTCACCGTCTTCAGCACCGCGGTCTTGCCGGTGATTTCAGCCACCCGCCCGTGCAGCGGCGCCGCGCCGGGTTGCTCAAGGTAGACAAACTGGTTGACCAGCAGGCTGGGCACCAGCGGGCCGGCGATGCGGTAGAAGGTGGCGCCGCCGGCGTTCCAGCTCTCCATCGTCTTGCCGTGCTGCTCCCAGAAGTCGGGCGGCAGCGCCAGCACGCCGGTGTAGAGCAGGTCGCCGTCTTCCAGCGTCTTGTCGTTGAAATAGTCCTCGGCGGCCAGGCCGAGCGCGCGCGCCTTGACGCGCATGTTGATGTCCTTGGACACCAGCACCACGTCCTGTCCCGGCCGCTGCTCGCGCAACGCCTGCACCACGCCGAGGATCTGGTTGTCGGCCTTGCCCTGCGGCAGCCCGGCCGGCGCCCGGACGTCGAGCTGCAGGGTCTGGAAGTACAGCTTGCCCAGCGCCTCCTTGTGGCCGGTGGAGTCCAGCGCAATGCCTTCGGCGGGGTTGAACTGCGCGCCGTTGCGGCCGATGCTGGCCAGCCCGTCCAGTTCGCGGCTGACCTGGCGCGCGTTGCGCGCGACCTCGCTCATGCCCTTTTTGTGGCCGTCGAGTTCTTCCAGCGTGATCATCGGCAGGAAGACGTCGTGTTCCTCGAAGCGGAACAGGCTCATCGGGTCGTGCATCAGCACGTTGGTGTCGAGCACGAACAGCTTGGCCGCGGCCCCCGCGGTGCGCGGCCGGCGCGGGTGCGCGCGGGCCGGCGTTGGCGCGCTGGCGCTGACGGGCGCCGCACTGGCCGGCGCGGCCGGCAAAGGCTTGGCCGCAGCGCTTGCGGCCGGGCTGGCCGACACCGCTTCAGCCTCCGCCTGCGGCGCCGCGGCGGGCGGCTGCGTTGCGGCTGGCGGCGACGCCGGGCGGGCCGCTGTCCGTGCCGTGGCCTGGCGAGGCGCGGCCGCGGTGGCCGGCGCAGCCGCTTCAACGGCCACCGCGCGGCCGCGCTTGACCGCGCGGCGCGGCGCGGCGTCGGTCAACACCGGGGCGGCGGCTTCGAAATCTTCGGGCGACAGCACCGCGGCTTTGGTGGCGGGTGGCTTGGGCAGCGGCATGGAGGTTCTCGGGCAGGGGGCGGTCGGCGACAGCGCGTTTTAGCGCGGCGCCGACGCAATAAAAAAGCCGCAGCGCGAACGCTGCGGCTTGGCCTTGATCAGCGGTTGCGGCGCCGCAGCGCGGCTGCGGTCGGGCCGACCGCGCAGCGCACTCACGCGGCCTGGCGCGTCAGTTCCTTGACCGCCTTCAGCACCTCGTCGACATGGTCGGCGACCTTGATGCCGCGCCACTCGGCGCGCAACACGCCACCGGCGTCGATCAGGAAGGTGCTGCGCTCAATGCCCTTGACCTTTTTGCCGTACATGATTTTGTTTTTGACCACGCCAAACATGTGGCACAGCTTTTCTTCGGTGTCGGCGATCAGTTCGTATGGCAATTCCAGGTTCTGGCGGAATTTCTCGTGCGAGGCCATGTTGTCGCGCGAGACGCCAAACACCAGCGCGCCGGCCTTTTCAAATTCCTTGTGCTTATCTCGGAATTGCATGGCCTCGGTGGTGCAGCCGGGTGTATGGTCCTTCGGGTAGAAGTACAGCACCACGGCGTGACCGGCAAAGGTCTGCGGGCTGAACTTCACACCACTGGTGGCTTGTGCTTCGAAGTCGGGCAGTGCTTTATTGAGTGCTGGCGTCATGAGCGGGCCAAAGTGGAGTCGGCACAGGCAATGGCGCTGCTGCGGCGGCAGTGGCTGCGGTGCCCGAAACCGGTTAACCCCACATTATAAAGTTGCGAGCCGCCCCACGCCGGCCTTGCTGCGTGTGGCCTTATGCCGCGACCCCCGAAATCAGCAGTGCGGCGACCACCGCACGCCCTTCGCTGGCCAGCACGTTGAAGGTGCGGCAGGCGGCCGCGGTGTCCATGGTTTCGACGCCGATGCGCGCGTCAATCAGCGCGCGCAGCAGCCCCGGCGCGACAAAGGTCAGCCGTGCGCCGCTGCCGAACAGCACCACTTCGGGTTTGAGCGCCAGCAGCTCGGCAAAGTGTTGTTCGGCGAGTTGCTCGATGCGCTGCGGTGCCCAAGGCTCTACGTCGCCCTTCCAGGGCACGCGCACGCTGTGCGTGAAGCGCACGCTGCCCACCCACAGCTCGCCCGGCGCGTGACGGGTGATGACGTTGGTGCCGGGCATGGAATCGGGTTGGAACTTCATCGTCGACGCTGCTGCACGGGCTTCACCGCCTAAAATTGTAGGTTTTTGCGGCCGCCAACCCGGGCCGCGTGCCGGAGCGCCCCTCGCCGTGAGATCGATCGTCAAATCCGCCAAGCTCGCCAACGTGGCCTACGACATCCGCGGGCCGGTCCTCGACAAGGCACGGCAAATGGAGGACGAAGGCCACAAGATCATCAAGCTCAATATCGGCAACGTCGCCGCCTTCGGCCTGGAGCCGCCCGACGAGATCGTGCAGGACATGATCCGCAACCTGCCCAGCCAGGTGGCCGCAGGCTATACCGACAGCAAGGGCTTGTTCGCGCCGCGCAAGGCGGTGATGCACTACACGCAGGAAAAGCACATCGCCGGCGTCACGGTCGACGACATCTACCTGGGCAACGGCGCGTCCGAGCTGATCGCCATCGGCATGAACGCGCTGCTCGACGACGGCGACGAGGTGTTGATCCCGTCGCCCGATTACCCGCTGTACACCGCGGTGGTCGGCCTGTCCGGCGGCCGGCCGGTGCATTACCGCTGCGATGAAGCCAACGGCTGGCTGCCCGACATCGAGCACCTGAAGTCGCAGGTCACGCCGCGCACCAAGGCGATGGTGGTCATCAACCCGAACAACCCGACCGGCGCGCTGTATCCCGACGATGTGCTCAAGGCGCTGGTCGAGGTGGCGCGCCAGCATGGCCTGGTGGTGTTTGCCGACGAGATCTACGACAAGACGCTGTACGACGGCAACACCCACACCAGCATCGCCTCGCTGGCCGACGATGTGCTGTTCGTCACCGTCAACGGCCTGAGCAAGAACTACCGCTCGTGCGGCTACCGCTCGGGCTGGATGGTGGTGTCGGGCGACAAGCGCCGCGCGCGCGACTATGTCGAGGGCCTGAACATGCTGGCCAGCCTGCGCCTGTGCGCCAACACGCCGGGACAGTTGGCGATCCAGACCGCGCTGGGCGGCTACCAGAGCATCAAGGACCTGGTCGCGCCGACCGGCCGGCTGTGCCGCCAGCGCGACCTGGCCTATGCGTTGCTGACGCAGATTCCCGGCGTCAGCGTGGTCAAGCCCAAGGGCGCGCTGTACATGTTTCCGCGGCTCGACCCCAAGGTCTACCAGATTGCCGACGACCAGCAGTTTGCCTACGAGCTGCTGGCCGAGGAAAAGGTGCTGATCGTCCAGGGCACCGGCTTCAACTGGCCAACGCCAGACCACTTCCGGGTGGTGTTCCTGCCCAACACCGACGCGCTTGCCGAGGCCCTGGGCCGCATTGAGCGCTTTCTGGCCAACTACCGCAAACGCAGCACGCAGTGACGGTGCGGGCTGTCAAAAAGCAAGACCTGACCCCCATTATTGTTATGAAACCCATTCAAGTTGGCCTGCTGGGCGTGGGCACCGTCGGCAGCGGTGTCGTCAAGGTGCTGCAGCGCAACCAGCACGAAATCCGCCGCCGCGCCGGGCGCGGCATCACCTTGGCCGTGGTCGCCGACCCCAAGGTCGACCATGCGCGCAGCGTCGTCGGCGACGGCGTGGCGGTGGTCGCCGATGCGCGGCAAGTCATCGCCAACCCCGAGATCGACATCGTCATCGAGCTGATCGGCGGCTATGGCATCGCCAAGGCGCTGGTGCTGGAGGCGATTGCCGCCGGCAAGCACGTCGTCACCGCCAACAAGGCGTTGCTGGCGGTACATGGCAGCGAGATCTTCGCCGCCGCGCGCGCCAAGGGGGTGATGGTGGCCTTCGAGGCCGCGGTGGCCGGCGGCATTCCGATCATCAAGGCGCTGCGCGAGGGCCTGAGCGCCAACCGCATCGAGTGGGTCGCCGGCATCATCAACGGCACCACCAACTTCATCCTGTCGGAGATGCGCGACAAGGGGCTGGACTTCGCCAGCGTGCTGAAGGAGGCCCAGCGCCTGGGCTACGCCGAGGCCGACCCAACCTTCGACATCGAGGGCGTGGACGCCGCGCACAAGGCGACCATCATGAGCGCGATCGCCTTCGGCATTCCGGTGCAGTTCGACAAGGCCCACATCGAAGGCATCACCGCGCTGCAGGCGGCCGACATCCGCTACGCCGAGCAGTTGGGCTACCGTATCAAGCTGCTGGGCATTACGCGGCGGCGCGCGCACGGCATCGAGCTGCGCGTGCACCCGACGCTGGTGCCGGCCAAGCGGCTGATCGCCAACGTCGAGGGCGCGATGAACGCGGTAATGGTGCACGGCGACGCGGTCGGCACCACGCTGTACTACGGCAAGGGCGCTGGCGCCGAGCCAACCGCCAGCGCGGTGGTCGCTGACCTGGTCGACATCACCCGGCTGCACACCGCCGACCCCGAGCACCGCGTGCCGCACCTGGCCTTCCAGCCCGACGCGCTGGCCGACACCGCGGTGCTGCCGATCGCCGACGTGGTGACCTCGTTCTACCTGCGGCTGCAGGTCGCCGACCAGGCCGGCGTGCTGGCCCGCATCACCACGCTGCTGGCCGAGCACGACATCTCGATCGACGCCTTGCTGCAGCGCGAATCGGCCGAAGGCGAAAAGCAGACCGACCTGATCATCCTGACCCACGACACGGTCGAATCGCGCCTGCGCACCGTGCTGGCGCAGATGCAGGCCCTGCCGACCGTGCTGGCACCTATCGTCAGCATTCGCAAGGAAGAGTTGAGCTAGTCGGTTGCGGCTGGCCGGGGGGCGCCGGCCAGCCTGCATCGCTGGCGTTGCGGCCGATCCAGACTCAGGCGCCAAACAGCGCAAACGCGGCCCACACCCTGGGCTGCCGCAGCGCCGGGCGGGGGTGGTGCATGAACTCCAGTTTGGTGCGTTGCAGCGCCTGTGCGTGGCTGGCGCCGCGCCTCAGGTGGCTGAACAGGCGGTGGACGAAGTGCGCCGCCTCGGCGTCGCCCACCGGCCACCAGGTCAGCACGCTGTTGCGGTTGCCGGCCACGCCCAAACCGTAGGCGAAGCCGAATTGGCCATCGGCCGAGGCGGCATCGGCACGCGCGCTGTTGCATGCCGAAATCACCGCCAGGTCGCTGCGCAACTGCAGGCCGGCCAGTTCCACCGCGGTCATTCGGCCGTCTTCCTCGGCGGCGTCGCCCAGTGCGCGCAGCACGACATGCGAGCGGCCGGGGTGTTCCGGCGAGTACCAGGCGTGGGTCGACAGCAGCAGGTAGCGTGCGCGTGCCAACACCCCCGCCGCCGACAGCGCGCGCAGCCGCGACTCGGTGGCGTCGGCGCCCGAGGTGAGCTGCACCCGCGGCGCCGGAAACAGCGCCGCAACGCCCTCCATTTCAGCCTGCGCGGCCTGCAGTGGCGGCCAATCGGTCGCCGCGCCGCTGCCGGGCTGTTCTGCTGTCGGCGACCAAATGGCCGTCGGCCCGCGCGGCTGCGCCGGAACGACAGCCTCCGCGGGCAGCTTTGGCAAGGCCTGCCCGCCGCCTGGGTTGCCGATGGCCACCAGGTCCAGCGCATGGTCGACGCCGCGCCCGGCTGCGCCCGGGCGCGCGTCGCGCGTCGCACGCCACATCGACAACGACGCCACCTGTGACAAGGCCACTGAGCGCGCCACGGACGCGCCACGCCACGGCAGCACGTCAAACGGCAGCGCGCCCAGACCGGCATCGGGCGAGATGACCCATTGGCGGTGCCGCCCAAGCACGGTGCGCATCGGCTCCAGCAAAGTGGCCGCCAGGTTGGCGCACAGCGCGTGGTAGTCGGCCTCGCTGTGTACCGTGACCGCCGTCGCCGGCCAGCAACCGGTGTCTTCGGACGCGCGGTCACAGCGCGTGGCGTCGTGCCGCACCGCACGCCAGCGTTGGCCGCCCTCGGCTTGCCAATGCACGATCTCGACCCGCCCGCCGCTGTCGTCCTGCAGCCAGCGCCGGCCACGGCCGGCCGACCATAGGCGCAGGCTTTCCACGCTTTGTGCCAGGCCCGGCAGCCGGCCCAACTGCTGCCAAGCGGTGGTACCGCGTGCATCCAGCGTCAGCGCGCTGATGCGCTCGTCGTCTTCGACCACGTAGGACACCAGCAGCGCACCGGCGGGCAAGCGCGCCGCGTCGCCGACCGTGGCCGGTGAGGGCCGCGTCAGCCGCGCGTACAGCGGGTAACGCGCACGCAGCGCGGCCTTGAAGCCGCTGACCGCCAGGTTGGCTGCTTCCCAGGTCTGCAGCGCCCTCTGGCGATCAGCGGCCAGTGCGACGTTTTGCAGGTTGTCGCGTGCCGCCTGCACCTGTTCACGCAGGCTTTGCAGCCGACTGAGTTCTTCTCGGGTGACGCCGGCGCTGGCGGCGGCCTGGCGGTCACCCAGCATGCCCAGCAGGCGCGCCGACTTGTAGGCCTCGATGGCTTCAAACGCTGGCGCCAGCCGTCCCTGCTCGGCCAAAGCCCGCGCCTGCAGCCGGCGCCAGCCGGCGTGCCGCTCCAGCAGCGCGGGGGCGATCTCACTGTCGGGGTCGATGTCGTTGTCGGCGCCGTCGGCGTCTGCCAATACCTGCGCCATCGCGGCCGCGGCGGCGGCCGCATCGCCGCTGTCAAGCTGGCTGGCCGCCAGTTCGGCCGTACCGTCAAGCGCCAGCGGTGCCCGCGCACCATAGCGTTCGGTGGTGGTCTGGACCAGCCGCTGCAACGCCGAGCGTGCGTCGACCGCGCGCCCCATGCGCCGCAACACGCGGGCGCGCTGGATGCCCACGCTCAAGGTGTCGAAGTGGTCGTCGCCCAGCGCCGTACGGTCCTGCGCCTGGGCCTCGGTCCAGGCGTCCAGGGCCGATTCAAGCGGCCCGACTTTCGACAGTGCGCGCGCCAGCAACTCGCGCCCAGCCCGGGTCTGGAAATGCCCCGCGCCCCAGGCGGCCTGGCTTTCTTCAACCAGCGCGCGCAAGGCGAGCACCGCCTGTTGCGCATGGCCCAACGCCAGCAACTGCGTGGCCGCGCCGCGCCGGCTGGCCAGCGTGCTGGGGTGGCCGGCGCCAAGCTGCTCGCGGCGCACCGCAACGGCCCACTCGTACAGCGCCAAGGCTTCGGCGTGGCGGCCCAGCCGGCCAAGCACGTTGGCGGTGTTGTTCATCGTGGAGAGCGTGGTCGGGTCGCGCTCGCCAAGCGTCGGCAGACGCTGCTTGAGCACGGCCTCGTTGTCGGCCAGCGCCTCGGCCAGACGGCCCAGCCGGTTATAGGCGTGGGCCCGATTGCCCCGGGTGGTCAGCGTCCAGCGGTGCGCCGCGCCCAGGCCGGCGGTGCGCAGCGCGAGTGCGCGGTCAAGCATTGGCAAGGCCTCGAACGCCGCGCCCGACTCGACCAACGCGACCGCGTAGTCATCCAGCAGGGTCACCGATTCGAGGTCGTCTTCGCCCAGCACGCGGCTGCGCAGGGCCATCGCCTCGCGGTAGATCGGCAGCGCGTCGCCGACCGACTGCAACGCCTCCACCACCCGCGCCAGTCCGGCCAGGCTGGAAATCGCGCTGCGGCTGTGCGCCGATCCGGCCTCGCGGTGGCGCCGGCCGATGTCTTCAAACGCGTCTTTGGCCGGCCCCAGGCGGCCCAGCCGAAGCAGCGTCGACGCAAGGTAGTAGTGGACCTTCAAGGTCGCCGGCGCCGCTGGCCCCAACTGCGCCTGGCTGCGCGCCAGCAGCGGCTGCAACTCGGCCAGGCCGGCTCGGTAATCGCCGCCCATCAACACCGCGTGGACGCGTTCGAATTCCGATTCAATGGCCTGCGTCGCCGGCGCCTGGGCATCGCCACCGGGCGCGGCCGACACCGCTGCGCGGCGCCCATCGGGTGCGGGCGACGGCCCGGGTGCGTGCCCAGCGGTCAGCGCGCAGGCATTCAAAAGCCACGCGCAGGCCACCGTGGCCAACCAGCCGCCCCAGCCCGGGGTCTGCGTCAGACGCTTACAGTTGGAGAGCTTGTTTGCCACTTGCGCCATGTTCCGCCCTTGCCACCGCCGTCGTTCGCGCCTGTTGCCGCGCCTGGCCGGCTTGGCGCTGGCCGCGGCCTGCCTGGGGCCCACGTCGTGGGCCGCCGATGGCGCGCTGCTGATCGGCGTTGGCGACTATCCATTGCTCGGCAAACGCCTGGCCGGACCGGCCAATGACCTGCGGCTGATGCGCGCGCTGCTCGGTCGGTCTGGATTCTTGCCGCAACAAATCGTCGAATTGAGTGAACGCCCCGAGCGGCAGGGCTTGCCGACGCGCGCCAACATCGTGCAGTCGCTGGGCGACCTGGCCGCGCAGGCACGCCGCGGCGACTGGATCGTGGTTTACTTTTCCGGCCATGGCGCGCAGGTGCCGCAGTCGCCGGCGACCCGGCTCGCCTATCGCGAACCGGATGGCTTTGACGAAGTGTTCCTGCCGCGCGATACCCGGCGCTGGAACCCGGCATCGCGCGAGGTCGACGGCGCCATCGTCGACGATGAAATCGGCCAGGCGATGACCGCGATGCTGCAGCGCGGTGCCAAGGTGTGGGCCATCTTCGACACCTGCCATGCCAGCGACATGACCCGCGGCCCAAACGCCGCGCGGGCTCAACCGGTCGAGCGCGCGATCAGCGCGACCGAGCTTGGCGTTCCGGCGCGCCTTTACCTGCAGGCGCAGGCCGCTCCCCGGCCTGCACGCCGCGCGGCCAAGTTGCCCGCCGTGGCACCGGCAGCGACCGCCATGGCGGTGGTCTTTGCCGCGGCGCAAAAGGGCGAGGCGACCACCGAAGAGCTGTTCGACGACCCGTTGCAGCCCGGGGCCAAGGCGCACTTCGGCATCTTCACCTACGCGCTGCACCAGCGCCTTGGCCAAGCGCCGGCCAGCTTTGCCAACGCCGCCGCGGCCATTGAAGCCGCTTACGCCGACCGCCCGTTCCCCAAACCACGCTGGTCTGGCGCATTGGACCAGCCGCTGCCGCTGCTGGCGGGGCGGCGCGCGGTTCAACCGCTGGCCTTGTCGGCGCGGTAGCGCCGGTGCGGACGGCGCAGCGGCGTCGTCAACGCGGGCGCCTGAGCAGCACATCCAGCCGGCCGTTGGCCGGCCAGTCGACGCCGAGTTGACGCAGATCCTGCTGCAGCGCCGAATCGTGCGCCGGCAGCATGGCCTGCAGCTGCACCACCTGCGGCGCCAGCACCACCCGGCGCAGCGCCAGCTGCCGGCGCGCCAGCACCGCCGCAATGCGCTCGGCAAGCTGCGCCGGGTCATCGACCGTCAGCACCTGCGCCGCCTGCTCGCCGCGGCTGGCCGGCAGTTCCGGGCTGTCGCCGATCGACCCCTCGGGCGCAAACAGCGTTGGCCAGGGCACCACCAGCAGCAGTGCCAGGCCGATCAGCACCGGCAGCAGCACCCGACGCCGCAGTTGCCTGAGCTTGCCGGCAAGCGCAGCCCACCCGCCATGCGCCCCCTGTGAGCGCCGGCCGTCGAGCATGCCTTGCGCGCGCCAGCGCCTGATCAGCGCGTCGTCAAACTCGGCGTCCTCGGGCGCTTGATCGGCCAGGTGCTGGCTGACCAGCGCGCGCAGCAGCAGCCCGACGCGCACCGCCGGGCTCATGCTGGAAATACCGGTCGACCCATGCAGGCCGGCCAGCCAGTCGTCCACAAGGCGGTCATGGTTCGCTCCTTGCGCAGCGGAGGTCATGTGGCTGCGTCGCTAATCGCGTTGGGCCTGGCCGCGCCGACGACCGATCATTTCCGACGCTTCCAGACAGGGCGCCAGATACGGCAGCACTGCGCTGCAGCACTGGCTGACAAACTGCCGCGCCGCGCCGTAGCTGCGCCCCAGCCGCTCGGCCACCTCGCGCAGGTCATAGCCGATGACCAGCAGTTCGATGCACAGGTAGCGTTGCGGCTGGTGTTGGCGAAAACGCTCCAACTGCGTCTTCAGGCACTGCACCGTGGCTGGGTCCGACAGCGAATCGTCGGCCACATCCGGCCAGGCATTGGGCAGGCCGGTGGTGGCGTCGTCTTCGGCTTCGGTGGACAGCGCGGCATCTTGAAACAACTGCCGTTGCCGACCCTTGGCAATCCAGTGGCGGTTGAGCACATTGACCGCAATCGCGCCCAGCCAGGCGTCGAACTTTTGCAGGTCACGCAATTGGTCGATGGTGGCCACCACCGCGGTCAGCACCTCGCTGATCAGGTCATCGACCTCCTGGGGGGCAACGCCCGCGCGAAAAAACCGGCCCCTGAGCAATGGGCGAAAGTTTTTGATCAGCGCCCTTCCGGCGGTTTCGGCAGCGTTGCCCCCCAACGCCAAACCAGCCGCGAACGCGGCCGCATCGAAGGCCAGACCCAGCCGCGGCGGCGTGGCCGGGTCATGACGCACGGCGTCTGGCGGGCCTGGCAAGGCGCCGGCGGGCGACGGTTCGGTGGTCATGGCGCAGCCAGGTTGGGTGGAAAGCGGCGCGGCCGGGCGGCCACGCGTCGGCTTGGGGTGGTGCCTTGCATTGATCGCCCAACGCCTGGCTTGTCAGGGCAGGTCGGCTCTTGCCGTGTCACGCGCGACTTGGTTTCCGGCGGCCGGCCGGGCCGGCCAGGGCACCGCGCGTCAGCAGCCGCGGCCCCCCGCATCCCGGGGGGATTGGCGGCCGCCCGCCTGACAAACGACGGCAACATTTATCTGGTCTGGCATGCGCTTGGGGGCTCTTTGTGGCCCGAATGTGGTGGTGTATCTGAGGGTCACCACCCAGCATGCAGCACGGTCGTTACTGATTTGACAGTGATCAATTATTTGGGCTCTTCGTGACTTTCAGTGGGATCCAGCACTGGCCGGCCGCAGATCAAGCTTGCCGCAGAAGAAGAGGATGCGCGTTCGGAAGTTCTCGAAGCTGCGGAATCCGCGGGCGTTGGCCTTGATCGT
>WBZS01000961.1_pt1 | contig 14744 bp, 17 predicted proteins | sample 5204201 | NCBI WGS metagenome assembly WBZS01 (sample SAMN12344357, study PRJNA552823) | activated sludge metagenome | biome: Activated sludge suspended growth; feature: Nitrification reactor; material: Wastewater; isolation source: activated sludge from nitrification reactor of wastewater...
AGAAGGTCGAGTCATCCCGATCTCCTGGTCGATGGCCGATCCGCTCTTTCGCGAGCTAGTCGGCGACCGAGTTAGGCCTAGCGATATCCAAAACCCAACTCTGGCTATCGCGATGAAAACGGCGAAAGACTACAAGATCCCGTACGTCATCACCGTCAGCGTCTTACGAGTGGAAACCGAGTTCAAGCCGATCTGCAAGGTGTACCGAGTCCCGGGAACAAACCCGATTTGGCAATACGGGGGAAGCAAGGGCCAAGACATCACGCTTAGCGTTATCAAGGTCGGCGTCGAGATTGACTGGGAAAGCTCAGTCAAATCTTGGTCGAGAACTTGGGCGACCCAACTCGCGGCAGGGCCATTCAAAGACTTCGCCCCGCACGCCAAGATAAACACCACCGAACTCGAACCAGGCATGAGTTACGGCGGCACAAATCCAAACGTGCTCCCACCCCTCGATCCCAAGGTTAGCGAACGCGCCCTCAAACTTCTTGCCGATGGCTTTCCCGCGGAGGCAATCTCGATCCTGCGCGATGCGGTCGATCTCAATCCATTCGACCCGGATATCCGCATGACGCTAGTCTCTGTCTTGACGAAAGAGTCCAAGCTTGATGAAGCCGCAGACGAAGCTTTGCGCGCTGTAAATTTGATCCCTGACCAAGCCAAGCTGAGAATCGTTGCTGCTCAATCTCTCTTGCGAGTGGGGCGCACGGCCGAAGCAAAGAGCCAGCTTAACGAAGCCTTAGCCCGAGCCACCGACGACGCAGCTACCGACATGCTCCTCGGCGACATGGCGCTCTCCCAAGGCGACGCAGCCAAGGCACTGGCGCATTACGAGAAATCCCTCTCCCGAGCCCCTTCGTACTCGGCAGGCATTGGCATGGCGCTAAGCATGGCTCTTCTTGGTGAATCTGAGGACAAGATTCGGCAGCATCTGGGCGGGATACCGATCCCCGAAGTCAGCGAACCCGGCGAATCGTATCGCAAGTTCGTCGAGATTCTGAACATCGCCAACGAGCAACTGGGCAAGATGCTCAAAGAGGCACTTGCTAAAGGTCGGGTCAAGGCCCGCGATCCTGAAGCAATTGTCATGATCCAAAAAGCCGACGCAATTGCCGCGGGGCTTTCGATGGTGGTCGCGAAAATTGAATGCCCAGCGATTCACGAAAAATCCCATCAACGCCGAGTTTTGGCACAAGGATTGCTGAATCAAGCAGCAGCAGAGGCTTTGGACTTCATCCAATCGGGCAATGCCGACACCGGAGATGAAGCCACCCTGAGCCTTGGCGAAGCGCTGAAACAGATGATCGCGGTGCGCACCGTCTTCGCATTCGAACTGTCCCAGCCCTAAGCCGATCTGCTGGGTGGCGCTATGTTCGAAGTCGTTTCAACAATCGGAAATTTCATTCTCGTATTTGTGGTCGCTGTTGCAGCGGGATACCTAATCGGCGGCGCAATTCGCTGGACTCGCCACCACCTTTCGCCTGTTCCCGCTGGCTGCGCATTAACTCTAATTGCCCCTAGCGGATATAAGTACCGAGCTAGATTGATCCGATCGCATAGCAGCACCTGGGAAGTCTCGGCACCCTTGCTCAAAGGCGTATTTGTTCCATTTCGAGCTGGCGAACGAATGCTGGTCGAGGCGCCTTCTGCTTTTGGAGTCCACAGATTTCAAACCGAAGTCCTTGAGCGAGTTGAGGACTCGAAAACCTTCTTGCTTCGCGGTCCGAGCAACGTTAAGCTTGAAGAACGCCGATCCGAAAAGCGCGTCAACTTTGCCAACGACGTCCAAATCCATGTGCAAAACTCCGAAGGCAGGCTCCTCAATCTCTCGACCGCAGGGGCAAAGATTGTCTCGCCGGTTGAGGTTTGTCCGGGCGATGCAATCTGCATCGAGATGCCGGGTGGCGCAACCGCCCGGGCCTGGGTGCTCAACGTCGCGCCATCGTGCATCGGTGTTTTCCGAGGGATCGAAGCCAGGGTTCTGTGGTTCGATCCGCTGCCCGAACTGACGGTTCGCGCCCTGTCGCCAAGGTAGCATCAATGGGTGCAAGCCGTTCAAAAATTCTCCGTCGGCAACCTCGAATTTGGAGGCGACCGCCTCATCATTATCGGCGGCCCATGCCTTGCCGAAAGCGATCTGATCTGCCTTGAAGTAGGGGAAAGGCTCTTGCAGATTTGTCAGGAATTTGGGTTCGGTTACGTGTTCAAAGCAAGCTTTGACAAGGCCAACCGGTCTTCTCTGACTGACCGAGGAGACGGCTTGAAAGTCGGGCTCGAGCGAATCGCTCACACCGCAAGACTGCTCAAAGTCCCATGCACCACGGACTTGCATTCGCCGGAGCAAGCATCCGAAGTTGCGGCTGTAGTTGACCTCCTTCAAATCCCCGCGTTTCTTTGCCGACAGACCGACCTCCTGCAAGCCGCCGCCGAAACGGACAAGCCAGTAAACGTAAAAAAAGGCCAGTTCCTCGCGCCATGGGACACCAAAAACATCGTGGACAAACTCCACGCCTTCGGAGCAAAGGGAACCATGCTGACGGAGCGCGGCACCAGCTTCGGCTACAACACCCTGATCGTCGACATGCCCGGCCTTGAGACGATGCGCGAACTAGGCGTCCCCGTTTGCTTCGACGCAACCCACTCCGCGCAGCGACCAGGAGGTCAGGGCACAAGTACGGGCGGCGTCCGAGAATCCATCCCCGCAATGGCCCGGGCGGCTGTGGCGGTGGGAGTCGATGCGCTATTCCTAGAATGCCATCCGGATCCTGCGAAAGCCCTAAGTGACGCAGCCACACAATGGCCCTTAAGCGAAGCTCATAAGCTATTAGCGCAGATCGACAAGATCGACAAAGCGCGAAGGTCTTTGCAATGAATCAATGTCCTTCGTGAGAAGGATCGAGGAATAGGTACACAACTTAGAAGAGAGTGGCGATTCCCATCTTTACGATTTCAGCCGCTCGCGCCTCCGCATAAGTCCATGCACAGAAGGTAACTCTTTCGTCAGAGTTTCTGGCAATAACGAACGGGTCGTCTCCAAAGGCAATGTATCTATCATAAAGCTCTTCCTGGGTCATACCAGGCTTATAGTTCCACCTGAGACTCTGATCAACTATTTGCTTGCACCTTGCGATGGCTTCGTCTGCGGAAGCATAAGTGTTATCGGTGCATCGCTCCTCTTCATCCATGAAATGGAAGTTATCATCAACCATTACGTCGTATTGAACGTCCAGGTTTTCCTCTGTCATTCGTTCCCCCTCGGCTCCGTCCCATAAGTCGTGAATGTTGAGATGGACCGATCTAATACTACGAAGGTATCTCGAAACGAGCGACTCTGGGCCTAGGACTTTGAGTCAGAATAATCGGATGCAATGCCTTATCGTCATCCCCGCTCGAATGGGCGCAACCCGGTTTCCTGGCAAGCCTTTGGTGGACTTGCTTGGCAAGCCGATGGTCCAGTGGGTCTACGAGTCGGCTCTCGCTTCCGGAGTCGGAGATCGAGTCGTGGTGGCTACCCCCGACCCGGAGATCGTGGAGGCTTGCGAGCTTTTTGGTGGCGAGGCTGTGCTGACCTCCCACGACCACGCAACGGGTACCGACCGAATTGCAGAAGTCGCGTCCAAAATCCCGGCGGAGTTCTATGTCAACGTCCAGGGCGACGAGCCGCTGATTCAGTCTTCGAGCATCGCTCGGTGCGCAGCACCTCTAATAGAAAACAACCAGACCCAAATGGCAAGCGTCTATTCCGAGTGCCCTGAGTCGGAATACGATGATCCGACTGTGGTTAAAGTTGTCACCAACGAAGCAGGGAACGCACTTTACTTCTCGCGCTATGCAATTCCGTTTCCACGCAATCCAAGATTGCTGCCCGTAAAAAAGCACGTCGGACTATATGCGTATCGCCGAGATCCGCTTATGAACTTTAGCAAGTGGCCGATGAGTCCGCTTGAATCTGCCGAAAGCCTTGAGCAATTAAGGTTCATGGACCACGGGATTGCCATCGCCATGCGCGAGGCGGCGGGGACGGAGTTGGCCATTGACACCCCCGAGCAAGCGGAGCGAGTTCGCGAGATTCTGCGGTCGCGCGGGTAGCATCGGCGCGTGAACGAAAACAGCCGACGCAAAATGCCGCTCCATGTCAAGGTCTTTATCGGCCTATTGGCAGGAGCGATCGCCGGGATCGTCGCGCAAACCACGCTTGGCGCAAAGGATCCTAACGTCGAGTGGGTGCGTACCAATCTCGCGGATCCCATCGGTTCGATCTTTCTGAACTTCATCTTCATGATCGTGGTGCCGCTGCTGTTTTCGGCCCTCGTCCTCGGCATTGCTGAGATGGGCGATATCAAAAAGGTGGGCCGAGTTGGCGGCCGCGCCCTACTTCTAACCGTGATCCTCAGCAGCATCGCGGTCGTCATCGGACTCGCCGCCGTGAACGTATTCAAACCAGGCAAAGGCATCTCCGACGAATCACGCGCGATGCTGATGCAAAGCTATGGCAACGATGCGGCAAAGAAGAGCATCACGCAAGCAGAGAGCGCGAAGTCTGCGTCCGACACCATCGTCGATCTGATTCCACGAAATCCACTGAAGTCAGCGGTCGAGGCACTGGAAGGCGGCATCTTGCCGTTCATGGTTTTCGCGCTGATTTTTGGGTTGGCGCTATGTAGTATCGAGCCTGAAAAGGCGCTGCCCGTGAAGTCATTTCTTGAAGGACTCTATGCCGTTTCGCTGAGGGTCATAGACTTCGCGATGAAGCTCGCGCCGATTGGGGTCTTTGCGCTTGTCTTCAAGACCTCGTCGCTCCTCGGGTGGCCCGCGATGGTTGCGCTTGGCAAATACGCAACCCTCGTTCTCTGCGCGCTCGCGTTCCACATGTTTGTGATCTATCCCATTGTGTTGCGGTGGATTGCGAAGCGCAATCCATGGCAGTTCTTCCGCCAGATTCGCGAGGTCATGGTGACCGCATTTGGCACCAGCTCCAGCAACGCAACGCTCCCTACGGCGTTGCGCGTTTCCGTTGAGGAAGTAGGGATTCCTCGCAAGACCAGCTCGTTTATTCTCACGGTTGGAGCAACTGCAAACCAAAACGGGACCGCGTTGTTTGAAGGAATCACAATCCTTTTTCTTGCTCAGTTCTTTGGGGTGGAGCTGGCGATTGGTCAGCAAGTCATGGTGATGGGGCTGGCGATTCTTGCTGGAGTTGGAACTGCTGGAGTGCCAGGTGGCGCTTGGCCCATGATCGCTTTGATTCTGATGAAGATTGGAGTTCCGGGCGAGGCGATTGGTATCTGCCTTGGCATCGATCGGATTTTGGATATGAGTCGGACGGTCGTTAACGTTGTCGGCGACATCGCGATTGCGGCATGCGTGAGCGAGATGAGTGGGGCAGAGGATGAAATACCCGAGGAACTTGCCTCCTAAGTCCCTCAGATTCGAGCGGCTGACCTCAGAGCACATCGCTGAAGTTCTGAAGGTCGAGGCCGCCTGCAATGCCGCGCCGTGGTCGGAGCAGTCGTTTAAGAACGAGCTGGACCATGAACATGGATTGTTCCTCGTTGCCAAGGTCAACGCCGAGATAGTGGGGTACGCGGCGCTATGGCTGCTCGTTGATGAGGCTCACATTACAAACGTCGCGATCAAGCCCGAAGCAAGAAGACAAGGAATCGCCCGCACCCTTCTTATTGAGCTTCTCAACCAAGCAAGGAAAGCAGGAATGACTTGCGCCACCCTTGAAGTCCGTGCCTCAAACGAGCCTGCTTTAAAGCTCTACGCGGGTCTCGGTTTTGTCGAGGCAGCAGTTCGCAAAGGCTACTATCCCGACAATCGCGAGGACGCCAAAGTGCTCTGGCTTTACGACCTTACTGGCTGGGACCCGTCCAGGTATCCTGCACCCTAGCATGTCGGTACTCATCAACAAATCAACGCGCGTTCTAGTCGCAGGAATGACCGGACGGGAAGGCTCCTTCCACACCCAACAAATGATCGAGTACGGCACTAATGTTGTCGCCGGAGTCACTCCAGGAAAAGGCGGACAAACCCACCTTGGAGTTCCTGTTTTCGACACGATGCATGAGGCAGTGAAAGCAACCCGACCCGACGCGGCACTAATCTTCGTTCCTGCTCCGTTCGCCGCCGATTCGGTGCTTGAGTGCGAAGACGCTGGAATTCCATTTGTGACTTTGATCACCGAGGGCATCCCCATCAACGACATGCTTCGCGTGAACAATCTGCTGAAAGCAAACGGCAAGACTCGGCTGCTTGGCGGAAACTGCGCGGGCATCATCACTTCTGGCGAATGCAAGATGGGCATCATGCCGGGACACATCTTTGCTCCCGGCCCGGTCGGAATGGTCTCCCGCTCCGGCACCCTTACTTATGAGATCGTTTGGGAGTTGACGAGTGCGGGACTTGGGCAAACGACTTGCGTCGGAATCGGCGGCGACCCTCTTCCTGGGACTCGGTTTATCGATGTATTGAAGATGTTCGAGGCCGACCCCGCCACAAAGGCCGTCGTAATGGTCGGTGAGATCGGTGGGACTGACGAGGAAGTTGGCGCGGAGTACATCAAGCAGATGTCCAAGCCAGTCGTAGCTTTTATCTCCGGGCGAACCGCACCTCCGGGCAAGCGAATGGGCCACGCCGGCGCGATCATCAGCGGGGGCATGGGCACGGCGGAGTCCAAGGTCAAGGCTCTCAATGAAGCCGGAGTTTCGGTCGCCGACAAAACAAACGATGTACCAGGTTTGGTGCGCGATGCCCTCGGCGTCGCGGTTTAGCACTTACAATAACAGAACAAGGAAATGAACTGCGCTAACTACTTTGATCATGCCGCGACGACCCCGGTCGATTCCCGGGTTCTGGACGCGATGCTTCCATGGCTCGGCTCCAATTGCGGCAACGCGCACAGCATCCACTCGTGGGGTTCTGCAGCAAGAGAAGCAGTCGAACTAGCGCGGACTCATATTGCGCAGGTTCTGGGCGCCGACGATCCGAGCGAGATCACTTTTACCTCTGGGGCAACCGAATCCAACAACTGGGTTCTGAGCAACTTTAAGACTTTTGCGATTAGTCCGTTTGAGCACAACTCCGTCCGCGACCCAGCCCGAAAGCGTGGGGCGATCATCCTTGGTAACGACGGCTTCGAGCTCAAGTCGCCCGAAGTTCCGGTCGAGCTGATCTCCGTGATGTCGGTGAACAACGAAACCGGTGCATTGCTATCGCCACCTTTTGCCAACGAAGCAAAACTCCACCAAGACCTCACCCAGCAAGTCGGCAAACTCCCGATCGACCTCGACTTTGTCGATTACGGCAGCCTGAGCTCGCACAAGTTTTACGGCCCGAAGGGCGTCGGTGCGCTCTACATCAAAGGAGCAACGGGGCTCGACCCGCTCATTGCCGGTGGCGGCCAGGAAAACGCTCTGCGCTCTGGAACGCTCAACGTCCCGGGCATCGTTGGCATGGGAGAAGCAGCGCGAATTGCCAAGGACCAGCGCGACTTTGACTTCCATCATGCGCAGGAGCTAAGGTCCGTGATTGTCGATTCGCTTTCACAATTGCCGGATGTTCAGTTTAATGTCCACACCTCGAACTCCCCGTTCGTCCTCAGCGTCTCTTTCCTCGGGATAGTCGGTGAGTCTTTGGTGGTCGAACTCGACCAGCTTGGGTTCGCGATATCCAGCGGACCTGCTTGCAGTAGCAAGTCGATTGAATCGAGCCATGTTCTCAAAGCACTCGGGCTCGATTATCGATGGCTGAGCGGCACGATCAGGATCAGCGTGGGGCGAAAGAACACCGTCGACTCGGCAAACGACCTCTGCCGGAACATCAGTGCGACCGTCAAAAACCTGCGTCAACTGCGCGTTCAGTAAAAAAGGCTACGCTTTTAGTTAAAAAAGCGTAACGATTTTACAAAAAGTGTCGTTTAATAAAGAGTGCCTTGACAAGCACGGCGAGTTTTTGCGCTCAGATTGTGCTACCAGACCTGTCCAGGCATTTTTCCCAGGCACTCTCACTGCAAAAAATTGCGTACGAAATCGACACAACAAGGATTTCGAAAGCGTCAATCGAATTAGAGTATTCAGAAAAAGCATACCGCACACGACAAGGGAGAGCGTCCACCTCGTAGGACTAAAAGAGAGGGACGCAGCGAAATTTTAACAGAAGGATCGAAAAAACAAATGCCGATTGAAAACGGGATACCAACTCAAGCGCGCCGAGGGCGAGCCATTACGGTTCGAACTCCAAACCGCCACAACTATGTGGAGGCGGCATCCCATGCGCTAACCGACGACCCAGCCACGGAGCCGGCAGAAGACGATCTGCTGGAGCTTGCCGAGGCGGAAGAGGAAGTCGAAGAGCCGGTAGCACCACCCGTTCATGACGATTCTGAGGAATTGGAAATGTGGATGCGCCAAACTCGGCGCGCCCAGCTTCTGACTCCTGAGCAAGAAGTTCACCTGGCGAAGCGCGTTCAGGCTTTGGATCCCGATGCTAAGCGACAACTGATCGAATCAAACCTTCGACTCGTTGTGAGCATCGCGAAAAAGTACAACGCCCGCGGTATCCCCCTGGCTGACCTGATTCAAGAGGGCAACCTCGGACTCATCCGCGCAGTTGAAAAGTTTGACTGGCGCAAGGGCTTCCGGTTCAGCACGTATGCAACTTGGTGGATTCGCCGAGCAATCGCTCGCGCAATCATCAACCAAGGGCGCACGGTCCGAATTCCGGTCTACGTTGCCGAGCTGATCAACAAGGTCATGAAGACGGCGAGCCGATTGCAGCAAGAGCTGCACCGCGAGCCAACGCCTGACGAGATTGCTCAAGAAGTTGGTATGAGCGCTGAGCGCGTGCAAGAAATGATGCGCGTTGCAATCGAGCCGCTTTCCTTGGAAACGCCGGTTGGAGAAAAGGACAACAGTTCCATCGGGGACTTTATTCCTTCGACCAACATGCCGTCTCCGGGCGATGTTACGAACACGCTAATTCGACGCGAAGAGATCGATGGCATCTTGGGACGGCTCACCAGCCGCGAGCGAGATGTCGTGCGACTTCGATTCGGCCTGGACGATGGTCGAGCCCGAACGCTTGAGGAAGTTGGTTCCGCGCTGAACGTAACCCGTGAGCGAGTCCGACAGATTGAGCTTCGCGCGATGAAGAAGCTTCGACATATCGGTCAAGAACTCTCGTCTCAAGGCTTCGCGATCACGCCAAGCCCGAACTAATCGACCATGCCTGGTGGCCCTTGTCCGCTCGCACTCGCGCTGACAAGGGTCCCATCCAAACGGTGGTCCACCCGCGCCGATCTCGCCGAACGACTAACTTTTGTTCACGCTCAAATAATTGAGCACTGCGCGGTGCCATTCTCCAACCAAGCCCTCGCCGACATGGCGGCCCTCTCTCCCGATCACTTTCTGCGTACTTTTCGAGAGACTTTTGGGATAACCCCATCGGAGTTGCGTGGCGAGTCTCGGATGTGTCTCGCTCGCAAATTGATAGAAGAAGGATCTTCTCCTTCCGAAGCCGCATGGCGAGTTGGCTATGTATCGCTCGGTACCTTCTCCCGTCGATTTCGGGCGAAGTTCGGAGTCAATCCGAGCGCCGTCCACAAAAACCCGATCCAGGATAACTGAAGTCCGGTGCTGGTGACATAACATATCCTCGTTATGTTTAATAAGCTTTGTCACCTAGAGTTTCAAGTCACCGATATGCTTCGCGCGCAGGCATTTTATGAAGGCCTCTTTGGCTGGACGTTCCGTGCCTTTACGGATGAGATGGTGGTCTTCGGCACCGCCGATGAGCACATCGGAGGATTGCAAAAGGTTGCCGAAGTCAAGCTCGGCGGCTCGCCTTCGGTCTGGTTCAAAATCGAAAACTTGGAGGCATCGGTCAAAAAGGCAGTCGAGCTAGGCGGTTCCGCGCCCAACAAAATTTATCCTGTGCCAGGCGTTGGTCACTCGGGTGCGGTGCTCGACCCGGACGGCAACGCCGTTGGGCTTGTTCAATACGATGTTCCCTAGAGCTTTTTGAGTTCTCGGAAAAGGGCCCCGGAAAACTCTTGAGGATCAACGCGCGCAAAGTGAATCGGCGCAGGGTCGACGAACACGAGTTTGGGATCGACGAGCGGCGGTCCAGCCGGGATGCTTGCTTGAACCAAAACGTGGGTGTCGGTGAGTTTCAGCGCGCACCCACACCGCTTCGCCCCTGTCTCAGGATCGACGACATCGTTGGCCGAGACGTGGGCGAAGCAGTCTTGGCTCCGCCCAACAGAGCGAAGCCAAGGAGTTTCTTCGCCAAAAGCACTCGGGACGCCGACCTGATTGAGCGCTGCCACCAACGGCTGGATGATCCAGCGATAGACTTTGCGTACACTTCGCGTTGATTCAAAAAGAGGTGCACATAGTCCGACCGTGACATCGTGGCCGTGCAAAACCGCCCGACCTCCCGTCGGTCGCATGACTGTTTGCACAGGTGCATCCGGCAACAAATCCCGTTCGGGATTTTGGAATGCGCCAAGCGTTACCCATGGCCCATCCCATGTGTAAACCCGGCATGCCGTCTGCCCCAAAAGCCGCGAGTCTCTTGCCATGTTTTCGAGACCCGAAACGCCGAGTTCCAGACTAAACACGGGCGGGCTGGCGGGCACCTTCGGCATACCATCGAACATCCAAGTTCTTAACCGCCGCTGCTTCATCGAGTCGACCAACAATTTGGGTAGCCGGTGCGTCATGGAGTAATTCTGGGCTGTTCACAGCCTCGCCGCAGATTGCAATGAGCGCATCGCAGAATGCATCCAACGTCTCCTTAGTCTCAGTCTCGGTCGGCTCAATCATAATCGCCTCGGGCACGATGAGCGGGAAGTAATTCGTTGGCGGGTGGAAGCCGTAATCGATCAGGCGCTTGCTGATATCCAGCGCCCGGACCCCGCCTCTCTTGTATTGCAAAGCGGTCAAGACACACTCGTGCATACACGGTCGATCGTGCGCGGCAGGCAGCACATCGCGCAGACGCGCTTTGACATAGTTTGCATTCAGCACCGCATACCGGCTGATGTCGCGCATCTTCTGTTTGCCATAGGCAAGCAGATAAGTCAGAGCCCGGACTTCCATCAAGAATTGTCCATAAAACGCGCTGACCCTTCCAATCGAAAGCGGCCGGCTGGTCTCAAGATGGACCGAGCCATTGCTCGCTCGGCGAATAACCGGGATTGGGAGGAACGGCTCGAGGTGCTTCATCAGCCCGATTGCGCCGCATCCTGGGCCGCCTCCGCCGTGTGGAGTGCTGAATGTTTTGTGGAGATTGAAGTGCATGCAGTCAAAGCCATGGTCGCCGGGGCGGGTGGTCCCGACCATTGCGTTCATGTTCGCTCCGTCGCAAAAGACTTGCGCGCCAACCGAGTGGAGCAGATCGCAAATCTCCTTAATCTTGGGCTCGAACAAGCCCAGCGTTGAAGGATTTGTAATCATTAACGCCGCGACCTTGTCATTGACCAAGCCCTTGAGCGCTTCCATGTCGGTGTTGCCGTGCTCGTCGGTAGGAACTGATTTCACGTCGTATCCACACGCCGCCGCCGATGCTGGATTTGTGCCGTGAGCGGAATCTGGAATCAGAACAATTCGCCGCTGCTCGCCCTCGCCTCTCGATTCGTGGAACGCCTTGATGAGCATCAGGCAGGTCAGCTCGCCATGCGCTCCTGCCAGTGGTTGAAGGGTTATCTCGTCAAATCCGGCAACCTCGCACAAGATGTCTTGGACCTGCGCCAAGACCTCAAATGCCCCCGGCACCGTGTCGGCGGGCTGCATCGGGTGGATCAACCTAAAGCCCGGAAGCCCCGCGGTTTGCTCATTGATCTTGGGATTGTATTTCATGGTGCACGAGCCGAGCGGGTAGAACCCGGTCTCGATGCCGTAGGTCAGGTGGCTGAGGTTGGTGAAGTGGCGCAGCAACTCAAGCTCGCCGACTTCGGGCAGGTGCAAGGTATCGCGCATCGGTCCAAGGGTTGCACTCAGATCAACGGCAGGCGTGTCGGCCTTCGGCAGATTACAACCGAACCGACCAGGCGAGCCTTTTTCAAAAATCGAGACCGGTTGCGGGACTTGCTTCATCGGCATCAGAGCACCTCCTGCAGGGACTTGGCGTAATGATCGATTTGTGCCTTGGTCCGCGATTCCGTCACGGCGACGAGCAACGAATTCTTCCAGGCCTCGCCGTAATAGTCTCCAAGCGGCAGACCGGCCATGATGCCTTTCTCCACTAGAGCAGCTTGAACTGACCGTGCGTCGCGAGGCACTTCCAAAACAAACTCGCCGAAAACCTTGTGGTCAAATCTAACGGTTGCACCTTTAACTGCTAGCGATTTCATCGCATATTGCGTGTTGCGAACCGTGCTTTCGGCGACCGACTTTAACCCGTTTTTGCCAAGTGCACAAAGATACACAGTCGACGCTAATGCCATTAAAGCTTGGTTGGTACAAATGTTCGAGGTTGCCTTCTCTCGCCGAATATCTTGCTCGCGGGTGCGGAGGGTCATTACATATCCCGGGCGACCATCGGCATCCTGCGTTCGCCCGACAATCCGCCCGGGAATACGACGGACATATTCGCGCTTACAAGCAAAAAGCCCGACAAGCGGACCACCAAATCCCATCGCAACCCCAAGCGGTTGCCCTTCGCCTACGACAATGTCGGCGTCATATTCTCCTGGTGGTTTCAACAGCGCCATCGCCGTCGGATCGCACACCACGATGAAGAGTGCACCAGCATTTCGGGCACCTTCGCGCGCCTTGTCGAGGTCTTCGATTGTGCCGAAAAAGTTCGGATATTGCACGATCACGCAGGCGGTGTCTTCATCTGCCAGAGAATAGTCTTCGGTTACTCCGTTCGGAGTTGGGATTGTCTCTAGCGTCAAGGTTTGCGCCCAACAATAAGTCTCTAAGACTTGCCGGTAATGAGGATGCACCGCCGCCGAGACGACGATCTTGTGCCGTCCCTTGATTCCATGAGCGAGGACTGCGGCTTCGGCGAGCGAGGTCGAGCCATCGTACATCGAAGCGTTGGCGACCTCCATCCCATAAAGCTCGGCGATCATGGATTGGAATTCGTAAATCGACTGGAGATAGCCTTGGCTGACCTCGGGTTGGTAGGGGGTGTAGCTCGTCAGGAATTCGCCCCGGCTAATCACCGCGCCAACGACGGATGGGATGTACCGATCATAGAGTCCTGCACCGAGAAACCAGTCGAGCTTTGTAGCGTCGAGGTTCTTTTCGCTGAGGCCCTTGAGGGTCGAAAACAATCGGCTCTCGTCGAGCGAATCTGGGATGTTGAGCTCGCGCTTGAACTTGAGGTCGTCGGGAATCTCAACGAAGAGGTCGTCTATCGACGATACGCGTATCGTCTTGAGCATCGCATCGACGTCGGCTTCGGTGTGGGGAATGTACGGCATCGGATTGTTCTACGCGAATTAGCCCAGCAATGACTGGTAGCTTGCCGCGTCAAGCATCGCCTCTGCCGAACTGGGATCGGTCATCTTGACCTTAATCATCCACCCGCCCTGATACGGATCGGTGTTTACCAATTCGCTCTGGCTCGTAAGCGACTCGTTCACGGCGGTGACTTCGCCTTCGACAGGAGCATACAAATCGCTCACGGTCTTCACGCTCTCGACCGTCCCAAAGCTATCGCCGGAGCCAAGCGCTCGACCGACGGAGGGGAGCTCGACAAAGACGATATCCCCAAGCTCGCTCTGCGCATGATCGGTAATTCCGATGGTTGCGATATCGCCGTCGACGCGGACCCACTCATGACTCTTGGTGTATTTCAAATCGGTTGGAACGTTCATTTTTACTCCACAGTGGGTTCAAAGCCCGAAGGTCCATTGTACCTGTGGGGCAAGAAGTTTACGACCCGAGCGCAGCCTCCGCTTTGGGAACCAAAACCAGAATGCCGCAGTATACCAAATATGGTATATAATGATCGGACGCGATGCCTGCAACGACGGTGTTGTTTTTCAAGGAAGGCGATTCGATTCCATTTCTGGAATGGATGACCAACCTGCTCGTTGCGGACAGAATTGCCTGGGCAAAATTCAGAGTTCTCGTCGAACACTTGGAGCAAAACGGAAATGAACTGCGCCGACCGCAAGCAGACTTCCTGCGAGATGGTATCTACGAACTCAGGGTGAAGCGCGGCAACATAAACTATCGAGCATTATACTTTTTCTCAGGAGCTAATGAAGCGACAATCTCTCACGGAATCACTAAGATCGCAAGAGTGCCACTGAACGAAATTGAGGTGGCTGTAGAACGAAAGAAGCTAGTTGCAAAAGATAAAGAACGGTATACATACCAGGAATATGAATGATGAGTAAAATAAAAACAGCCACCAAAATTCTTGATGAGAGCGCATCCCACACACTGGATATTCAACAGGAGGTTGCGCGGCAGAGATTAAACCTAGAATGTTCACAGCTGATATACAAGCTGCGCAAGAATGCGGGGATGTCCCAAAAGGACCTCGCCACACTTGTTGGTACGTCGCAATCTGCAATTGCTAGGCTAGAAAATTCTGATTATGATGGAAGGACGCTTACCATGATGATGAAAATCGCCTCCTCGCTTGGATTCAGACTAGAACTCAATCTAATTCAAAATGACAGTGAAATTCCCTCCACTGTGGATGTTAGGGCGAAGCAAACGCCTGCATCTGCCTGACCTGCTAATGTTGCAAGTTACCTTTGGCTTTCTGAATAAACT
>WBZS01001888.1_pt1 | contig 14743 bp, 14 predicted proteins | sample 5204201 | NCBI WGS metagenome assembly WBZS01 (sample SAMN12344357, study PRJNA552823) | activated sludge metagenome | biome: Activated sludge suspended growth; feature: Nitrification reactor; material: Wastewater; isolation source: activated sludge from nitrification reactor of wastewater...
ACCTGCGAGCCGCGACAGATACCGAACACCGGCTTGCCATCGGCCACCACCCACCGCGCCAACTCCAACTCCACCCGGTCGCGATCGACGTCCACACCACCCACCGATGCGGTCGCCTCGGCTCCATAGCGGTCGGGGGCCACGTCGCCGCCGCCTGGCAGCAGCACCCCGTCCAGCCGCTCGTAGAGCGCGCGCAGCGTGTCGGAGCCGATCGCCAGCGGGATGAGCACGGGCAGCCCCCCCGCGTCCTCCACACCCTGCACGATAGCCTGCAAGAGGTTGTCGAGGCTGGCGCGGTCGGGCGCGTCGGACGGGTTGGTAGTGATACCGATCAGCGGGCGGGCCATAGACAATCCCCCCTATTCCATGCTCGTCGTCATGGGCAGGCCGCGTTCCCGGCGGCTGCGCTCGCCCCAGGCCAGAACGCGCTCTCCCAGGTCGCGAGCGGCGTTGGGCTTGGCCAGGGCCAGGCAGCGCGCCTGCATGTCGTCCAGCGCTACGTTACCGGGGCGCAGCCACTCGCGCAGGGTGTCGACCACGGTCGCCGGTGTGAAAGCCGCTGCCCCCACCCGCTCGTTGACGACATAATCAACGTTGGCCTTCTCCTGGCCGGGCACGTAGCCCGACAGGAGCAGCGGCAAGCCCTCAATGAGCGCCTCAGCGATGGTACCGGGGCCGGCCTTGGTGACAATCACGTCCGACGCCGCCATCCACTCTGGCATGTTGCGCACGAAGCCAGTTACGACCGTCGGCGCGGTCCAGTCGAAGGCGTCCAGATCCTCCTTGAGGGTAGCGTTGCGGCCGGCGATGACGGCCAGTTGCACATCCAGCTCGCTGGCATCGATGGCGCGCGCCGTGTCATACACGTTGCCCATGCCCTCGCCGCCGCCGACGATAAGGATGGTGGTTGTGTCGGGGCGCAGCCCGAGGCGACGACGCAGCGCGGCGCGGTCGCCGCTGAACGGCTGGAAGCGCGGGCTAACCGGCTGGCCCACCACCTCGATGCGCCCCGGCTCCAGGCCCAGGCGCATGCCCTTGTCGCGCGCCGGCTCGGTCGGCACGTAGGTGAAGTTCACGCGACCGTCGTACCACGCCGCGCTGCCGTCCACGAGATCTGTCACCACCGTCAGGGCAGGGATGGGCTGCGGCAAGGCGCGCGCCGCCACAGCCATCGGCGTCGATGCCAGGGGATGCACCGATACCACCACGTCCGGGTCATGGGCCTGGATGAGCCGCACGAAGCGGCCCTTCATCGTTGGCAGCAGGGCGCGCCAGAGCGGACCGCGCACGCCGCGATACTCGCCCAGCTTCCACGACATGTGCCACGTCCAGTCGGCCTTGTTGACCATCGGCCCATACAACGCGCCGGTGCGGTTGAGCGGAGGCGGGAATGCCTCAACGTAGAAATCAGCCAGCGAGATCTCAGCGCGACCCGGCCAGTACAGGTCGATGGCCTCGTGGATAGCCTGCGCCGCGCTCCGATGGCCGCCGCCGGTGTCGGAGAACAGGAAGAGGATACGGGTAGGCACGATAGCTCACTCTGCGAGAGGCGCAGCCGGTCCGCGCTGCAAGACGGCCTTGACGCTCTTCTCGAACTTGGGGCGCGGAATGAGGACACGATGACCGCAGGTGCGGCAGGTGACGCCGATGTCAGCGCCGAGACGCACCACTTCCCAGTCCGTGCCGCCGCAGGCGTGCGGCTTGCGGAGGCGGACTATGTCACCCAGGTAGAACTGCGGAATGTCAGGCATCGTCCCGCGATTATAGCACGGCGAGCCACGGCGGGCGAAGTTTGCCGCTGCCTGCTGGACGTGCTATGATTCGGCGTGGGATTTGGAGCAAGGAGTACCGTTTGCTGAACCTGACCCTATCGGCGGTCATCGCCCGCGCCCTGGTCTTGTTGGTGGCCTTCCCGGCCCACGAAGGGGCGCACGCCGTCGTCGCCGACCGGCTGGGCGACCCCACGCCGCGCCGCGCGGGCCGCATGACGTGGAATCCCATCAAGCATCTGGACCTCGTCGGCTCGCTGCTGTTCCTGGCCTTCGGCTTCGGCTGGGCCTCCACGCCGGTCGACCCGGCGCGGCTGGGGCGGCGTAACATGGCCCTGGTGTCGATCGCTGGCCCCGTCGCCAACCTGCTCGTCGCCGTGCTGCTCGCCCTGCCCGCGCGCTACGTGCTGGCGTCGCCCACGCTGCGCAACATGTTCGGCTACGGCGAGATCTTCCCCTCCCTGGGGACGATCATGTTCAATATGGTGTACCTGAACCTGCTGTTGTTCATGTTCAACCTGCTGCCCCTGCCGCCGTTGGACGGCTTCAGCATCCTGATGGGTATCGTCCCCTATTCGGTGGCGCAGCCGCTGGCGAAGGTGGGGCAATTCGGGCCGCTATTGCTCTTTGGCATCATTCTTCTCGTTCCCGGCTTCCTCTCCTCTGTCCTGGGGCCGCCATTGAACTTTCTGACGCGGCTGTTATTAGGGTTATGAACGCCTTCTTGGCTACGACGGTGGCCGTGCGCGTCGGCCAGGTGGGCTACGCGCTGGCCGCCCGCTGGACCCGCCATGACGACTATCTGACCACGGTCCTGGCTCCCGGCGAGCGCGGATTATTCGACCGGCTGCCGGCTACGGAACGCGCCCATGCTCTGCGTGTGGCCGATCGCCTACGCCGCGCTGGCTATGACGGTCGCGACGAGGCGACGCGCTCCCTGCTGCGGGCCGCGCTCCTGCACGACATCGGCAAGGCCGGGCACGGGGTACGCCTACCGCATCGCGTGGCCTATGTCGCGCTCAGGGCGATTGCGCCCGCCTGGCTGGCGCATAGCGTTGCCAACCCGTGCGGCTGGCGTCGCCCCTTCTTCGCCCTGGCCCACCATGCCGAGTTGGGGGCGGAGGTGCTGACAAGCGTGGGCAGCGACCCACTGACCATCAGCCTGGTGCGCTACCACGACGACGCTCTGCCGCCTCCGCTAGGCCGCTATGATCACCTGCTGGCCGCACTGCGCCGCGCCGACGACGAGGGTTGAGCCGACGCACGGGCGACAGCCCTCTATCCAGTCTGTTCCGACATTGCAACGGAGGCCCCCATGGCAAGCCAACCTCGCATCACCATCATCGGCGCCGGTTTCGTCGGTACATCGCTGGGGCTGGGGCTGGTCAAGGCCCGTAGTCAGGGCGGTAGCTACGAGATCATCGGCCACGATAGAGACGCCAACATCAGCGGCGCAGCTAAGAAGCGTGGCGCTGTCGACCGCGTCGAGTGGAATCTGCCCGCCTCGGTTGAGGGCGCGGACATGGTATTCCTCGCCACGCCCATCGACGAGATGGAGGCCATCTTCGAGATCATCGCGCCGGTCCTTAAGCCCGGCGTCATCCTGACCGACACGGGCGGCACGAAGGCCGAGGTGATGCAGTGGGCAGCGGCCAGACTGCCGGCCACCGTCAACTTCATCGGCGGCGACCCACTGCTTGGCCGCGACGGCTGGCGCGCCGACGAGGCCAGCGCCGACGTCTTCCAGGATACGCTCTACTGCCTGACCCCCGCCATCAACGCCGACGCCGACGCCATTCGCATCCTGGCCGACTTCGTGTCGAGCCTGGGCGCGCAGCCCTACTTCCTCGATCCGTTGGAGCACGACGGTATCGCGGGTGGCGTAACGCACCTGCCGTTCCTCATGTCATGGGCGTTGGTCCGCGCGCTGGCGAACAGCCCCAGCTGGCCCGAGGCCCAGAAGTCGGCCGGGGTGAACACGATGATGCTCGCATCCCTCGTGGGAGCCTCGCCCTCCTACTGGGCTGGGCCGGCCTTGACCAACGCCACCGCCCTGGGTCACTGGATCGACGCGGCGGTCCGTGAGTTGCAGGCGCTCCAAGGCGCACTGGCCGCCGGCGACCCGGACGAGATTCGCGGCGGCCTAGATAAGGCCGGCGCCGACTACCTGAAACTGGTTGCCCGCGGCCGCGAGGAGCACAATCCGCTGCAAGATGTGGGCAGGGACCGCATGCGCCAGATGTTCCTGGGCAGCCTGGGCGCCAAGCGCCGGGATAAGGGCAATTGATGCCCATCGTCTACATGCTCGAGTGCCGCGACGGCTCCCTGTACACGGGCTGGACGGTGGACCTGGCGGCGCGCGTGGCGGCCCACAACAACGGCACGGGCGCGCGCTACACGCGCTCGCGGCGCCCTGTGCGCGTGGTCTACTGGGAAGAGGTTCCCGACCGATCGGCGGCCCTGCGCCGCGAGGCAGCCCTGCGCCGCCTGCCGCGCGCCACGAAGCTGGCCCTGACGAGACGTGAGACGTGAGACGCGAAACGTGAGAATCCTCGATGTAGTTCACGTTTCACGCCTCACATCTCACGCCCCACATGACGACACTTAGCCTTTATGACTCACCCCACTCCGGCCGAGCGCGACTCGGCCCTGCATGTCCTGATGGTCGCCCCGACGAGCTTCTTCGCTGACTACGGCTGCCATGTTCGCATCCTGGAAGAGGCTCGCGTCCTCCAGGCCCTCGGCCACCGGGTGACCATCGTCACCTATGCCCAGGGTCGCGACGTGGCCGACGTAACCATTCGTCGCACCGCGCCGCTGCCCTGGCACGCCGACTACGAGGTCGGCTCCTCGCGGCACAAGTTCGCCTTCGACGCCTATCTCGCGCCCCTCGTTCTCCGCGCTGCCCGCTCGCTGCGCCCCCACCTGATCCACGGCCACCTACACGAGGGCGCGCTGCTGGGCTGGCCCGCCGCGCGGCTGCTGGGCGTGCCCCTCATCTTCGACTACCAGGGGTCCATGACCGGCGAGATGCTCGACCACGGCTTCATCCAGCCCGCTGGCGCGGCGCATCGGCTGGCGTGTTGGGGCGAGGATCGTATCAATCGCCTCGCCGACGCCGTGATCACCAGCTCGACCCGCGCCGCCGATCAGTACATGGCCGCGACGCCCGGGCGCGTGGCGCGGGCCGTGCCCGATGTCGTCAACCCCCATGTCTTCCACCCGGCAACACTCACGGCCGACGAGCGGCGGACACAACGCGCCGCGCTGGGCATCCCGCCGGACGCGGAGGTCGTTGTATACCTGGGCCTGCTGGCCCCGTACCAGGGCACCGATCATCTGCTACGCGCAGCGGCGCGGGTATGCGTTGCCCGGCCCGCCGCCCACTTCCTTATCATGGGCTACCCGAACGTGGAACGCTACCGCGACCTGGCCGACCGTCTGGGCCTGGCTGGCCGTGTCACTTTCACGGGGCGCGTACCCTACGAGGCCGCGCCGCGCCGCCTGGCGTTGGGCGATGTGGCCGTGGCCCCCAAACTGTCCAGCACCGAGGGCGCGGGCAAGCTGCTCAACTATATGGCGATGGGCCTGCCAACGGTCGCCTTTGACACCGAGGTGAGCCGTGAATACATGGGGGCCGCCGGACTGTACGCCGCCCCCGGCGACGACGACGACCTGGCCGACCTCATTGCCGCGCTGCTGGGCGACCCCGCCCGCACTGCGATAGGCCGTCGCCTCCGCGCCCACGTGACCGACGCCTTCCCCTGGCAAGGCATGGGGCGCGCCCTGCTGGACGTCTACGCAGAGGCGCGGGCGCGTCCCACCGATCGCCACCCCGCGCCCGTGCCCGCTCCGGGGCCGCGCCGGGCGCGAGACGAGACGGCTTCCCCCGCCATCTCGGCGGCCGGGAAGCGAGGTAGAGTATGACGGTCATGGTCAACCGCCGCCAGCAACGCCTGTCGGCGCGACTGGCGGAGCTATGGCGCTATCGCGACCTGGTACGCAACCTGGCGTTGCGCGACCTCAAGGCGCGCTACAAAAGCTCGGTGCTGGGCTTCGTCTGGTCGTTGCTGAACCCGCTGCTGATGACGGTGGTCTTCACCATCGTCTTCACGGTCATGCTGCCTAGCAACATCGAGAAGTATCCGGTATTCATCCTGGTGGGCCTGCTGCCGTGGAACTGGTTCTCTAGCTCCCTGTTTGGCTCGGTCCAGAGCATTGTCGGCAACGCCAACCTCGTGAAGAAGGTCTACTTCCCGCGCGAGACATTGCCCATCGCCGTGGTCGTTGCCAACGGCGTCAACTTCCTGCTGGCTGGCATTGTCCTGTTCGCCCTTATTCTGATCTACCGCATCCCCATCACTGCCTGGGTGTTCTTCTTGCCCGTCCTGGTTGTCATCCAGTTCGTGCTCACGTTGGGCCTCGGCCTGTTCGTGGCCGCCCTCAACGTGCGCTTCCGCGATACCGCTGTCATTCTGGAGGTGATTCTCCAGGCCTGGTTCTTCCTCACGCCGGTCGTCTACGACATGCGCGTCCTGCCCGAGGCGAAGACTATCATGGGCGTCGACGTGGAAGTGCGCCGCTGGGCCTACATCCTCAACCCCATCGGGTCGCTCATCGCCAGCTACCGCGACATCCTGTACTGGACGACACCGCCCGGCCTGGACTTCGTTGCCCGCACCGCTGTCGAATCGGCCATCATCCTGGTCCTCGGCTACCTGTTCTTCAGTCGGCTGGCCCCCACCTTCGGCGAGGATGTCTGATGGCGGGCCAGATGTCGCAGAATGGCGCGCTAGAGCCGGCGGTCGCGGTCGAGTTCGACCACGTCTCCAAGCGATTCACCCTGTACCACGATCGGCCGCGCTCGTTCCAGGAGTGGATGGTCGGCATGTTCCGCCGCACCGAGCGCCACGAGGAGATGTGGGCGCTGCGGGACGTGAGCTTCCGTATCGGGCGCGGCGAGGCGGTGGCCTTCATCGGCTCCAACGGCGCGGGCAAGAGCAGCCTGTTGAAGCTGGTCAGCGGCATTCTGGCCCCAACCGAAGGCGCGGTCAGCGTCAATGGGCGCATCTCCGGCTTGCTGGAGTTGGGCGCGGGCTTTCACCCCGAGCTGACTGGGCGGGAGAATGTGTACCTGAACGGCTCCATCCTCGGCCTCGACCGCCGCGAGGTAGATTCCCTCTTCCCGGCCATCGTTCGCTTCGCCGAGATGGAGGCCTTCATCGACATGCCTGTCAAGCACTACTCATCTGGCATGTACATGCGGCTGGGATTCGCCGTCGCCATCCACTCCAAGCCGGATATCCTGCTGGTGGACGAGGTGCTGGCGGTAGGCGATGCCGCCTTTCAGGCTAAGTGCCTCAATCGCATCCTCGACCTCAAGAAGCGCGGCGCGACCATTCTGTTCGTCAGCCACGACCTGGACTCGGTCCGCAAGTTGTGTAACCGCGCCATCTGGATCGACCGCAGCCGGGTGCGTGCCGAAGGCCCGCCCGCCCAGGTCATCGCCGCCTACCTGGACAAGGTGGCCGCGCAGCAGCTCGCCGATCGCGCCGAGGAGGACGCTGCCGAGGCGGCTGCCCCCGCGATTCTGGTGGACGATAGGGCGGTGGACACAGCCACGCCCCATCTCCAATCTCCAATCTCCAATCCCTCCTCCGATACGCGCTGGGGGACGCGCCAGGTGGAGATCACAGCCGTCGAGTGCCTGGGCGCAGACGGCCAGCCGTCCGATGCCTTCGACACCGGCGCGGCGTTCTGCGTGCGGATTCACTACGACGCCCATCAGCCCATCGAGCATCCCATGTTCGGCATCGCCATCCACCACGAGGAAGGCGCGCACGTGTCGGGGCCGAACACCGTCTACGCGGGCTTCGACATCCCGCGCATCCACGGCGTCGGCTACGTCGACTACGTCGTGGACATCTTGCCCCTGCTGGCGGGCCAGTACGTGCTGACGGCGGCCATCTACGACCATTGGGAGACCGGCGCGTACGATCACCACGACCAGATGTACCGCTTCCGCGTCCGCCCCGGCCATGCTGAACACTATGGCCTCGTCACCCTCAACGGGCGCTGGAGCGCGAGCGCGGCCGAGGGGGCGGCCCTGGCCCTGGGTGAGGACGCGCCATGAGCCGCCACCCGGCCGACGTGATCGAGATTCGGGACGCGGCCGCCGATGTCGAGGCCTTGATGACGCTGATTCGCGACCGCGCTGCCCAACGGCGCGACCGGGCCGATACCTCCCTGGACCTGGACGCCACGACGCGCGCAGTCTTCGCGGCAGCAGGAGTCGCGCCCGCCGCCGACATCGACGCTAGCCTGACCGCTGCGCTGCCCACTCCCCCGCCCCCCGGCCAGGAGACCCTGCCTGCCCTGCGGGACCTCAACGCCCAGTGGATGATTCGCGAGCAGCCCTTCACATCCAACACGCCCTTGATAGGGCCGCTCATCGTCAAGGTCCGCGACGCCTGGAACTGGATGTCGACCAAGTGGTACGTGCGGCCCCTGCTCCAACAAATCACAGCCTTCAACCTGTCCGCCGTCCGTGCCTTCCGCGATGTCGAAGCCGAGCAGGGCCGCGTCGCCGACCGCCTCCGCGAACTGGAAGCCCTGACGCGGCAGCAGGCCGCCGAGATTGAGGCGCTGCGCCACGACGTGCAGCGCCTGCGCGCCGAGCGGCACACCGATACACAGCCACCCGACCCCGGGGCGCGCTCATGATGACGGTGCATCAGCTGGCATCGTCGTTTGCGTATGGGGACGCCATTACGAACCACATCCTTGCCCTGGACGCCGCGCTCCGCGAGTGGGGCTACACGAGCCGCATCTACGCCGAGCGGGTAGAGGCGCGGTTGCACTCCCTGGCCCAGCCTGACTCGGCCTACCTGCCCGCCATCGAGCGGCCCGACGACATCCTCATCTATCACTACTCGGCCTACTCAGCCAACACGCAGCTCTATCAGCGGTCGCGCAATCGGCGGCTACTGGTCTATCACAACATCACCCCGCCCGAATACCTCACCGCCTACGATGCTGATCTCGCGGCCGTCTGCCGACTGGGGCGCGACGCGCTGCCCCAGCTACGCGACGCCGACCTCGCCGCTGGCGTCTCTGAGACAAACCGCCGCGAGCTACTGGCCGCCGGCTTCGACCCCCGGCGCGCCGCCGTCCTGCCCATCCTCCTGAATCTGGCCGCCTGGGATACCACGCCGCCCAATGCGCGCCTCGCCCAGCGACTATCGGACGGGCGGGTCAACGTCCTGTTTGTGGGTCGTGTCGTCCCCAACAAGGCCTTCGAGGATGTGATCGCGATTTTCGCCGCCTATCGCCGCGCCATCCAGCCCGACGCCCGGCTGTCCCTGGTGGGAGCGCGCCTCCTGCCGCGCTACAGCGCGGTCCTCGACCGGCTGGTGGAACAGCTGGGGCTAGGCGATGCCGTGACCTTCACCGACCGCGTCCCCCTCGCCGATTTGAGAGCCTACTACGAAACCGCCCACGTTTTTCTCTCGGCCAGCCGCCACGAAGGCTTCTGCGTTCCCCTTCTGGAGAGCATGCACTTTGGCGTGCCCATCCTGGCCTACGCGGCCGCTGCCGTGCCCGAGACCCTGGGCGCGTCGGGGGTCGTATATCGCCGCTTCGACTACCCCGTGCTGGCCGAGACGCTGCATCTCCTGGCGACCGACGCCGCGACGCGGGCCAGGCTCATCGCCGGGCAGCGGGCGCGGCTGGCCGACTTCGCTCCGCCGCGCGTCGCAGGGCTATGGCGTCTCGCCCTTGAGCAGGCAGCCGCCCCCGGCGCGCGCTAGCCATGCCTGTGCTTGGCGAACGGCGGACCTCGCAGTAAAATACCCCCATGCGTGTCTCCATCGTCGTACAACGATACGGGCCAGACGTCCTGGGCGGCGCCGAGCGCCACGCGCGCCAGGTGGCCGAGCGGCTGGCCGAGCATTACGAGGTCCAGGCGTTGACGACCTGCGCCCACGACTACGCCACGTGGGCTAACGCCTACCCGCCGGGCGAGAGTGTGATCAACGGGGTGCGGGTGGTACGCTTCCCGACCCTTCAGCCCCGCGCTGCCCATCTGCCCCAGCTCTGGGACCGCGTTCACCTGCGCGTTCACACGCTGGCCGATGAGGTGGCGTGGCTGCGCGCCCAGGGGCCCTACGCGCCGGGGCTACTCGATTACCTGCGCCAGCAGCGCGACGAGAGCGACGTCTTCATCTTCTTCACCTACCTGTACTATCCGACGGCGATGGGCCTGCGCCTCGTCGCCGACAAGTCTATCCTCGTCCCCACGGCCCACGACGAGGACCCCATCTACCTCAACCTCTTCCGTGATGTGTTCCACTCGCCGCGCGCCATCCTCTACAACACCGAGGAGGAGCGCCGCTTCGTCGAGCGTCACTTCGACAATGGCTATGTGCCCAACGCAGTGGTCGGTGTGGGCATCGACGTGCCGGACGCGCCGCAGCCCGAACGCTTCCGCGCCCGCTTTGGCCTCGACAGGCCCTATTTCCTGTACCTGGGGCGCATCGTGCCCGACAAGGGCTGCGACGAGATGCTCGACTATTTCGACGCCTACCGCCGCGCCTTCCCCGACGAGGCGGTCTTGACCCTGGTGGGCGCCGGCGAGATGCCGCTACCCAGCGCCTCCTGGCTGGTCCCGACCGGCTTCATCCACGACGAGGACAAGCTGGACGCCATCGCCGGCGCCGAGGCGGTCATCGTCCCCTCGCGCTACGAGAGCATGTCGCTGACCACCCTGGAGGCATGGAGCCTGGGGCGGCCTGTCGTCTGCACCGCCCACTCGCCGGTGGTGCGTGGGCTGGTGCGCCGCGCCGGCGGCGGCCTGTACTACGGCGACAGTGAAGAGTTCGTCGAGGCCCTGCACTTGCTGGTCTCAGATCGGGACACGGCGGACGGGTTGGGCCGCCAGGGCCGTAGCTTCACCCGCGCCACCTATCGCTGGTCTGACGTGATTGCCACCTATCAGCGGTTCATCGAGGACATCGCCGCCCAGCCCTGGCGCTGACGCGACGCAGCCACCCATGCCTGATCCCACCGTCGCCGTCGGCATCCTGACCTACAATGGCCGCGCCTTCGTCGAGGCCTGCCTGGCGTCCGTCCTGGCGCAGACGCCCGCCGCCGACGAGTTCTTGGTAGTCGACAACGCCTCCACCGACACCACCTCTGATCTGATCGCCGCCCGCTATCCCCAGGTCCCGCTTGTCCGCAACGACACCAATGTCGGCGTCGCGCTGGGCCTCAACCAGTTGGTGGCCGCGACCACGGCTCCCATTGTCGTTCTCCTGAACCAGGACATCGAACTGCGGCCCGGCGCACTGGCCGCCATCAGCGACGCCTTCGCCGATCCCCAGGTCGGCGTCGTTGGCATCAAGCTGCTGTACCCGGATGGGCGGACGGTCCAACATGCGGGCGGCTGGCTAGAGTGGCCTCTCTACCTGGCCCAGCATCACGGCTACGGCCAGCCGGACGACGGCCGGTGGGACACGCCGGCCGAGGTGGATGTAGTCACCGGGGCTGTCTTCGCCGTGCGCCGCGCAGCGTGGGACGCCCTGGGCGGCATGTCCGACCTGTTCTCGCCCGCCTACTTCGAGGAGACAGATTTCTGCCTGCGGGCGCGGGGCGCGGCCTGGAAAGTTGTCTATGCCCCGGCCGCCGTGGCGATTCACCACGAGTCCACGACGCTGGGGCAGGGCAGCCGCCGCTACCTGGACCTGTACCATCGTCATCGGTTGCGCCTGATACTCCGCCACGCTTCCATCGACCACCTGCTCACTTACTTCGCCCGCGCCGAGGCGCGGCGCACGGCTCACCTGCGGCCGATGCCCGAAGCCGCCGACGAGGTGGCCGCGCTGACGGCCGCCTACGCCGATGCGCGGCGCCAGTGGCCGACCCTGGCGGCCACGCGCGGCGACGCGCCCCTGTCGCCCGGCGCCATGTGGGCCATCGACGAGATGCTGACCGCGCTGCACGGCCTGGCTGAGACCCGTGGCGATGCCGACGACTGGAAGGGGCTGGTGCTGCCGTCGGCGGCTCTGCTGCGGACGCGGGACGCCATTCTCGCCAGCGACCCGACCCAGGTGGTAGCGGAACTGCGCCCCAACGCAGCGGCGACGAATGCGGCGCTAACGGCGGCAGCGGCCGCCCAGACGGTCCATGAGCAGCCCTTCCGGTCCGATGCCCCGCTAGTGGGGCCGCAAATTGCCTGGGCGCGGGACAGCTGGAACTCGGTGTCCACCAAGTGGTACGTCCGCCCGCTGCTGGAGCAGCAGAATCGCTTCAACGCGGCCGTCACTACCGCCCTCCACGCGCTGACCGAGGCGATCGAGGGCCGCGATGACCTGGAAATCAGACTCTCTGACGCGCTGCGCGAGATGCTGAGGGCTATGGAGGCGATGCGCACAGTCCAGGATGGGGTGCGCTTCGACCTCGACGCCCTGCACGCGCGCGAGGATGCCCGCTACGCCGAACTGGCGGCTCGCCTCGATGCCCTCGCCGGGCAACCACCGACCACCGATGACCAACCACCGACTACCGACGACGACTCGGCCGATCCCTAATCCCTAATCCCTAATCTCCCATCTCTCATCACCTACCCATGCCTGACTCTTCCCTCCGCCATCGTCTACGCCGGCTGCGCGCCGCCTGGAATGCTACCACCCCCGCCTCGGAAACCGATGCGCGGGCCACCCAGGCCGACCTGCGCGCCGCCGAGCACGCGCTCCTCGCCGCCCAACGCCAGATCGCCACGCTGACGGCGCGCGTCGCGGCCCTCGAGGACGGCATTGGCGCGCTGCGGCGGCCCCACGGGCGGCCGCGCGTGGCGTTCTTTAGCCCCGTCACGCCCCAGGCCAGCGGCATCGCCGCCTACAGTGAGACGTTGCTGCCCGCTCTGGCCGCCCTGGCCGACGTGGACGTGTACATCAGTGACGTGACGCCCACGTCGCCCGCGCTGATGCCCCTGTCCGTCTACGACTATCGCGCCTATCCCGCCCGCCGCCGGGCCCAGGCCTATGACGCGACCTTCTATCAGATGGGCAACGACGTTCGCTACCATCGCTTTGTCTATGCTACCCTCGCCCGCTACCCAGGGGTGGTGGTCCTGCACGAGTTCCTGCTGCACCACTTCATGGCGGGCTACACCCTGGACTACGGGCAGCGCGTCGACTACCCCTGGGAGGTGGGCTACGCCGCCGGGCAGGACGCTCTGACCGTAGCCCGCGCCGCTGAGCGGGGCGAGCGCGATCTGCCCTTCTTCGACTACCCCCTGGTGGAGCACGCCCTGGACCTGAGCCAGGGCGCGCTGTGCCACAGCGAATACGTGCGTGCCCGCATCGCCGCCATCCGCCCTGATCTGCCCGTCGCGGTCGTGGCTCACCCGACGACCGTCACCGCGGCCGCGCGTCCGCCGGTCGCTGACCGCCCCTTCACTGTCATCACGGCCGGCTACCTCACGCCGGCCAAGGGCCTGCTGCCCGCCCTGGAGGGTTTCGCCGAGTTCGCCCGCGCCGCGCCTGGGGCGCGCTACGTGCTGGTGGGAGCGGTGGAGCCGGAGTTCGACCTGGCAGCCTGGATTCGCGACAGTGGCATCGCCGACCGTGTCGAGCTACGCGGCTACGCGCCGACCCTGGCTGACTTCGACGCGCAGGTGGCCGAGGCCGACGTCTGCCTCAACCTGCGCTACCCGACCGGCGGCGAGACATCCGGTAGTCTCTTGCGGGTGCTGGGGGTGGGCGTGCCCGCCGTCATCACCGATACCGGCTGGTTCAGCGAGGTCCCTGACACGGTCGTGATCAAGATCCCCGCGCCGCCCACGGCGGGCGACGTGGCCGATGCGCTGCGCGTTATGGCGAAGCCTGACCGCCGCGCCACCATGTCGGATGCCGCCCGGCGATGGGTGGCAGAGGCTCACAACCCGGCCCGCACCGCCCAGGGCTATCTGGACTTCGTCGCCGCCCTCACGTAACCTGGCGCGCGGCCCCATGGCGCGCAGCAGCGGCTACCACATCATGCGTATCCTGCACATCATCCAGCGCTACTGGCCCGCCGTGGGCGGGGCCGAGCGCCATCTGCACGAAATCAATCGGCGGCTCGTCGCCGACGGCCACGCCGTCACCGTCTTTACCACCGACGCCGACGACTTTGCGGCCTTCTGGGATCCGCGCAAGCCGCGCCTCGCCACCCCCCGCGATCTTCACGAGGGCGTGGTCATTCGTCGCTTCCCCCTGCGTCACCTGCCGGCCGCCCCGTTCACCTACCCCGCCGTCCGCCGCCTCATGGCGACCCTGTCCGACCTGCCTCTGGACACGACGCCGGCCCTGACCGCCATCGGCCGCTTCACCCCCTGGGCGCCCGAGTTGGCCGCCGAGCTGGCCGCCGCCGGTCCGGCCTGGGACGTGGTGGGCGGCATGACTGTCACCTACGATAGCCTGTTGTGGCCCGCCGCGCGTTGGGCGGCGCGCTGGCGTCGCCCGTGGCTCTTCTACCCGCTCACCCACCTCGGCGAGGGGCCAGACTCGACCATGCGCCGCTACTACACCATGCGCCACCAGTTGGAGCTGAGCCGCCGCGCCGCGACGGTCTTCGCCCAGACCGACACCGAGGGCCGCTTCCTGGCCGGTCAGGGCATCGACCCCGACCGCCTCGTCGTCGCCGGGGTGGGCATCAACCCGGCCGAGTACGTCGGCGGCGACGCGATGCGCGGCCGCGCCCGGCTGGGACTCGCGCCGGAGACGCCCCTGGCGCTGTCCCTCGGCACGGCCAGCCGCGACAAAGGCAACCTGACGACGCTGGCCGCGCTGCGGCGGCTGTGGGCGGCGGGCCACCCGGCCCACTGGGTCGTAGTCGGCGCGGCGCAGGACGATTTCACCCACGCCCTCGACCGCCTGCCGCCCGTCTACCGTAGTCGGGTTCACGTCCTGGGCCGCGTGGACGAGGCGGCGAAGCAG
>WBZS01001889.1_pt1 | contig 14737 bp, 14 predicted proteins | sample 5204201 | NCBI WGS metagenome assembly WBZS01 (sample SAMN12344357, study PRJNA552823) | activated sludge metagenome | biome: Activated sludge suspended growth; feature: Nitrification reactor; material: Wastewater; isolation source: activated sludge from nitrification reactor of wastewater...
CGCCACCACCTTGTTGATGAAGCCGGCGTAGCGATGCGGCAGTTCGTTGGGGTCGTCACCGCGTTGGCGCGCGGCCTCGCGCATTCTGTCGTCGCACAGATAGGCCAGGTTGGTGTCGTCCATCTGCACATAGCTGCAGCCGGCGTCGGCCAGCGACTGCAGCTCGTCGCCGTAGGCCTTGGCCACGTCGTCGTAGAAGGTCGGCTCAAGTTCAGGGTAGGCCTCGCGGCTGATGCCGGCGCGGCCACCGCGAAAGTGCAGCATGGTCGGCGACGGGATGGTCACCTTGGGCGTCAGGCCGGCGCCGCCCAGCGCGTCGACCTGGGCCTTCAGGTACTGAAAGTCGGCCAGCTGGATGTTCTTGGCGTGGCGCACCTTGTCGATGACGCGGATCACCGGCGGCGCCAGTTCCTCGCTGCCGTCGGGCTTTTTGACCGTCACCGGGATGTCGGTCTTCACGCCGCCCAACTGCTCCAGAAAGTCGATATGGAAGTAGGTGCGGCGGAACTCGCCGTCGGTGATGCTGGACAGGCCGACGTCGCGCTGGAAGTGCACGATCTCGCCGATGGCGCGGTCTTCGACCTCGCGCAACTGCGCGGCGGAGATCGATCTGGATTCGAAGAACTGGCGCCGCGCCTCCAGCAAATACTGCGGGCGCAGAAAGCTGCCGACGTGGTCGGCGCGAAACGGCGGTGCGGTGCGTGCGGTCATGGCGGCAAGTCCTCAGGTCATGGGTGGCGGGTCAACGGCGGAAGGTGCCGAGTGTGAACCGACGCCCAGCCATTGGTCCAGCGGGGTCGGGTCGTCGAGCAAGGCGTCGCTGTCGGCGCGGTAGGCAATGCCGCCGCGGTCAAGCACCAGCGCGTGGTCGGTCACGCCCAGCACCATGTGCGGGTGCTGTTCGACGACGATCGCCGACAGCCCCTCGTCGCGGCAGACGCGGCGAATGGCGCGCAGCAGCTCTTCGACGATGATCGGCGCCAGGCCTTCCAGCGGCTCGTCGAGCAGCAGCAGCTTGGGGTTGAGCACCAGCGCGCGGGCAAAGGCCAGCATTTGCTGCTCGCCGCCGGACAACTGCTGGCCCAGGTGGCCGCGGCGCTCGGCCAGGCGCGGAAAAAGCTGGTAGACGCGCTGCGGCGTCCACGGCCCCGGCCGCGCCACCGCAGCCAGGTTTTCGGCCACCGTCAGCGACTTGAAGATGTTGCGCTCCTGCGGCACCCAGCCAATGCCGGCCGCGGCGCGCGCATGCACCGGCAGCGTGTGCAGCGCGCGGCCGTCGAGCACGATCTGGCCGGCGTGGCGCCGGGTGACGCCGACCAGGGTGTCGATCAGCGTGGTCTTGCCGCTGCCGTTGCGGCCCAGCAGCGCCAGCGAGCGGCCGGCCTCCAGCGTGAAGCTGACCGCGCTGAGCACCACCGCCTCGCCGTAGCCGCAGGCCAGGCCTTGCACCTCAAGCAGCGCGTCAGCCATGAAACCCCGCCCCCTGGCTGCCGACCACCGTCTCGCCCAGGTAGACCGCGCGCACCTGCGGGTCGGCGGCGATCGCCGCCGGCGTGCCCTCGGTCAGCACCGCGCCGTTGACCAGCACGGTGATGCGGCGGGCAAAGCTGAACACCAGGTCCATGTCGTGCTCGATCAACACCACCGCCACCTCGGCGGGCAGCGCGGCCACGGTGTCCAGGATGTCCTGGCGCTCGGCCGCCGGCACGCCGGCCGCCGGCTCGTCGAGCAGCAGCACGCGCGGCCGCAGCGCCACCGCCAGCGCAATTTCCAGCAGCCGGCGCTTGCCATAGGGCAGCACGCGCGTCGGCTGATCTGCATGGTCGGTCAGCCGGAACTGCGCCAGCAGCGACTCGACCTCGCCGGCCAGCGCCGCATCAGCCCCCAGCGGACGCCAGAAGCGCGCCGCCGTGCCGCGCCGCCCGGCCAGCGCCAGCGCCAGGCTTTGCAGCGGGCTCAGGCTGGGCCACAACTGGTTGATCTGGAAGGTGCGCACCAGGCCCAGCGCGGCGCGGCGGTGCGGCGCCAGCGTGGTGATGTCGCGCCCTTGCAGCTCGACCCGGCCCGAGGTCGGCGCCAGCACGCCGGTGAGCTGGTTGATCAGTGTCGTCTTGCCGGCGCCGTTGGGGCCGATCAGCGCGTGCCGCGCGCCGCGGCGTATGGCAAGGGACACCGCGTCGGTGGCGGTCAGCCCGCCGAAGCGCTTGACCAACGCGTGGGTGCGCAGCACCACCTCCTCGCCGGACTCGCCGCCGCCGGGGCCCGATTCCGCCACCGTGCCGCTCACCGCGCCCGCCCCGCGCCGCGCCGCGGCCACCAGGTCCACGGCCGCAGCAGGCGGTCGCGGCCGACCAGCATCAGCAGCACCAGGATCAGCCCGATCCAGAAGGTCCAGTACTGCGGTGTGATGGCCGACAGCACGTCGTGCATCAGCTTGAACGCCAGCGCGCCAAACAGCCCGCCCCACAGCCAGCCGCTGCCGCCGATGACCAGCGCCAGCATCACGTCGGCCGAGCGGTGGAAGTCCAGCACGTCGAGCGAGGCGAAACCGGTGGTCTGCGCCAGCAGCGCGCCGGCGGCGCCGGCCAGCGCCGCGGCCAGCGTATACACCGCGGCCAGCCGCGCCGGCACCGACAGCCCCGACGCCGCCAGCCGCAGCCGGTTGTCGCGCAGCGCCTGCAGCGACACGCCAAGCGGCGAATGCACCATGCGGCGCAGCGCGACAAAGGCGATGCACAGCACCGCCAACGAGTAAAACGAGGCCACCCGGGCGCCGAGGTCGAAGTCAAAGCGCCCCAGCAGCGGCCCCATCACCACGCCCTGCAGGCCATCGGCGCCGCCGGTCAGGTCACTGAACTTGTTGGCCAGCTCGTACAGCACCAGCGCGATGCCCATGGTCACCATCAGCCGTGTCAGGTCGGTGCCACGGACGATCATCGGGCTGGTCAGCGCGCCGAGCAGCGCGCCGACCGCGGTGCCCACCGCCAGCCCGACCAGCGGGTCGGGCAGCACCCATTTGGCGAACAGCGCGGCGGCGTAGGCGCCTGCGCCGAAGTAGGCGGCGTGGCCGAGCGAGACGATGCCGGCGTAGCCCAGGATCAGGTCCAGCGACAGCGCAAACAGCGCCAGGATGGCGATCTCGTTGATCAGCGCGGCATGCGGCGCGGCCAGCAGCGGCGCGGCCCACAGCAGCGCCCAGGCGCCGATTTCCCAGGCGCGCCAGCGCGCCGGCGCCAACAGGCGTTGGCGCACGCTGGCCACGGCATCGGGCGCGGGTTGACCGCTCACCGCGCCCCCTCGCGGCTGAACAGACCCTGCGGCCGCCACAGCAGGATGGCGATCATCAGCACATAGACGATAAAGGCGCCCAGCTTGGGCAGGTAGTACTTGCCCATCACGTCGGCCACGCCGAGCACCAGCGCGGCCAGCAGCGGCCCGGTGATCGACGTCGTGCCGCCGACCGCGCAGACGATCAGGAAATACACCATGTACTTGAGCGGAAACTGTGGGTCGAGCCCGAACAGGTCGGCGCCCAGCGCGCCGCCCAGCCCGGCCAGCCCCGAACCGACCGCAAAGGTGACCAGAAACACGCGATCAACCGGTATGCCCAGCCCGGCGGCCACGCGCGGGTCGTCCACCGCCGCGCGCAGCCGGCTGCCAAAGCGGGTGCGCGCCAGCACCGCCTGCAGCGCCAGCGCCAGCGCGACGCAGACGACGACGATGAACAGCCGGTACGCGCCCACGCCAAGCTGCCAGGCACCGCTGCCAAACTCCCAGCGCTGGCGCAGCGCCTCGGGCAATTGCACGTTTTGCTGCGAGCTGCCGATGAAGTAGTCCACCGCGGCCACCGCCATGAAGGTCAGCCCGATCGAAAACAGCACCTGGTCGAGGTGCGGCTTGCCGTACATCGGCCGGTAGACGCTGCGCTCCAGCAGCGCGCCCAGCGCCGCGGTTGCAACAAACGCCGCCGGCAGGCAGGCCAGAAACGGCCAGCCGGCGCGCTGCATCAGCAGCACCAGCACATAGCCGCCGGCCATCGCAAACGCGCCGTGGGCCAGGTTGATGAAGTTCATCAGGCCCATGGTCACCGCCAGCCCGAGCGACAGCACGAACAGCAGCATGCCGTAGGCCACGCCGTCAAACAGCAGCGTCAGCATGGCCCGCCCACGGCACCCATCATGTCAGCGCACCAGGCGGCGTGGCCACCACGGCGGCGCACGCCGCCACGGCCAGCCCTCACTTCAGCTTGCCCGGATCCTTGACCTGCTTTTGCGTCGAGAACTCGACGTTGTGCAACTGGCCGTCGACGCGCTCGACCTTGCGGATGTAGATGTCCTGCACGATGTCGCGGCTTTGCGCATCGACCAGGATGGGGCCGCGCGGGCTTTCGAGCATCTGGCCCTTCATCGCCGCCAGCAGGGCGTCGCCGCCGGCGCCCTTGGTCGCCTCCAGGCCCTTGAAGATCAGCCGCATGCCGTCCCAGCCGCCGACGGCCATGAAGTTGGGCCGGAACTTGTTCAGCGCCTGAAAGTCGGCGACGAACTTCTTGTTCACCGGGCTGTTGTGCGCCGCCGCGTAGTGGTGGGCGGTGACCACGCCGAGGGCAACGTCGCCCATGTCGTTCAACTGGTCGTCGTCGGTGATGTCGCCGGTGCCGATCAGCCGGATGCCGGCCTTGTCCAGCCCGCGCTCGCCAAACTGCTTCATGAACTGCGCGCCCTGCCCCGACGGCAAGAAGACGAACAGCGCGTCGGGCTTCAGGTCACGCACTTTTTGCAGCACCGGCGCAAAGTCGGGGCTGCGCAACGGCGTGCGCAGCTTGTCGGCGACCACGCCGCCGTTGAGCAGAAAGCGGTCGCTGAAGAATTTTTCGGCGTCGTTGCCGGGGCCGTAGTCGGTGACCAGCGACACCGCCTTGCGGATGCCGTTCTTGGCCGCCCACTCGGCGATGCTGACCGCCGCCTGCGGCAGCGTGAAGCTGGTGCGCACGATGTAGGGCGACGCCTCGGTGATGCTGGAGGTGGCGGCGGCCATCACCACCATCGGCGTCTTGCTCTGCGTGGCCAGCGGTGCGGTGGCCAGCGCCAGCGGCGTCAGGCCAAACCCGGCCAGCGCCACCACCTTGTCGTTGACCACCAGTTCCTGCGCCAGCCGGCGCGTGGTATCGGCCACCCCGGCGTCGTCCTTGACCAGCACCTCGACCTTGCGGCCACCGACCTTGCCGCCGCTTTGCGCCAGCCACAGCTTGACCGCGCCCTCGATTTGCCGGCCGGTCGACGCCGACTGGCCGGTCATCGGCAGGATCAGACCGACCTTGACCACATCGGCCTGCGACTGCGCCGCCAGCGGTAGCGCGGCAAGCAGGGAAAACAACGGCAATAGACGACGACGCGTGGGCATGGGCAACACTCTCCAGACGGGGATGAAGACAGCGGGCGCGGCGCGCACCGCGCAACGCAGGGGAACACGTTCAAGCATGCCACGCGCGGCCGTGCCCGGGCATCGGGGTTCGCGCGGCGCGGCGTGGCGGGCGACGCACTGGTCGGCCGGCGCGCCGACCGTGTCAAAGCCACAAGAACGCCGCCGCGGCCACCGCGGAGGGGCCGGCGGCGCCCAGCAACAGCTCACCAGCGCCTATGGACTCGTCGGCAAAGCCGCGCCGCAGCAGCGCCACGCCGGCCGGGTTGGGCGCGTTGGCGATCACCGTCAAGCCACCGCCGGCCACCGCACCGGCCACCAGCATGTACTGCGACTGCGGCGAAATGCCGGCGATTTGCGCGCCCAGGTAGGTCAGCGCCGCGTTGTCGGTGATCGCTGTCAAGCCCAGCGCGCCGGCAAACAGCGCCAGCGGCTGCAGGCCCGAGACGATGGGCTGCAGCCACCAGCTTTGCATGCCGCCCAGCAACACCAGCCCGGCGAGGAAAAAGGCCACCAGCAAGGCCTCCTTGATGATCAGCGGGCTTTGGTGGCGCTCATAGGCCTGGGTGAAGCCGAGAAACAACAGAAAGAGGCCGAGAAAAGCCACCGGATGGTGGGCCAGCACCACCACCCCCGCCAGCAGCCCCAGGTGGACCGCGACCACCGATTTGGGCACCGGTGCGTCGGTCGCCGCGTCGGCGCTGTGGCCGGCAGCAGCGCCCGGCCGCGCGTCGGCGCCCAGGTGGCGCCGCAGCACCCAGGTACAGGCGCTGGCGTTGACCAGCACCGCCAGCGCCGCCTTCCAGCCGAACGCGGCGAACATGAAGGCGCTGTCCCATTGCCAGGTCGACGCGACCATCAACACCGGCGGCGCGGCGTATGAGGTCAAGGTGCCGCCGATCGAGACGTTGACAAACAGCACGCCCAGCGCCAGGTACTTCACCCGCTCGGGCAACTCGGGCGTGAAGACCTGCGGCGCCAGCATCAGCGCGGCAATCGTCATCGCCGCCGGCTCGGTGACCAGCGAGCCGAGCAGCGGCACCGCGGCCAGGCCCAGCCAGGCGGTGGCCAGCGGCGCCGGCAGCGGCAGCGCGCGGGCAGTGGAGCGCACCAGCCACGCCACGGTCGCCAGCACCGGCCGCGAGGCGGCCACCACCATCACGACAAAGACGAACAGGGGTTCGGTGTAGTTGCGCGACTCGGCATAGGCCAGCGCCTGCGCGCCGCCGCCCAGCAGCGCCATCGACAGCACCAGCACCATGGCCCAGAAGCCGAACACCACCTCGACCTCGCCGAGCAGGTGAAACAGCCCGGCATGGTTCGGACTGCGGTGCGCCAGACGCTCAAACTGCTTGGCCGCAAAGGTATGCACCAACGCCAGCGCAAAGACAATGGCCGCGGTGACTTGCAACGCCGGCTGGGCTATCGGGTCCATGGTCAATTCCTGCGCGCGTGGCGGCCCGACCAGCGCATGAAACCTGTCTGAACCGGAATGCCAGACACCCAGGGTCAGTTTATGGCAGGGTTGGACAAGCCTCTTGCGGCGCGTGGACAAGGGGCACAACGAGGCGCCCTGGCAAACGCAAACGGCGCGGCAAGGTCAATCGATCCGCAGCGAAAAAACCGCCGGCTCAGCCGGCGCGCCTAAGGAGCCTAGCTAAGCCGTGCGCGAGGCGAAGGCGCAGTGCCGGCGATGCAGCGGCCGTGGTCAAGCGGCTGCCCGCTCGCGCGCCAGAGACAGAAAGTCTTTCATGATCGGATCGGGGTCGAGCCGGTCGGATCGCCCACGGTGGAACTCGGGGTGCCACTGCACGGCGGACACGGGCGTCGAGCCGCTGGCGCGGATCGCCTCGATGACACCGTCGCCCTGGCTGCGGGCCTCGACATGCAGGTCACCGCCCAGGCGGTCGATCGCCTGGTGGTGGATGCTGTTGACGATCGGAATGGTGTCAATCGGGTACAGGCTGGCCAGGTGCGACCCGGGCTCGAGCACGATGCCGTGCTGCAACTCGTCGTAAAGCGCCGCGTCCACATGCGGTCTGGCCTCCGGGCGCATCGACGGCAAATCTTGAGTCAGCGTGCCGCCGAAGGCCACGTTGAGCAGTTGGCAGCCGCGGCAGATACCGAGGATAGGCTTGCCGCGCTGCAGGAAGCCTTCAATGAGTTCCAACTCGTAGCGGTCGCGCACCGCGTCGCCACCCCACTCGGGTCGCTGTGGCTGCTGGCCATAGATGGGCGGACTGACGTCGGCACCGCCCTGCAGCACCAGGCCATCGAGCATCTCGACGACTTCGCGCACCGAGACCTTGCGCCGCACCACCTCCGCATCGTGGCCGAGCGTCGGCACCATCAGTGCCAGCGCGCCGTGCGAAAGAATCCAGTGCGACACGCTTTGCTCAAGGTACTGCAAGGTCTTGCCGCGAAAACCCATCTCGGCCGGCGGCTTGTGCAGCAGCCGCGCCGACATGCCGATGCGCAGCGGCCGCTCGATCATTCGTCCGGTTGGCCAGCCCAGCGCAGCGTCTGCCGACGCACGACCTCGGGCAGTTGATGCTCGCGCTCGTACAGGCGCCGCAGCCAGCGCGCGTCGTTGCCTGTCTCGCTGACGTCCTGACGCAGCAGCAACAACGCCTCCTCGGCGCGCAACTCCATGGCGTGCACCTCGAGCTTGTCGAACAGCGCCAGCAAGTCGTCGCGCAGCGTGCGGTGCTCGCCGGTGGACGGATCGACGTAGGTACCGTCCAGGCCAAAGCGGCAGGCCTGGAAGCGATTGAACGTGTAGGGCAGGTAATCGTCCTCGCTCAGCTCGAAGGGCCGCTCGACGCGCAGCCAGCGTGCAATGCACTGGATCAACCCCGCCAGCGCGGCCGCCTTTTCGACCGACAGCGGCGTGTCGAGCACCCGCACCTCGACCGTTCCGAACTCGGGCTTGGGCCGGATGTCCCAGTAGAAGTCCTTCATGCTCTTGACCACGCCGGTGCGCGCCATCTTGGCGAAGAACGCCTCGAAGTCTTCCCAGCGCTGCACAAAGGGCGCGCGCCCGGACAGCGGGAACGCGAACACCGAGTTCAGGCGCGACGAGTCGAAGCCGGTGTCCTCGCCCTGCACGAATGGCGACGACGCGGCCAGCGCGATCAGGTGCGGGATGTAGCGGCTCAGGCCGTGCAACAGCACCAGCGCCTGGTCCGGCCCGGGGCAGCCCACGTGCACATGCTGGCCGAAGATCGTGAACTGCTTGGACAGGTAGCCATACAACTCCGAAACCTGGTGGAAGCGCTCGGTGGCATAGATGCGCTGGCGCTTCCAGTGCTGGAACGGGTGCGTGCCGCCGCCGCACAGACCGACCTCGAGCTTGGTCGCCGCGTCGACCAGCGCGCCGCGGATCTCGCGCAACTGCGACAGCGCCTGCGCAAAATCGTCGCACACGCCGGTGGACAGCTCGATCATGCTGCGGGTGATTTCTGGCTTGACGTCGCCGGGCAGCTTGCGGTGCTTCATCAGCCGCATCAGGTCTTCGGCGTGCGGCGCAAGGTCGTAGTTGTGGGTGTTGACAATCTGCAGCTCAAGCTCGACGCCCAGCGACAGTGCACGCGACGTGGCAACGGGTCCGAGGCTCATGCGCGCTCCTTGCCGGCCGCCGATCCCGCAGCGCCCGGCGCCTCGCCGGCGGCGCGCAGCGCCACAAGCACCGCCAGCGGGCCGATCAGCTCGACCACCGCCACCGCTGTCAAGACGGTGGGTGCCACGCTGGCGCCGAAGGTCGCATCGGCACGGTAGAGCTCGCTGAGCATGACCAGTGCGGTGGCTGACAGCGGCGTCAGCGTCATCGACAAGGCGGCACCCTGGCGCAAGCTGGCGTGAGACCAGCCGCTGAGCAGCCACACCACCAGTGCCTTGGCCAGACCGCGGGCGGCCAGCAGCGCCAGCGCCGCGACGCCGCCTGCGAGCAGCACATCGGGTGTCCACGCCGAGCCGACCATCACAAACAGCAGCAGCACGAGCAATCCACCCGCGGTGCCGAAGTGCCGTGGCCAGGACCATGCCCGTTCGCTTAGGTTGCGCAGCAGCAACCCGGCCAGCAGCGGCACGAGCAGCGTCGACAGGTTGAGCCAGCGCGCGCTGCTTACGGCCAGCAGCACGAGGCCAAGCACAAGCAGCGCCGGTCCCTCCTGGCGCATGTCGAAGCGCCGCGTGACCAGCGCCACTGCCCCCGCCAGCAACCCGGCCAGCACCAGCGCACCCAGGAACGAGAACGTCACGGCCTGGGCCGCCAGCACCATGTCTGGCGCGCTTTGGGTATCGATCCACCCCTTGAGCACGACCAGCGCCAGCACCCCGTACAGGGTGTTCAGCGCGGTCAGTGTGGTCATGCGCTGCGTCACCTGGCCATCGGCACCGATCTCCTGCGCGACGCGCCCGGCCACCGCGGCCGAGGCCGGAATGGCCAGCACCGCGCAGGCACCCGCCACCAGCGGCGCGTGGCCGACAAACACCAGGGCGGCATACACCGCCACGGCCGCCGCAGCGGACTCAAGAAGGCTCGAAGCCATCAGGCCTGGGTTGTTGCGCAGCCAGCGCAGCCGCACGCGACTGCCAATCTCGAACAGCAGCAAGGCCAACGCCACGTCGATCAACAAGCGTGCGGTTGGCGCCAGCGGCATGGTCACGCCGAAACCGCCCAGTGCCGCGCACCAGCCAGCCAGCGTGTAGCCGACCACGCGCGGAAACCGTGTCGTGCGCGCGATCACTTCGCCCGCCAACGCGCCGCCGACGACCACCGCGGCCAGAAGAATCATCGCGTCGGGCGGGCCGGCCGCTTGCCAGGGCGTCGAGTGAGCCCATTCGTTCATTGTCATTGCCTCCGATTCATGCACGACAAGCGGGCTTGTCTTGCCGTTGACCGGTTTCGTCGCCCACATGCATGGCCGGTCGCGGGCCACTTTTCTCGCAACGCGCCGGTCTCGGCGCATCGGACCGGTCGCGGTGCCGACTATGGCCGGCATCCAGCACGACCAGCGCATTGAGTGCGACAAGGGCCAGAAACGCATAGCCGACCGCTGCAAGCGCAGACTTCTTCACCGCAATCCTCCCTGGTCGACCATTGCCTGTCTCGGCGTCAAGTGACCGCAAGGCGCAGGTCGGGCTTCATCAACCCATCCTGCAGCGATGCTGCTGGTCGCCGTAGCGATTCGCCTGTCTCCTATCATGCTGCGATGGTCAAGCGCACAACGACTGAGGCTGGGCCGAAAACGGCACCAGCGGGCCCTTCGGGCAGCGAAATCGGCGAGCCTGCAGCTCAGGTGCTGCGCCGTTTTCGTCTCGTCTTCAATGCGGTGAAGACGCATTTCCAGCAAGTTGAAAAAAAGGCTGGAGTCGGCGGCGCGCAGTTGTGGGCCTTGAGCATCGTGCGCGACCGGCCAGGCATTGGCGTCAACGACCTGGCGCGGGCGATGGACATCCACCAGTCGACCGCCAGCAACCTGGTCAAGGCATTGATCGCGCGCGAACTCATCGTTGGCGCACGAAACGGGTCGGACCGGCGTACCGTCCAGCTGCGCGCCCTGCCCTCGGGCGCGGCGATTCTGCGCCGGGCGCCCGGCCCACTGACCGGTGTATTGCCGCAGGCGCTTGCCAGCCTGGACCCGCGCACCCTCAAACGCCTGGATGCGGATCTGGCCAAGCTGATCAAGGCACTGAACGCCGACGAGCGCGCGGCCAACATACCGCTGGGTCAATAGGGCACGGCTGGACAAGCGCGTGCGCCCCGGATCGGACCTTAACGCTACGGGTAAACGATGTCTGCGCGCCGGTTCTGTGCCCAGGCGGCTTCGGTGTGGCCCAGGGCTCTGGGACGCTCTCTGCCCCAACTGACAGCCTCCATCTGGCTGTCCCTGACGCCATAGATCTTCAACGCCCGCAGCACCGCCTGCGCGCGCTTCTGGCCCAGCGCAAGGTTGTACTCGGCACTGCCGCGCTCGTCGGCATTGCCTTCGATCTTGATCGACAGCTCTGGCCTGGCCGACAGGTATCTGCCTTGGCGTTCAATCAGGCCCTTGTACTCGTTGTTGACCGTGTAGACGTCGTAGTCGAAATACACGCTGCGCTCGGACGAAATCAGGCTGTTGGGGTCACGGTAGGCAGGCAACGCGGCGCTGGTCGCAGCGGCCGGGCTCGCCGTCCCGGACTTGTCCTGCGACAGCGCCGACGGCAACGCTGGCGCAGTTGCGTTCGTCACTGAGGCTGCCGAGTTGCCTGCAGTCGGAGCCACCGGCGTGCTGCTGCATGCGCCAAGCGCGGCGGCCGTGACAACGATGATGAAAGCGAATCTGGTCATCTGCATCAGGTCATCTCCGATTGCGAGTGAAAGTTACCGACCACACTTCGCCGCACTGTGCAGCAGTGGGCATGCTACACGAACATTTGTCACCATGTATATTTGCGCCAAGCCGCAGTCGAAGCAGTGCGCGGATTACACGCCGCCAGCCGCCGCCGCGCACCCAGTCAGGTGATTCGGACTGATGGTGGTCAATTTGGATTTCTGCAAATATACTTGTCGAACCCTGTCGGCCTTCCGGCTCAACGGGGCGTGAGCGACCTCTGACTTGTTCATTTGGGGGATTCTTCGGGATCCCCCTTTTTTCGTGTCGCACCCGCGGGCCGACGCCGCGCCGACATCAGCCAACGCCGCCCTGGACCCCTTCGACCACCGACGACGCGATGTTTGCCGCCTTGCGGCCGACCAGCACGTAGTAGAACAACGCGCGTCCGTCAATGGAATAGCCGTGCCGGTAGCGCTCCAGATGGTGAACCTGCAAGGTGTCGCTGAGCAGCAGGTGCTTGACCAGCATCGAAAACCCCGACCGGTCACTGCCCTGCAAAAAGGTCTCCTTGATGTTGAAGACGATCCAGCCGCCCTCGACGATGAGATTAAAGGCATTGGCAAAGGCCAGCACCGGGATGTCACCGAACCCCAACGCGGCAATGCAGGTCAGGCAATCCAGCTTCCAGCGACGCAGTTCCTCAAGCATGGCGGGCTCAATCCGGCACATGTCGATGCTGTAGTAGGCGTCGTAGGCATTCGGGCGGTCGCGCTCGCAGGCCTGACGGGCATGCTCGGAGATATCCACGCCGACGACGCGCGCCGCGTCCAGCAGGTCGCCCACCATGCCGTTGCCCGCGCCCAGGTCGAGCACGCGCAGCTCGTTAAGCTCGACGCGGTTTTCATGCAGTACTTTGGCCAGCAAGTCCTTGGCCTTTTGCGGTGACGCGCAGCGCAAGCGCTGGTAGAACAACTGTTCGTAGAGGCCCGGATGGTCGTAGATTCGGTCGTAGTCATGGAAGCGGATGCGCTCTTCCACGCCACCCTCCTTCAGAAGGAAGTAGGCCTCGTCCTGGTCCAACGCATGCGGGTCCGACACCGGAAAGCTGATGTTGTAGACACTGTTGAACATGGCGGCAGCTGGCTCCTTCTGGTGTACAGGCACTGGGTCAGTCGCTCACCCAATTGGGCAGCATGGTCGGATCGATCGTCGATTTATATTTGTAAGAATATATACGACAACGCCATTGATGCCCACAGCGGCCGATGGCCGGCGGTCCGCGCGCCATGCTCAGGATTGAAAACTCAATGGTCGACAGATTGAAGACAGTTCGACGCGCAACGCGTTCACAATCGATGCATGAAGGCAAGCTCCAGCCGCCTTTCGGCGCAGTCAGGCAGCCCAGCCCGCGTGCGGCCGACAACCGCCGACCGCAATGATTTGTGCGCGGCGCTGGTCAATGCCGAACGGGCGCTCAGCGCTGCGCAGCAGCGCGTGACCCAGGTGCTCATGCGCGCCGACGAGGTCGGACTGGGCGCTGGTGTTCGGCATCGCCTGCAACCACATATTCACGGTTTGGCCGCACTGGAACAGGCGCTCGTTCGTATGCAGGCAGAGCTGACCGTGTAGGGCAATGCTGAGCATATCGTTGCGGCGCGCGCACGCGCGGACTTTGGCGATGCCGCAAAGCGGCCCTGCTTCAGCGTTGCCGCAGCGTCACGCGAAACGCCGTGTCAACCTGGCGCCAATGTCGCGGACAGCGCCGGCGCAACCGCCTGCATCAACACCTTGATGCGCGTTGAGTGGCGCAGTTCCTGGTGCGTCAACACCCACATCGGCGTGCGCAGCTCGGCGACCACCGGGGTCAACGGCTGCAGGTCGGCACACGACGCCTCAACAAAGGTCGGCAGCAAGGCCACGCCCAGACCCGCGCGCAGCATGGTGAGGGCGTGCGAAAAGCTGTCGACGTGCAGCACGAATTGATGTGCCGGCACGGTGGCATTCAGCCAGCGATCGAATTTCAGTTCGGTCGCCTCGCGCTCGAAGCCTATCCATCGCGCACCCTCGCGCACCAGGGCCTGCACGTCACGCAGCCGCGGTTCAAGCCCGCGGCGGCGCAGCGTGTAGACGCGAAAGTCCATATGGCCCAACAGGCGCCCAACCAACCAGTCCGGTATCTGGTCGGTGATGCGTATGGCGACATCCGCCTCACGTCGGGCCAGGCTGACATGGTCGCGCGACGCAACCAGTTCCATCGTCACTTCGGGAAATGCGCTGGCAAACTGTTTGAGCACCGGCGGCAGCAGATGCTCGACCACCACCCCGGCCACCGCCACGCGCACATGCCCGCTCGGCCGCAGGTCTTTGCCGAGCACGCGCAATTCGGCGTTCTGCGCCAGCGGGGCCATTGCCGCCGCGGCTTCGATCACCGCTTCTCCGGCTTCGGTCGGCACGTAGCGGTTTCGTGTCCGGTTGAAAAGCCGTGTCTTGACGCGTGCCTCGATTGCATCCAGCTTGCGCAGCAGCGTGACGTGCGACATCGCCAGCGGCTGCGCGGCACGGGCAACACTGCCCTGACGGGCGATCTCCAACACCAGCAAATAGTCGTTCCACGACAGCACCTGGCGCTGCGGACGAGGCAAGGGCAGGCTGTCCAGCGCGACATCCCGGCCACGGGAGCGGATCGAAGACGCCATCGAAGGCCTCCAGCAGGCAAGTCAAGGCGGCCGAATTCTCGGCCACGGCGGCCTGGGCACCGCCGCTGCGGCGCAGCCGCGCTGGCCGGCGTCATGCTCATTTCTGAAAACTCGCGCCGCACATTTCGGTGTGCAAGGTTAGGTCCAGTCAACCTAGCATGGCCGCATCTTCAAGCCGCGAAGGAGGGCCGGCTCAAAGTTGAAGTGCGACATCGCAACTGCTGTAAGGTGTCGCCCAAATGGGAACCAAATACTCGCATCTGACCGAAGCTGATCGAATTTCGATCCAGGCCTTGGTCCAAG
>WBZS01001890.1_pt1 | contig 14731 bp, 15 predicted proteins | sample 5204201 | NCBI WGS metagenome assembly WBZS01 (sample SAMN12344357, study PRJNA552823) | activated sludge metagenome | biome: Activated sludge suspended growth; feature: Nitrification reactor; material: Wastewater; isolation source: activated sludge from nitrification reactor of wastewater...
AGTCAACCTGGGTGTCGGTGTGTACTTCGACGAAAACGGCAAGTTGCCGCTGCTGGCTTGTGTACAGGCAGCCGAAAAGGCGCTGATGGACGCGCCCAAGCCGCGCGGCTACCTGCCCATCGACGGCATTGCCGCATACGACAACGCAGTCAAGAACCTCGTGTTCGGTGCTGACTCGGACGTCGTCAGGCAGGGTCGCGTGGCCACGGTGCAGGCACTGGGCGGCACGGGCGGCCTGAAGATTGGCGCCGACTTCCTGAAAAAGCTCAGCCCCGCTGCCCGTGTGCTGATCAGCGACCCGAGCTGGGAGAACCACCGCGCGCTGTTCACGCAGGCCGGCTTCGACGTCGGCACTTACCGCTATTACGACGCCGCCACGCGCAGCCTGAACTTCGATGGCATGCTGGCTGACCTGAAAGCGGCCGCGCCCGGCACCGTGGTGGTGTTGCACGCCTGCTGCCACAACCCCACGGGCTACGACATCACGCCAGCGCAGTGGGACCAGGTGATCAAGGTGGTGAAAACCGGCAAGCTGACGGCCTTCCTTGACATGGCCTACCAGGGCTTCGCCCAGGGCATCGCCGAGGACGGCGCGGTGGTCGGCAAGTTCGTGGCGGCGGGTCTGGACGTTTTCGTGTCCACCTCGTTCAGCAAGTCCTTCAGCCTGTATGGCGAGCGGGTCGGCGCGCTGTCGGTGGTGTGTTCGTCGAAAGAAGAAACCGCCAAGGTGCTGAGCCAGCTCAAGATCATGATCCGCACCAACTACAGCAACCCGCCCACGCACGGCGGCGCGGTGGTGGCCATGGTGCTGGACGACCCCAAGCTGCGTGCGCAATGGGAAGAAGAGCTGGCCGGCATGCGCACGCGCATCAAGGCGATGCGCCAGGCGCTGGTCGACGGCCTGAAGGCGGCCGGCGTGAAGCAGGACATGGGCTTCATCACCACGCAGGTCGGCATGTTCAGCTATTCGGGCCTGTCGAAGGAGCAGATGGTGCGCCTGCGCAACGAGTTCGGCGTCTACGGCACCGACACCGGTCGCATGTGCGTGGCGGCGCTGAACGAGAAGAACATCGGCCACGTGTGCCAGTCGATCGCCAAGGTGATGTAAAGCCACGCTCTCGCGCAAGAAAAAGCCGCGATGCTTCGCGGCTTTTTTTGCAGCTGGTTGCTGCGTTTTTTGTAGCTACCCGCGCTTATTGAGCGGGCGCTTAACGCCGAAAACGCTTAAAAATCGTCGCTGCCGCCCATGGCCAGGCTCTCGAACCGCGTCAGCGGCTTGACGAAGGCCAGCTTGACGGTGCCCGTGGGCCCGTTGCGCTGCTTGCCGATGATGATCTCGGCCACGCCGGGTTCGCGCGATTCCTTGTTGTAGTAGTCGTCGCGGTAGATGAACATGATGATGTCGGCGTCCTGCTCGATGGCGCCGGATTCGCGCAGGTCGCTCATCATGGGGCGCTTGTCGGTGCGCGTTTCCACGCTGCGGTTGAGCTGCGACAGCGCGATCACCGGGCATTGCAGTTCCTTGGCCAGTGCCTTCAGGCCGCGCGAAATCTCGCCCAGCTCGGTCGCGCGGTTCTCGTCGCCCGAGCTGCTGCCGCTCATCAGCTGCAGGTAGTCGACCACGATCAGCCCCAGCTTGCCGCACTGGCGCGCCAGCCGCCGCGCGTTGGCGCGCAGTTCGGACGGCGTGAGCCCGGGCGTTTCGTCGATGTGCAGGCTGACGTTACGCAGCCGCTCGATGGCTTCGGTCAGCCGGGGCCATTCCTCGTCGGTCAGCTTGCCGGTGCGCAAATGCCCTTGGTCGATGCGCCCAATGGAGCCCACCACACGCACCGCCAGCTGGGCGGCGCCCATTTCCATCGAGAACACCGCCACCGGCAGGCCCTCGTTCAGCGCCACGTGTTCGGCAATGTTGATGGCGAACGCGGTCTTGCCCATGGACGGACGCGCGGCAAGCACCACCAGGTCGCCCGGCTGAAGGCCAGCCGTCATGCGGTCGAGGTCGATGAAACCCGTGGGAACGCCGGTGACATCGTTGGGGTTGTCGGCCATCTCCTGCACGCGGTCAAGCAGTTGCACCACCAGGCTGTCCATCGCCTGGAAGCCCTGCTTCATGCGCGAGCCTTCCTCGCCGATCTTGAAGATCTTGCCTTCGGCCTCGTCGAGGATCTTGTCCACCGCGCGCCCCTGCGGATTGAACGCGCTGGTGGCGATTTCGTCGCTGGCGGACACCAGCTTGCGCAGGATCGAGCGCTCGCGCACGATCTCGGCATAACGGCGGATGTTGGCGGCGCTGGGCACGTACTGCGCCAGCGAGTTCAGGTAAGCCAGTCCGCCGATCTCGTCGCCCTTGCCTTGGCGCTGCAGCTCTTCGTAGACGGTGATGACGTCGGCCGCCTTGGTCTCGTTGATGAGCTTGCCGGCCGCCGCATAGATCAGGCGGTGTTCGTAGCGGTAGAAGTCGCTGTCGATCAGCACGTCGCCCATGCGGTCCCACGCCTGGTTGTCCAGCAGCAGGCCGCCCAGCACGCTCGATTCGGCCTCGAGCGAGTGCGGCGGAATGCGCAGTTGCGCGACCTGGCGATCAGGCGGCGCGTCGTCGCCCAAGTCGGCCAGGCTGGTGGAAAAGTAGGTAGACATGCAGGCGGCGAAAGCTTCGTCGGTCAGAGGGTGATCCACCCATGCTACCCCGCCGGGCGGCGCCTGTCATGGGACAACCCTGTGGACAAGCGGTGCGGCGACGGTGGGTATCGGTGGTGCAAACCCCTGGGCCGGATGGCACAAAAAAAGAAGCCGCCCCACCTGGCGGCGGGCGGCTTCGGTACGAACCGCTGGGGTGCGCTGGATCAGGCCGTTTCGCCGTAGACCGAGACGGTGATCTCGGTGTCGACGTCGGTGTGCAACGACACCTGAACCGTGTTGTCGCCCACCGTCTTGATCGGGCCATTGGGCAGGCGAACCTGCGACTTGTGCACGTCGAAGCCCTGCTTCTTGAGTTCGTCGGCGATGTCGTGGTTGGTGACCGAGCCGAACAGGCGGCCGTCGACGCCAGCTTTCTGCGTCAGCTTGATGGTCTTGCCGTTGAGCTTCTCGCCCACGGCTTGCGCGGCGGCCAGCTTTTCGGCGGCCTGCTTTTCCAGCTCGGCGCGGCGGGCCTCGAACTCGGCCTTGGCGGCTTCGGTGGCGCGGCGGGCGCGGCCCGAGGGAATCAGGAAGTTGCGGGCGTAACCGTCCTTGACCTTGACGATTTCACCCAGGTTGCCCAGGTTGACAACCTTGTCCAGAAGAATGACTTGCATGGTGTTCTCCTTGTCAGACGCGGTGCTGGTCGGTGTACGGCAGCAGGGCCAGGAAGCGCGCGCGCTTGATGGCGGTGTTGAGCTGGCGCTGGTAGATGGCGCGCGTGCCGGTCAGGCGCGCGGGCACGATCTTGCCGTTCTCGCTGATGAAGTCGCGCAGGGTATCGACGTCCTTGTAGTCGATTTCCTCGACGCCTGCCACGGTGAAGCGGCAGAAGCGCTTGCGCTTGAACAGCAGCGACTGGTTGTTGCGCTTGGGGCGCTTGTCCTTGTTGAATTTCTTGAACGTGGCCATTTAAGAGGCTCCTTGAAATTGATCTTGCTGAAAATCCTGGATGTGGAGCACCACATGCTTGCCGTTGCGCGGACTGGCCAGAAAGCCGTTGAAGCACCAGAGTGATCCCACCGCCTGCGTGCCGAGCCTTTCGGCCACGGCCCCGAGTGCCACCGCCTTCAGCGCCGCCTTGACCTGCCGGACGCTGCCGCCTTCCTCGAGCTGCGACTCGTGTTCGAGCCGGGCATCAAGCGCCGGTACGCCGGCGGGCGTCAGGCGCAAGGCGCCGATCTCGACGATGCGGGCAGTCAGGCGGGTCTGGTTCACCTCGGCTCAGCCATGCCGCGCCAAGCGGCTCAGCTGGTGGCTTCCGCCTGCTGGGCTTTGCGCGCTTCTTCGCGCTCGACGGTCTTCATCATCGACGAAGGACCGGTTTCGGCCTTTTTCTTCTGCACTGTCAGGTGACGCAGCACGGCATCGTTGAACTTGAAGGCATGCTCAAGCTCAGCCATCACGGCCTGATCGGCCTCGATGTTCAGGCACAGGTAGTGCGCCTTGGCCAGCTTGTTGATCTGGTAAGCCAGCTGACGGCGGCCCCAGTCTTCCTGGCGATGGATCTTGCCGCCGCCGGCGGTGATCATGCCCTTGTAGCGCTCCAGCATGGCCGGAACCTGCTCGCTCTGATCCGGGTGGATCAGCAAAATGATTTCATAGTGACGCATTGACTCTCCTTGTGGATGAGAAAAGCCGCCCCCGGCGTCGATTCGGGATGCGGCAAGGAAACCAAAGATTATAGCCTGGCGCCCGTCGCCCTGCCTCGCCTCTATCCAGGCAGCAGATCAACAGACGTTTGCGAACTGCCTGCGGTCGCTATTTCAGCTTGGCCAGCCGCTCCCGTCCGGCTTGCGCGGCTTCGGATTGGGGGTAGGTCTTGACCAGCGACTCCAGCGTGGTCCGGGCCGCGCGGGAATCCTTCAACTCGATCTGGCAGTTGGCGATCGACAGCATGGCTTCGGGCGCGCGCTGGTGGTTGGGCGAAGCCGTCAGCAATGAGCGGAAGTTGGTGATGGCTTCCTTGTAATCTCGCGTGGCGTACTGCGCGTTGCCCAGCCAGAACAGCGCCGACGGCGCCAGGCTGCTGCGCGGATGGCGCTTGATGAAATTGGCGAACCCGCTCTGCGCGCCTTTGAAGTCGCCCGCACGGAACACCGCCAACGCGGCGTCGTATTCCTGCTTGTCGCCAGTGCTGCCTGCGGCATCGGTACCCGCCAGCGTCGGGGGAGGCGGCGGCGGTGCGGCGGCAGCGGATTCGCTGGCGGCACGCGCGGTTTCGCTCGTCTCAAGGCGCCGGACGCGATCTTCCAGCGCCTGCTGCTGGCCGGTCTGCATGCGCTTGAGTTCACCGATGTCGCGCGTGAACTGCTCTTCCTGCCCACGGCCGCGGGCCAACTCGCCGCGCAGCGATTCGATCTGCTGCTGCAGATCAAGCATGCTGCGGCGCATCTGCGTGTTTTCTTCCACCAGGCGGTTTTGCGCCGCTACCGACTGGTCGAAGCGCTGGCGCAAATCCAGGATGGCCTGACGCGCCTGATCATCGCCGAACAACTGGGCATGCGCCCCTTGTCCGGCCGTGAAAGCCAGCGCCAGGACGACGCCGCGAAAGACTGCGGTACGGTTCACGGTGCGATCAGCGGTAACGAATCTCGACCCGGCGATTCTGCGCATACGCGTCTTCGCTGCTGCCGGCCACGGCCGGCTTTTCTTCGCCAAAGCTCACAGCTTCGATCTGCGCATCGGTCGCGCCCACCAGGGCCAGCGCGCGGCGCACCGCCTCGGCGCGCTTTTGCCCCAGCGCCAGGTTGTATTCGCGGCTGCCGCGTTCATCGGTGTGGCCTTCCACCGCCACCGAGCGGCTGCGATTGGCCTGCAGGAAGCGCGCGTGCTGGTCAACGATCGGCTGGTAGGCCGGCTTGACGGTGAAGCTGTCGAAATCGAAGTAAATCACGCGCCCCACGCCGGCCGGACCGGCCGCATCGACACCGCCGGAACCGGCCTGTACCTGCGTGACCGTGCTTTGGCCAGCGCCCTGCCCCACGCCCGCGGTCTGCCCGGCACCCTGGCCGGTGGCCGTCGCGTCGGTCCCACTGCCTTGAATCGGCGGATCCAGCTTGACGTTGGACCCGCAGCCGGCCAGCACCACCGCCAACGCGGCGACCATGAAATAACGTTTGACCATGTTGTTCACTCCTGATCTGAAAGTTAAAACCGCAACCTCGCCTGTCGCGAAGGCTGCCCGTCATTCATCGCTGAAAAGGCCCCCACGAAGGCTCGCGGATATCGCCGCCCTTGCCGGCCAAGCGCGCCTTGATCTTGCCGTCGACCGTGGTCGTCATGAGCGCCTCGCGACCGCCCTGGCGGGTGGCATAGACGATCAGGCGGCTGTTTGGCGCAAAGCTCGGGTTCTCGTCTTCCGCAGTGTCGGTCACCGCGGTGACGTTGCCCGACGACAGCTCCATCACCTGCAATTTGTAGCCGCCGGTACGCGATACATAAGCCAGATAACGCCCATCGGGACTGACCGACGGCGACACGTTGTACGCGCCGTTGAAGGTCACGCGCTGCGCTGCGCCGCCGCTGGCGGACATGCGGTAGATCTGCGGCGCGCCCCCGCGGTCGCTGACGAAGTAGATGGTGCCCCCGTCGGGCGAGAAGGTCGGCTCGGTGTCGATGCTTTGCGACTGCGTCAGGCGACGCGGCTCACCACCGTTGGCACTGATCAGGTAGATCTGCGAGCCGCCGTCGCGCGACAGCGTGACGGCCAGCTGCGACCCGTTGGGCGACCATGCCGGCGCGCTGTTGGAGCCGCGGAAGTTGGCCAGCAGGCGCCGACGGCCGCTGGCCACATCGTGCACGTAGATGACGGGCTTGCGCGACTCGAACGACACATACGCCAGCTGCGTGCCGTTGGGCGACCAGGTGGGCGAAATGATGGGCTCGGGGCTGCCCAGCGCGGCCTGGGCGTTCTCGCCATCCGAGTCGGCCACCCACAGCGTGTAGCGGTCGCCGGCCTTGGTGACGTAGGCCAGGCGGGTCGAGAACACGCCTTTTTCGCCGGTCAGCTTTTCGTAGATGTAGTCGGCAATCTTGTGCGCGGCCAGGCGAAGGTCGGCCTGCGGCACCACATAGCCCTGGCCGCCCAAATCTTGCCCCTTGACCACGTCCCACAGCCGAAAGCGCACGTCGTAACGCCCATCGGCCAGGCGCGTCACGCTGCCGCCAGCCAGCGCGTCGGCCGTGCGCTGGCGCCAGACCGACATGTCGGGCCGACTCGTCTCGTCCATCGCCTGCCCACTGCTGTCGACCGAGCGGAACTGGCCGCTGCGCTCCAGGTCGGCGCGCACGATGGCGCTGATCTTCTGCGGCGCCGCGTCCTCGCCGCGAAACGGCACCAGCGCGATGGGCAACTGCGTCAGCCCGACGCCCGACACCTCCACGCGAAATTGCGCGAGCGCCGATGAGAAGGGGGCGGCGGCAAGAACGGCGACCACGCCGCGTCGTTGCCAGTTCAGAAGGGGTTGGTCTTGCGGGGAATCAAATTTCATATCGAAGTGCTGCGGCGAGCCTACGGCAACCACCGGGTCGATAGACTCCGGCAATGGTAACAAGCTTGGCCGCGGCGACGTTTCAAGCTGTGAATTGGTCCGTGCGCAGGCGCATAAGTTCCCTGTTCGTTCGCGCACCGCGCGTCGCTTCGTAGAATCGCCGGGCCGCCCGCCACGCCCCGCCGATGAACGCTCCCCGCACGCAGCCCCCCGCTTCTCCCTCCGCGCAGAGGCCGCTGCGCGCGCGCCTGGCCCGGCTCTGGACGTACTTCAGGGAATACCGGCTGGGCTGGGTCATCGCGCTGGCCGGCACGCTGATCAGTGCGTTGACCGAAGCTTCCGTGCCGGCGCTGCTCAAGCCGCTGCTGGACGACGGCTTTACACAGGGCACGCTGCCCATCTGGGTCGTCCCGGTGGCCATCGTGGGGCTGTTCGCGCTGCGCGGCTTGGCGCACTTCGGCAGCCAGTACGCCCTGGCCCGCATCGCCAACGACGGCATGGTCAAGCTGCGGCGGCAGTTGTTCAACCGCCTGCTCAGCGCCGATCTGTCGCTTTTCTCGCGCCAGAGTGCCAGCCAGCTGGCCAACACCATCGTCTACGAGGTGCAGACCGGCACCACCATGCTGGTGCAGTCGCTGCTGAACCTGGGGCGCGACAGCTTTTCGGTGATCGCGCTCATGGCCTACCTGCTGTACCTGAACTGGTCGCTCACGCTGATCGTGCTGGTGCTGGTGCCCATCGTCGCGCTGATCATGCGGACCATGTCCCGCCGCATGTACCGCTACACCCGCATGTCGCAAAGCACCACCGACGAGCTGGCCTACGTGGTGGAAGAAAACGTGCTGGCCCACCGCGTGGTGCGGCTGCACGGCGCGCAGACCCAGCAGGCAAACCGTTTCGACGCGCTGAGCCGGTCGCTGCGCGGCCTCTCCATCAAGGCCACCAGCGCCTCAGCCGGCGCCATGCCGCTGGCGCAGATGGCGGCCGCAGTGGCGCTGTCGGTGGTCATCGGCATCGCGCTGCACCAGGGCCAGGGCAGCGCGGGGCGCGGCATCACCGTGGGCGGGTTCGTGTCGTTCATCGGCGCCATGCTGATGCTGATCCAGCCGCTGCGCCGTCTGACGGACGTGGTCGGCCCAGTGACGCGCGGCCTGGCTGCGCTGGAGCGCGGGCTGGACCTGATGGACCAGGTGCAGCCGGAAGAAAGCCCTGCGCCCACGGTCGCCGATGCGCCAGTGCCCCGCGCGCGCGGCGAACTGGCGTTGCGCTCGGTTGTCGTCACCTACGCCGAAGGCGCCGCGCCAGCGCTCGACGACGTCAGCCTGCACGTGGCGGCGGGCGAAACGGTGGCCCTGGTTGGGCCGTCGGGCTCGGGCAAGAGCACGCTGGTTAACCTGCTGCCGCGCTTCGTGCACCCGACGGCGGGCCAGGTGTTGCTGGACGGCAGCGACATCGCCACCTGGCCATTGCCTGCGCTGCGCGCCCAGTTCGCGCTGGTCAGCCAGGACGTGACCATGCTCAACGACACCGTGGCCGCCAACGTGGCGCTGGGTGACCCGGCCATCGACCGCGAACGCGTGCAGCGCTGCCTGCAGGACGCCAACCTGGCGGCGCACGTGGCCACGCTGCCCCAGGGCATCGACACTCTGCTGGGCCACAACGCCACGCAGCTGTCGGGCGGCCAGCGCCAGCGCCTGGCCATCGCCCGCGCGCTGTACAAGGATTCGCCCGTGCTGCTGCTGGACGAAGCCACCTCCGCGCTCGACACCGAAAGCGAACGGCTGGTGCAGCAGGCCATCACGCGGGCGATGGCTGGCCGCACCACGCTGGTCATCGCGCACCGCCTATCCACCATCGAGCACGCCGACCGCATCGTGGTGATGGAGCGCGGCCGCATCGTCGAGCAGGGGACGCACGCGCAGCTGGTGGCGACTGGCGGCCTGTATGCCCGCCTGAACCACCACGCCGCCCCCTCTCCGGCCCAATCAACTGACCGATGAAGCTACAAGATTAATAGCTTAATGCGCTTATCCCGCAAGCGCAATCGTCTTATTTGACCCGCAACCCAGTGGCTGCGCAGCAAGCCACCCCCAAAGGCCGCGGAGCAGGCCGCACCAGAACGCCGCGGAGCGGGCTTGGCCCGGCCGCCAGCGTTGTCCCCCCTCCGGGGGGAAGGCGCCGCAGGCGCCACAGGGGGGATCAAAGCAACACGATGTCGTACTGGTCAGGCCCCAGCGCGCTTTCGGCCTGCAGCGAAATCGGCTTGCCGATGAAGTCGGACAGCCCCGCCAGGTGCGTGCTTTCTTCGTCCAGCAGCATGTCGATCACGGCCGGTGTGGCGACGACGCGGAACTCCTTCGGGTCGAACTGGCGCGCCTCGCGCAGGATCTCGCGCAGCACGTCGTAGGCCACGGTGCGCGCGGTGCGCACGCGGCCGGCGCCCTGGCACTGGTCGCACGGCTCGCACAGCAACTGGGCCAGCGATTCGCGCGTGCGCTTTCGCGTCATTTCCACCAGTCCCAGCGGCGAGAAGCCCCCCACCTGCGTCTTGACGCGGTCGCGCGCCAGTTGCTTGCGGAACTCGGCCAGCACCGCCTGCTGGTGTTCGGCCTGCCCCATGTCGATGAAGTCGACCAGGATGATGCCACCCAGGTTGCGCAGGCGCAGTTGCCGCGCGATGGCCTGCGCCGCTTCCAGGTTGGTCTTGAACACCGTGTCGTCGAAGTTGCGCGCACCGACGAAGGCGCCGGTATTGACGTCGATGGTGGTCAGCGCCTCGGTCTGGTCGATGATCAGGTAGCCGCCCGACTTCAGGTCGACCCGCCTGCCCAGCGCCTTGGTGATCTCCTCGTCGACCGAATGCAGGTCGAAGATCGGCCGCTCGCCCTTGTAATGCTGCAGGTGCGCCGCGGCGGCGGGCATGAATTCGCGCCCGAAGGCCATCAGCGCGTGAAACTGCTCGTGCGAGTCGATGCGGATCGCCTGCGTGCGCTCGTCCACCAGGTCGCGCAGCACGCGCTGCAGCAGGTTCAGGTCCTCATGCAGCAGGCTGGCCGGGGGCTGGCGCGCGGCCGCTTCGCGGATGCGCGACCAGGCCTTGCGCAGGTAGGCAATGTCTTCGGCCAGTTCCTGGTCCGAAGCGTCCTCGGCGTTGGTGCGCAGGATGAAGCCGCCCGTCTTGCCGCCCTCCACACCCACGCTGGCCAGCGCCTGCACGCGCGTGCGCAGTTCGTCGCGCAGCGCCGGGGCGATCTTCTGCGACACGCCGATGTGGTCGTCCTGCGGCAGAAACACCAGCATGCGCCCGGCAATGCTGACCTGCGTCGACAGGCGTGCGCCCTTGGTGCCGATCGGGTCCTTGATGACTTGCACCATCAGCGTCTGGCCCTCGAACACCTGCTTCTCGATGGGGCGCAGCGGCGTGGCCGCGCGGCTGGCGGACAGGCTTTCGCCCTCCAGCGGCTTCTGCCACAGATCGGCCACGTGCAGGAAAGCCGCGCGCTCCAGCCCGATGTCGATGAACGCCGACTGCATGCCCGGCAGCACGCGCGCCACCTTGCCAAGGTAGATGTTGCCGACCAGGCCGCGCTCGAGCGCGCGCTCGACGTGCACCTCCTGCACCGCGCCGTGCTCGACCACCGCGACGCGCGTTTCCTGCGGCGACCAGTTGATGAGGATGTCTTGCTGCATTTTCAATAGCTTTCTGCGCTGGATGGGCGGGCGCCAGAGCCACCAAAGTATCGCAAACCGTCAGGCATCGCGCCGCACGCCGGCCCGCCGCAGCAACCGTGCCGTCTCGAACAGCGGCAAACCCACGATGCCGCTGTGACTGCCGCTGATGTGTTCGATGAACGCCGCCGCCCGGCCCTGAATGGCGTAGCCGCCGGCCTTGCCCTGCCATTCGTCGCTGGCCACGTAAGCGGCTATGTCGTCGTCGCCCAACGGCGCAAATCGCACGCGCGATTCGCTGAGCGCCTCGTGCCGTGAGCCGCCGGCCTGCACGGCCACGGCCGTGATGACGCGGTGCGTGACGCCCGCCAGCTGCCGCAGCATGTCACCGGCCTCTTGTGCGTTGCCCGGCTTGCCCAGAATGGCGCGGCCCCGCGCCACCGTGGTGTCGGCGCACAGCACGGGTGCCGGCGGCCACCGGCGATCACGCAGGCGCTGCACGGCGTCGTCGAGCTTCAGCCGGGTCACGCGCCGCACGTAGGCGGCGGGTGCCTCGCCGGGGCGCACGGCCTCCAGCGCCTCGGCCGCATCGGCATCGTCAGGCAGCAGCAGCGTGTAGCGCACGCCCAGCTGGTCCAGCAACTGGCGGCGGCGCGGGCTTTGCGAAGCGAGGTAAATCATGGGCGGGTTCAGGCGCACGCCGGGCCAGCGCCTTCATTCTCGGTGGTAGGGGTGCCCCGCGTTCACCGACCAGGCCCGGTACAGCTGCTCGACCAGCAGCACGCGCACCATGGCGTGCGGCAAGGTCAGGTCGGACAGGCGGATGCGTTCGTCGGCCGCCTGCAGCAGCAGCGGGTCGAGCCCGTCGGGCCCGCCGATCAGCAGCGCCACGTCGCCACCCGACATCTGCCAGTGGCGCAGGCGCGCCGCCAGCGCCACCGTGGTCAGCGAAGTGCCGTGCTCGTCCAGCGCCACCACGCGGCTGCCGCGTGGCACTGCCGCCTCGATGCGCTGGCGCTCGGCCACGCGCACCTGATCGGTCGTCTTGCCGCCGACACGCGGCTCGGTCTTGACCGCCTTCAGCTCGACCTTCAGCTCGGGCGGAAAGCGCTTGGCGTAGTCGTCCCAGGCCGTTTGCGCCCAGTCGGGCACGCGCAGGCCAACGGCAACGACGGTCAGCTTCATGGCCGATCAGCGGCCAGTGCGCGGGGACGGCTTTCTGGCGGCGGTCTTTGCGGCCGTCTTGGCAGGCGCGCGGCCCGCGGTTTTCGCCGCGGGCTTGGCCGCGCTGCGGGCGGATGGCTTGTTCACCACCACCGTCTGCTGCGTGGCCGAGCCGCTGCTGCTGCGCTTGCGTGGCGCTGCCGCACGCGACGCGGTGCCCGCCGTGCGAGTCCCGCTCGTGCGGGCGCCAGCCGGCTTGCGCGCGGGTGCCTTCGCCGCTGCCTTTTTGGCGGGCGCCTTGGCCGCTGGCTTTGGCGCACCGGCGTCACCGGTCGACTTGCGGGCCGGCGACTTGGCTTGGGGTGTGGACGGCGCCGTCTTGGCCGCCCCAACCTTCTTGGCAGCCGAAGCCGCCGCCTTGTCGGCCTTCGCAGCCTGTTTTTCCTTGTCCTTGGCGGCGCGCTGGGCGGCCAGGCGGGCTGCCGGGCCTTTCAGCCGAACCGGCTTTTCGCCCCAGATTTCCTCGAGGTTGTAGTACTGGCGGATGGGCGGCTGCATGATGTGCGCCACGGCCGCGCCGCAGTCCACGATGATCCACTCGCCGTTTTCCTCGCCCTCGATGCGCGGCTTGGAAAAGCCGCCTTCGCGCACCTTGTCGCGCACGCTGGCCGCCAGCGCCTTGGTCTGACGGTTGCTGCTGCCGCTGGCGACGATCACGCGCTCGAAGAGGGGCGACATGTGTTCGGTATTGAACACGCGGATGTCGTGGGCTTTGACATCCTCCAGGCCATCGACGATGGCGCGCTGGAGTTTCTGGATGTCTTTCTTGGCGGCGGATTCGCTCATCAGGTGGGGGTTTGGTAGAGGTGGTGTTTGGCAATATACCCGGCGACGGCCGGCGCAACCAGATGGCCGATCGGCTGGCCCGCCGCCACACGGCGGCGTACATCGGTGGCGCTGTGCGGCATGGCAGGCAGGCCGAGGATGCGCACGCGCGCCGGATCGGGCCGCAGGCCGGGCAACGGGTCTTCAGGGTCAAACTGGCCTTCAGCGCTTGACACGCTTGCGCGGACAGCTATTGATACAGTAGCAATTCGCAGGATGTCATCGACCCGCCGCCAGGTGTGAAAGGCCGCGGCCTGGTCGGCCCCGATCTGCAGAAACAGCGTGGCGCCGGGATATTGGGCGCGCAATTCGGTCAGCGTGTCGATGGTGTAAGTGGGGCCATCGCGCAACAGCTCGCGGTCGTCGACCCACACCTTGGGCACGTCGGCAAAGGCCAGCCGGCACATGGCCAGCCGGTCGGCGGCGGGGCTCAGGGGACGCGCCTTGTGCCAGGCATCGCCGGTGGGGGCGATGTGCAGGCGGTCAAGCCGCAGTTCATCGATGGCGGCGCGCGCCAGCGCCACGTGCGCGTCGTGCGGCGGGTCGAACGCGCCGCCGAACAGGCCGATGCGTTGCAGCGGCGCGTTCAAACCCAGTCCCGGGGTTTCAGGAAACGCTCGGTCAGCGCCGCCTCGGGCGAGCCCGGCGCCGGTTGATGCTGATAGGCCCAGCGCACCAGCGGCGGCATCGACAGCAGGATCGATTCGGTGCGCCCGCCCGATTGCAGGCCGAAGTGCGTGCCGCGGTCCCACACCAGGTTGAATTCGACGTAGCGGCCACGACGGTACAGCTGGTGCTCGCGCTCGCGCTCGCCCCACGGCAGGGTCACACGCCGCTGCACGATGGGCAGATAGGCGTCGAGAAAGGCGTCGCCCACCGAACGCATCAGCGCCGCGCCGTTGGCCGTGCCGCCTTCCGAGAAATCGTCGAAGAAGATGCCGCCGATGCCGCGCGGCTCGTGGCGATGCTTGTTGACGAAGTATTCATCGCACCACTGCTTGAAGCGCGGGTATTTGTCGTCGCCGAACGACGCCAGCGCATCGCGGCAGACGCGGTGAAAGTGCGTGCAGTCCTCATCGAAGCCGTAGTACGGCGTCAGGTCCATCCCGCCGCCAAACCACGCCACCGGCGCCTGGCCCGGGTGGCCGGCCGAAATCATGCGCACGTTCATATGCACCGTGGGCACGTACGGATTGAGCGGGTGGAACACCAGCGACACGCCCATGGCCTCGAACGGCGCGCCCGCCAACTCGGGCCGGTGCTGCGTGGCCGAAGGCGGCAGCTTGGGGCCACGCACGTGCGAAAAGCCACAGCCCGCGCGCTCGAACACGGCGCCCCCTTCCAGAATTTTCGTGATGCCGTCGCCCTGCAACGGCTCGCCCGGCGGCTTGGTCCACGGGTCGGTCAGGAACTTCGCTTGACCGTCGAGCGACTCAACGGCGTCGGTGATGCGCGCTTGCAGACCTACCAAGTAGTCGCGCACCGCGACAGTGTCAATTGTTGCCATGTCAGTTCAAATCCAAAGGCCGCGGAGCAGGCCGCACCAAAGGCCGCGGAGCAGGCCACGCCGGAACGCCGTCGCCGGACCTGCGCCGGCGACCAGCGTTGTCCCCCCTCAGGGGGGAAGGCGCGCAGCGACTCAGGGGGGAATTCATTTGATCGCCCGGTGCCCAATGTCACGCCGGTACTGCATGCCGTCGAAGTGGATACCACGCGCCGCGTCGTACGCCTTGGCCTGCGCCTGCCTGACCGAGTCCGCCAGCGCGGTGACGCACAGCACGCGCCCGCCAGAGGTCTTGACCTGGTCGCCTTCGGCCACCGTGCCGGCGTGGAACACC
>WBZS01001891.1_pt1 | contig 14726 bp, 10 predicted proteins | sample 5204201 | NCBI WGS metagenome assembly WBZS01 (sample SAMN12344357, study PRJNA552823) | activated sludge metagenome | biome: Activated sludge suspended growth; feature: Nitrification reactor; material: Wastewater; isolation source: activated sludge from nitrification reactor of wastewater...
CACCACCGAGTTAGAACTGCACCCCAGCGGCCTGCTCCGGGTCCGCGCAACCGTCCGCAACACTGGTTCGGACGACTATGAGGTCACCCACATGTTGCCGGCGCTCCCGGTGCCCGCGGAGGCGGGTGAACTGCTCGACATGACCGGACGGCATACCCACGAACGAACGCCGCAACGACGGGCCTTCGACGCGGGCGCGTGGGTCCGGGAGGCGTGGGGCGGGCGGCCGGGACACGATTCGGCAACCGTCCTGTGCGCCGGTGAACCCGGCTTCGGTTTCCGGTCCGGACGGGTGTGGGGCGTGCATGTCGCCTACAGCGGCAACCAGGTCGCGATGGCGGAGCGGTCGACGACCGGCTGGCGATTGCTGCGCGGAGGCGAGCTCCTCCTGCCCGGTGAGGGCCTGCTGCGGCCGGGCGCGGCATACACCTCCCCGTGGCTGGTGGCCTCGTGGGGTGAGGGGCTGGACGCCTTCTCCCACCGGGTCCATCGGTTCCTGCGGGCCCGACCGAACCACCCGACCCGACCCCGACCGGTGCTGCTCAACACGTGGGAAGCGGTCTACTTCAACCACGACCTGGGCAAGCTGCTGGCGCTCGCCGAGTCCGCGGCCGCCATGGGGATCGAGCGGTTCGTCCTGGACGACGGATGGTTCCGGCATCGACGCAACGACACCGCAGGCTTGGGCGACTGGTATGTCGACGAAGGAGTGTGGCCCGATGGTCTGCATCCACTCGTCGACCGGGTGCACGAGTTGGGCATGGAGTTCGGCCTCTGGTTCGAGCCAGAGATGGTCAACCTCGACTCCGACCTGGCCCGCGAGCACCCCGAGTGGCTGTTCCAAACCGAGCACGGTCCGGGTGTGGCTTCTCGCCACCAGCACGTGCTCGACCTCGGTCACGCCGCGGCATACGACTTCGTCCTGGAGCGGATGAGCACCCTGGTGAGCGAGTACCAGGTCGCCTACATCAAGTGGGATCACAACCGCCCCCTCGTCGACGCCGGACACAGTCCCGACGGTCAGCCGGGAGTGCACGTCCAGACCGAGGCCACCTACCGGCTGATGGCCGAGCTCAAGGCCCGGCACCCGGGTCTGGAGCTTGAGTCGTGCTGCGGTGGCGGGGGGCGGCTGGACCTGGGCATCGTCGAACACGCCGACCGGGTCTGGGTGTCGGACTGCATCGATGCCCATGAGCGACAACGCCTCGTGCGGTGGACGGGGCTGCTGCTGCCGCCCGAACTCATGGGGACACACGTGGGTTCGGGGGTCGACCACTCGACGCGGCGCTTGCTGCACTTGGGGTTCCGGGCCGGGACCGCGATATGGGGACACCTGGGCGTCGAGTGGGACCTCACCGGGGCTAGCCCGGCTGACCGTGCGGCACTGTCGAGCTGGATCGCCTTCCACAAGGAGGTTCGCCAACTCCTGCACACCGGTGACGTGGTCCACGCCGATCTGCCTGACCCGGCGCTGCTTCTTGAGGGCGTCGTCGCACCGGACCGATCGGATGCGCTCTATCGACTTGCGGCACTCGACCACATGGTGACCTGGCCAACCGGCCGGATCACCTTGCCGGGACTGGATCCCGAGCGTTGCTATGAGGTGACAGCGCAGGCGCCGGGAGCGGGACCGGCATACTTCTTCGCTCCCGGATGGGGTCGGACCGGGGTGAGGCTGCCTGGTCGGGTGCTCGCCGAGGTCGGGGTCCAGGCCCCATTGCTCGACCCGGATCAACTTGTCCTGCTGCGCGCCCGAGCGTTGCCCGACGGCGACCGATGATGGGCGATAACTCATGGGCGATATCTGATGGGCGATAACGCGGCCGGAACCGACCTGCGGTGCTCCTGTGGTCCTGCTTTCCGGGAGCCTCCAGCACAGGATAGATTGGCGGCAAGAAAGCCTCTGTCAGGCCCGCAAGTCGGCCCACCTGCGCTGGGTTGAGACGGAGGATCCCGGGATGTCCACCACTGAGCCCGCCAACGGGCGTCGTCTGACGGAGGTCGGCGTGCAACAAGCGACGATCGCCGACGTCGCCAAAGCGGCCGGCGTCTCGGTAGCGACTGTTTCTCGCGCGTTGCGCGGGTTGGACAAGGTGCACCCTGAGACGCGCGAGCGCGTCGTGCAAGCCGCGGCGGACCTCGACTACATCGCCAGCCCGACCGCTGCAGGGTTGGCCTCGGGCCGAAGTCGTCTCGTCGGCATCATTACGCCCTTCATGGCTCGATGGTTCTTCACCGGGATCATGAGCGCGATCGAGAAGACCGTCCGCGAATACCAGCACCACATCTTGCTCATGGACCTCGAGCAGTCCGAATCGCCGGTGTCTCGGCTGTCGCTCACTCAGGGCATGCTCTTCAAACGGGTCGACGGGCTCATCGTCATCAACGTCGAGATGCAGGAGGCAGAGCAGGAACTGGTGCGCCGCCTGGGTCTGCCCGTTGTTGCCGTCGGCAATCGGTTCGAGGACTCCCCGTGCATTGGCATCGATGACTTCGGCTCGACGGCCCTGGCCGCCGAGCATCTGCTGGGGCTCGGGCACCGGCGCATCGCCTATGTCGGCAAGGCCCGCCCGAATGCATCGCACCGCAAGACCCCCAGCGACCGCCTGGCCGGGTTCCGACACGCGATGACTCGCGCAGGCATCGTCACACCGAGCTCATGGGTGTTCGAGTCGGACTGGAGCGCCGGCGACGCCAACGCCTTGGCGCTGGACCTGTTGTCCGGCCCTGATCGTCCGACTGCGGTGCTGGCGGCCTCAGACGAGATGGCCTTGGGCGTCCTCGGAGCCGCACGCCGCCTCGGGCTTGAAGTGCCGCGCGATCTGTCCATCGTCGGCATCGACGACCATGACCTCGCAGCCGTGTTCGGCCTCACCACCGTCCGGCAGGACGTGGCCGCGCAGGGAGTGGCTGCCGCACAGACCTTGCTCGGTCTGTTGGGTTTGGTGAAGCCTGAGTTGATCCCCGAGCAGACCTTCCCGGTCGAGCTCGTGGTGCGTGACTCCACAGCCGGTCCGGCAAGCTGAGCCAGCCTCACCCACGGCGCCTTAGGCGTCGATGCGCTCCCGATCAAGGGTCTTGGCCGACTCGATGATGAAGTCTTTTCGGGGCGCAACGTCGTTGCCCATCAACAGGTCGAAGACGCCCTCGGCGATCCGGGCGGCCTCCTCGGCCTCGCCGAGGGTCACTCGTCGCAACGTCCGGTGGCGAGGATCCATCGTCGTGTCGGCCAATTGGTCGGCATCCATCTCGCCGAGGCCCTTGTAACGCTGCGGCGGCTCCTTGACCTTGCGCCCTTTGCGTTCCAACGCCACGCGGGTCGAGCGCATCTGCGCTTCGTTGTAGGTGTAGATGTACTCGTTCTTCTTCCCGGGCCCGCCGACCACCTCAAGGCGATGCAGCGGCGGCATGGCGGCATACACCCGCCCCGCCTCCACGAGCGGGCGCATGTATTTGAAGAACAGGGTGAGCAACAGCGTGCGGATGTGCGCCCCGTCGACGTCGGCGTCGCTCATGATGATGACCTTGCCGTAGCGCGCTGACTCAAGATCGAACGAGCGCCCCGACCCGGCCCCGATGACCTGGATGATCGCGGCGCATTCGGCGTTCTTGAGGACGTCGGCGACCGACGCCTTCTGCACGTTGAGGATCTTGCCCCGGATCGGCAGCAACGCCTGGTAATCCGAGGACCGGGCCAGTTTCGCCGTGCCGAGGGCACTGTCACCCTCGACAATGAACAGCTCGGAACGCTCGACGTCGTGGGTGCGGCAGTCGGCGAGTTTGGCTGGCAACGTGGAGGATTCGAGGGCGGTTTTGCGCCGCTGTGTCTCCTTGTGTTGCCGGGCGCTGATCCGCGCCTTCATTTCGGAGACGACCTTCTCGAGCAGCAGGGCCGAGTGCGCCTTGTCGTCGCGTTTGGTCGACGTCAGCCGTGCCGTGAGCTCCTGCTCGAGCACCTTGGCGACCACCGCCCGGACTGCGGCGGTGCCGAGCACCTCCTTGGTCTGCCCCTCGAACTGCGGCTCGGCCAGGCGCACAGTGACGACGGCGGTCAGCCCGGCGAGGATGTCGTCCTTCTCCACCTTGTCGGCGCCGACCTTGAGCCGTCGCGCATTGAGCTCAAACTGGCGCCGGAACACCTTCAGCAACGCCTGCTCGAAGCCCGCCACGTGGGTTCCGCCCTTAGGCGTCGCGATGATGTTGACGAAGGAGCTGACCTTTGCGTCATAGCCGGTCCCCCACCGCAACGCCAGGTCGACGACACACTCTCGCTCCACCTCGGTGGGCGTCATGTGACCCCGCTCGTCGAGCACGGGCACTGTCTCGGTGAAACTCCCCGAGCCCTGCAGCCGCCACACCGCCGTGAGCGGCGGGTCGGGAGCCAAGAACTCGGCGAACTCCGAGATGCCACCGAGGTGTTGGAACACCTGCTCGTGGGCACCTTCGCCCCCGGGCGAGCCCGGCAGCCCGCGCTCGTCGCGGACCACGAGCGCCAGCCCGGGCACAAGAAACGAGGTCTGTCGGGCCCGGGCGGCCAGCAACTCGTCGTCCAGCCTCGCGTCTTTGAGGAAGATCTGCCGGTCGGGCCAGAACCGCACCCGACTGCCGGTCACCCCGCGTGCCGCCTTGCCGACCACCCTCAGCTCAGACCCCGTCTCGTATGCCGTGAACGGCGCCTCCGGGCTGTGCGGCCCCGGCGGGTCGGCGAACACCCCAGGCTCTCCGCGTCGGAAGCTCATCGCGTAGGTCTTGCCGCCACGGTCGACCTCGACGTCCAACCGAGAGCTCAGGGCATTGACGACCGAGGCACCGACTCCGTGCAGGCCACCGGAGGCGGCATACGAGCCCCCGCCGAACTTGCCCCCCGCGTGCAGTTTGGTGAACACCAACTCCACCCCGGAAAGGCCACTTCGCGGCTCAGTGTCCACGGGGATCCCGCGGCCGTTGTCCCGGACCTCGATGGACCCATCGGAGCCGAGGATGATCTCGATCCGGTCGCCGACTCCCGCCAGCGCTTCGTCGACAGCGTTGTCGATGATTTCCCACAGGCAGTGCATCAGCCCGCGCTGGTCGGTGGAGCCGATGTACATGCCGGGGCGTTTGCGCACCGCTTCAAGGCCTTCGAGAACCTGCAGGTGGCGGGCCGTGTAGTCCCCGCTGACGGCGGCGCTCCCCAACCCGTTGCCGTTGGGGACTACGCCAGGGCGCGGGGTCGTGCTGCGGGTGGCCACGCGGGTCCTCTCTGCCGGGTCTGCGGCTCCCGCGGAGGCGGGTATGCCGTGGTGCCACCCGCAGGGTAGTCGAGGGGTCAGACACCCGAGTCGGTGTGTCCGGGCGTGTCTCAGATGGGTATCAATGCAGCGCGGGAACGAACCGGCGTGCTTGACTGTTGGCACTCAGGTAAGGGGGGACCCAGCAGAGGCAACCGCCACGACCCCTCGAACGTCAAAACAGCACCACCGGGTCGGCACCTGCCGCCCCGCACGAGAGAGATGAGAAGGCAGACGTGAACGCCACTCTGGTCCACCGCTTGAGCGCCGCAGATCGTTGCGACCGCTGCGGCGCGCAGGCCTACATTCGCGCCCGCCTTAACTCCGGCGGCGAGTTGTACTTCTGCGCCCACCACGGTCGGCAGCACCTCCCCCAACTGGCCCACCAGGCCAGTGAGATCCACGACGAGACCCAGCGGCTGCACGAGACCGCAGACGAGAGCACCGGCCTGAGGTGACCCTCGCCGACCCGCTGAGCCTCACGATCGTCACGGGGCTGCTCATGGTTGTCGGCCTCGTTGGCATCGTGGTGCCGGTTGTTCCTGGCTTGTTGCTCACCGTCGGGGCAACCCTGCTGTGGGCCTACGCCCACCCCGCGCCCGGCGCCTGGGTGGTCTTCTGGATCGCCGTCGTCCTGTATGCCGCGGGCGTCGTCACGCAATATCTCCTGCCTGGACGCAAGATGCGCCGCGAGGGCGTCGGCACCTCGACGATGTTGCTCGCTGTCATCCTCGGGATCGTCGGGTTCTTCGTCATCCCCGTCGTCGGCGCCATCGTCGGTTTTGTGCTCGGGATCTTCCTGGTCGAACTCACCCGACGTCAGGACCGGGCCGCTGCGTGGGCCTCCACCCGGGCCGCGCTCGTCGCGGTGCTGCACTCGATGGGGATCGAACTGCTGGCCGGCTTGGCCATCCTTGTGACGTGGATCGTCGGCCTCATCGTCCTCGGGACCGGCTGACTCAAACGGGGCTCATGTCACGAGGGGGTGACTGCACATCTGGAGATGTCACCACTGGTCGCGCTCGCGACGCTCCCACCGCTCCTCGATCTTGTTCATGAACCCCTGCCCCGACTTTGGGGCCTTGGCCGACCGAGCCGCCGTTGACCCGTCGCCTTGAACGACGCCAACCGGCCCGCTCTTGCGTGCTGGCGCGAACGCCCAGACACCACCGGCCACCATGACAGCGAAACCAATGGCGCCGAGCCAGATCTGTTGTCCCAACACCCCAAGGAAGACGACGCCGAGGCCAGCGAGCACGGCAATGATGCCGATGAGCATGCGCCGCTTGGATGAACCGTCGCCGTGGGTGCGGATGCGCGTCGCGAAGCGCGGGTCCTCGGCATACAGTGCCTGCTCCATCTGCTCAAGGAGCTTCTGCTCCCGCTCCGACAGCGCCACGACCCACCCCTCCCAGGGCTTGCTTGGACTTCTGGCCGGAAACCGGCCCTAGTCCGTCAACGTCGCCTACCTGCCCGGTGTTCCGGGCCAGGAGATCAGGATAGGTCCCGATCCTGGGTTGTGGTAGCCGGACCGTCTGACTGCGGCGCGCCGCCTCGCCGACCCGAGCCTGGCGCGGGCTGCCGGGATCCCCGTCCGCCGCCCGTCGGGGAGCCCATCGGGGCACGCGGCATACTCGCCGGGTGGGCGACCGACTCGCCTCGGACCAGGGCCGCGGGACGGACCGCTCCCGCCCCGAACCGCGCGCTGGCTCGGTCGACCGCCCGATCGGCGTCGCGCCAGCCGTGGTCGGGATCGTCCAAACGGGGCTGGACGGCCGCGCGCTCGGCCTCGACCAGCCCCTCCATCCGCACGCCGACCAGCCGGATCCGGGCCCGCTGCAGCCCGAGCGCGTCGAAGAGGGCCGTCGCGGCGGCATAGATCTCGCGGGACACGTCAGTGGGGTCGCGCAAGGTGCGACTGCGGGTGATCGTCGTGAAGTCGGCGAAGCGCACTTTGAGGGTGACGGTGCGCCCGAGGAGCCCGGCGGCGCGGACTCGGGCGGCGGTGCGGTCGGCCAGGCGCAGCAGCTCGCGGTGGATCAGCGTGGGGTCGTCGATGTCGGCGGCGAATGTCTCGTCCGAGCCGATGCTCTTCTCACGCTGTTGCGGCACGACCCGCCGCGCATCACGCCCCCAGGCCAGGTCGTGCAGTTGAGCGCCGGTGGCATCGCCAAGAGCTCGGCGCAGGGTGTCCAGTGGGGTGTGGGCTAGGTCGGCGACGGTGTGCAGGCCCAGGCGCTGGAGGGCCTCCTCAGTCCGGTCGCCCACTCCCCACAAGGCACCGACCGGCAGTTGGTGCAGGAAGGCGATGACCTCGGTCTGCGGGACGACGATGAGGCCGTCGGGCTTTGCCAGTCCGGAGGCCAGTTTGGCGACGAACTTGGTCGAGGCGACCCCGACCGAGCAGGTGATGCCCTGTTCGTCGGCGATCGTGTCGCGCAGCCACTGGGCGATGGTCGTGGGAGGCCCGAGGCGCCGGACCGCGCCCGCGATGTCCAGGAACGCCTCGTCGAGCGACAGCGGCTCCACGCGGTCGGTCACCGACGCGAAGGTGGCCATGACGGCTTCGGAGATCGCGGCATACCGGTCGTGGTCGGGGGAGATGACCGTGGCCTGGGGGCACAGTCGCCGGGCGCGGGTCATCGGCATCGCGGAGGTGACCCCGAAGGCACGCGCTTCGTAGGTGGCCGAGAGGACGACCGATCGGCCACCGCCCCCGATGATGACGGGCGTGCCACGCAACTCGGGCCGGTCGATGAGCGACGCCGAGGCATAGAAGGCGTCCATGTCGACGTGCAGGACGGTGCAGCCGGTGTCGTCGGGCGGCCCGTCGCTGCTGCGCGGCGGGGGGCGGAACTGGCGGCGGCTCATCGGCCGACTTCCGCGGGGTCAGCCCCGGCGAGCGAGCAAGTGCAGGGCCGCGCCGAGCTCACCGAGGAAGGGGTATGCCGTCTGCCCGGCAAGCGCTTCCTCGAGGGCAAGCAGGGCGGCCCGCTCGGTGTCGGTGTCGATGGCCGTCGACGGGACCAGGTCGGCGAGCAGTCGCACGCCGTGCCAGTGCTCGACCTGCAGTCCTGCGGCCTCGGCCAGAGCCTGCAACTGGGCCAGGTCGAAGCGGCGCGGCAGGGGGTCGTGCGTGCCCCACCGGCCGTCGGGGCTGGTGAGGGCGGTGTGGGCCTGGCTGAGCTCACCGGCCAGGGCGCGGGCCCACACGGCGGCGAGGCGGCCGGCGACGAGCAACGACAGGTGACCGTCATCGGCGAGGGCGTCGGCCAGGACGCGCAGGGTGGCGGCAGGGTCGTCGACGACCTCAAGGACGCCGTGGCAGCAGACCAGGTCGAAGGCCCGTTCGGGGAGCAGGTCGGCCAGGGTGTCGGCATCGCCCTGGCTGCCGTGAACGCGGGTCTGGACGGCGGATTCGGCGGCGCGTCGGCCGAGGGCGGCCAGGGCATCGGGGCTGGGGTCGACGACGGTGACATCGGCGACCAGGTCAGGTCCGAGCTCGGCGAGGGGAACGGCCAGCTCGCCGGTGCCACCGCCAAGGTCGAGCACCCGCAACGGTCGGCCGAGGGCGGCCGCACGGTCGGTGACCAGATCACGGACGGCAGCCCACAGGGCCGCAGTACGCACGCCGGTGGCGGCGCGGCGGACTCGGCGCTGCTGCTCCTCGGGCACGAACCCACCCTAGTGCCCGCTGCTGCCGGGACTGGAGTGCCACAGCTTGCGTGGAGGTCGCCCAGCGGCGTTGCCGTAGCCCGAGGCGTCCAGGGCGTCCAGAGCGGCGAAAGCATCGGTGGCGCCAGGGTCGGCTGGTCCGGCCAGGTGCCGACCGGCTTTGACGTCCCCTCCGGCCGGGCGGACATCGGCATACGGCGATTGGGTGAACCCCGAGGCGTGGACCATGACGAGCCGTGGCGTGCCCGGCGCACCGACCGGGCTGCTCGGTTTCGGCCCGGACCTCGATGCTTGGCCGGACCCTTGGCTGGACCCCTCAGGCGCGTGGCTCGGTCCGGCGGCGGCCGCCGGGTGGTGAGGCAGCCCCGCGGGCAGACCCCCGCCCATGCCACCGGCCCGGCTGGCCGGGCGCCCACCGACGAGGGAGGCGGCATGGTCGAGCCGGGCGGCCCGTTCGCGGTCGGCGTATGCCGTGTCGTCCCGGTCCCCGACCGGAGATCCGTCCGCGGCGGCCGCGGCCGCGTCGGACTCGGGCTCGGCCCACCCGGTGCCGCGGGGGACGGCATACGGGAGGGCGAAAGCAGCCGCAGCGGCAGCCGCGCGGTCATGCGCGGCAGCATCGGCAGCGGCGAGCGCGCCGAGCAGCGCGGGTCGCCCTCCGGCGGCGAACGCCTCCCACAGCCCGGACAACTCCCAAGCCCCGGTGGCCCGCAGCGAGATCCCCCGAGCGCCGGTGCGTCGGACGATCCCCCGCACGAGCAACAGCCACGAGTGGAACACCGTTGCGGCATAAGGGCCTTGGACGTCCTCGAAGAACGTCGAGTCGGAGGGGCCGGTGCCGTCGTCGAGGGTGAGGAAGACGACCCGGCGACCCGATCGGATCGGCGGGGTCTGGGTGGCGACCTTGACCCCGGCCACCCACACCTCGCTGCGACTACGGGCGCCGAGCAGGTCACGCGAGCGGGTCACCCCGAGCGCTTCGAGCATCGGCTCGTAGTGCGCGACGACGTGGGCGCTGGCGTCCAACCCGAGGATCTCCAGCTCGGCGCGGACCCGTTCGGGGCCGGAGAGCTCGGGCAGACCGCTGCCGCGGGTCAGTGTGGGTGTGTCCCCGAGCGGCAGGACGAGCTGGGTATGCCGGTCGCTCACCTGCGCGGGGGCCGCCGCCTGGGACTGGGCGGCCGCGAGTGCGGCGACGTCGAGGTTGCGGATGGTGCCGGGACCGGCGGGGACGCCGGGCTGTTGGACCAGGACGTCCAGCTCACGGCGGGGATGGGCGGCAGCCAGGGCGCGGGTGTCGGTCACCGGCGCCCCCGCCGCCTGCCCACCCGGACCGGTCGGCGACATCGTCGCTGGCCGCCGGGTCCACCGGGAGCCGACGCCCCGCGCAGCCTTGGCCTGGCCGCTGCCGCCGGAGCGCACCCACCGGTCGAGCTCGGCGACGTGCAGGAGCAGGTCGCGGCGAGTGATCCGCTCCCGGACGCCCAGGCCACCCGCGCCGAAGGACCGGTCGGCGCCGGCGCCGGTGGCCGTCGAGATCCCGTAGACCGAGTCCAGCCCACCGGCCAGGACGAGCCGTTCCAGGACGGGTCGGCTCACCTGGGCCCGGTGGGCGAGGTCGGCCAGGTCGGTGAACGGTTGGCCGGCGACGATCCGGGTGACCTCGGCGTCGGTGATCCCCTTGACGTCGGTGAGCGACACCCGGATCCCGTAGCCCCGCCCGTCCGGGACATCGCCCGGTCGAGGTATTCCGCCATCAGGATGCGATGCCGGAATACCTCGACCCGGGCGTCCCGGCGCGGGCAGACCGACACGCTCGACGGCATACCAGCTCTTGCTGGCGTTGACGTCCAGGCCGAGGATCTCGATGCCCAGGGAGCGGGCGTCGTCGAGGATGAGGCGTTTGGGATACATCCCGGGGTCGTGGGTGAGCACCCCAGCGAGGAAAGCCGCCGGATGATGGGTCTTGAGCCAGGCCGACTGATAGGTGGGCAGCGCGAACGCCGCCGCGTGCGCTTTGCAGAAGCCGAACGACGCGAACGCCCGAAGCACCTCCCAGATCCGGTCGGCATCGGCTGCGGAATAGCCCCGAGCGAGCGCCGCTGGCCGCCACCACGCCTGCACGTCGAGTTGACCTTGAGGCGAGCCGAGCGCCCGGCGGACCTCGTCGGCCTGGGCCAGGCTCACCCCCGTCGTCTCGGCGACGATCCGCAGCACCTGCTCGTGGAAGACGACGACACCGGCGGTCTCCGCCAGGGCCGGGATGAGGGTGGGGTGCAGATATTCCGGCTCGGCCCAGCCGTGCCGGGCGTTGAGGAACGGCACGATCATGTCCGACTTGACCGGGCCAGGCCGGAAGAGCGAGATGTCGATGACGAGGTCTTCGAACCGCTGCGGCCCGAACTTGCCGATGAGCTCCCGCTGGCCCGGGCTTTCGATCTGGAAGCAGCCGAGGGTGCGCGTGGTCCGGATCATCGCGAAGGTCGCCTCGTCGTCCAAGGGCACCTGGGCGCGGTCGTCGAGATCGACCGGTATGCCGTCCACCCGCGCCACCTCCTGCACGGCCAGGGCCATCGCTGACTGCATCCGGATCCCCAGGACGTCGAGCTTGAGCAGCCCCATGACCTCGACGTCGTCCTTGTCGAACTGGCTCATCGGGAAGCCGATCCAGCTCGCCTCGACCGGGGTGCGGTCCAGCAGGGCGGTGTTGGACAGGATCACCCCGCACGGGTGCAGGGCGATGTGCCGAGGCAACCCGTCGAGCCGCTCGACGAGGTCCCACAGCAGGTCATACCGAGCCGCGCCCAACCCGGACACCCGCAACTCGGGCAGGTCGGCGATCGCCGAGCGGGCATGTCGGGCCGAGATGTGTGGGAACGCCTTGGCCATCGCGTCAACTTCGCCGGGCGGCAGCCCGAGCGCCGCGCCGACGTCGCGGATCGCGTGGCGCACGCGGTAGCTGTCCATCATCGACACGCAGGTCACCCGATCGCCACCGAACCGGGCGAGGATCTTCTCGTAGATCTCGGTGCGCCGGGCCGACTCGACGTCGATGTCGATGTCGGGCAGTTGGGCGCGCAGCGGCGAGCAGAACCGCTCCATGAGCAGGTCGTAGCGAATCGGGTCGACCCCCGAGATCCCCAACAGGTAGTTGACCAGGCTGCCCGCCCCCGACCCGCGCGCCGCCACCCGAACCCCCATGTCGCGGATCAGGTCGGTGACCGTGGCCACGGTGAGGAAATAGGTCGGATAGCCCAGCGCCGCAACGACATCCAGCTCGTCGTCGAGTCGGGCGTGCACCCGGGCCAGCTCGCGCTCGCTCACCCCCGGATATCGGCTCCCGACGGCCGCCCGGCACCGCTGCACGAGCACCCGTTGCGGGTCCTCGTCGAGTCTCAGGCCCAACGCGCTCTGCTCGGGCAGGTGGACCCCGCCGATCCCCAGGTCGATCGCCGGGTCGAGGACGCATTCGCCAGCCAGGGCGACGGTGGCCGCGAGCAGGTCCCGAGCGCCGTCGCGGACCGTGCTCGTGCCCCCGGCCAGCCCGGGTCCGGAGGCCTGGACGATGTCGCAGGCGACGGCATACATCGCGGGGGTGGGAGCCAGGTGGCCCGCGGTGGTGACCCGGTCGAGGTGGCGCACGTCCAGCGCCACCAGGCGTCGCGCCGCGTCGAGGACGTCGACGGTCGCGGCCTCGGACGGGTCGGCGTGGCGGACCTGCGCCGAGAGCACGACCGGGACACCGAGGTCGCGGCCGAGGGCGAGCATCCGGGCGGCATGGCCCAGGCTCGCGGGGGTGCCTTCGGGGCCGCCGTGACACACCGTCTCCAGGGCCAACGCGCCAGCCGGCAGGACCGCGCGCCAGCGCTCCAGCGCCTGGTATGCCGCCGCGCGCCGCTTGGCCAGGACCGCCCGGCCCACGTCGGAGTCGGGTCCGAGCAGGACGACCAGGGGTGCCGGGTCGTCGCCGACGGGGGCGGCCAGCTCGGCAAGCAGCGCCGGGCTGGTCACCGGGTCGCCCCGCTGCCCGGACAGGTGGGTGCCGGTGACCAGCCGGCAGAGCCGGGCCCAGCCCAGACCGGGAGCGACTCCCCCGGACAACCCCCGAGCCAGGACGGTCACCCTAGGACGCCGGGGGTCCACGAGAGCGCCGCCGCGCACGGGCGTCCGGGCCGCCGCGCCCTGTGCACTAAAACCCTGTGCACCAGACCCCTGTGCACCAAAACCCCGGGCACCAGACCCCTGGGCATCAGACCCCCGAGACCCCCGAGCCGAGGGCGACGGCCGGGCCCACGGCGGAGGTGTGGGCGCGCTGGGACCGGAGCGGGCGGCATACCGGCCGGTCGTGGGGTCCGGCGGCGGGAGGTGAACGGCAAGGTCGACCCCCAAGATGGGCGCGATTGTGGCCTCGGTGCACGCCTGGACGAACCGGACCGCACCATAGAGCCCGTCCCGGTCGGTGAGGGCCAGCGCGGGCTGCCCGAACGCCGCCGCCCGGGCGACGAGGGCGGCGGGGGTCGAGGCGCCGTACTGCATGGAGTAGCCCGAGGCGACATGCAGGTGGACGAAGGTCGACATCGGCGGACGGCGGGGGCGCGGCGGTGGACGTAGCTGGACGTGGCTGGTCGGCGGGTCAGCGGGAGGTATGCCGCAGCGGCGTCACCGCGGCGAGGTAGCCAGGGCGCACGAGGGTCCGCGGCACGCCGAGGGCCTCCTGGACGACCTCGATGAAGATCTCGGCCTGGCGCACCAGATCGTCGGCCTCGCGGGCCGGCAGGACGCGGTCACCCCGCTCGACGGCAGCCCGCTGCCGCGCCGAGGCGGCGAAGAAGACCGCCCACTCGGTGAGCTCGGGGGCCAGGGTCGGCAACACCTCCCACACGCTGCGCGGCCGGGACGAGCTCGCCGGGGTGGTCCGGGCGGCCAGCACGGCGGCGGCCGCTCGCAACCCGGCCAGGTGCGCGAGGACATACCGCTCCCCCACCTCCCCGGCCTGGCTCGCGTGCAGCAGGCTCGCCTGCGCCCGGTCGAGCAACTCCATGACGGTCGCCGAGGGCGGCGGGGTGCGCCAGGGCTGTGCCGGGACTGCGCTCATGTCCGGTTCTCCTTCGCTCGGGTCGTCGTCATCGTCGGGTCGTCGTCATCGTCAGGTTGGTCAGCGTCGGTATGCCGTGCAGCTTCAGTCGCTGACCCGCAGCAGCACCCAGCCGCTCGGGTCGGGCTCGCCAGGGCCGACCTCGTCACAGGCCAGGTCGAACACCCCGGTGCGGGTGAGCCACCCGGGACCGGCCTCGACCCGCCACACGAGCCGCTCGCGGGCGGCGACGGCGATGGCCGACCGGTCCGGCCGCGCGCTCACCTCAGCGAGGCTGCCGATCGGGTGGACAACCGGGTCGGTGTCGACGGTGTCGTCGGTGTCGAGCACGTCCCGCCACCAGGCCCGGCGCTCGCGCCACTGGGCCAGGACCGCGCGGACGTGATAGCGCCGGCCGGCCCACTCGAACCACATCGGCGCCCCGGCGGCATACCTGGCTGCGCCCCCCCAGCCCGCGATCGGTGGGCCCTCGAAGCCCGCAGGCGAGTCGGGGACGTCCCGTGGGACGGTCCCGACGCGGACCGGCTGGGCGTATCGGCGCACCACGACATGACCTCTCTGCTGACGGTGAATTGACGCTGACGTGAGTTGACGAGGCGGACTCGACCCGTCCGCGGCGCTCACTGCTCGGATGCAGGCACCTCGACCCCGATGCCATGTCCGAACAGGTGTTCGAGAAACACTCT
>WBZS01001893.1_pt1 | contig 14707 bp, 12 predicted proteins | sample 5204201 | NCBI WGS metagenome assembly WBZS01 (sample SAMN12344357, study PRJNA552823) | activated sludge metagenome | biome: Activated sludge suspended growth; feature: Nitrification reactor; material: Wastewater; isolation source: activated sludge from nitrification reactor of wastewater...
AAGGAGGGATCACGCGCACCGGATTCATCCTCCCCTTCCAACGAGGCTTCGAGCAGATCGTGAAGCGAAGCCCCGCACCCATCATTCCCATTTGCCTCGACCGAGCGTGGGGCAGTATCTTTAGCTATCAGGCAAGGAAGTTCTTTTGGAAATGGCCTCGCGAATTGCCTTATCGAATGTACATTTCGTTCGGCAAAGCCTTGCCCGCAAACGCCAATGGCTTCGAAGTCCGCCAAGAAATTCAAAAGTTAGCGGCGGACTCGGCGATCCGCCGCAATCCTGAACGGAAACCGGTGCACCGCCAATTCGTGCGGATGGCGACACGGCATCCCTTTCGATCCTGTCTGGTGGACCCATCGTCCCCCAAACCCATCTCGAGTTATGGCGAGACCTTGGCGGGCATCAAGATTCTCTTGAAGCGCCTCAAGCCTCTATTAGGCGACGATTCCATGGTCGGCATCTGGCTACCACCCAGTGGCGCCGCCGCCATCGCCAACATCGCCGTCGCCTGCCTCGGCAAAACGTCGGTCAATTTGAATTACACGGCCTCGCCAGCCATCGTTCAGTCGTCGATTCGCCAATGCAATATTCGACACATCCTCACGTCGAAATTGTTCACGCACAAAATCGCTCTCGATCCAGGACCCAACGTCGAATTGATCTACCTGGAAGATTTTCGCAAAGGCATCGGTGCGTTCGAAAAATTCCGTGCGTACGCGAGTGTCTTGCTCATTCCAGGTTTTTTGCAGGAATACGTCGTCCTTGGGTTGGGCAAACACACGGTCGATGACGTTGCCACCATCATTTTCTCGAGCGGGTCGACGGGCGATCCCAAAGGGATCATGCTCACCCACGCCAACGTGGCTGCCAACGTCGAATCGACCGTCCAGGCGATCGATCCAAGGCCTGAGGATCGGTTATTGGGGATATTGCCGTTCTTCCATAGTTTTGGTTACACGGTGACGCTCTGGGTTCCCCTTTCCGTGGGAGCGTCGGCAACCTTTCACCCGAATCCTTTGCAAGCTCGCGAAATCGGCGAAGTGTGCAAAAAGTATGGCTGCACCATCTTCCTTTCGACGCCGACCTTCTTGCGTGCTTTCACGCGCCGGTGTGAAGCGGACGATTTCAAAACCGTGCGAATCCTGGTCTGCGGCGCGGAAAAATTACCCCCGACCGTCGCCAAGGATTTCAAAGCGAAGTTTCAGGTCGAACCGTTGGAAGGTTATGGTTGCACGGAACTTTCGCCGGTCGCCGTCGTGAACGTGCCGGATTGGGAAGAAGGAAGTCATCGTCAGATTGGCAACAAGGTAGGGACGATCGGACAGCCCATTCCCGGCGTGGCCGCCCGTGTTGTCAGCCGAGATACGCGGGAGAACTTACCTCCTGGACAGGAAGGGCTCCTGCTGATCCGTGGCGCGAACGTGATGAAAGGGTATTTGGGCCGAGAGGATCTGACGGAGGCAAAAATCGTCGACGGCGGATGGTACGTCACGGGAGACCTCGCGTTCATCGATGAAGATGGCTTCATCACCATCACGGGCCGACAGGAACGTTTCGCGAAAATTGGCGGTGAAATGGTTCCGCTGGAAAAAGTCGAAGACGAGATCCACCAAATTCTTGATAGCACGGATCGCGTTTGTGCGGTGACCTCACTCCCGGATGAAAAGAAGGGCGAAAGGCTGGTCGTTCTTCATTTGGACATGAACGGGACGACCCCGTCGGACCTCGTTAAAAAGCTCGGTGAACGTGGCTTACCGAACATTTACCTTCCTGGGCCTCGCGATTTCTTTCCTGTGACGGAATTGCCCATCTTAGGAAGTGGCAAGCTCGATTTGAAACGCGTGAAGGAACTTGCAAGTTCGTTAGCCACCGGAACGTGATCCATTCGGACGACGGGCAGAAGAAAAACCACCAACCAGTCCGCGTGCCGTTTCACGCTCGCTCGAATTCTTGCCAAGGTCCATGGATTCCAGCAATTTTCTCTGGATACTGCGATCCCGAAACACCAAGTTCCGTTTCCGGTATACGCCCAGTTGCCGCTTACCCATCCACGTATTTCTCACCCAGGAACATCCGGGATTGCTTGGGCCATTCGCGGAATGCCGAGCGATGTTTCCAGGGTTGCCGCCGGCAAAACGGCCAACCTCATTTTCTCAGAGTTTTTTAATCTCGCCATCGTGCATTTATCGCGCGCTGGATCCGTAAAATACGTTCATTCCGAGGTCATGGGCGAGAACCTGCAGATGGACATTCTTGTAATCGAAGACGATCCGGGCATTGGTCGAGCGGTCCAAAAGGGACTTTGCGAGGCAGGTCATTCCTGTGACTGGATCAAAGACGGCCAACAGGGATTGGAAGTTGCTCGCACCCAGAGGCACGACATCGTGCTTTTGGATTTAATGTTGCCCGGCCTGCCCGGCCTTGAATTGCTCCGTACACTTCGCGAAGAAGGGATCAAAACGCCGGTGCTCGTGATGACGGCACTTGGGTCGGTCGACGAACGCGTCGCGGGCCTGACGGACGGCGCCGACGACTACCTTGTCAAGCCGATCGCCATGCCGGAACTCTTGGCACGCATTTCCGCCCTGCTCCGTCGTGCCGGGACGAAGCCTTCGGTCACCCTTCAAGCTGGCGATTTGACGCTCGATCTTTCCACGCGCCGCGTCAGCGCACGCGGGACCGTGATCGACCTGACGCCTACCGAATTTAGCATTCTGGACATTTTGATGCGGCATGCGGGACAAGTCGTCACGCGCAAGATGTTGTGTGAAAGCCTTTGGGCGGCCGACTGGGAAGGAACCACGAACGTCATCGAAGTGCATATCAATCGGCTCCGAACCAAATTGCAGGATGGCGTGAACGAATCGGTCATTCATACGGTACGAGGCCGCGGTTATGCCCTTCGCGCGGGGTAAGGAAATCTCCGGCACCCTCCGTTTTCGGGCGGCGGTCTGGATCACCATCTCCGTCATCGTTCTTTTGATCGCTTCGATGTTGGCTGTCCGCGCCATCGTGACGCGTTTCATCTTTGACAGCCTCAATCGTGAAATGCAGTTGGAATTTGGCCGCATGCGGGACCTCATCATCGAGTACCGCGGTGAAAGTATCGTGCGCGTGATTACCGAGATTCAAAAAAAAGTGGACGCGCTTCAAAATGAAGTCGCATTCGCCGAGCTTTATGACAAGTCGAGAACTCTTATTTGGCGCAGTGGAAATTTTCCCACGCTCAAACCAGCGACCTTTTCCCATCACGCCCCCACCATCTCCACGGAGAAGATGTTCCAGATCCTCGAAGGGTCCGTGCATGCCGAGGGGATGGATCTGGTTCACGTTCGGTTCGGCGTCTCGCTCGATGACATCGTGGGTTCATTGGCGTTCGTGGACCAGGTCCAGTTCCTCGTGCTCTTGGGCACGCTCTTGATTGTTCCCTTGGCAGGTTACCTTCTCGCGGCTCGAGCGCTGGAGCCAATCTCTACCGCGATCTCCACGGCTAATCGCCTGCAACCGACCAAGCTGAACGAACGCCTTCCCGTGCGCGGAACGGGGGATGAAATCGATCGCCTTTCCGCGACCGTGAATGGACTTCTAGATCGAATGGCGTCCTACATTTCTCGAAATCGCGATTTCGTCGCCAATGCGGCCCATGAACTTCGATCTCCGTTGACGGCGATCCGCACGAGCGTCGAAGTCGCGCTCAATCGCCCTCGCTCTTCGGAAGAGTACGCGGCGATCCTTGCCGACGTCATGGAAGAAACGTCCCGCCTTTCGAATTTGGTTTCCCGTCTGATGATCTTAGCGGAAACCGAAAGTGGCCAAGTCGCTATGACGGAGCATCGGTCTTCCTTCGACAAGATCGTGCAGCAATCGGTGGATATGTTCGGCGGCGTTGCCGAGGCGAAAGGTCTAACGTTGACGTCCCAGATCGAACCCAACCTTCCCGTGTTTGGCGAGGAGCATTATCACCGCCAGGTGGTTCGAAACCTGGTCGACAACGCCATCAAGTTCACGCCGAGCGGAGGTCGAATCCGTGTCACCGTGCAGAAAAGCGCCGACGAAAAATGGGTGGAAATGACCGTCGCTGATTCAGGGGTCGGTATCGCAGCCGAGGATCTCCCGCACGTTTTCGACCGCTTCTTCCGGGGCGATCGTTCAAGACGCCGAGAAACACAGCAATCCAGCACTGGACTTGGCTTGAGCATTTGCCAAACGATCGTGACGGAATTGCAGGGAACCATCCGCGTGGAAAGCCAACTCTCCGCGGGCAGCCGATTTTGTGTCCGAATCCCCCTCGCGGAAAACGTCCCGCCCCGTACGTGAACGACACTCAGAAACAGTCGAGCCGGCACCTCTTATCCTGTAAGTCGTTACCATGCGAGTCTCGCCAAACGTGCTCGACGGTCAAGGTGTGAATCGATGGGCCCGAGCGGCGACTTCCTCGACGGTTCGAAAATGGATGTCGACGATGTCGTCGACGTTGGGCGCGTATCCGCCGGCCATGGAGACCGCGACGGGAATGCCGAAAATGGAGCAGAAATCGAGCACCATTCGATCCCGTTCCAGAAGACCCTGCTTGGTCAACGCCAGTCGGCCCAAGCGATCGCCAAAATAGGGATCCGCTCCCGCGAGATAGATCGCCAAATCGGCACGCGCGGTTTCCAGGGATTGGCGCAAACCCGCTTCGAGCGCGTCCAAGTAGGCCATGTCTTCCGTGCCATCAGGTAAACCAACATCGAGGTCGCTCCGCTCCTTCCGAAGCGGATAGTTGTTCTCGCTGTGAATTGAAAAAGCGAAGATGGAAGGGTCGTCTTGGACGAGGCTGGCGGTGCCGTTTCCCTGGTGCACGTCCGCGTCGAGAATGACGACACGGCGAACTCGGCCCCGTGCTTGCATGGCGCGTGCCGCGACCACTGAATCATTGAGCAAGCAATACCCTTCGCCATGATCGCGGTATGCGTGATGAGTGCCGCCCGCCAAATTCACACCATAGCCGAATTCCAGAGCCGAGAGACACGCGCCCACCGTGGCGCCGGACGATCGCCTCGATCGCTCGACCATGGCTGGCGACCACGGAAACCCAAGTCGTCGAATTTCAAAATCCGTGAGCAAGCCCGATTCGGCTCGATGAAGGTAGTCGGGGGAATGAACTCGCGCCAAATCCTCGAGCGAAGCGGATTCGGGAACAAAAAGTCGATCACGCTGAATCCAGTTCGCCTCGCTAACCCTTTCCCGAAGCTTCCGATATTTGGACATCGGAAACCGATGTCCTTCGGGAAGCGGAAGCACGAAATGATCACTGTAGTAAATATGCACGGGAGCAACGATCTTTCGAGGTTTGCACTTTCCGCGAACAAGACATTGCAACGTGTCCCGGAAAGGATCTATCAAGTTGGAGTCCCGGCCTCAACCGGTTTTTCTTCCGTCAAGAACGGTACTCCAACCCACCTATTCAGGTTGGAAAACGCGTTATGGGCGAATCAACACCTCATGCGCGGCTTGATTTTCCACGACCCGTTCCGTTTGGGGTAATCGTTCGTCGACTCGCCAGGCGAACATTCGTGGGAGATCGAGCGTGACGCTTTGATCCTTGGTCAACTTCATCGATTGCCCCTCCACGTGCAATGTCACTTCTCGATCCGTCAGGTTCCAGAAACCAACCCGGGCCCTTTCACCAGGCAAACTGGCATACATGCTACCCATGGATCGAGTTTCCGTAATAATTGGCGGCGAGCGTTTCCAGCCTACTCCCTTTTTCGCGGGCTCTTTCGTGACGGCCGGAGGCGGTGGTGGCGCAGGCACTTCCGTTAACAAGGGCGGCTCATTCGAGCGGGATGGTGGAGCGGGAGCTGGGGAGGCGTACTGGATCGGAGGCTCGGGCGAAATCGCCACCGGCGCGCCGATGATATTGCTCACCGCGCGAGGCGAGCATTCCTCATAAACACCATAGGTGTACGTAAGCCCCGACCCTACAACGGGCGACGTGGAATACGAATAGGGATAATTCGTAAAGCTCGGCACGGTGGGACAATAAGCAATCGATCCCGAACCGAATCCACCGTAGGTACCATAGTACCCGTACGACGGAATCGCAGACGACGAACCGTAGGAGCCAACGCTCGGCGTTGGTTGAAAGCCAAAACTGCTGAGAAGTCGTCCGTTAAATGCGTGGGTGTTTGAAGGTGAAGAAAGGGTGCATCCCGCCACGATGGCAAGAAGGACCCAGCGCGGGGTACCAACCATGGTAAGGTCTCCTAAGAAGCAATTCAAAGCAGCGTCCAAGCCCGGGAAAAATCCGAAACGCCAGCGATGGGGTCAGATCATCCCCGCTGGCGCCGCGTCGAGTCCCAGATTTCTCCTACGTCCATCCGAAAAAGTATAAACATCCCTTTCCCACCTGACAATAGGCAAAGTGGGAAGTTCAACGAATCTACCGCGCCGAGCAGTCAACAGTGCAACGACATCCGCCTTGGACGAACCATCGATCGTCAGAATTCCTCCGAAAAGCTTGATATTCGCCGGCACCAGGCGGGTTTCCATTTCATCGAGTACGAGCTTGCTGCGTTGCCCGGCCTGCGTCGATTTCGCGGACCTTCCTGGGGAGAAAATTCGGTTCATTATTTTCGTAAACATGCTTGGCTCCAAAAAAATGGGCGAGTGTTATGGAATCGGCGGCGAACTCGGCAAATGCCAAGGGCCGCTCGGTTGAGATCCAATGCCAGGAGCTCGGCAGGTTGTTACAAAATGCAAAAAAGAAAGGAAAAAGAAGATATTCTTACACATCTATGCGTAAAGCATTTTCTAGATTCGCCCAAATTGGCGGTCGAGGTCGCGGCGGGTGAAAAGCAACGCGGTGGGTCGGCCATGGGGACAGTGATGAGGATCGCTGGCCAAGTGCCGCATCTCCAAAAGGGCGGCGATCTCCTCTTGCGAGAGAGGATCTCCAGAACGCACCGCCGAATGACAGGCCATCAGGCTCATCAAATCGTGCAGCAACTGCTCGCGCGTGGGAAGCCGATCTTGAACGGCCAGGTGATCAACGATCAGTTTCAAGATTTCGCCAGGATTTCGTCGGCCCATGAGTGCGGGATACTTGGTGACCAGTACGGTCCCGCCACCGAAGTCTTCAATGCCCAATCCTAGCGAAAGGAGTTCGTCGCGCAGCTCCAACAATCGCGATGCTTGCTCGGCCGTCAAATCGACCGGCTCGGGAATTAGTAAAGGCTGCACCTCCAGCGAACCGGCGGAAACACGCTCGCGAATCTGTTCGAACAAGATCCGCTCGTGAAGGGCGTGCTGATCGACCACCAACATGCCGTCGGCTGTTTCTAAAACCAAATACTGATTATGAACCTGCAACGCTCGCGTCGGCTCCGAACCCGATACCAACAATTCTTCAGGCGTGGGTCCCGGTGGCACGGGCGTCGCGGGTTCGGCAGGCGCTGGAATGTGGGCTCCAGCATTCATTTCAGGAGTCGAACGTTCTTTCGTGCTGCCGACGTCTGGCGGTTCGTCGACGCCTGCGCGTGGCGACGGGGAAGCGACACGATTCGTAACGGGGACTTTCGTGAACGTGGGAAACCCTGTTTGTGAAAACAGGTTAGGCGCCTCATGAACATTTCGAGGCTGAAAAAAATCGGTCGAACTTGGACCCGCCGCCTGAAATCCACCCGAAGGCGCCTGGAGCTTCGGAACGAGATTCGCTTCGGAAAGTCGGCGCTTGATCGACGCAAGCAGAAACGAATAAAGCGTGCCCGCGTCACGAAAACGCACCTCGGCTTTCGTGGGATGGACGTTGACGTCGACGGCATCTGGAGGCATTTCCAAAAATAGGAATGCAACCGCGTAACGCCCCGTCATGAGCAAGCCCCGGTAGGCTTCCTGGAGTGCGTGGCCGAGCGAGCGATCACGGATCCACCTGCCGTTGAGAAAAAGATATTGCAGTTTCGAATTGCCACGATCGCAGGAGGGATCACCCACGTAGCCAAATAGATGAACGGGCCCGGCGGACGCGTCGACCGGATAAAGGGCCTCACGCACTTCTTGGCCGAAGAAAAGGCCAATCCGATCGAGCAACGAGGCGGCGGCGGGAACCTCGTAAACTTTTTTCCCGTTGTGGGTCAGCGTCAGGTGGAGGCCGGGCCTCGCGAGGGCGAGGCGTGTCACGATTTCGCAGACATGCCCCATTTCCGTGGAGGCACTGCGAAGAAACTTGCGCCGGACCGGCGTGTTGTAAAAGAGATGTCGAACTTCCAGGCGGGTGCCAACCGCGCCGTTCCACGCTCGGATTTCCGCCAGCTCGCTGCCGTGACAGGCGATTTCCGCTCCCATTTCTTGATCCGGCGCTCGCGATTGGATTTTGACTTGGCCAATCCCGCCGATCGAGGCCAACGCCTCGCCACGAAAACCCATCGTGTGGATCTGAAACAGGTCGTCTGCCGAGGCGAGCTTGCTGGTGGCGTGGTTGCGAAACGCAAGCGGAAGGTCTTCCGGAACGATCCCATGACCATTGTCGACGATGCGGATGAGTTCGATGCCTCCCTGTTCCACATCGATATCGATGCGTGTCGCACCGGCGTCGACGGAATTTTCCAATAATTCCTTCACGACGCTGGCGGGCCTTTCGATCACCTCGCCCGCGGCGATCTTGTTGACCACGTCAACGGAAAGTTGCTGAATCCGTCCCATTCGAAATGCGTTCCCAACCTACTAAAAGACTCTGATCAAAGGGGACAGGACCATTCAAAGAAGGTGCCGGTTTACCCCGTGTAAAGCTCCGACTCGACCATGCCCCACTTCTTCATCTTACGCTGCAAAAGCTGAGGCTTGGTATGGAGGAGTTTGGCGGCTTGTTCGAGATCGCCGTTCGCGTCCTTAAAAGCTTGTTTGATTTTGTCCTGAAGCTTCCAATCCTGAATCACGCGGTAAAGCGTCCGTTCGCCGATCCCCAGCCTTCGTGCCGCCTCCTCGCGATTGCTGTCGGTAAGTTCGAGCGTCTTCTCGATGTAATACCTTTCGATCTCACTCAACGGTCGGCCGATCAGATGATCGCTACCCGCGACGGCGCTACGTGCGGGTGCTTGGAGCAGATTCTTCTTGTCGCTTTCGTCGATATCGTCCAATCCGAGTTGGCCATCGCCATCAAGAATGACCATGCTTTCAATCACATTGCGAAGCTCACGTACGTTCCCGGGCCAAGAATAATTCGCCAGGACCTTTCGCAAAGGTTCCGCGATCCCGCCAACTTTTTTGAAATGACGTTGATTGAATTCCTTGATGAAATGGGTCGCCAACAACACGATGTCATCGCGCCGTTCGCGGAGTGGCGGAAGCTTGATCGTCACCACTTTCAAGCGAAAGTAAAGGTCTTGGCGAAAAGTTCCCGCCGCCACCGCAGCTTCAAGATCCCGATGCGTCGCGGAAAGCACGCGGACATTCACCTTGATCGGTTCGTTGCTGCCGATCCGCATCACTTCCTGGTTTTCCAAAACTCGCAAAAGCTTCGCCTGGAGTGACAAAGGCATGTCACCCACTTCATCGAGAAACAAGGTGCCGTTGTGAGCGTGTTCGAAACGACCTTTACGGGATCGATCGGCGCCGGTGAACGAGTGGGGCTCGTGACCAAATAGCTCGTCTTCGAGCAGGTTTTCATTCAGGGCCGTGCAGTTCATGGCCACGAAATTCTTCTGCTTGCGCGGGCTGTTGTTGTGGATCGCACGTGCGACCAACTCTTTCCCCGTTCCTGTTTCTCCTTGAATGAGGACCGTCGCATTCGTGGGCGCGATGATACGGAGCTTGTTGATGATGTCGTGCATGCGCGGGCTATGGCCCACCATGCCCTCAAAACCAAACCGCTCCTCCAACTGTTGGCGTAGTTCTTTATGGGCAAGCGCCAGGCGAAATTTCTCGGCAGCTTTTTCGACGATGGCACGAAGTTCGGCCAGATTGACGGGCTTTTGCAGGTAGTGTGAGGCGCCCGCTTTCATGGCGGCGACGGCCGTCTTCACGTCGCCATGCCCGGTGATAACGACGACTTCCGTTTCCGGAAGGATTTCCTTGGCCTTCTTGAGGATTTCCAGACCATCCATTTCATCCATTTTCAAGTCGGTAAGGATGACGTTCGGTTCCTCCTGTTCGATCAGCTTCGCGCCTTGTTGCCCGCTGGTCGCGACGAAGCATTCGTAGCCCACACGTTTCAAACTTTCCGCCACCGCCTCGCCGTGGTGGATTTCATCGTCGATGATGAGGAGTTTTAGGCCGTCGCCATGTTTGTGTTCGAGCAGATGGGTCCGCGGTCTTTCCATATCGAAGCGCCAATGCGAAGGGATTTTTTCCTTCCATTGTACGCGGAAGGCGATGCAACGCCATGATCCAACCTAGGAATGCCCTTTTCTATGAAACGCGAACCCAACTCTTGAACGAGCCGCACGGCAGTCGGAGATCGCCTTGAACGTGCTTCCTTTTGTCCATGGTTCGTGAAGCTGGCAGGTTGCGGACAATATTCCGATTGTGCCGATTTTTTCGGCAGTCTGATCAAGAAAGCTCGAAAGGTATGCCGATGCAGAAAGAGACACCGCCCTAAATGAGGGACGCGGGGCTTACCCCGTTTGCCCGACTTACGAAGCGGTGGTGGGGGAGCGGCTATGTCCGATACGAAGGTTTTACTGCAAAAAATCGCAGCCTTGCGCCAGCGCCTGGAGAAAATTAAAACTTCACCGCGAATCGGTGAAGGGAACGTCGCGACGATGCCCCCCGCGCTCGCACTCAAAAATCTGAATGAAACCTTGCACAATGGCATGGATGACACCAAGCTCCTGCAAGCCCTGGTGCGATCCGCTGAGCCTTTGCCTTCCATTCCTACTCCACCGCCTCAAGTACGCCTGACGGCTCGCGCGATCCGCGTTCTACAGCGAAGTCGCGAATTGGTGCAAACGTTGCGCACCCTGGCGGACGAGCCGATCCTTCGGCATCCTGAGACGCGGTGTTTGGCGGACTTGCACGGCGAAACCTCAGCCATGCTGGACGTCATTCCACGCTTGATTCCAGGCTTCCCCGTGCAGCCGAGCGACCAGATGCGTCTTTGCGATGGGCTCGAAGGAATTCTGGCGAGTGTTGACGATCGGATTGGGCGAATCCAGGTCGCGTTGGTTCATCGCCGGCGCGATTTCATCACGATCGACTCGCTTGCGGATTTTCTACGGAACCTCGCCAACGGTCACGACGTGGATCGGCGTCAGCTTCAAAATCTCGCAGAAGATATCGTGGACGACGCGGGCATGGCACGTCCACTGCGATTTTTTCACGCCAGCCCCGAAGATCCCGCGCGCTACGCCGCCGCCCATTCCCACAATGTCGCTCAGGTCCTCATTCGCGTTCTCTTAGCTGAAGGAACGCTCCAATACGATCTGACTTTGGCCGCCATGTCCGCTCTCCTGCACGATATTGGCATGGTGAAAGTGCCTGCGGAAATTCTCATACAAAATAGTCCGCTCAATGACGAGCAACGCCGCCTCGTTGAACAACACACGATCATTGCTGGCCCCCTGGTGCAGCCCCTGTTTCCAGGCGGAGGTTGGCCCATCGAAGGGGTGACCGACCATCACGAACGCATTGATGGCACCGGCTATCCGCGTGGGCGAAAAGAAATTCAAATCTCCAATTTCGCCAAGCTCATGGGAGTCTGTGATATTTACGCTGCCCTGTGCGTTCCCAGATCCCATCGGTCGGCGTTCGACACTCGAACCGCGATGACGGATGTGTTGATGATGGCGGAACGCGACCACCTCGACCGCGTCCAAGCGGAAAAACTCTTGGCGTTGTCGTTCTACCCGCCTGGTACGGTGGTGGAACTCAACGATGGTGCCGTGGCCGTGGTCGTCGCCACGCATCCGGGCGCGGTGGGAATGGCGAACCCGGCTCGGCCGATCATTGAACTCCTCACCGACGGAGACCGCCAACCTCTCGCCCTGCCTCGCGTCCTTGATCTTTTGCACGACAAAAGCCGAAGTATCTTGCGCGGCATGTCCGGTGAAGACCGCAAGGAAGTTCTGGGCCGAACCTATCCTGAATTAGTCTAAGTGACTTTGGCGAAAGGGGGCGGAACCCGTGATGCGAAGCACCGCAAAACCCTTTTAGCAACGGGTCCAAACACCGCTTGGCAGGCCCCTTGAGGAATTCATCCGATGTCCGCCGACAGCCAAGACTACTGGTCGGCGACGCGCCACCCCTGGGCGTGCCTCGGTTTCGTCTTGCCCCTTTGGGTCGTTTACGAACTTGGCATTTTCTTTTTGCATATTCCCAACGCGGACCACGCTCGAAACGGAGCGGATGTTTGGGTTCGCGAATCCTTGGTCACCTTGGGTATTCCGACGGAATTTGGCGCCCCCGTCGTCCTCGGACTTTTCCTTCTCGCCTGGGCGTGGGTGAAACGTGAAAACCCTCCCTCCGAGAATTTGAATCTCTGGATCGGCATGGCCATGGAAAGCGCCTGTTATGCTTTGTTGCTTTCCGGCTTGAGTCAACTGGTTTGGCAAGCCCTTTTGAAATCGCAGGGATTTTTCGCCTCGCCGGCGCGACTCGCCTTCCTGGAGATTGCCGCGGAAGATATGCCCCGAACCTTGGCTCCGGACCCAATCCTGCAACAACTCCTCACGTTTCTCGGCGCGGGCCTCTACGAGGAAACCCTTTTTCGCTTGATGCTGTTTTCGGGATTGGCGTGGCTGTTCGAACGGATGGAATTTGAAGAAAGCCTCGCGTCGGTCTTGGCGGGACTTAGCTCGGCCCTCGCGTTCGCCGGCGCGCACCATTTGGGGCCAGGCGGCGAACCGTTTCACGCGATTGTGTTCACCTTTCGATCCTTGGCGGGACTATACTTCACCGCGCTGTTTCATTTTCGCGGCTACGGCATCGCCGTTGGCACCCATGTGGGATACGACGTCATCGCCGGCCTCATGCTCCGCCATTTCTGACCTTGGCCGACCCATCCTCGCTTCGTTCGTCTCTGCTTCCGGAGGTGGAAAGGGATTGGCCGGAAGCGATACGCTTTGCCAAAGCTCTTGCAAAAGCGCCAGCCGATCCTCAAAGGACCAGCGGTCGATGCCGAGTTCGTGCATTTTCGCGTTCACGCCGCCGCTTCCTCCGGCCATCGGAGCCAAGATCGTGATCTGGGCGCCATCCCTCACCTGGGTCGCCAAGGTCGCTTGATCATCGTCGACGAAGAACAGCCAAGTTGGCTTCGGCTTGCCGGTCGCGCCGAAAAGGAGTTCGTGAAATTCCGGGGATTTTTTGGAGGCCAACAGGTGAAGCACCTCGGCCAACGTGCCTCCCTCAAAATCCGCCACCACCTCGGAAAAGCAACCCGCAGCTCGGCGAAGCTGGGCCAAGTAGTGCACGGTGACAAGCATGATTCAAGCAGTCGCCTTTGCAATTATCGATGGACCGGAAATCGGACGAACGCGGCCGAGCGGGCAGGCATCGCGCGGATTGTTCCGTGAACGCACGAATGCAAGGTCGCACGTTGTGGCGGCGCCGCGAGCACGTCAGGGATTGCTCCTTGTTTTCACCGAGTCCGAGACGGGGGGCATGAGATTCTGGGTTCGTATTTCGCGGATTTCCACGCCGCACAAAATGGGTTCTTTCAAGATGCTGTCCGATTCGGCATCAAGGCGAATTTCCAAGGTTTCATTCACTTTGATGCCCTGGAATTCGCGGACTACGGAGCGAAGATTACCGCCCCCTTCGCGGACAATGTCGAAGTCGTCGAGTACAAGTTTGCCTTGAATCCGCACTTCGAAACGGCGCTGGCCGAGCTGGACGTTTTCAGGCTCCAAGAACACCAACCGCACGGCGTAGGGAAATTCCTCGCCTCCACGGCCCAAGTTCACTTTGAGATGCTTCAAGCCGGCCAAGCCCGAAGACGCAACCCAGGGCAATTCCCCTTTGGCCTGCGATGAATGTCGACGAAAGATGCGTGGCGTGGCCGGCGCCATTTCGATCGTGAGGTTGGGTGACGTTCCCGCCAGGCTGGGCCATTCCATCCAAAGCGTGCGTGCCTCGTCGCGTCGGTCGCCCACGGCACCAAGATTCAAACCGACCTTGCGCACGCGTCCCGAGGCAATCTTGCTTCCAAAGTAGGTCCAGGTTTCTACTTCAGGAAGGTGCACTAAACCAACGGAGGTTTGATTTTGGTACGTGCAGGTGCAGGTACGTGTGTATTCGGGAGCCGTCAGCACCCCGCCGGCGACAATCAGATTGTTCGTGCAACTCGAGCGGAATCCGCCGAAGTTGCCCGTACCACCGTCGCCAAGTAAGTCGAAAAAGCCAGCGGCGCCGGAGCGGAAGGTCAACAGATATTCAGAGGCAGAGGGCGTATTGCAACCATAGGTGCGTTGCCAAACCCAGGGCGCGGGCTTTCCGGTAATGGGATCATCGCGCATCTTGATGGCACCGGTGAAAAGGTCACATCCTCCATTGCCCTGAAGCACCGTTTCGCCATGGATCATGGCTGGGCCAAGGTAGCCCTTGTCGAACCAGAGAACCTTTCCCGTTTCGGTTTGGTAGGCGCGCATACCCTTGGCTTCATCGAGCAGGGTGTCGCGTGCATTTCGGCCCGATTCGATCAGGATTCCATGCTTCACGGAAACGCTCAGCCAGGTTCCAAATACTTCTTCTTTCGATTCCCATTTCACTTGGCCCGTGTGGCGATCCATCACCA
>WBZS01000739.1_pt3 | contig 14674 bp, 14 predicted proteins | sample 5204201 | NCBI WGS metagenome assembly WBZS01 (sample SAMN12344357, study PRJNA552823) | activated sludge metagenome | biome: Activated sludge suspended growth; feature: Nitrification reactor; material: Wastewater; isolation source: activated sludge from nitrification reactor of wastewater...
ATGTTGGTGAGCAGGTCGTCGGCGCGTCCGGTGGCGGCGCGGGCCAGCAGGTCGGCGGTCGCCGGCGCGACCACCACCAGGTCGGCCTCGCGCCCCAGCGCCACGTGCGGCACCTGGTGGGCGTCGGCCCATACCTGGGTGTGCACCGGGTGCCCGGACAGCGCCGCCCAGGTCGTCTCGCCGACGAACTCGAGCGCGCTCGGCGTCGGCACGACCCGCACCTGGTGCCCGGCCTCGGCGAACAGCCGCAGCAGCAGGCACGCCTTGTACGCGGCGATGCCGCCTGCGACGCCGAGCAGAATCCTGCTCATCGACGCGTCAGGCCAGGTCGTCGCTGAACGGATCGAGGTCGTTGAACTGCGGGTCGGCCTCGGCCTCGGCCCGGGCGGCCGCCTCGGCCTCGGGGTCGATCTCGGTGCACTCCAGCACGCCTGCGTTCACCTCGCGCAGCGCGATGGACAGCGGCTTCTCCTGGACGCCGGTGTCGACCAGCGGACCCACGTTCTCGAGCAGGCCCTCGCCGAGCTGGCTGTAGTAGGCGTTGATCTGCCGAGCCCGCTTGGCGGCGAACAGCACCAGGCGGTACTTGGAGTCGACCTTCTCCAGCAGTTCGTCGATCGGCGGGTTGATGATGCCCTCGGGGATCTGTGTGCTCAAAGGATGACCTCACGGTTGATGCGGCGCGTTCGACCCGAACGGTACGGGGCTGGGCGCCTGCGGGTGGTTCGGCCTGCGACGAGCTCTACGGGGCCGGTCAGGTTTGACGGCGTAGAAATCACAAGCCCAGTAAGTCTACCAACTCATCGACCGCCCGTCCCAAATCGTCGTTGACGACGACATGGTCGAACTCGTCGGCGGCCGCCAGTTCGTCCTTGGCGGTGCGCAGCCGGCGCTCCCGCTGTTCGGCGGTTTCGGTGCCGCGTCCGACCAGCCGCGCGACCAGTTCGTCCCAGTCGGGTGGCGCGATGAAGACCAGCCGCGCCTGGGGCAGCTTGGCCCGGACCTGCCGGGCACCCTGCAGGTCGATCTCGAGGATCACCCGCTCGCCGCGGGCCATGGCGTCCAGCGCGGGGGCGGCCGGGGTGCCGTAGCGGTCGCGTCCGTGCACGACGGCCCATTCGAGCAGCCCGTCGCGCGCCAGCAGCTGGTCGAACGCCTCGTTGCTGACGAACCAGTAGTGCTGTCCGTCGACCTCGCCCGGACGCGGTGGCCGGGTGGTGGCCGACACCGACACCCAGACCGCGGGATGCCGCTGTTTCAGCGCGCGAACGACCGTGCCCTTCCCTACGGCCGTCGGACCGGAGATGACAGTGACGTCACCGCTCACCGAACTCGGCCTTCAGGCCGGCAAGCTGATGCCGTCCGAGTCCGCGAATCCGGCGATTGGCTGCGATGTCGTAGCGCTCCATGACCAGGCTGGCGCGCTTGTCGCCGACCCGGGGCAGCGCCTTCAGCAGGTCGATCACCTTGACGTGGGCGAGCACCTCGTCGGCGGCCGCCTCGTCGAGCGCCTGCGCGAGGGTCAGTTCGCCCGACCGCACCCGCGCCTTCAGTGCCGCGCGGGAGCGGCGCGCCTCCGTGGCGGCCGCCCGCGCCGCCTGCAGCTGCTCCGTCGTCAGTTGGGGTATCGCCACGGTGACCTCCGGATGTCTTAGTGGGCACAATTTACAAGGCGAAACGCGCCGTGAAAACCCTTCCGGCCAGGCCATTCACAATCAGGAGGCGGCACCCAGCAAAGCCCGGACCCGGCCGGCCAGCGCCGCGGCGTCCGGACCGGCGCCGAGGACGTCCCGGCTCACCGCCGGCAGCACATTGTCGAGCGCCCCGCCGAACAGCGCGGGCAGGTCGTCGATGCGTCCGCCCTGGAAGCCGATGCCGGGCACCAGGATGGATCCGTTGAACGCGCTGACGTCGCAGCCGAGGTCGCTGTGGGTGCCGCCGACCACCAGGCCGACGGCGTTCTGGCCGGTCTCGGCGTTCAGCCGCGCGGCGGCGTCGATGATCTCCTGGGCGACCGAACCCTCGTGGTCGCCGCACAGCGCGAGCTGCACCTGGCCGCCCTCCGGGTTGGACGTCCGGGCCAGCACGTAGACGCCGCGGCCGTAGCGGTGCGCCCGGTCGAAGGCGGGCTGCAGCGAGCCGAAGCCGAGGTAGGGCGAGACGGTGATGGCGTCGGCGGCCAGCGGCGAGCCTTCGGCCAGATAGGCGTCGGCGTAGGCGTCCATCGTGGAGCCGATGTCGCCGCGCTTGACGTCCAGGATGCTGACGGCGCCGGCGCCGGCGATGTCGGCCAGGGTGCGTTCCAGCACCGCGATGCCGGCCGCGCCGTGGATCTCGAAGAAGGCCGACTGCGGCTTGAATACGGCAACCTCGGTGCCGACCGCCTCGACCACGCGGCGGGCGAACGCCTCGACGCCGGCGGCGTCCACGCTCAGCCCCCAGTCACGCAGCAGGCCGGGGTGCGGGTCGATGCCCACGCACAGGGCACCCCGCTGGCTCACGGACGCGGCCAGCCGGTCGGAGTAGTTGCTCATCGATTCCTCCTGGTCAGGGCGTTGATCCGGGCCGGCAACGCCGGTCCGGCGTAGATGAAGCCGGTGTACAGCTGCACCAGCGGCGCCCCCAGATCGAACATCGCGGACGCGTCGTCGGGGGTCATGACGCCGCCGGCGGCGATCACCGGCAGGTCGGTGTGCCGGGTCAGGTACCCGACCACCTCGCGGGCGCGGCGGGTCAACGGCGCCCCGGACAGTCCGCCGGTCTCGGCGGCGAGCGCCAGCTCGGCCGGGTCGATGCCGTCGCGGGCCAGGGTGGTGTTGGTGGCGATCAGGCCGGCCACGCCGGCGTCCGCCGCGGCGGCGAGCACCTCGTCGATCTGCGGCTCGGTCAGGTCGGGCGCGATCTTGACGAACAGCGGTGCGCGTCCGGCGGCCCGCTCCACCAGCGCCTTCAGCAGGGTGAGCAGGGCTCCCCCGTCCTGCAGGCTGCGCAGGCCGGGCGTGTTGGGGCTGGAGACGTTGATCGCCACGTAGTCGGCATGCGGAATGACCAGGTCGAGCGAGGTCAGGTAGTCGCCGACGGCGTCCTCGACCGGCACGATCTTGGTCTTGCCGATGGAGATGCCGATCGGGATGCCGGCCCCGTCGTTGCCCCGGTAGACGCCGAGCAGCGACAGTTCGTGGTGCAGCCGGGCGGCGCCGGCGTTGTTGAAGCCCATCCGGTTGATCAGGGCGTGCGAACGGCGCAGCCGGAACACCCTGGGCTTGTCGTTGCCGGGCTGCGCCTGGGCGGTGACGGTGCCCAGCTCGGCGAACGCGAAGCCGAGCGCCTGCCAGGCCAGGACGGCACGGCCGTCCTTGTCCATGCCGGCCGCCAGACCGACCCGTCCGGGGAAGTCGACGCCGGCGACGGTCACCGGGGCGCCCCGGCTGCCGGCCAGCAGCCGGGCGGCCGAGACCGCTAGCGGTGAGCGGCTGAACCGGGCCAGGTCCCCGATCATCGCCTCGTGGACGCCCTCGGGATCGCCGTGGTGCGAGCGGAACAGCAGCGGCCGGACGACGCCGCGATAGCCGGCGTCGACCAGGCTCACCCGCGGATTCATCGCTTCGCGGCCTCCAGTTCGCGCCGCATGTCGGCGCTCCAGTCCTGCAGCGGCCGCACCGTCAGGTTGCCGCGGCGCAGCGCCTCGATCCCCTGCACCGCCGCCGACAGGCCCTGCACGGTGGTCACGCAGGGCACGTCGCAGAGGATCGCCGCCGACCGGATCTGCCAGCCGTCGCGGCGCGGGTCGCCGCCCTCGGAGACGCCGAGCGGGGTGTTGAAGATCAGGCTGATCTCGCCGTCCATGATCGCCTGGACGACGGTCTTGGTGCCGTCCGCGCCGGGGCCCTGGGTCTCCTTGCGCAGCACGGTGACCTCGACGTCGTTGCGGCGCAGCACCTGCGCCGTCCCCTCGGTCGCGTAGACCTTGAAACCCAGGTCGGCAAGCCGTTTCACCGGGAAGATGGCGTGCCGCTTGTCCCGGTTGGCCACCGAGACGAACACCGAGCCCTCGGTCGGCACGTCGCCGTAGGAGGCGGTCTGGCTCTTGGCGAAGGCCACCCCGAAGGTCAGGTCGAGGCCCATCACCTCGCCGGTCGACTTCATCTCGGGGCCCAGCAGGGTGTCCACCCAGGCGCCGTCGGCGGTGCGGAACCGGTTGAACGGCATCACCGCCTCCTTGACCGCCAGCGGCGCGGACGCCAGCGAGGCCGTTCCGTCGCCCTCGGCCCGCAGCGTGCCGTCGGCGCGCAGTTCGGCGATGCTGGCGCCCAGCATGATGCGGGACGCCGCCTTGGCCAGCGGCGTGGCGGTCGCCTTGGAGACGAACGGCACGGTGCGGGAGGCGCGCGGGTTGGCCTCGAGCACGTAGAGCACGTCGCCGAGCAGCGCGAACTGGATGTTGATCAGGCCCCGGACGCCGACGCCGGCGGCGATCGCCCCGGTGGCGGCGCGGATCCGGTCGACCGTCTCGCTGCCCAGGGTGATCGGCGGCAGCGAGCAGGCCGAGTCGCCGGAATGGATGCCGGCCTCCTCGATGTGCTCCATGACGCCGCCCAGGTACAGCTCGGAGCCGTCGAACAGGGCGTCCACGTCGATCTCGATGGCGTCGTCCAGGAAGCGGTCCACCAGCACCGGCGAGTTGGGCGTGATGTGGGTGGCCCGCTCGATGTAGCCGACCAGCGAGTCGTCGTCGTAGACGATCTCCATGCCGCGTCCGCCCAACACGTAGGAGGGCCGGACCAGCACCGGGTAGCCGATGTCGTGGGCGATCTCCAGGGCGTCGGACGCCGACGTGGCCATCCCGTAGGCGGGCGCGGTCAGCTTGTTCTCGGCCAGGATCCGGCCGAAGGCACCGCGCTCCTCGGCCAGGTGGATCGCCTCGGGCGGCGTCCCGACGATCGGGACGCCGGCGTCCTTGAGCGCCTGGGCCAGCTTGAGCGGGGTCTGCCCGCCCAGCTGCACGATGACGCCGGCGACCGGACCGGCGGCCGCCTCGGCGTGGTAGACCTCGAGGACGTCCTCCAGGGTGAGCGGCTCGAAGTAGAGCCGGTCGGAGGTGTCGTAGTCGGTGGACACCGTCTCCGGGTTGCAGTTGACCATCACCGTCTCGTAGCCGTGCTGCGACAGGGTGAGCGCGGCGTGCACGCAGGAGTAGTCGAACTCGATGCCCTGGCCGATCCGGTTCGGGCCCGAGCCCAGGATCAGCACCGCCGGCTTGGTCCGCGGCGCCACCTCGGTCTCCTCGTCGTAGGAGGAGTAGTGGTAGGGCGTCTTCGCGGCGAACTCGGCGGCACAGGTGTCGACGGTCTTGAACACCGGCCGCACCCCCAGCGCCCAGCGGACGCCGCGGACGACGTCGGTGCTGAGGTGCCGCAGCCGGGCGATCTGGTCGTCGGACAGGCCGTGCCGCTTGGCCAGCCGGAGCACGTCGGCGGTCAGCTCGGGCGACGTCCGGACGTGCTCGGCGACCTCGGCGATCAGCTGCAGCTGGTCGAGGAACCAGGGGTCGATCTTGGTCGCGTCGAACAGCTGCTGGGCGGTGGCGCCGGCCCGGAAGGCCTTCATCACCAGGCCGAGCCGGCCGTCGTGCGGACGCGCGGCGGCGGTGAGCAGTTCGTCCACGGACTGGGTGATCTCGCCGGTGAAGTCGAAGGTGGACTTCGGGTCCTCCAGCGAGCGCAGGGCCTTGCCGAGCGCCTCGGTGAAGTTGCGGCCGATCGCCATCGCCTCACCGACGCTCTTCATGTGCGTGGTCAGGGTGTTCTCGGCGGTCGGGAACTTCTCGAAGGCGAACCGCGGCGCCTTCACCACCACGTAGTCCAGCGTCGGTTCGAAGGACGCCGGGGTCTCGGCGGTGATGTCGTTGGGGATCTCGTCGAGGGTGTAGCCGACGGCCACCTTGGCGGCGATCTTGGCGATCGGGAAGCCGGTGGCCTTGGACGCCAGCGCGCTGGAGCGGGAGACGCGCGGGTTCATCTCGATGACGATCATCCGGCCGTTGTCGGGGTTGATCGCGAACTGGATGTTGCAGCCGCCGGTGTCGACGCCGACCGCCCGGATCACGCCGATGCCGACGTCGCGCATCGCCTGGTATTCGCGGTCGGTGAGGGTCATCGCGGGGGCGACGGTGATCGAGTCGCCGGTGTGTACGCCCATCGGGTCGAGGTTCTCGATGGAGCAGACGATGACGACGTTGTCGGCCTTGTCGCGCATCACCTCGAGTTCGTACTCCTTCCAGCCCAGGATGGACTCCTCGATCAGCACCTCGGTGACCGGGGACGCCGACAGGCCGGTGCCGGCGATCCGGCGCAGCTCGTCCTCGTCGTGGGCGAAGCCGGAGCCGACGCCGCCCATGGTGAAGCTGGGGCGGACCACGAGCGGATAGCCGAGGTCGGCGGCGGCCGCCAGCACCTCGTCCATCGAATGGCAGATGTGGCTGCGGGCCACCTCGGGATTGGTGCCGGGGATGTCGAGGGCCTGGACGATCTCCTTGAACTTCTCCCGGTCCTCGCCCTTCTGGATGGCCTCGAACGAGGCGCCGATCAGCTCGACGCCGTACTTCGCCAGCACGCCGCGCTCATGCAGGGCGACGGCCGCGTTCAGCGCGGTCTGCCCGCCCAGGGTGGCGAGCAGGGCGTCCGGACGCTCGGCGGCGATCACCTTCTCCAGGAAGTCGGGCTGGATCGGCTCGATGTAGGTGGCGTCCGCGAACTCGGGGTCGGTCATGATCGTGGCCGGGTTGGAGTTCACCAGGATGACCCGGTAGCCCTCCTCGCGCAGCACCCGGCAGGCCTGGGTGCCCGAGTAGTCGAATTCGCAGGCCTGGCCGATCACGATCGGCCCGGAGCCGACGACGAGGATCGACGAGATGTCGGTCCGCTTGGGCATCAGTTCTCCTGGTCGGGGTTGCTCTGATTCGGGCTGGTGGTGTGTGCGGTGGCGCGGCGTCGGCTCATCACGTCGACGAAGCGGTCGAACAGGTAGGCCGAGTCGTGCGGACCGGCGGCCGCCTCCGGGTGGTACTGCACCGAGAAGGCCAGCAGCTCGTCGGCGTCGTCGGTCAGTTCGAGACCCTCCACGACGTCGTCGTTGAGGCAGATGTGGCTCACCCGGGCGTTGCCCCAGCGGGTGGCGGTCGGCTTGTCGAGCGGGGCGTCCACGGCGAAACCGTGGTTCTGGGCGGTGATCTCGACCTTGCCGGTGCGCAGGTCCTTGACCGGCTGGTTGATCCCGCGGTGGCCGTATTTCAGCTTGTAGGTGCCGAAACCGAGGGCGCGTCCGAAGATCTGGTTGCCGAAACAGATGCCGAAGTAGGGAATGCCGGCGTCCAGCACCCCCTGCAGCAGTGCCATCGGGGCGTCCGCGGTGGCCGGGTCGCCGGGGCCGTTGGAGAAGAACACTCCGTCGGCGCCGAGCGCGGTGATGTCGTCCAACGTGGCGGCGGCGGGCAGCACGTGCACCTCGATGCCCCGCTCGGACATCCGGGTCGGTGTCATGTCCTTGATGCCGAGGTCGATGGCGGCGACCGTGAACCGCTTCTCGCCGACGGCCGGCAGCACCTCGGCCGCGCTGAGCGTGACGTCGGCGACCAGGTCGGCGCCGGCCATGGCCGGGATCTCGCGGACCTTGGCCAGCAGCCTGGCCGGATCGAGCTCGACGGTCGAGATGCCGACCCGCATGGCGCCCCGCTCGCGCAGGTGCCGGGTCAGCGCGCGGGTGTCGATCTCGGCGATGCCGACGACGCCCTGGTTGCGCAATTCCTCGTCCAGTGAGCGGTTGGAGCGCCAGTTGGAACGCATCCGGGAGAGATCCCGCACCACGTAGCCGGCGACCCAGATGCGGGAGGACTCGTCGTCCTCGTCGTTCCAGCCGGTGTTGCCGATGTGGGGAGCGGTGGCGACCACGACCTGGCGATGGTAGCTGGGGTCGGTCAGCGTCTCCTGATAGCCGGACATTCCGGTGGAGAACACCGCCTCACCGAACGCCTCGCCGGCAGCCCCGAAGGACACGCCGCGGAAGGATCGTCCATCTTCGAGAACCAACAAGGCCGGGGTCTGTTCGTGATCGAAGAAGCCTGAAGGCATGGAAGTCCTTTCCCCGCCGGGGCGGGCTCAAACTCACGAAAGACTAGCAAAGCCGGACGGCTCCCCCGACCGCCGGGGTCGTCATGGACGCCGCCGGCGGCCGCTGGTCGACCAGCGGTGCCCGCGTCCCGGGCATTCACCGGCGCCGGGCCCACCGGTAGTGTCGGGAAGCGTGAACGACCTGACCAGCATCACCTCGGCCCCCGAGCCGGTCGTCCCCGACGGCATCGGCGTGCGGCCCGCGACCCCCGACGATGTGCCGGCCATCGTGGAATTGCTGCGCGCCGAGGAGGTCGCCGGCACCGGTGAGACGTCGATCAACTCCGCCGAGGTGACCGAGTGGTTCGACACCCCTCGGGCGCAGGACCGGAATCGCGCCCTGGTGCTGCACCGCGACGGGCAACTGGCCGGCGTCTGGCGGGTGTTCCGCAACTTCGAGAACAAGTACTGGGCGCAGGTGGCCGCGGATCGCCGGCTGCCGGACGAACTGGTCGACGAGCTGTGGCGGTCCGGGCTGGACTGGGCCGAGCGCACCAGCCTCGCCCTGGCGGCGGGCTTCGGGGTGGCCCGGCCGCGGGTCGACCTGTGGATCTACGAGGGCGATGCGCTGGCCCGGCGGCAGGCCGAGGCGGCCGGCTACCAGCAGATGCGGGCGTTCATCGAGATGCAGATCGACCTGGCCGGCTACGCCGCACCCGAGGCCGATCCGCGGGTGCGGGTGCGGCGCGCCGAGACGTCCGACGACGACGCTCCCGACCTGGCCACCATGCACCGGGTGATCAGCGAGTCGTTCCGCGACCACTACGACTTCCAACTGCGCAGCTTCGAGGACTGGCTGGAGGCCCGGCGTGCCGACCCGCTGGCGGACACCACGCACTGGTATTTCGCCGAGATCGACGGCCAGGTGGTCGGCGGGTTGATGGGCCACAACTCGTACGTCGAGGTCGACGACGCCGGTTACGTGGCGAACCTGGGCGTGCTGCGCGAAGGGCGCGGACGCGGCGCGGCGAAGGCCCTGCTGCACACCAGCTTCGCCCGCTATGCAGCGGACGGCCGGGTGGCCGTCAAACTGCACGTGGACGCCGAGAGCCCGACCGGCGCCACCCACCTGTACGAGTCGGTGGGCATGTACCGCCGGCTGGTCGGCTTCGACTTCCACAAGTGGGTCGGCGCCGCCCGGCCCTGAAAACCGCGGTCCAGTCGGTGGCCGGAGGGACGACACGCCGATGGGTCGCGAACTGGACCGCAGATCTCGTTCAGCGGGGATTCTCCAGCGCTGCCCGTACGACTTCGACGACGTCGTCCGGGTCGTCGGTGATCGACGCGGCGGGAATCGGCAACACCGTCCATCTCGCCGCGCCCAGCCGCGCGTACCGCCAGCGGTCCTTCACGAACGCCGCGCGTGTGCCGTGGTGCTCCCAGCCGTCGACCTCGATGACGACCCGCTGCGCCGGGAACGCGATATCCACGAAGAAGGTGACGCCCTTCAGCCTGATCGGGAAGTTCGTGCGCCAGCCCGTCAGCCCCGCCGCTCGTAGCAGCCGATGCGCCTCGCGTTCCGCCTCCGACCAGGGCTCGTCCCGCGAATCGTGGAGCAGGTCTCGTCGCATCGCGTTGTGCACTCGACCCGGGGTGAGCCGGAACGCCCGCCACAGCTGGGAAAGGGTCACGGCCTTGCGGCGGAGTGCCTCGTCGATCACGGTGCCGCCCAGCGACGGCATCAGGTCGAGGACGGACAGGGCCGGGCAGGCGATCCGCAGCTCGGCACGGTCCACGGTCAGATCGAGCGGGATTCGTCGTTCCTCGAAGCTGAAACCCGGGTAGTTGCCCTTCACCTGATACTCGACGGCTGCTTGCACCGCGCCGATCGGGCAGTCGGGCCACCACAGCAGCCGCGCGGCCGCCGCCCCACCGATCACGCAGCCCGGGCGAAACGCCTGGGCCGCCCGGACGCGTGCCTCCCAGGTCGGCTCGGGTGCCGTGTAGATGCCCGGAAGTGCCGCCTTCAGCAGGCCACGCCTGCGGCAGTGATCGAGCTGGTGGGCGATGGTGCGATGATCACGACGTGGCAGGACGCCGTGCTCGCTGCGGAGCAACTCCTCGATACGTTCCATACCCTAGAAAGCAGTTATGCACAGCCCTTTTGTGAGTGCTGAACGAGAAGTGCGGTCCAGTTGTGGACAACCCGGCGTGTCGGGCCACTTCTGACCGACTGGCCCGCGGTTTTCGGGGTGGCCCCTTCGGCCCCGTGCGGACTCCGCCGCAAGAACCCGGCACCGGCGATCGTCGCGGACGCCTCAGAGGCCGGCGGCGATCCGTTCCTGGGCGCGGGCCAGCACGCCGTTGAGGAAAGTGGCGGAGCTGTCGGTGGAGAGTTCCTGGGCCAGGCTGACGGCCTGCTCCAGGGCGACCTCGGCGGTGGTGGTGCCATCCAGCATCTCCCAGACCGCGATCCGAGCCAGGCAGCGGTCGACCCGCGGCATCCGGTCCATCGTCCAGCCGGGCACCAGGCATCCGGCGATCAACGCGTCGATCTCGGCCTGCCGGGCGGCCACGCCGTCCACCAGGGTCGCGGTGAACGGCCGGACGGGCGGGTCGGCCTCGGCGGTGTGCAGCGCCAGCGGCCCGGCGGCGTCCACCCCTCGCAGGTCGGCCTCGAAGAGGATGTCCAGGGCGCGCTTACGCGCCTTGGTGCGCGACGAGCCGCGGGCCGGGGGTTTGGCCGGCCGGGTCTCGATCAGCTCGGCGATCGTGCCGTCGGGCGTCGTGATCCGCTTGCGCGGCGTGGTCACCGCAGGATCGGCGGCCACCGGCGGTCAGACCCGACCCAGGTAGCTGCCGTCGCGGGTGTCGACCTTGACCCGTTCGCCGGTGGTGATGAACAGCGGCACCTGGATCTGCAGGCCGGTCTCGACCGTGGCGGGCTTGGTGCCGCCGGTGGACCGGTCGCCCTGCAGGCCCGGCTCGGTGTAGGTCACCTCGAGCTCGACGGACGCCGGCAGGTCGACATACAGCGGGTTGCCCTCGTGCATCGCGACGGTGGCGGTCTGGTTCTCCAGCAGGTAGTTGCGGGCGTCGCCGATGGTCTCGTCCGCGATGGTCAGCTGGTCGTAGGTGGCGGTGTCCATGAACACGTAGCCGTCGCCGTCGTGGTACAGGTACTGCATCTCGCGGCGATCGACGTTGGCGGTGTCGACCTTGGTGTCGGAGTTGAACGTGCGGTCGACCACCTTGCCGCTGAGCACGTGCTTGAGCTTCGTGCGCACCACGGTGTTGCCCTTGCCCGGCTTGTGGTGCTGGAACCACAGCACCTGCCACAGCTGACCGTCGAGGTCGAGCACCATGCCGTTCTTCAGATCGTTGGTGGAAGCCACGCGAAAACCCTTCGTTCACCGATTGCGAGCCGACTGAAGAGTCTACCGCCCGGGCCCGGACGTCCGCCAAACCGGTGGCCCGGCCAGCCGGCCGGACGCCTCGCAACCCGGGCCGGTCGGCGCTCGAACTCTCCCGGTCAACGACGGAACCGTCCCTGGCGTGCGAAATTCGAACGAAGGAGAACCGTCCCCGGGTCAGCTGAGTGTGCCGATGATCCGGCCGCCGCCGAGGCTGTCCTTGCCGGGGCGGTGGCGGGCGGCGACGTCGGCGACCAGGGCGGCGCGGCGCTCGGCGGGCGGCAGGCCGAACTCCTCGACCAGGGCGGCGCTGGCGTCGGCGCCGGCCTCGTGGAGGCCCCCGATGACGCCGCGGACGTCGTCTGGCGTCCGGTTCTGGCTGAGCTTGGCCTTGGCCTCGATCCGGGTGATCGCCAACTGCAGGCCGACGATCGCGCGCAGCTGGCCGGCCACGTAGTCGGCGGGCATGTCGTCCATGCCGATGCGGTCCTCGTGGGCGTGCAGCAACCGTTCGGCGGCCATCGTCGTCCACTCGAGATCGTCGTGCGCGATCAGCTCGCCGTAGACGTGCAGCGTGACGTAGTCCCAGGTCGGGATGTATTTGCCCGACTCGGCGGCGCTCGGGTACCACAGCGACGAGATGTAGTCGGTGGCCGGGGTGATCAGGAACAGGGCTTCGCCGCTCACCTCGTCGCGCCACTGCGGGTTGGGCCGGGCCACGTGCAGCACCAGGCTGCCCTGCTCGCCCAGCTCGGGGTCGAACAGGTACGGCAGATGCGTCGCGGCCAGCCCGCCCGGTCCGTGGGTGACCAGGTCGCCGACGCCCGGGGCCGCCAGGATCCGCGCCTGCAACTCCGCCGGCATGGTGAAGTGGCGCGGCGTGTACATCAGCCGATCGCCTCGAAGGACGCCCGCAGCAGCTCCTCGTCCGGGCTCTCCAGGATCACCGGCTTCGCCAGCCCCTCGAGAATCACGAAACGAAGGCTCGCCGCCCGGGTCTTCTTGTCCAGGTTCATCGCCTCGCGCAGCCGCGGCCAGGCGTCCGCCGGGTAGTGGACGGGCAGCCCGAGCGAACTCAGGACGTCGCCGTGCCGGGACGCCGTGGCGCGGTCGAGGCGATCCGCGCGGCGGCTCAGCTCGGCGACGAAGGCCATGCCGATGCTGACCGCCTCACCGTGGCGGCAGCGGAACTCCTGGTACCGCTCGATGGCGTGCGCCAGGGTGTGCCCGTAGTTGAGCACCTCGCGACCCACGTCGCGGCCCACGGACGTCCGCTCGCGCAGGTCGGTGCCGACCACCGCGGCCTTCACCGCGATCGCCCGCTTCACCAGCGCGCAGATCACCTCGCCGGTCGGGTCGAGCGCCGCCGCGGGGTCGTCCTCGATGATGGTCAGGATGGCCGGGTCGGCGATGAAACCGGCCTTCACCACCTCGGCCATGCCCGAGCGGATCTCGGCGACCGGCAGCCGCTCCAGGAAGGACAGGTCGCACAGCACCGTGTACGGCTCGTAGAAGGAGCCGACCAGGTTCTTGCCGGCGCCCAGGTTGATCCCGGTCTTGCCGCCGACGGCGGCGTCCACCATGCCCAGCACGGTGGTCGGGATCGACACGTAGCGGACGCCGCGCAGCCAGGTCGCCGCCACGAAGCCGGCCAGGTCGGTGGTGGCCCCGCCGCCCAGACCGACGATCGAGTCGGAACGGGTGAAGCCGGCCTGGGCCAGCGCCTCCCAGCAGCGCTGCAGGATCGCCCCCGTCTTGGCCTCCTCGGCCTCGGGCACCTCGATCAGCAGCACCTCCGCGTCACAGCTCGCGACGATGGCCTCGGCCCGCTGCCGCATCACCGGCGGATGGATGAGCGCCACCCGCCGCTGGTCGGCCAGATATTGCGGGAGGAAGTCCAGCGCGCCGGCACCTACCACGACCTGGTAGGGCCTTTCCGCCGTGACGTCGATGGCGGAGATCCTCACCTGTCCTCCTCGCGCAATTCCCTCGTTATGTGCTCCACGACCGCGGCGACCCCGGTGCGATCGGTGTCGACCGTGATCGTCGCCAGCCGCTCGTAGACCGCCGTCCGGTCGGCGAGCTGCTGGATCAGCCGGCTGCGGATGTTGCCCAGCACCAGCCCGCCGGCCTGGTTCAGGCCCAGTCGGCGGCTGGCCTGCGCGGCCGAGACCTGCAGCCACACCACCCGCCACGGTTCCAGCGCGGCCGCCACGTCGGCGTCCAGGACGGACCCCCCGCCCAGCGCGACCACGGCGCCGGTCCTGGTCAGCGCGTCCAGGCTCGCGGCACGCTCGACCTCGCGGAACCGGCTCTCCCCCTGCTCGGCGAAGATCTCCCGCAGCGGCGCCTCGAAACGCGCCTCGATCACGGCGTCCACGTCGACGAACGGCAGCTCGAGCAGGGTCGCGACACGGCGTCCGACGGTGGTCTTTCCCGCCCCCGGGGCGCCGATCAACGCGATGCCGGCCGCGTTCACCTCAGCCCTCGCTGGGCCAGGCGCTCGGCGTAGCCGGCCAGGTTGCGGGCGGTCTCGGCGACCGAGTCGCCGCCGAACTTCTCCAGGACGGCCTCGGCCAGCACCAGCGCCACCATCGCCTCGGCGACCACCCCGGCCGCCGGGACGGCGCACACGTCGGAGCGCTGATGGTGGGCGACGGCCGCCTCGCCGGTGGCGACGTCGACGGTGCGCAGCGCCCGCGGAATGGTCGCGATCGGCTTCATCGCGGCCCGGACGCGCAGCGGCTCGCCGTTGCTCATGCCGCCCTCGGTGCCGCCGGAACGATTGCGTAGCCGGACGACGCCGTCGGGGCCGGGCGCCATCTCGTCGTGCGCCAGGCTGCCCCGGGTGCGGGCCAGGTCGAAGCCGTCGCCGACCTCGACGCCCTTGATCGCCTGGATGCCCATCAGCGCGCCGGCCAGCTTCGAATCCAGCCGGCGGTCGCCCTGGCTGTGCGAGCCGAGACCGGCCGGGACGCCGTGGGCGACCACCTCGACCACGCCGCCCAAGGTGTCGCCGTCCTTCTGACAAGCGGCGATCTCGGCCTGCATGGCGGCGCTGGCGTCGGCGTCCAGGCAGCGGACGGGGTCGGCGTCGATCGCGTCGCGGTCGTCGAAGGTCGGCACCCGGGTGCCGGCGGAGCGGACCGGGCCGAG
>WBZS01001898.1_pt1 | contig 14636 bp, 11 predicted proteins | sample 5204201 | NCBI WGS metagenome assembly WBZS01 (sample SAMN12344357, study PRJNA552823) | activated sludge metagenome | biome: Activated sludge suspended growth; feature: Nitrification reactor; material: Wastewater; isolation source: activated sludge from nitrification reactor of wastewater...
ATCGCTATGGCCGAGATCGAGTCGCAGATCAGCCACGACCGCGACGGCATTTGGGCCGCCCAGGCGGTCGCGGCCGCGGTGGCGGTCGCCATGGTCGACGGTTCGCCAGACGAAATCCTGGCCGCGGCCCGGCGCCCGATCCCGACGGACAGCTGGCTCGGCCGCGCCCTGGCTCGAACCGATGCCATCTGCGAGGAGGCCTGCGGATCGATCGAAGCCGCCTGGGAGCAACTGCACGACGATTTGTGGACTCCCGTGCACTCGGTGAGCCCCGAGGCGATCCCGCAGGCGCTGGCGGTCTTCCGGCTCACCCAGGGCGATTTCAAACGCGGGATGTTTTGGGCCTGCAACTTCGGGCGCGACGCCGACACGATCGGCGCCATCGTCGGCGCGTTGACGGGAGCCCGCCACGGCTTCGACGTCATCCCGACCGACTGGGTCGAACGCGTCCGTCGGCCGGCCGGCGTGTGTCTGCGCTTTGCCGCGCAGGAAGACGCCGTGGCCCTGGCCGATCAACTCGCCGAGCTCATCGCGTGATCCTTTCACACAGGAGGTGACCGTCAAGCGTACCCATGGCCGAACCGCCTATCTGCCCTGACACCCTTTCAATTGTTTGCCTTCTCGAGGAGGAAAGCTGCCCATGAACCGCAAGACCCTGTCCCGCCGCGCGTTTCTCCAGTACACGGGAGCCACGGCCGCCGGCCTGGCGTTGGGCGCCTGCGCGCCGGCTGCCACACCGACCGCCGTTCCCGCCACCACAGTCCCGGCGACCGAGATCGACTGGTGGACCGTGGCCGGCGCCGACGTCGGTGATGAGCCCACCCAACGCGCCTGGCTCGACGCCTTCCACGCGACCGAGGTCGGGAAGAGCGTCAAGGTGAATGCCACCTTCCTGCCCGACGATGGCTTCTCGGAGAAGATGACGACCGTGCTCGGCACCGGCTCGGGCGTGCCCGACGTCTCCACGTTCTGGAACGACGGCTGGTTCCCGCAGGCCCTGGACCTGCGCTCGCTGATCGAGCGCGACGGCCTCGACATCAACATGTATTCGAAGGTGCACTTCGATACCCGCTGCCGCTTCGGCGAGCAGATCATCGGCTTGCCGATCGGCGTCGGCGCGACGATGTACTTCTACAACCAGACCCTGTTCGAGGAGAAGGGTCTGAAGTTGCCCGAATGGGGCTACACCATGCAGCAGTGGATGGAGGACGCCGTCAAGCTTACGGACAAGTCGAAGAAGATCTTCGGCGCCGCGATGCCCACCCGTGTCTGGCGCGGTGAGTTCTTCGCCTTTGGCGCCCGCCCGTTCGACAATGAGGGCAAGGTGGTCGACGGCTTCATGAACGGCCCCAATGCGGTGGCCGCCTTCGAATTCCTGTGGGACCTGGCGCACTCCGGCGCCGTGCCGACCTTCTCGGAGTTCGAAGCGCTGCGCACCGAGGGCACCGGCCCGATCGACCTGTTCATGACCGGGCGCCTCGGCTTCGCGGGCCTCAACAACGGCCAGTTCGGGCGCGTCGACGAGTCCGGCGTCAAGTTCGGACTGGTCCACAACCCCAAGGTCGACGGCCAGGAGGTCATCACCAACGGCTGGACCCTGCAGCTGGGCATCCCCAAGGCCAGCCAGAAGCAAGATGCGGCCTGGGAATGGCTGAAGTGGATGACCGGCATGGACGGCCAGCGCTTCTTGCAGTCCCAGAACAAGGGCTATACGGCCAATATCCCTGCGCTGTGGCCCGACCATCCGGCCAAGGACGATACGCGCGTCAAGTTCTTCTTTGAGATCCTCAAGACACCGCAGGTCCAGGAATTCGCCGGCCTCTTCCCTTACTACGGCAAGGTCATCCGGCTTAATCAAGATCTGTACGACCGGATCTACCTCGGCGACGTCGAACGTGATCAAATCAAGACCGAGCTCGACAACACGGTCGCTGCCGCTCAGGAGATCGTCGACACCGAGCGCAAGGCGCTTGGGTTGAGCTAAATCGAACGCGGACGGCGGACGGCAGATCGCAGCGTGTGGTCTGACCGTCCGCCGTCTTCAACCGATCAACTGTGGCCCGCGGTCCGCGGTCACCTTGCCAGGACACCCATGCTCCAACGCCTGAGACTCCGCCCCGCTACGCGCGAAGCCATCGAGGGGTTCATCGGCATCAGCCCCTGGCTGATCGGCTTCGTGGTCTTCACCGCCGGCCCGTTCGTGGCTTCTCTCGGCCTCAGCTTCACCGACTGGCAGATCACGGTGCCGCCACGCTGGGTCGGGCTGGACAACTACATCCGGGTCTTCACCAAAGACCCGGACTTCTGGCAATCGGTGCGCGTGACGTTCACGTACGTGGCCCTCTCGCTGCCGCTCAATCTGGTCGCCGGGCTTGGGCTCTCCTTGCTGCTCAACCACCGGGTGGCCGGCATGAACATCTTCCGGACGTTGTTCTACCTGCCGGTCGTGCTCTCAGGTGTGTCGGTGGCGCTGATGTGGATGTGGCTGCTCAACCCCGAGTACGGCGTCGCCAATTCGCTGCTGGCCCTGGTCGGAATTCAGGGGCCGAACTGGTTCTGGAGCCCGGATTGGGCGCTGCCGAGCGTAGCCCTGATGAGCCTGTGGCGGGTCGGCGGCGGCGCCATCATCTACCTGGCGGGGCTGCAGAACATCCCGCCGCATCTCTATGAGGCGGCCGACATCGACGGCGCCGGTCTATGGGCCAAGTTCCGCCATGTGACGCTGCCGATGCTCTCGCCCACGATCCTGTTTCAACTGGTCATGGAATTGATTGACGCCTTTCAGGTCTTCACGGCCGTGTACGTCATCACCGGCGGCGGGCCGGCGCGCTCGACGTTGTTCTACATGTTCTACATGTTCCGCGCGGCCTTCGAGGATTTCGATATGGGCTACGCCTCGGCGCTGGCCTGGATCATGGCGGTGGTCATCATGGTGTTCACGGCGCTGGTCTTCCGGAGCTCGCCGTTGTGGGTCTATTACGAGTCGGAAGGGAAAGGTAACGAGGCATGACGACCTCTCGCGCTTCGCAGCCGCTATCCCGTCGACTGGCGCTGGCCTGGGCCCGGCACCTCAACTCGGCCGTGGTCTTTCTGATCCTCACCCTGTTGGCGTTATTGATGGTCGGGGTCCCCATCGGTTGGATGGTCCTGACGGCCTTCAAGGAGCGCGGCCAGATCTTTGCCTGGCCGCCCGTGTACTGGCCGGACCCGATCCGGTGGCAGAACTTTACCGATGTGATGACCCAATTGCCCTTTGCGCGCTTCGCCTTGAATTCGTTCTTCATCGCGATGATGAACATCGTCGGCCACCTCTTCTCGTGCACGGTGGTGGCCTTCGCCTTCGCGCGGCTGCGTTTCCCGGGCCGAAACACGCTCTTCATGTTGCTCCTGGCGACGCTGATGATCCCGGGGCAGATCATGTTGTTGCCGCGCTTTGTGGTCTTTCAGTGGCTGGGCTGGGTCGGCTCGTATCTCCCCCTGATCGTGCCGTCGTTCTTCGGGAACGCGTTCTTCATTTTCTTGATGCGCCAGTACATCATGACCATTCCACGCGACCTGGATGAAGCCGCGCGGATGGACGGGGCCTCGACCTGGGACGTGTTCTTCAAGATCATCCTGCCGTTGTGCGTACCGCCGATGGTGGTGACCGCCGTGCTGACGTTTCTGTGGACGTGGAATCAGTTTCTTGACCCCTTGATCTACATCAGCAAGTACGATGACTACACCATCCAGCTTGGGTTGAACATGCTCAAGGGTCGTTACAACATCCAGTGGAACCTGATCATGGCCGGCTCGCTGATCGGCGTCATCCCGCCTGCCCTGCTGTACTTCTTCGCCCAGAAGTACCTGATCGGCGGGATCGCAAGCGTGGGCATCAAGGGGTGAGGAGGGAAGAGGGAGGAGGGAGGAGCGAAGGGCGAGGAGCGTTGGTTCTCGGCCAGTCTCAAGACAGATCCTTTGGGACCACGCGTAGGCATGGGGCAAAGATTCCCTGGGCTTTCAGGCTGACAGGGACCGGGCCGACCAAGGTGATGCGCTGTCGGCCAAACCACCACACTGCCCGGAGGGCGGGATGACAACGCGACACACGGAGCGCAGTGCGTGGACTCTTATTTAGTGTCGGCGGGTGTGAGGATCAGGTACCGCGAGAGCGGCGCCGGCGAGCCGGTCGTGCTGGTGCACGGCTTCACCGGTCGCCTCGAGGACTGGTTCGAGTGCGGGATGGCGCCGGCGCTGGCCGAGCGCTACCGCGTGATCGCCTTCGACTGCCGCGGCCACGGCGGGAGCGACAAACCCCATGATCCTGCCCTGTACGGTCCGGAGATGGGCTACGACATCGTGCGTCTGCTCGATCAGCTCGGGGTGGCGCGCGCACACGGCGTCGGCTACTCGATGGGGGCACACATCCTGGCGCAGCTGTTGGTGGCGCGGCCGGAGCGCCTGCTGACCGCCACGTTGGGCGGCGCGCCGGGCCGGTTGGGCTGGTCGGACGAAGATGAAGCCCGGGTCGCAGTCGAGGCCGCCGAGCTGGAGGACGGGCGCCTGACGACCCAGATCAGGCGCCTCGATCCGAGTCTGAGCGAGCACGAGGTCGCGGTGCGCTCTCGGGCTATCCTGGCCGGTCAGGACCGGCTCGCCCTGGCGGCCTCACGGCGCGCCAACCGCTCGCAGGCGGTGCACGCAGAAGAGCTCCGGGCCGTGCGCGTCCCGACCCTGGGCGTCGTTGGCGCGCAGGATCCTTACAGCGCTGGGTTCCAACGCCTCAAGGCCTGGATGCCCCAGGCTCAGATCGTTGTCATCCCGGACGCGACCCACGCCTCGACCGAGCGGCACCCGGCGTTCCGCCAGGCCGTGCTCGATTTTCTGAGCACGCACGCGACGAGGCCTGGGTCGCGGCCATGAGACGCCTTGTGGCGGCGGCAGCGCTGGGTCTGGCGGCCTGCCTGCCCTCGGTCTCGTCGGCGGAGATTGCGCCGCGTCGCGCGCTTGGCGCTGCCCTGCTTGACGGGCGTGTGTTCGTTGTCGGCGGCTGGAGCGGCACGACCACGCAACTCGACACGGTCGAGATCCTGAGCGACGGCCGATGGATCGCGGGCCCGCCGCTCTCGGTAGCGCGCAGCCAGCACGGCCTGGTGAGCGCAGCCGGTCGGCTCTGGGTGCTTGGTGGCTGGAGTGCAACCGAGGGCCTGGTCTCCGAGGTCGAGGTGCTGGGCCCGACCGACTCGGTCTGGACGACGCCGATCCATCTGCCGACGCCCCGGCGCGAACCGGGCGTGGCCGTCTGGGACGGCCGGATCGTCGTCGCCGGCGGGTTCGACGGCCAAAGCGATGCGGATCTGGATGGTTATCGCGACACAGTCGAGGCCTACGACCTGGAGACCGGCACGTGGGCAACCCTGGCACGGCTGAACGAGCCGCGCCGCGGTCTGGCCCTGGTCGCGACAAGCGCCGGGCTGTACGCGATCGGCGGCTACACGGCCGACAACGCGTACTCGGCCACGGTCGAGCGCTACGACTCGGCCGCCGAACGCTGGCGGATCGTCGACTGGCCGATCGCGCCCCGGACCTGGGCCGCGATTGCAGTCGCCGCCGACGATGTGCTGATCATCGGCGGCTACAACAACGACGGCTTTCTGGATTTGATCGAGCGCGTCGACCCGCTGACGGGCACGGTCTGCCGACCGCCGCCGCTCGACCGGGCGCGGGCCTGGCTGGCCGCCGTACCCGTCGACGATCGCGTGCTGACACTGGGTGGCGAAGAACCGACCGGGATCGGCGGCGCCACAGAATGGATCGAGACCACATGCCAACCCTGAACCGGGCCGATTTGTTGCGCCGCGCCCAGGGCGCGCTGCTCGGCGTCGCCATCGGCGATTCCATGGGCGCGCCCGTCGAGGGCCGCAGCGCCGCCGAGATCCGCGCCGCCCACGGCAAGATCACGGGCTTCCTCACGAACGATTCGGGCGGCACCGACGACACCGACTTCACGCTCTTCAACGCGCATCTGCTCATCACCCACGGCGCGACGATCACGCTGGCCGAGGTCGAGGCCGAGTGGCGCGACAAGCTGCTGGCCCCCGGGCGCGCGTACCGGCCGGGCGGGTTCAGCGACGTCTGCTCCACCCGCAACCTGACCGCCGGGTTGACCGCCCCGTTCTCCGGCGCCTTCAACCATCAGATGTGGAGCGACGGCGTGGCGATGGCCATCAGCCCGGCCGGCCTGCTCTCGCCCGGCGATCCCGAACAGGCGGCGCGTCTGGCAGCCACGCTTGGCGCGATCTCGAATGGTCGCGACGGCATCTTCGCGGCACAGGCCGTCGCCGCCGCGATCGCGGTGGCCATGGTCGGCGCGACCCCGGAGGCGATGCTGGCCGCAGGCCTCGCCGCCGTCCCGGCCGATAGCTGGACCGCGCGGGCCCTGCAGCGCGCGGCCGATACCGCCGCAACCCTGCCCGGTGACCTCGACGCGGCCCTGGTTGCCCTGAGCGAACGCCTGGTCGTGCCGTGGTGGCCCTGGGCCGATCTCGTGACCGAGGCGGTGCCGCTGGCCTTCGGCGCCTTCCTGGCGACGGGCGGCGAGTTCAGACGCGCCGTGCCGGCCGGGGTTAGCCTTGGCCGCGACGCCGACACGATCGGCGCGATCGTGGGCAGCCTGGCCGGCGCCTACGGCGGCCGCGACGCCGTGCCCGACGATTGGGCCCGGCGCGCCGCGATCTCGGCCGGGAAGTGCATCGGCTTTGTGGCCGGGCAGGAGCTCGAGGCCGTCGCCGCGCGCCTGGTCGACCGCGCTCTGACAGGCGAGGCCGTCTGATGCGCGCGAAAGCCGGCCAGCGCGGACCCGAGGTGCGCTCCGACTGCTGGGTCGAGGTCACGCCCGCCGCCTCAGACACGTCGACCCTGCAGCTCACCAGCCGGGTGGCCGCGCTCTACGGCGCCGCGATCGCGCGGCTGGCGCACGCGACCCTCGAACGATTGGGCGCCGCCGACCTCGACCTGACGATCGATGACTCCGGCGCCCTGCCCTACGTCATCCAGGCCCGCATCGAAGCGGCCGTGAAACGACTGCGCCCCGACCTGACAGCCGAAGTCCTGCCTGACATCCGGCTGCAGCGGGCGCCGACGCCCCGCGCCGGTCTGCGCCGTTCGCGCCTGTACCTGCCCGGCGACACGCCCAAGTTCTTCATCAACGCCGGGTTGCATCGGCCCGATGGCGTCATCCTCGACCTCGAAGACTCGGTCGCCCTGGCCGAGAAGGACTCGGCCCGACTGCTGGTGCGCAACGCCCTGTGCGCCGTGGACTTCTACGGAGCCGAGGTGACGGTGCGCGTCAACGCTCTGCCCGCCGGCCTCGACGACCTTCGCGCACTGGCGCCGCACGGCGTGCAGACCTTCGTGCTGCCCAAGGTCGAGACGGCCGACGAGATCGTGGCGGCCGCACAGGCGCTCGAGGGCGCGGGGCCGATCCACCTGATCCCGATCATCGAAAGCGCGCGGGGCGTGTTCAACGCCCTGGCGATCGCCTCCGCCTCAGAGCGCGTGGCGGCGCTGTCGATCGGCCTGGAGGACTACACGGCCGACATCGGCGCGACGCGCACGGCCGAGGGCCGCGAGAGTCTTTGGGCACGCAGTCAGATCGTCAACGCCGCGCGTGCGGCCGGCGTGCAGCCGCTGGCCTCGGTCTACGCCGACGTCGACGACCTGGACGGCCTGGCGCACTTCGCGGCCGAGGCGCGCGCCTTCGGCTTCGACGGGGTCGCCTGCCTGCACCCGCGCCAGGTGGCCGCCGCGCACGCCGGCTTCCGGCCGTCGCCCGAGGAGACCGAGCGGGCGCGCCGGATCGTGCAGGCGCTCGACGACGCCCGCACTGCCGGGCTGGGCGTGGCCTCCGTGGACGGCAAGATGGTCGACGCCCCCGTGGCCGAGCGCGCCCGGCGCGTGCTGCGACTGGCGGAGGCGCCATGACCGAGCTTATGGAGAACACCGCCGGCCGTCTCGTGCCGGGTCTGGTCAACGGGCTCGCGCGCACGCCCTACCAGGGCGTCGGTCGCCTGGCGCCGCAGGGCCGCCAGGCCGCGCCGCCGATCCGCTCGAACGCCCAGTATCCGAGCGATTGCGATAAGCGCGCCCCGAGCCTGGTCGAAGCGCTGCGCCGGGCCGGGCTGCGCGACGGCCAGACGATCGGGTCGCACCACCACTTCCGCGACGGCGATCGGCTGATGGCCCAGGTCTTCGCGGCCGCGGCCGAGCTGGGCGTGAAGGACCTGGTCTGGCAGCCGACCGCGACCTTCGCCTGTCATGAGCCGCTCATCGCCCATCTCGAGAGCGGCCTGATCCACCACATCGAGGGCAGCCTGAACGGACCGCTCGGCCGCTACGCCTCGCGCGGCCGGATGCGCGGCGCCGGCGTGCTGCGCTCGCACGGCGGGCGCTATCGTGCGCTGCAGGACGGCGACGTACGGGTCGACATCGCCGTGATCGCGGCGCCGGCCGCCGACGCCTTTGGCAATTGCTCCGGCGTGCACGGTCCGGCCGCCTGCGGACCGCTCGGCTTCGCGCTGGCCGATGCCGAGCACGCCGACCACGTCATCGTCGTCACCGACACGCTCGTGCCCTTCCCGTGCGCGCCCTGGCACATCCCGGGCAATCGGGTCGATCAGGTCGTGGTCGTCGATCAGGTCGGCGACCCGAGCCGGATCGTCTCCGGCACCACCCAGCTGACACGCTCGCCCGATCGTCTGCTGATCGCCGACTACGCCGCGCGCTTTGTGCGCGATGTCGGTCTGGTGAAGCCGGGGTTTTCGTTCCAGGCCGGCGCGGGCGGCACCAGCCTGGCGGTCACGGCCTTCGTGGCGGACCTGATGCGCGCCGAGCGCATCCCGGCCCGCTTCATCCGCGGCGGCTCGACCCGTGTGCTGGTCGAACTGCTCGAAGCCGGGCTGACCGATTACATCCTCGACGGCCAGGCCTTCGACCTCGAGGGCGTGCGTTCGCTGCGCGACCATCCCGCGCGCCATCTGCCGACCAGCCCGTTCATCAGCTACAACTATCACGGCAAGGGCAACGTCGCGTCGCAGCTGGACTTCGTCGTGCTGGGCGCGACCGAGGTCGACCTGGATTTCAACGCCAACGTGGTCACCCACTCCGACGGCTGGCTTTTGCACGGCATCGGCGGCTGGCAGGATGCGCTTTTCGCCAAGTGCACGATCCTGACTGTGCCGTCATTCCGCGACCGCGTGCCCGTCATCCGCGACCGGGTGACCACGCTGTGCGGGCCCGGCGAGCTGATCGACGTGATCGTGACCGAGCGCGGCGTGGCCATCAACCCGCGTCGGCCCGACCTGCTGGAGGCCGCGCGGGGCACGACGGTGCCGCTCCGTCCGCTGGCCGAGATCAAAGCCGAGGTCGACGCGATCTGCGGCGGGCCGCCGGCATCGCCAGGGCTTGGCGACGCGATCGTGGCGGTTGTCACGTGGGTCGACGGGACGTTGATCGACAGCGTCTACCAGGTGCCGGCGTAGCGGATCCACATGAACACGTTGCCGACGCAATCCGTTACGGCGAGATCGACAACGCTTGGGCGCGTGTGCGCCGGCCTGCTCCTGGCCGGGCTGTTCACGGCCTGTAGCGCGCCGCCCCCTGACCCGACACCTCAGACCCCGATACCCAGCGCCATGCCCACTTCCTTGCCCGAAGGCACGCTCGAAGAACACAGCTACGAGTCAGCGATCCTCGGCCGCACGCAGCGCTACGCCGTGTATCTGCCGGCCGGTTACGCCGAGACCGACCTGCACTATCCGATCCTCTTCCTGCTTCATGGGCGCGGCGACAGCCTCGCCAGTTGGGCCAGGATCACGCCCGAGCTGGATACCCTGATCGCCGCCGGCGACCTGCCGCCGCTGGTCGCGATCCTGCCGGATGCGCCCACGAGCGAGCGCGCCGGGTACTACGTCGACTCGGCCTATACCGGCGCCGGCGCGCCAGGCGCAGCGGTCGAGACCGCGTTCATCGGCGAGCTGCTGCCGCACATCGAGGCGACCTATCGCGTGCACACCGAGCGGGCCGGACGCGCCATCGGCGGATATTCGATGGGCGGCTACGGCGCGCTGCGCTACGCGCTCGCCTATCCGGAGCTGTTCTCGGCCGCGCTCGTGCTCAGCCCGGCCGTCTATACACCGCTGCCGCCGGCCGACTCGAGCACGCGCGAATTCGGCGCCTTCGGCCGGGGCGAGACCTTGTTCGTGGACGAGATCTACGAGCGCCTCAACTATCCGGCGCTGTTGGACGGCTTCGCCGCCAGCGGCCTGACCCTGCGGCTATTCATCGCCGTCGGCGACGACGAATACAAGAACCCGGATCCGGCCGACGCCCTACACGACATCGACCTGGAAGCGCATCTGGTCTTCAATCGCCTGGTGCGTGTGCCCAACATCTCGGCCGAGTTCCGCGTGCTCGACGGGGGACACGGCTGGGATGTTTGGACGCCGGCCTTCGTCGCGGGCGCCCGGTATCTGGGTCCGACCTTGAAACCACCGGAGTGAGAGACAGGAGAGACACGATGGACTACGTTCCGCTTGGTCGCGCCGGTGTGCGCGTCAGCCGATTGTGCGTTGGCACCATGAACTTCGGTCCGCGCGCGACAGAGGCCGAGAGCTTCGCGATCCTGGATCGCGCCCTGGAGCTCGGTCTGAACTTCATCGACACCGCCGACATGTACGGGCGGCAGAAGGGCGCCGGCCTGACCGAGCAGATCATCGGGCGCTGGCTGGCGCAGGGCGGCCGCCGCGACCGGGTCGTGCTGGCCACCAAGGTCTATGCCGAGATGGGCGACGGCCCGAACGACGCGCGGCTCTCGGCCTATCACATCCGCAGGGCTTGCGAGGCCAGCCTGCGCCGCCTCGGCACCGACCACATCGACCTGTATCAGATGCACCACGTCGATCTGGCGACGCCGTGGGCCGAGATCTGGCAGGCGCTGGAGCAGCTGCTGCGCGAGGGCAAGGTCACGTACTTCGGCAGCAGCAACTTCGCGGGCTGGCACATCGCCCAAGCCCAGGAACGCGCCGAGGCCCGCGACCTGCTCGGCCTTGTCAGCGAGCAGAGCCTGTACAACCTGAAGGACCGCACAGTCGAGCTCGAGGTGATCCCGGCCTGCCGGGATTACGGCCTGGGTCTGCTGCCCTACAGCCCGTTGGCCGGCGGTTTCCTCGCCGGGCCAGGCCCGGACGACGGCGCACTCAGCCGGCGCCACAGCTCGCCAAAGGTGAAGGCCGCGACCGAGCGCTTCGGCGATCGGCGCGAGGCGTATCTCGCCTTGTGCAACGACATCGGTCAGGATCCGGCCGTGGTCGCGCTCGCCTGGCTGTTGCACAACCCGGTCGTGACCGCGCCGATCATCGGACCGCGCACCCTGGAGCAGCTCGAACGCGCGCTGCCGGCGCTGACCCTGACCCTGTCGGTCGAAGTTCTGAACCGCCTCGACGCCATCTGGCCCGGCCCCGGCGGGCCGGCCCCACAAGCCTACGCCTGGTGAACCATGACCCTGACTCGTTTTGATCGCACGTACGGCGCTTTGCTCGGTCTGGCCTTTGGCGATGCCATCGCTTTTCCGGCGCTCTTTCATCGCACCTATCAGTTCCCGGAGAAGCGCCGCGACTTTCTGTGGAACACCAACCGCGATCTGGCGCGGCAGCGCGTTATCCGCTTGATGTTGCCGTTCACGCACCGCATCCCGGCCGAGACCCTGGCGCCCTTCCCCACCGACGACACCGAGTACGCGATCTTCTGCGCGCAGACTCTTGTGGCGTCCGGCGCCGAGCCGACAACCGCCGACTTCGCCGCGGCCTGGCGCGCGCGGGTGTTGCCGCAGGCCGAGACTGTGCTGACCGGGTTCTCCGAACGCGCCGCGCTCGTCAACCTGGCCCGGGGCGACGAGCCCCCGGCCACGGGCAACGACAACCCCCAGCACTACGACGACTCGGCCGTGTGTCGCGCCGTCGCGGTCGGTCTGTACTGCGCCGGCGACCCCGAGCGCGCGGCCCGGATCGCCGAGCAGGATGCGTGCGTCACTAATGCCGAAGACGGCGTGTACGCCGCGCGCGCCATGGCGGCCGCCATCGCCGGGCTGGCCGGCGGCGACGACCTGGCCCTGGCGATCGCCCGGGGGCGCGCCGAGCTCCCGGCCGACAGCTGGATCGCGCGCGGCGATGCGATTGCGCAGGCCTGTCTGCGCGAGACCGAGGGCGTGCCCGACCTGGTGCTGGCGCTGACGACGCGTCTGATCAACACCGTCTATTCCTACGGCAACGCCGCACCCGAGACGCTGCCCGCGGCCTTTGCGCTCGTCGCGCGCTGTGCCGGCGAGATGGACGCGGCGGTGCTGGCCGCCAACGCCATCCCCAAGGCCGCGGATTCGCTCCCGGCCATGGTCGGCGCGCTGTGCGGCGCCCGGCAGGGGAACGGGGCCGTCAGCCCGGCCTGGCGCGAGCAACTCGATACCTGTCGCGGCCTGTGTCTGCCCTTCGTCGCCGGCGTCAGGCTGAGCGACGTGGCTCAGGCACTGGCGAGCGCAACGGCGGAGGATCGCGCATGACCAACCTGCCCGTGGATTATCGTGACCGCGTCTACGCCGGCTGGCTGGGCAAGTGCATCGGCGTGCGGCTCGGTGCGCCCGTCGAGAACTGGACCGCGGCCGAGATCGCGGCCAACCTCGGCGAGGTGACCGACTTCCTGCCATTGCCGCCCGGCAAGGTCTTCAAGCCCGACGACGATACCGCCGTGCCGCTGGTGCTCATCCGCGCCCTGGAAGCGCACGGCCCCGACGTCACGTCAGCCCAGATCGGCGAGACCATGCTCAACCTCATCGCCGACGGCCGCGGCACGTTCTGGTGGGGCGGCTACGGCGTGTCGACCGAGCACACGGCCTACGCCAATCTGGCCGGCGGGATCCCGGCGCCGGCCAGCGGCTCGATCGCGCTCAACGGGGCCACGCTGGCCGAGCAGATCGGGGGCCAGATCTTCAGCGACCTCTGGGGCCTGGTCGCGCCGGGCCGACCCGCGCTGGCCGCGGACCTGGCCGAGCGCGCGGCCCGCGTCTCGCACGACGGCGAGGCCGTGCTCGGCGCGCGCTTCATCGCCGGGCTGACCAGCCGCGCCTTCGACACATCCGAGCCCGCGGCCCTGATCGAGGCCGGGCTGGACCTGATCCCGACCGACAGCGCCTATGCCCGAGTCGTGCGGGCCGTGCGCGATCATCACGGCCAGGCGTCCGACGATTGGCGCAGCGCCTATGAGCTCCTGACCCGCGACTTCGGCTACGACAGGTACGGCGGCGTCGTGCACGTCATCCCCAACGCGGGTGTGGTGGTCCTGGCGCTGCTGTACAGCGACGGCGACTTCGATCGCGGGGTGCGGATCGCCACCAACGCGGGCTGGGACACCGACTGCAACGCCGGTAACGTCGGCGCAATCCTGGGCGTGGCGGTCGGCCTGCCCGGAATCGGCGCGCAGTGGCGGACCGCCATGAACGACGAGCTGGTCGCCGCGAGCCTGAGCGGCGCGCGCAACCTGTGGGACCTGCCGGCCTGCGCCGATCTCATCGCGCGACTCGGCGGCCAGCTGGACGCTCAGACGCCGGCGCCAACGCTGCCGCGCTACGCCTTCGACTATCCCGGGGCGACGCACGGCTTTCGCTCCGAGGCGCGGCTGGCCGAGGTCGTGGGTCTGCATCAAATCGCGCTGCCCGCGCCGACCGGGCGTGGGGCATTGCGCGTGGCCGTGCGTGACCTCAAGAAGAAAGGCGACGCGCGCGTCTATGTGCGCACGCTGTATCGACCCGCTGAGCTCAGCGCCAACTACTACGGCGCGAGCTTCTCGCCCAAGCTCTACCCGGGCCAGACCCTGACCGCGCGCGTGAGCGTGCCGGCCACCGCGCCAAGCGGGCTGCGCGCCGCGCTCTTCGTCCGCGACGGCCACACCCACGCCGAGCACCAGGAGCCCGGCGTCGCGCTCGAGCCGGGCGCGTGGCACACGCTCACGTACGCGTTGCCGCATCTCGAGAACGCGCTGTTGACCGACGTCGGCCTGACGCTGCGCAACACCGGCGAGAGCTGGAGCGGGCACGTGTTGCTCGACAGCCTCGACTGGTCGGGCCAACCCGACTTTGCCAGCGACTTCTCACGCGAGCGGCCCGAGTTCGGGGCGATCAGCGGCTGGACGTTTCTGCGCGGGTTCTGGCGACTCGAGGGCGGCGCCTATCACGGCAGTGGGCCCGGCGTGTGCGAGACCTATACGGGCGACGATCGCTGGGGCGACCTGGCGCTGACCGTCGACCTGGTGCCGCTGGCCGGCGAACATCACAACGTCAACGTGCGGGTGCAGGGCGCGCGGCGCTCGTACGCCATCGGGCTGGCGCCCGGGGGACGGCTCGTGCTCGCCAAGAACGCCGGCGGGTATCGGGCCGTCGCCGAGGCGCCTCTGAACTGGCAGTTGGGGCATCGCTATCGTCTGGCGGTCGAGGCCGTCGGCCCGACCCTGACGATCAACGTGGACGGCACGGAGCTCCTGCGCTGGACCGATGCGGCCGAGCCGTATCTGCACGGACAGATCGGCCTATCGACCTTCTCGGGCAGCCACGGTCG
>WBZS01001899.1_pt1 | contig 14628 bp, 14 predicted proteins | sample 5204201 | NCBI WGS metagenome assembly WBZS01 (sample SAMN12344357, study PRJNA552823) | activated sludge metagenome | biome: Activated sludge suspended growth; feature: Nitrification reactor; material: Wastewater; isolation source: activated sludge from nitrification reactor of wastewater...
GAGTTTCCTGTTCATGAAGGTCGGGCTTGAGGCGATGAGCCCGGTCCAGATCGCGACGCTGCGGGTGCTCACCGGCACGGCCGTCGTCCTCGGCCTCCTGGCGATGGCTGGCGGGCGGTTGCCGCGCGGCTGGCAGGTCTGGCGGCACATGATCGTCTTCGGGTTCTTCCTCTCCGCGTTCCCGTTCACCCTGTTCGCGATGTCCGAGACCCGGGTTTCCTCGGCGCTGGCCGGGATCGGCAACTCGACGACCCCTATCGCGACCGTGTTGGCCGGGCTGGTGTTGCTGCCGCACGAGCGACCCTCGGCGCGCAAGCTCGCCGCCGTGACAGTCGGCTTCCTCGGGGTCGTGCTCATCGCCCAGCCGTGGACGGTCGCCGAGCGTCCCGACCTGCTGGGCTTCGGGATGGCGGTCGCCGGGGGCGCGTCCTATGGCGTGGGCTGGACCTACTACCGCCGGTTCCTGTCGGGGGCCGACCTCGGCGGGTTGTCGCAACCGGCCGCGGTGCTGCTCGTCGGCAGCGGCTTCCTCATCCCCACCTCGCTTGTCGCGTGGTGGCTCGACCGCGACCACCTCGCGACCCCGTGGGCCACGCATGGCACGGTGGGCGGCATACGGGCCTGGTTGCCGTTGCTCGCGGTCCTGGCGCTTGGCGCGCTCGGGACGGGGCTGGCCTTCATGTTCCAGTACGACGTCGTGCGCGCGGCGGGGCCGGTGGTCGGGTCGACGATCACCTACCTCATCCCGGTGGTGTCGGTTCTGCTCGGGACGCTCGTGCTCGGCGAGCACCTCACCTGGGCCGCGGTCGCCGGGTTCGGCGTGGTCCTGGCCGCGGCGCTGACGATCAACAGCCCGGACCGCAGAGCCCGCGAGGCGGGGTCGAACGCCTAAAGGACGACGAGGGCGTCCCGGTGGATGACCTCGCGTTGGTACTCGGGACCGAGCTCACGGGCCAGGTCGCGGGTCGACCGCCCGAGGAGCGTCGGCAGTTCGTCAGAGCCGTAGTTGACGATCCCGCGGGCCACCGCACGGCCCTGGGGGTCGCAGACATCGACCGGGTCACCGCCGACGAAACTGCCTTCCACGCGCACGATGCCTGCGGGCAAGAGTGACTTGCGGCGGGTGACGACCGCCTGCACCGCCCCGTCGTCGAGGACGAGTCGGCCGTGCGGGGTGGTCGCATGCGCCAGCCACAACAGGCGCGACGGAGGGCGGCGGGTGCCCGGCAGGAAGACCGTCCCGACGTCCTTGCCGCGCAATGCGTCCGACACGCGGTCGGTCGCCGTGAGCAGGGTGGGTATGCCGGCCGCGTTGGCGATCGCGGCCGCCTCCACCTTGGTCGCCATGCCCCCAGTGCCGACCTGCGTCCCGGCACCCGCGACGACGACATCCTGGAGGTCATGCGCTCCCCGGACGATCGGGATCCGTTGTGCCCCAGGCTGACTGGGCGGCCCGTCATAGAGCGCATCGACATCCGAGAGCAACACCAGAGCGTCGGCCTGGATGAGCAACGCGACGAGCGCGGCCAGGCGATCGTTGTCGCCGAAACGGATCTCGTGGGTGGCCACGGTGTCGTTCTCGTTGACCACGGGCAGGACCCGCAGGTCCAGCAACCGCTCCAAGGTGCGCCGGGCGTTGAGGTAGTGGGTCCGCCGGGTCACGTCATCGATCGTGAGCAGGACCTGGCCCACCGTGATCGCGTGGTTGCCGAACGCCTGCTGGTATGCCGCGATCAGGGCTCCCTGCCCGACGCTCGCCGCCGCCTGCTGGGTCGCCAGGTCTTTCGGTCGCTTGGTCAGGCCAAGCGGCCCCATCCCCGCGGCGATAGCACCAGAGGAGACGAGCACGAGTTGGGTGTCGCGCTGGTGTCGGGCGGCCAGCGCCTCGACGAGGGCGGTGAGACGGCTCGGGTCCAGCCCCCCACGGGGCGTGGTCAGCGAACTGGACCCGACCTTGACCACGAGGCGACGGGCCCGGGCGACGGCGGTTCGGGGCACGGCATACCAGTCTAGGTGGCGGGCACTTTCACAACAGAATGCCAACCACCAGGCCAGCGAACGCAAATCCCACGCTGGCGACGTAGAGCCGCAAGGTGTCCCGGTAGTAGAGAGCGGGATCGCGACTGCCGAGATCGGCTCGGAGGATGCGCAGCAGGGTGACGAGCATCCCCGCCACCGCGAGGACGACGGTGCCCAGGATCAGTCCGTCGGCGAAGTCCTCGACCGCTTGCCCCGTCCGAATCCCCCACCCCGCAAGGAAGTTGAGCAAGAATCCGAGCAGGATGCCCATCGAGGTGACCATGGGTTGGCGGTAGTCTTTGAGCTCCCCGTGCATCGGATGATCGTAGTGCGCGCTGCCTTCGTGGACCGACAACTAGGGCGCGTGCCGGACCGGCCCTTCGGTATGCCGCATTGAGCCTCGGGTTCTCCGATGCCGCGCCTACATCCGGGCTTAGGCTGCGCCCATGACGATCTGGGATGACATCGCCGCGGAACGGCGAGGCATTGCCGACGTGCTCGACGGCCTCACCGAGGACCAGTGGCAGACACCCAGCCTGTGCGGCACGTGGACGGTGCGAGAGCTGGCCGGGCACCTCGTCGTCCCGTTCAAGGTTTCCCTGCCGGCCTTCGGGCTGGCCATGGTCAAGGCCCGCGGCAGCTTCCATCGGGCCAACAACTCCCTCGCCAAATCCCAGGGCCGCCGCCCGACAGCCGACCTCATCGCCGACCTGCGGGCCAACGCCGAGAGCCACTTCACGCCGCCCGGCCAGGGGCCGTTGGCGCCGCTGACCGACAACCTCGTCCACGGTCAGGACTTGCGAATCCCGTTGGGCATCAACGATCCCCGCGACCCGGAGGTGTGGCGTCAGTCGCTCGACTTCCTCGTGTCACCGGCCGCCCAGGCCGGATTCACCAGTCGTGGCACCCCGCCAGTCGAGCTCGTCGCGACCGATCTCGACTGGCATCATGGCGAGGGACCTCAGGTGAGCGGGCCGGCATACGCCATCGGCCTGGCCCTCACCGGGCGCCCGGCCGCGCTGGAACGCCTGGCCGGCGCCGGACACGACGACCTGACCCGCTGGTTGGGCTGAGGAGCCGGTCGCGCCCCGCTCAGGCGGGCCGACGGCGCAAAGCGAGGACCGGGATGGTCCGCGTGGTGTTGCGTTGGTATTCCGCGAAAGTCGGGATGACGGTGAACTTTGCCCAGGCGGCCTCGCGCTCCGCCCCGGTCAACTCCTCCACCCGCACGGGAACGACGCCGTCCGGGGTTTCGATGTCGACGTCCGGGTGGGCCAGGAGGTTGTGATACCAGGCCGGGTTGTCCGGGGCACCGGCCTTGGACGCAGCGATGAGCCAGGTGTCCTCGCCATCGCGTCGGCCCATCAGCGGGCTGATCCGCTCGATTCCCGACTTGGCCCCTCGGTGGTGGACGAGGATGAGCGAGCGCCCGAACTGCGGCACGACCCCGTTGTTGGCCCGGAACGTGTCGATGATCTGCTGGTTCCAGTCCGCGTGACCGCCGCTCATTCCGACTCTCCTTCAGTGGGTCCACTCGTGATCTCGGCCGCCTCGGCCGCCTCGGCTGCGGTCGCCCAGTGCCCGGCCCGGCGTTCGGCGTCGAGCTCGGCCTGGGTCTGGGCGCGGGCGGCATACCGATCGCGCATCCGCTCGCGCTTCTCCTCGCGCGAGGGACGCGAATGGTCTTCCAGGCGCAGATCGGTGCCCCGCGGCCCGGCGAGCAACTCGGCCCCGGAGGACAGCGTCGGCTGCCAGTCGAAGACGACCGCGTTGTCGGCGTCGCCGATGAGCACGGTGTCGCCCGCGACCGCGCCCGCCTTGTAGAGCGCGTCCTCGACCCCGAGCCGCTGCAGTCGGTCGGCGAGGTAGCCCACCGCCTCGTCGTTGGAGAAGTCGGTCTGACGCACCCACCGGGTCGGCCGCTCCCCGACCACCCGGTATGCCGCCTCGCCCTCGGGCGTGCGCTCCTTGCGGATGGAGAACCCAGAGTCGTCAACCGGCTTGGGCCGCAACACGATTCGTGGCCGAATGATCGCTTCGACGGAGTCGCGAGCCGCCTTCACATGCCGGGCGAGCGAGAAGGACAGCTCCTTGAGCCCGGTGCGGGCCACCGCCGAGACGATGTGCACCTCGAGCCCGCGGGCCTCTAGGTCCGGGCGCACGAGCTCGGCCAGCTCGCGAGCCTCGGGGACATCGGCCTTGTTGAGCACGATGACCCGGGTGCGGTCTGCGAGCGGTCGACCGCCCAGTGCTGCGTCGGGCACATAGAGCGCCAACTCGCGTTCGATGACGTCGAGGTCGGTCAGCGGGTCGCGGCCCGGCTCCAGCGTCGCGCAGTCGACGACGTGGACCAGCACCGAACAGCGTTCGATGTGCCGCAGGAACTCCAGCCCCAGGCCCTTGCCCTCGTGGGCGCCCGGGATGAGGCCGGGCACGTCGGCGATGGTGAACCGTTCCTGACCGGCCGTGACGACCCCGAGGTTGGGCACCAAGGTCGTGAACGGGTAGTCGGCGATCTTGGGTCGTGCCGCGGACAACACCGACACGAGCGAAGACTTCCCCGCCGACGGGAACCCGATGAGCCCGACGTCGGCGAGGGTCTTGAGCTCCAGGACGATGTCGGCGGTCTCCCCCGGCTCCCCGAGCAGCGCGAAGCCTGGGGCCTTGCGCCGCGGCGACGCGAGCGCCTTGTTGCCCAGCCCGCCGCGGCCCCCACGAGCCACGATGTGCTCGGTTCCCATGCCGAGCAGGTCGGCGACGACCTCCCCGTCGAGATCCTTGACGACGGTGCCCTCCGGCACCGCCAGGATGAGGTCGTCGCCGTCGGCGCCGTTGCGCTCGTCGCCGCCACCGGGCTTGCCCGCCGACGCGCGGCGGTGCGGACTGCGGTGGTAGTCCAGCAGCGTCGTCGCCTGCGGGTCCACCCGCAGGATGACCGAGCCGCCTCGCCCGCCGTTGCCCCCGTCGGGCCCACCGAGCGGTTTGAACTTCTCCCGCCTGATCGAGGCCACGCCGTGGCCACCGTCCCCGGCGAACACGTGCAGGACCGCGCGGTCGACGAACTCCGTCGCCATCGGGGGCCTCCTGTGGTCGGTCGGTTGTGGGCTCGGCTGTGCTGGGTGGTGGGCACTGCTGTGATGGTATGCCGCACGGCATACCGGGTCTGGCGCGGTGCGAGTGGAGCAACGCGCGAGGGGCGGGCCGTGAACCGGCCCGCCCCTCGGTGCGTCTGGGAACTACTTGGCGTCGGCGGTCTCGACGGCCTCGATGTTGACGGTCTTGCGGCCGCGCTTGGTGCCGAACTTCACCGCACCCGCGACAAGCGCGAACAGCGTGTCGTCGCCGCCACGGCCGACGCCGTCACCGGGGTGGAAGTGCGTGCCGCGCTGGCGGACGATGATCTCGCCCGCATTGACCAGCTGGCCGCCGAAGCGCTTGACGCCGAGTCGCTGTGCGTTCGAGTCGCGACCGTTGCGGGTCGAGGACGCACCCTTCTTGTGTGCCATGTCAGTGCCTTCTCTCTGCCGCTCAGGCCTTGATACCGGTGATCTTGACCTGGGTCAGCGGCTGACGGTGGCCCTGACGCTTGCGGTAGCCGGTCTTGTTCTTGTGCTTGAGGATGATGATCTTGGGGCCCTTGGCCGGCTTGACGACCTCGGCCGAGACCGTGACCTTGGCCAGCTTGGCCGCGTCGGTGGTCACCGCGTCGCCGTCGACGAGCATCAGCACCGGGAGGGTGAGCGTCGCGCCCGCCGCTCCGTCGGCCACCTTGTCGATGAGCAACACATCGCCCACGGCGACCTTTTCCTGGCGCCCGCCAGCGCGAACAATCGCGTACACGTCGAAACTCACTTCCATTTCACAAGGGCACGCGCTCTCGGGAACCGTCACGTAGCAGCCTGCGGGGACGCAGGGGCACAGATCGGTGGGCGCACCAAGGGTCTACTCTACCGGCCCGCGGTGGCCCGACCAAACCGTCGGCCGACGCAGTCAGTCGGCCAACTCAGCCGGTGCTGCGCGGGGCGTCAGCCGTCCTGGTCCGGGCGCGGCGGGCCGGCCGGCGCAGAGGCCCGACCGCGGCCACGTCGCCGTCCGCGGCTGCCACGTCGCGAGCCCTGGTATGCCGTCCGCCCACCTCCCGCAGCCGCGGCCGCCGGTGCGCCGGCGCCTGGGTCGTCGGAGTCGTTCTCGGCCGCGTCATCACCGGCCTCGTCGGCGCTATCGGTGTCTGAGGCGTCGGTGTCTAAGGCGTCGGTGTCCGCACCTTCGGTGTCCGAGGCATCGCCGTCGGCGCCATCGCCGTCCGCGCCATCGATGTCGCCGCCGGTCGGCTCGTCAGTGGCTCCAGGTGCATCGACCACATCAGCCACATCGGCGGCAGCTCCACCGGCATCGGCGCCTGACTCGACCCCCACGACTATCGCGTCGACCTCGACCATCGCGTCGACCTCGACAGGGGCTGGGGCGGCGCTGGAGGTGCCTAAGCCCTCATGATCGCCGCCAGTTGCGTCGGAAGTCACGGATAGGTCCCCGTCGACCAGACCGTCAGCGGCCTCAGGGCCCGCATCAGAGTCTTCTGCTCCGGGGCCGACCGTGCTCTTGAGCGCAGCAGCGTGAGCAGCGGCCGCGATCTGGGCGGGCGTCGGACCGCCCGGAGCCGGGGTCGGCAGGGTGGCGACCTGGGGCTGGGACTGCTCGGACGGCATACCGGACCGACCGCGGCGGGACCGCGACCGAGGTGCGCCGCCCCCGACCGGCGAGGTCGGCTCGGGCTCGGCGACCGGTGACCCGGCCCGCTCCACCGGCTCGGACTGGACGATGTAACCCCGGCCGTTGCAGTGTTCGCACGGCTGGGAGAAGACCTCGATGAGCCCCGACCCGACCCGCTTACGGGTCATCTGGACCAGACCGAGTGAGGTGACCTCGGCGACCTGGTGCTTGGTGCGGTCGCGCCCGAGGCACTCCAGCAGCCGCCGAACGACCAGGTCACGGTTGGACTCCAGGACCATGTCGATGAAGTCGATGACGATGATCCCGCCGATGTCACGCAGCCGCAGTTGGCGGACGATCTCCTCGGCGGCCTCGATGTTGTTGCGGGTGACCGTCTCTTCGAGGTTGCCGCCCGCGCCGACGAACTTGCCGGTGTTGACGTCGACGACGGTCATCGCCTCGGTGCGGTCGATAACGAGCGACCCGCCTGAGGGCAGCCACACCTTGCGATCCATCGCCTTGGCGAGCTGTTCGTCGATCCGGTGCTGGCTGAAGACGTCCTTCTCGCCCGTCCACTTGGTCAGGCGAGGGGCCAAATCGGGCGCAACCGAGCCGACGTAGTCGTTGATCTGCGCCCAAGCGGCGTCGCCAGCGACGACCATCTGGGCGAAGTCCTCGTTGAAGACGTCCCGGATGACCCGGACCGTCAAGTCGGGCTCGCCGTGCAAGAGCACGGGGGCGTTGCCTTTGCCCTTCTTGCCACCACCGGCCGCCTCGGCCTTGGCCTTGATCTGCTCCCAGATCGCGGTGAGCCGCTCGACATCGGCGCGCAACTCCTCTTCCGAGGCCCCTTCGGCGGCGGTTCGGACGATCACGCCAGCCGTCTCGGGGACCACATCGCGCAGGATCCGCTTGAGCCGGGCCCGCTCGGTGTCGGGGAGCTTGCGGGAGATGCCCGTCATCGAGCTGTCCGGCACATAGACGAGGTAGCGGCCGGGCAGCGAGACCTGGGACGTCAGCCGGGCGCCCTTGTGGCCGATCGGGTCCTTCGTGACCTGGACGAGGACCGACTGGCCCGATTCGAGGGCGTTTTCGATCCGCTTGGAGGCACCGGCCTCCATGCCGGCGGCATCCCAGTTGACCTCACCGGCATACAGGACGGCGTTGCGGCCCCGACCGATGTCGACGAAGGCGGCCTCCATGGAGGGCAGGACGTTCTGGACTTTGCCGAGGTAGATGTTGCCAGCCATCGAGGCGTTGGTCTCGCGGGAAACATAGTGCTCCACGAGCACGCCGTCCTCGAGGACACCGATCTGGGTGCGGCCTTCCTTGGCGCGCACCACCATGACCCGCTCGACGCTCTCGCGACGGGCGAGGAACTCGGCCTCGGTGATGACCTGACGGCGGCGGCCTGCCTCGCGGCCTTCACGGCGGCGCTGCTTCTTGGCCTCGAGCCGGGTCGATCCGCGGACGCCGACGACCTCATCCCGGGTCGCGCGCACCTCGCGGACCCGGGTCACGACACCAGGGGCGTCCTCGACCTCGCCGGTGCTCGACCCGCGGCGGCGACGCCGGGTTCGCCGACGGCTGGCCACATCGGTCCGCGTCTCGGCTCCGGGGTCGCTGTCATCCTCGCCGCCCTCGTCAGCCGCATCAGGGGCCTCGGAGTCGGTGTCAGCCGCGTCGGCAGGAACGCCACCCGAGGCGCCGGGACCAGACGCACTGGCACCCGCAGGGCCGTCGATGACGCGGCCGCGACGGCCCTTGCCACCACGACGACGCCGCCGCCTGGCGGCCGGGCTGGTCGCATCCTCGCCCTGGTCCAGGGCATCGAGCGTGCCGTCGGTGTCCCCCTCGACGCCCTCGACGTCGTGGACGTCCTCGAGGTCCTCGACGTCGTCCGAAGGCTGATCGGTCGCCTCTTCGGGCCCGGGGTCTTCGTGGCCCGCGGGGGGCAGGATCGGGGTGCCGCTCGGACGGGTAGCCCGGCGGCGGGTCGGCACGACCACAGGAGCCTGGAAGAGCAGCCCGAAACTCGGCACGACCGACGCCTGGTATGCCGGGTCGCTCGCCTCGGACTCCTGCGTCGCCTCGGTCGGGCTGTCCTCATCGATCCCGGCGTCGGGGAGGTCGTCGGCGACCGGCTCCACCGGGGTTGGGGCAACCACGACGGCGGCGGCTGCCGCGGTGGTCTTCCGGGTGGCCCGCTTGCGGGGGGCCCGTCCGGCCGACGACTCGGAGGGGTTGACGGTCGCTTCTGAGGACGCTTCGGCCGGGGCGGTCACCCGTGTTTCGGCCGCCTCGGCGGCTGGCGCTTCGGCCGACGCTTGGGCCGACTCCTCGGGAGTGGCGGTCGAGGCGGTGACCCGTCGAGCGGCTCGCTTGCGCGGTGCCGGGCTTTGCGCTTCCACTGGCTTCGGCTCGACGTCAGCCGCACCGCCCATTGGGTCAAGGGGCAGCACCTCGTCTGCCTGGGGTGCCTGCGCGGGCGCGGCCACCTTGCGCGTGCGCCGGGAAGGGGTCTTCCGCACCGGATCTGTCGGCGTCTGCCCCCCTGCGCTCGCAGGCTCAAGCGACGTCGAGCCGACCGGCGTGTCGGCCGCGGCCAGCCCGGCCGTCGGGCCCTCAGCGGGAGCGGCCGCCGAAGCGCGGCTGCGGCGGGTCCGCGCCGGAGCTTTGGTCGTGGGCGATGCCTCAGCTGGGGCCTGCGGGGTGCCCTCGCGAGCGTCGGCGATGTCTGTCTGGTTTTCGGTGGATGCCATGCGGCGTCCTCTCGTCACCCACGCGAGGACGCCCACACCGCCGGGGCCGGGCCCCTCGTCACCGCGTGGCGCGGTTTGCGTCGTCACCGCCGCGGATGCGGCAGGACGGAAGTCGTCTCTGCTACGCCTGAACGGTTCGCGCGGGATGCGCGGCACCAATCAGTCGCCGGCGCCACTCTCGTTGGCGGCCAATGGATCGGCCACCCTCACGCTGCCCTCTTGCAGGGGGCCTTGGGCCAGCCGGATCACCAGGGGCGGTGTCGGCGGCTCCAGACCAGCAACTACACGCAGCGCGGTCAGAACGTCGTCGGGGCGAACGGCCGGTGTGGTGTGCCGAACGACCAAGCGGAGTATCGCACACTCTGCCGGGACGACGCCTGCCAGGATCACCTCCGAATCGGCCGTGTCGACCGTCACCTCGACGACAGCAGCACGGGCATCGAAGGTCCGCGGCCCCGTCTTGAGCACCCGGGTCACCTCGACGCGCGTCTCCCCCCAGAAGGTATCGGCCGCCTCGCGGACGTGGGCGAGCGGCATACCACGCAGCGCGATGACCCACTCGCTGGCCTGGAGACGATCGGCGAGCGCCCCAGGAGCGGCCTCAACAACCTCCAGGACGTCCAACCCGACCGGCAGGGCCGCGTCGAGGGCCTCCCGGACGGCTCCCGGGTCCAGGCGCTCGGTGACCGAGATCTCGACGTACTCCGCCTCGCTCGCGGTCCCGGTCGCCGCCGCATTCGCGTAGGAAATCTTCGGGTGGGGGTGGAAGCCGGCCGAGAAGGCCATCGGCACGTCCGCGCGACGCAACGCCCGCTCCAGGGCCCGCTGGAAGTCGCGCGTCGAGGAGAACCGCAACCGCCCACGCTTGGCATAGCGGATCCGCAACTTCTGCACCGCCGGTGCCGGAGGCGGCCCTTCCGGTTCCCGCTGTCGCATTCCCACGGCGGACAGGGTATGCCGTGCCAGCCAGTCCCCCAGTCAGCCGCCGTTGCTGTCGGCCTGCTTCGCGGCCTCAGTGGCCTCCGTGGCCTTCGCCGCGCGCTTGGCCGCCTTGCGGGCCAGCTCCTGCTTGTAGAGCTCAGCCGCCTCCTCAAGCGTGGGGGCCGCTCCCCCGATCCGCTTGGGGACGAAGACCTGGTCCTCGGGTGGCACGGGCGGATAGACCTCCCACAGCCCTTCGAGCATCGCCGCCATCGTCTCCTTGAGCCGGGCGGTGACCTCGTGTGCGTTGTCCTGCGGGCCGACGGTGATCGGCGCGCCGAGGTCGACGTAGATCGGGGTATTGGTGCGGCCCATCCGCTTGGGGTGGTCCTTGGTCCACACCCGTTGGGCCCCCCAAATGACGCACGGGATGATCGGGACGCCGGCCTCCTGCGCCATCCGCGCGGCCCCGACCTTGAACTCCTTGAGCTCGAAGGCCCGCGAGATCGTCGCCTCGGGATAGACACCGACGATCTCCCCCGAGCGCAGTGCCTCCACTGCCTTCCGGTATGCCGCTCCACCGGCCGCCCGGTCGACGGGGATGTGCTTCATCCCCTTCATCAAGGGACCGGCGACCGGATTGCGGAAGATCGACTCCTTGGCCATGAACCGCACGAACCGTCCGCGCGGGAGGACCGCGTTACCGGCATACGTGAAGTCGAGGTAACCGGTGTGGTTGATCGCCAGCACCGCTCCCCCACGCCGCGGCACGTTCTCGGCACCGGTCACGGTGAAGCGCAGCCCTTGGAGGGCGAACAGGGTCTTGGCGATCCCGATGACCGGGAAGTAGACGTGGTCCACGCCCTCACTGTAGGTGGGCGGGCGGCATACCCGCTCGTATGCCGCCCGCTCGCCTCAGCCGCGGCGGCCCAGCATTGCCAGGACCCGGGTCTGCCGGTCGGCGTCGGCGGGTGCCTCGACGCCGGATCGGCAGATCCCGTCCATGTAGAGCATCGGCCCGAACGACGCGGCGGAGGCCTCGATGAGGTCGAGCTCGGCATCGGTGAAGCGCGTGTCGGTGCCCGCGGCGCGGGCCAGGTCCCAGCGATGGACGAGCATGTCGAAGACGTAAAACCGGTCCATCGTCTCCCCGAGCGTGGTCGGCCCGAAGAAGCCGTCATAGGCGATGCCGGAGATCTGCGGGTCGTCGAGCAGCCCGGCGACCATCGTCGAGTGTTCTCGCCACGCTGCGGCGGGGTCGGCGGGGATGTCCGGGTCGGGTGTCAGGGCGATGCCCCGTTCGGCCAGCAGGCCGCGCTGGGTCATCAGCACATGGTCCAGGACGTCCAGGGCGCTCCAGCCTTCGCACGGAGACGGCGCGCTCCAGTCGGGGACGGCGGCGATGATGTCGGTGAGCGGTGTCAGCGCAGCTCGGTACGGTGACAGGGAAACAGTCGTCATGACGCCAGCGTGAGGGGTCCAGCACTGATCGGTCTTGAAGATTCGCGACATCGTGGCAGGGCGACCGGCCCGGACCACCCGGTCGCCAAGGCACACCTGCGGGTGCAGGGTCGCCCGACCCCGCCCGTCTTTCGCCATGAGCCGGCGGCTGACCTCGCCGACCGGGTCCGGCACATCTGGGTGCCGGTCTGGGACATCCCCGCAGGCCAGGAGTGGGAGCAGCACGTCCTCAACTACCCGTGCTGCCAGGTCGTCATCGGGAGCGATTACGCGCGGTTCTACGGCGTGGTCCGCGGCCTATCCCGGGTCACCCTCGCCGGCCGCGGTTGGGTGGTCGGGGTAGCGCTCCAGCCCGGGGCCGGATGGCTGGTCGCGGGGCGACCGGTGTCGCGCCTCACCGACACGTGGGTGGACCTTCACGACCTCGGTATGCCGTGGTCCGCCCTGATCCCGGCGGTCCGGTCGGTGATGTCGCCCGACCCGACCGATCCGAGAGCTCAGCGGCGCGCTGCCGGCCTGATCGAGGACGCCGTCCGCGCACACATCAAGCTCGACCAGGAGGGGGCCCTGGTCAACGCCATCGTCGACGCGGTCGAAGGCGACCCCGAGTTACTGCGGGTCGACCAGCTCGCTGCGCTCTTCGCCGTCACTGAGCGCTCCTTGCAGCGGATGATGGCCCGTCGGCTCGGGCTCACCCCTCGGTGGCTGGTCCAGCGGCGGCGGCTGCACGAAGCGGCCGACCGGCTGCGCAGGGGCGAGACCGACCTTGCTGGGCTCGCGGCATACCTGGGGTATGCCGATCAAGCGCACCTCAGCCGCGACTTCAAGGCGGTGACCGGGGAGACTCCGGCAACCTTCCGCGCGACGGCGACCCGTGCGGACCCGGCGACCCTGGGCCTGTCCAGAGGCTGACTACCCGAACACGCCGACGACGATGATCGCGATGAGAACGGCCATGCCAGCACCGGCGCTCACCACACTAGACGCGCCGCCCATGACGAGGTCCATGCTCCACGAGATCCACGCTATGGCGATCGCCACCAGGCCGAGGATGAACTCCGAAGCCGCGAATCCCATGACGATCGCCAGGGCAAGGGCCAGGGCAATTGCCATCCAGTCCGGTTTGCCGGTCAGGCCGATGACGTCCTGGCCGCCTGGGGCCGCCAGGAAGGTGGCAATCTCCACGATGGCGAAGAGGGACAGCCCGCCGCGCTTGGTCAGGAGCCGACTGCGTTGGAACAGGGCTGCCACCAGGAAGAAGACCAGGATGATCGCCGTCATGTAGCCCCATCGGCCCAGAGCCGCCAATGCGGAGGCTGCCGGCTCGGTAACGAAGGAGTATGCCTTCACCACGGCGGCGGCCAGCCCGAGAATACTCAGGGCGATCGACGCCGGCGTCTTGAAGAGCTTGAAAGCCACCGCGAGGACGACGCCACTCATCGCCCCGAAGAAGGCCAGACTGAGGAAGTCGCGGATCGGCAGCAGCTCCAGTGCAGCCAGCACGGCGAGTGCGGTCGAGGCGATCGGCGCATCGGATGGGTCCGTGAAGCGCTGGAAGAGGCCCTTGGCCTGACCTCCCTTGCGGCGGCGGGCGCCGAACAGGATGAGGCCGTAGACCCACAAAAGGCCACCCAGGACGAGGATCTGGCTCAGTGCCTCTCGCATGTCTTGAGTCCTGTCGGGGTCGACGGTCCGCGGCGGTCACCGCTTGCGCGAACCTGACGGACAGACCAACGGTCCCCTCACCCGGTTCTCCGAGTCACTCGGCGAGCGCGAGATCCATCGAGTAGTCGCCGTCGATGACGGTGCCGTGCCAATCCCGCTTGGCGAAGAGCACCCGCATCCGGCCGTTATCGAGGGAGACATCGGCGTGCAGGCAGCGGCAACCTTCATCCCGGCCGAGGTCGGTGATGAGGTCGACGAGGGCCGACCCGATCCCGCGGCCCTGCCAAGCGTCCTCGACGAGGAACGCGACCTCGCCGGTGCCGGTGGCGTCCGGCAGAAGGAGGTTGCCAATCGCGACCAGGCGACCTTCGGCCCAGACGCCGACGGCTTCGCCCTGGCTCGTGTCGAAGATCCAACTCAACAGGTGCTCGACCTGGGCTCCACCGCCGAAGTAGCGCCAGCGCAACGTGGCCGTGGAGCACCGCTCGTGCAGCCCTCGGATGGCCGGTTCGTCGGCAGGCACGAGGAAGCGCAGGAACAGCTCCGTGCCGCGCGAATCGTGCAGGGAGACCGGCAGACCGACCCGCCAATGGGTCGTGCCAGGAAAGACCGTCGCGCAGGTCACCGTGGACATCGTGTGCGGCCTCCCTCCTCTTCGCGTTCCGAACCTAGCCCGCGATGGGTCGGCCGGAGGGGACCTGCGACCTGCGCCACCAGTGGGCCCGATCACACCTCTTGTCGGCCCCGAGCAGGCGGCAGACGGCAGGCGGACACCAGGGGGACGGCATACGGCAGCAACGGACCCGGCCACGTCGAAACGGGTTCGTGAGCGCCTGCGCGCTTCTGAGAAGATGCCCCCCATGACCAGCACGCCGCACCCGTCCACCTCGATCCCCGACCGGCCCACGGTCGACGGCCTCGAGGAGAAGTGGGGCGCCGTATGGCAGGCCGATGGGACCTACCGGTTCGACCGGGCAAAGGCGATCGCCGGGCCGCGCAGCGTGGTCTTCTCCATAGACACCCCGCCGCCGACGGCGTCGGGCAGCCTGCACATGGGTCACGTGTTCTCCTACACGCACACCGACTGCAT
>WBZS01001900.1_pt1 | contig 14621 bp, 11 predicted proteins | sample 5204201 | NCBI WGS metagenome assembly WBZS01 (sample SAMN12344357, study PRJNA552823) | activated sludge metagenome | biome: Activated sludge suspended growth; feature: Nitrification reactor; material: Wastewater; isolation source: activated sludge from nitrification reactor of wastewater...
AACTCTACCGCCGACGCCTTGTATTCAGCAGTGAAACTTCTCCGTGTCGATCCCATAACAAGGGTCTCTTCCTATCCCAGGACCCGCGAAATACGCCCCAACCCTCTACCAAACTGGGAACGGTCCATTTCGAGGTCAGCAGAGATGGGGTGGAGTCCAGCCAGCCAGCCCGGAAGGTCGTCGAGCTGGCCGTAGAACCCGTCCTCTGCCTCGTCGGACAGCTCGCGGGGAGGCGGTGAGGCGAAGAGGGTCGCCGTGTTGGGCTGGACTGCGAGCTTCCGACGTTCGCGGAGCCCTTCGTGCCGACTCAGATAGCTTTCGAGGACGCCGAAGAGGCGGTCCTGCTCGGCGATCGCTGCTTCGCGTTCAACTTGGTTGCTGGGGATGGTCTCAGCGATGAGGAACGCGACGAGGCCGTGCGCCTGGCTGACGAGGAGCGCGTCTACATCGACGCGCTCGTCGGCGGTCGCGAGCACGGGGTAGCCCAGGTAGACCGTTCCCGAGTCGACTGCGCTCTTGAGGGCCTCTGCAAGGGCCTGGGCAGCGGGGCGGTTGCGGCTTTCGCCATACACGATCTCGAGCGCCACAGGCCTTCCTCTTCCTCGTCGGCTACCCCGGCTGTCACCGGATGGGCGCTCTGACCCTAGCGCGGCAGCGGGCCCGCTCGTCTGCGGACCTGCCCACGCCGGAGACGCCGCCAGGAGCCGCCGCCAACCTCTCCGAGGCCGTATGGCGTGCGCCTCAGTCGGGCAGGAGGGACATCAGTGGACGCCGACGGCGTTGGCGACAGCGTACAAGGAGGCGGGGCTCGGATTGCCGACGCCTCGTTCAATCCTGCTGCCGTGCTCAGCGCTGATGTGGCTGGCCGACGCGAGGCACTCCTGGGTCAGCTCTGTGGCCGCTCGCGCTGCGCGAACGCGTCAGCGCGCTCTTGGGACAGCTGTACGCGTCGGCCGGTCTACTCTTTCATCGTTCGCCACCGTCGCATTCCCGGCGTCAAGTCACCACGGCATACTTGTTGATTCCCGCTCTGCACCGACCCGGACCTGCCTGGGCCCGGAGAAGACCGAGGATGTGGGCGGCTGCTCAACGGCTAACGGTGTGGGTGGGACCCGGTGCCCAGGTCACGAGCCAGCCCTACCGCGAGTCCGCACACGTCGCCGCGGCGGATCACCGGCACGGCACCTCGATGGCCGCCCAGCCGAGCCGTCCGCCCGAGTTGCTCTGGTACGTCGCCAACTCGTGCCGCCTTCATTCATCTGTCCACCTGGCGGCCGGGAGTCCGCAGGGAGTCCGCAGAATGCTCCAAACACGGCCATGCTGGCCAACGTCACCAACAGCGAAAGTGCTAGTCAAGGCCGTGTTGTCAACGCTTCCAAACGTGGCCAACGACGGGCAACTCTACTGTGAACAGAATCCGGCTTACAGGCCGACTTGTCACCAAATCCGGCTCTGCCTGGGCTGGCTGAGGCGCGTGCTCTGGGTGAGTTCTCTCCGCGGATTTCGCCTTGCGGGCGGCATCGACGGCCCCAGGCTGCGATCGTCAAAGAGTCGGGCTACCGCGAACAAACGCCTCGGCGATGGCAGCGACCGCATCAGACCGGTCAAGCGCCGACCAGGACCGGCTCACGGGTAGCGTCGAGGCCCGCGAGGCGGCCACTCTGGCCGTTCTAACGGGTGACCATCACAGCAAGCGTGACAGATCCTCCGAGCGCTGGCCACGGATGACACCATCGGCGGCACTCAGACGACAGTGGGCGTGGCGCGCGTTTTGGGCTCTGCCCACGCCAGTGCCGTATATCCCGCACAGATCCCGCATGCGCTCCGAACACCGCCCACACCCACCAACTGCCCAAACGCTGCGACCTGCTTCTGACAAGCCGTAGCATTGCTTCCCAACTTCCCAAACGCCCCGGGGGGCGCACTCTCAAGGCGGTAGCGCGGGTTCGAATCCCGTCGGGGCTGCTTCTGCGTATATGCGGTTGACAAGGGAAGTAACCTGTGGCCCGCGCACAAACCTCTCGGATCTCCTCGTGTTTCGCCTGGAGGCGCATGAGTGGTGCAACGTAGTCCAGATCACATGTCCCTCTCGCGGGCCCAGCCCTCGATCCTCTGGTCCCTGACTCCGGAGGAAGTGCTGGGGCATCCCGGCCAGGACCCAGTGGCCAGCCCAACATGACGGACCCGTCTGAGCCGAAGTGGGTGGTGCACAGGAGTGCGTGGCCGGTCCACTCGGGGCCACTTCAACCAGGCGATGCTCCTAATTGAAGTCAAGTGAGAGTCGGATTGCGAAGACTGCTGCCAAGCCCGGCAGCGGAGCAGGAACTCGAAGGATTCTGCTCGGCCGCTCGAGATCATCTGGACGCTTCGATAACGCGCGTCCCCTTTCCCCGGAGGCAGCTGATGTCGCTCCACCCCCTGAGCGTGAGGTCCTCGCGGCGCTCTCGTCCCTACCTGCTGAGCCTGCTACTGGGACTGTCACTGCTGATCGGCATTGCCGGTTCGGCATACGCAGGTCCGTCGGAGCAGCTGAAGGGTCTCAAGGCGATCACCGCGATGAACTCGAAGCGCTCTGACCTGCGTCAGATTCCGGACGCGAGGACAGCCAGAGCGAAGTCCAAGGCGTCGACGAACGTCAAGGCCCTGGGCGGTGCGAGCACCGGAACACCCACGGGGAACATGGGCAACCCGGCCGAGAAGACGATCCTGCAGTCGGACAAGCTCTCGATCGCCAAGACCACCGACGGCGAGGGTAAAGGGGGCAACATCACCACCCAGCAGGCCGCGGCGCTGAACGACACCATGACGCAGATCGACGGAAGCAAGACGACGGGTGACATCATTGAGAACGGCCGAGCTCTCATCGACCACCAGTACCCGAGCGAGGGCGGCCGGTTCGTCAACGGCAAGGCCGAGTCCACGCTGGCATTCCGCGAGCAGTTGGCCGGCAACGACGCCATCTGGGCGCTGGGTACGGTGAACGAGACCGCTGAGCAGTATGCGGTGGCCCCGGCCGTCCAGCCGGTCATCGGAGTCACCTACGCGATCGTTCAGGGGAGCACGGCCATCGCGAACACCTCGGCACAGGACAGCTCGGCGTTCAACACCCAGATCTCCTCGACGATCCTGGGTTCGAGCCCGTCCACCAACCAGCAGTGGGCGGTGGTCGACTCCGGAGCCGGCGACGGCACCAGCAACCTGATCAGCCGGTCCGACGGTCTGTGCCTGGCGCGCACTGGACAAGACTCCAACGTCCACTACACCGTGGTCGTCACGCCCTGCACCGGGGACCCGTCCCAGCACTGGCAATTCGTCAAGGGCCCGCAGGAGAGCGGCACTTTCCTGGCCGCGCCCGGGCCGTTCGAGGACGCGGCCGTAGTGGGCAGCGCCGCCGGCACGGGCGAGGCTGGTCCGTTGGTCAGCGCCGACGCTCAGATTTGGAGCTTCCAGCCGGTCGGTGACCCCGGCGGCTCGGTGCCGACCTGGGCAGTCCCGCGCAGCAGAGGCTTCACCACCGGCAACGTCACCGCTCCCTACGACATGAGCGTCGGCGATCTGGACGGCGCCATCGGCAGCGACGGGCTCTACCACGACGAGGCGGTGGTGGCCTACACCGACAGCAACGACAACTGGGCGATCCGGGTAATCGACTACAACGCCAACACATCCCGGCTGCTGGTCACCGCACCGAGCTCGTCCATCCTCTTCGGCAAGAACGGGTCGATGCGGGGCGCCGCCTGGTATCCGGGGTCGTTGTTCGCGAAGATCGGCGATTTCGACGGCAACGGGCAGAACGAGATCCTGGCCGGCTACCAGGACTTCGACGGACAGTACCGGTTGAGCTTGTGGCGCTACACGGCAGGCAGCCGGACCCTCACGTTGGCCGTGAACAAGGACAACTGCAACGAGTGCGATGGCATCCCCTTCTCCGGGCAGGCCGAGGCGCCCACCCTGGTAGGTGGCTACAACACCGCGGCCGTGGGCGACTTCGACGGGGACGGGGCGACCGACCTCGCCGTGGCGTACGCGACCAGCACCAAGGGCCTTGTGGACACCACCGAGCAGACCCCGAACCTGGGCATCGTCACCTTCACCGACAAATTGGTCCTCAGAAGCGTCGAAGTGACCCCGAGCACGCTTCCAGCGAAAACCAATCTGCCGACCGCGACGGCCGCGGACGCGACTCGCACCAGCAGTGGTTTGCGCCTGCAGTCGGGCGTGTTCTCGATGGACGCGAAGTCCGGCTACGGCTACCAGCGTCGGGAGCTGGCCATGGCCTGGGTGACCGAAGGAGCCAAGACGAGCTGGGTGCTCGACCCGGAAGGCTACGACCCGCCTGCATACAACGGCTGGGACCGGCAGGTCCAGCTCCAGTTCTATGCGGTGAACGACATCACCTGCCCCTCCGGCGCGACGTTCGACGTGTGCACCGCCACAACCGCTCTGTCGTCCAACCAGCCGGCCCCGGTCAACCCGTATCCGCATGACACGGGGACCTACACCATGGTCCCGGAGGGTCAACCCAAACCCGACGCCACGCCGCTCGCCGTCGAGGCGGGTGCGTACGGCGGGATCGCCGCCAACGATCCGCCGGTCTGGGGTGTCTGGATCCTGCAGTGGAGGCAGGCGAAGAAGTACAAGAACCACGCCCTCGCGCTGCCGTACGAGATCGCCACCAGTGTGGTCGTACCGTGGCAGAGTGCCACCGCGCCGGACACGGTGATGGTCGACGACAGCTACATCACCAACGCCACCAGCAACCCGATGTACTTCACGGTGACTGCCTACGACCGGTTCGGCGACTCGGTGATCCTGGGCTCACCGGTGATCTTCGACGTGGACAACAGCAAGCGACTGGAGATGCTGGCCGCGCAGCCGCCGAAGCACGCCGACTACCTGAACGACAAGATGGTCAGTGCCTCGATCAGCAGCGGGTACTACCTACAGACCAGTACCTCCGCGGCCACCGCGTGGTCGAACGAGGTGACCAACAAGAACACCTACAGCAACGGTGGCTCCACCGGCGATACGGCCAAGGCGACGCTGGAGACCGGGCTGGGTCCTTTCGACCTCAAGAGTTCGGCGCAGCTGTCCCAGACGTTCACATCCGCGTGGACGGGATCAAACACCACCAGCGCCACGTCGAGCGACAGCCAGGTGGCCAAGATCACCTCGCAGGCGATCGACGACGACGTGCTGCAGATGTCGTACAACGACTACACGGTGTATCGCTACCCGGTGCTCGGCCACCTGGCCGACGGCACAACCTGCGGAAGCGATCCTTGCCAGCCCTACTACGAGGTCACCATCCCGCAGTCGATCACCTTGTCGTCCGAGGCCACCGGCATGAGCGACACCGACTACGCACCGTCCTGGCAGAACGACAACGCGTTGTCCTACCCGGAGGTCGATCCCGACGCCGGAGCCGTGCCGTTGCCCGACCTCGGCTCGTACGCCTACATCGACAAGGCCGGAACCGCGCATTCGCAGGACACCCCGCTCTACAACGAGGGCACCCAGCTCGGCGGCGTCGCCACCGACGCCACCCTGACCCTGACTGGCAACACCGCCGGCTCAACCACGACCACCAGCGGGCACAGCTGGGAATCGGACGACGAGCTCGACGTGTCGGCGTCGGTTGCCGTCGGGGTGCCCGATGTCGGCGGGGGAAGCGTCAGCTACTCCAACACCAACGGACTCAAGGCCAGCAAGACGTTCCTGAACACCACGATGACCTCGAACACGTCGACCTCGGAGACCGCGTTCGAACTGAAGATCGGTGAGATCGCCTCCGGCAACGGCTACGAGATCGGCACGGCGGTCTACTACTCGACGGCCGGGACCCCGAAAGTCGTGCACGGCGTAGACCTGACCAACGCCGCGTACGGCACCTACTTCACCAACAACTACGGTTCGCAATCCGACGTCTCCCTCAACCTGCCGGGTCGGATGGTGGTCGACAAGGACAGCAACGATCTCTACCAGTCGCCGTACCTGTCCACCAGCTACGCACGTCAACTGGTGCGAGGATTCCAGGTGCTGCAGGTAGCGAACGACGGCAACTCACCGCCGAGCCGCGGGGTGCCGTTCAGCAACGATCCGACCTCGGGTACGCAGATGCAGTTCCAGGTGCCCGTCTACAACGCGAGCCTGGTCACGATGCCGTCGCCCACCGCCGCACACTTCTGGGCGGTGCCGGTCACCAGCCTGGGTAACCAGGTGACCGGAGCGAAGATCGATCTCGGTTCGGTGTCAGTGCCTGCGCTCGCGGCGCAGGCGAGCACCACAGTCACCTCGGCGGCGTGGACCGCACCGGCGGTGACCACGAACCAGCAGTACCGGATCTTCGTCGTGCTCGACGAGAACGCCACCATGAGCGAAGTGCATCCGCTCAGCGGCTCGGTCTGCGACAAGAGCGTGCTGGATCCGGCCGGCAACACCGACCAGCAGGTGCTCTACGACCTGATGTCCACCAACCCGACGGCCCCCGACCCGACTGGCTGCGGCCAGAACAACCAGGGGTACGGCCTGGTTACCGTCGCGCCGGCACCGACGACAACGAGCGCGGACGAGTCTACGCACGGCACGGTGGCGAAGCCGGCCAACGTAAGCCTGGACGGCGGCGGTCTGCTGGACGGAGTGAAGGGCCACGAAAGGCTGACCACGAAGTCGTCGGTGCCAGTCGTGCCGCTCAACGCGAACCTGCGCGGACTCGTGTACGCCAAGGCGGACAAGTACTCCACCGATCGCCAGCCGGTACTGATCTACGACGGCGACCCGGGCAAGGGCAAGCTCATCTACTCCGGTCGGATGCCAGGCGTCGCGGCGACCTCCGGGTCGGCCATGGACTTCGCCTGGACGCCGACCGAGCCAGGGCTGCACGAACTGCACACCGTGATCCTGGGTAGCGCGACCGCCGGCGAGGACGACGAGCAGATCATGCGGGTCTGGGTGGACAGCAAGCCGCGTACCCGATCGTTCGTGGTCACGGCCACGGCAGACCGAAGCACCGTCGAGGCGGGCGGATCAGTGGGCATCACCGGCCGGGTGACCCCGACCGTCAGTCGGGCCGACGACCGGGACGTCGTACTCCAAGTGAAGAAGGGTGAGGGCTGGGCAACGGTGCTGGAGAAGAACACGGCCGCAGACGGCTCGTACGCGTTCACCGTGCCGGAGCCGACCGCGGGGACCTTCGTCTACCGGATCAAGAAGAACGCCGCCGACGGTCACCCGACCGCCTACTCGCCCGAGGTCACGATTACCGTGGTCGACGGCTTCGTGGTCACGGCCAAGGCGGTCCCGGCGGCGATCGCACTGGGTCAGAGCGCCAAGATCACCGGCACCGTCCTGCCGGTCCAAAGCTCGGCGGCTGACCGCAAAGTCCAGCTGCAGAAGAAGACCGGCTCCACCTGGACCAGGGTGGCTGACGGACTCACCTCGGCCGCGGGGACCTACGCGTTCACCCTCAAGCCCACCGCGCAGGGGACCGTCAGCTACCGAGTGATGAAGATCGCGACCACGAAGCTGAAGGCAGCCTCGTCGCCGACGGTGACGGTGATGGCGACCCAGCAGTTCGTGGTCACGGCCAAGGCCAGTCCGACGACGGTCAAGCTCGGCAAGAAGAGCACGATCGCCGGCACCGTGACCCCGAAGCTCGCCTCGGCCAACAACCGTGCCGTGCAGCTGCAGCTGAAGAAGGGCTCGTCGTGGAAGAAGGTGGCGAGCGGCCGCACCCAGGCGTCGGGGGCGTACAGCTTCTCGGTCAAGCCGACCACAAAGGGCACCATCAGCTACCGGGTGATGAAGCCGGCGACGGAGGGGAGGCGGCCGGCGTACTCGACGACGGTGAAGATCAAGGTCACCGGACCGTGATCACGGTAGGCGGTCAACCCGGAGCGGTGCCATCCATATCGGGTGACACCCCACTACACTCGCTGCCGTGTCACCCCCCGTGCCCCAGGATCGTCCATCGGCCTCGATCCCCGGCCGGATCTGGTGGGTCACGATCGCTTCCGGCCTCGCCTTCTATCTGGACGCCGCCACGATCACCTCGATCGCGATCGCGGTGCCCGTCTGGCGCGACCACTATCACCTCGGGGCGTGGGAGGTGGGGATCCTCGGTTCCGGCCTGGCTTACGCGGTGGCGCTCGGTGCCCTGGTGGGCGGACGGCTCGGCGACCGCATCGGACGGGCGCGGGTGCTGACCATCGACCTGGTCATCTTCACCGCGGGTGTGCTGGTGATCGCGTTCGCGCCGGGGTCGGTGGCGCTGACCTGCGGCGTGGTGATCGTCGGTCTTGCCGCGGGCGCGGACATGCCCACCGCGTTGGCGGTGATCGCCGATGCGGCTCCGGACCACGCCCGCGGTCGCTTGATCGGGCTCACCCAGGTGCTGTGGATCGCCGGCATCCTCTTCACCTACGCGGTCGGGTTCGCCGTCTCCGGCCTCGGCTTCACCGGTGCCAGAATCCTCACCCTGCACCTGGTGATCGTGGCAGTGATCACGCTCACCCTTCGCCTCACCGTCGGCGGCTACCGCGCGCCGGCAACCGCTGAGCACTGTGACGCTCCCCGGCTGGGCCGGCTGGTCGGTTCCGGAGCGCTGAAACCGATGCTGGCGACCGGCGCGTTCCTGCTGTGCTGGAACATCGCCGCCACGACGCTCGGCAGCTACGGCACCTACTTCCTGGTCACCATCACCCGGCTCAGCCAGACGCAGGCAACCGGCCTGGTGCTGGTCTCCTTCGCGCCGTCCCTGATCATCTCGATCGTGTTCGTGCGGCTGGCCGACTCGCGGTGGCGGGACCGCTTGTTCGTGGTCGCGGCGTTGACCCAGGTGGCGGCGCTGACCGTGGGCGCGATCTCCGGCGGAGAGGCGATCGGCGGCATGGTGGCGCTGATCCTGCTTTACAGCCTGTCCAACGTGTTCGCGGGAGAGGCGATCTACAAGGTGTGGAGCCAGTTGCTGCTGCCCGCGACCGTGCGCTCGACCGCAGTCGGCGTCACCTACGCGGTGGCGCGCGCCGGCGCGGCGGCGTTCCTGTTGGTGGTGCCTGCCGTTGCCGAGGCGAACGGCGGGATCCTGCTCTGGACGCTGGTGGGTTGCCTGACTGCGTCGGGCCTGGTCGGACTGCTGATCGTCCGCCTTCCGGCCTGGCGGCAGCGGCTGGCCCCGCGGCGTCCCGCTGTGGCCGTCACCGTCGCCGAGTAACCCCGCGCCGCCGCTTGGCGTTGTCGCGTCAGGACCGCTCGTCCACCCGTTCCCGGAATGCGTTCGACGGACGGAACACCGGAACCCGCCGTTCGGCGACGGTGAGTGGGGCACCGGTGCGCGGATCGCGTCCGGCGCGTGCCGCGCGATGCCGGGCCTCGAAGACGCCGAAGCGCGGCAGCGTGACCTTCTCGCCGTCGGTCACCTCGTTCGCGATCAGGTCGAGCAGCGTGCTGACGGCATCCTCGGCGGCCGTGCGGGTCAGGCCGGTGCGGGTGGCCAGTGCGGCGGCGAGTTCCTGGGTGTTCATCGTTGGTCTCCGTTTCGTTCGGGTTGGCTGAGTGGTGCTGATGCGGGCTCGGACGGGAAGGGGCTCGGCAACGTCACGACCACTCCTGGATGCCGATCCCGCTGCGTACCGGTCCGAGCCAGGGCTCCAGGCCGTCGGAGGCCACCTCCCAGTACCGGCCGCGCTCGGCGAGTTCGGCGTCGGTGAGCAGGCAGGAGTGAAACGCCTCGGCGAGCTTCTCCCGGTCCCCGTCGACCCCGACGATCACAATCCGGGTGAGCGGGCCGGCCTCGTCCCACACCTGCTCGGGACCGATGCTCACCATGCCGCCGGCGCCGTCCCAGCGGCACACCTGGGTGGGCCGGCTGGGCAGCCAGAAGCAGCCGCGGGAGCGGCGGTGGCCGCGTCCGAGCGCTTCGATCCGCTGCTGCAGCCGCTCGGGGTGGAACGGCCGCTCGGAACTGAAGTCCAGCACCCAGGCCTTGCCGTCGGTCCGGGTGGGCAGCGGACCGCGCCGGACGGCCTGCACCCAGTCCTCGCTGTGGTCGTGGCGGTGCACCCCCGGCAGCAGCAGCTGAGCGTCGACCTCGGACGCCGAGCCGGCGATCCGGGCGTCCGGCCGGGCGATCGCTGCGAGCAGGTCGCGTCCGTCGTCGTCGAGGTCGTGGGCGATCACCAGGTCGGCGTACTCGACCATCGCCGAGGCGGTCTCGGCGACACCGCTGAGGTCGTCATCGCGGACCGGCAGTCCCCGCTCGACCAGCAGGTCGTCGCCGAGCAGATCCGCGCGCAGGCTAGGGCCCTCCAGTGCGACCAGGGTGGCCGCGATCCGCAGATGCGGCGCGGCGTCCGGCTGGTAGCCGATCATCCGGCAGACCTGGGTGGCCTCGGCGCTCACGGGGAGGTGCGCGATGATCGCCTCCCATCTGCCGGTGGCGGCCAGCCGCTCCAGGGTCGGGACGACGTCCTCGCGGATCGCGCAGCTGACGCAGGCGTGCGCGACGTCGATCTCGACCCGGTCGATCAGCCCGTCGACGTCCGAGACGGTGCGGACCAGCACCTCGCGGCGCGGGTCGATCTCATGCCGGACCGCCACCGCGGCCGGCAGGTCCCACTGCAGGGCGGCGGTGACGGCGGACATCGGCGCATCGGCGATGCCGTTGACCAGGACGACGGGAACGCGGGGGTTCACAGGGCGGCCCCACGGCGTCCGTAGCGGCGGTTGAACTTCTCCACCCGGCCCTCGGTGTCCACGAGCCGGTCGCGGCCGGTCCAGAACGGATGGCTGGCGCTGGAGATCTCGACGTCCACCAGGGGATAGCGGACGCCTTCGTAGTCGATGGTCTGGGCGGTCGTCGCCGTCGAGCGGGTCAGGAAGACGAGTCCGGCCGACTTGTCGCGAAAGACGACCGGGCGATAGTCAGGATGTGGGTGCTTGGTCATGATGCTGCTAGCTTAGATGAAAACGATTATCGATACGAGTTAGGTTCGTTCCATGTCGCGCATCTGCCAGGTCACCGGCGCCCGTCCCGGCTTCGGGAACAACGTCTCCCACTCCCACCGCCGCACCCGGCGCCGATTCGACGCCAACGTCCAGTCGAAGCGGTACTGGGTGCCGAGCCTGGGTCGCCGGGTGATGTTGCGGGTGAGCCCACGCGGCATCCGGACCATCGACCGGCTCGGCATCGACGCGGTCGTCGCAACGCTGCGGGCCCGAGGGGAGCGGCTCTGATGGCGAAGAAGTCGCAGGAGCTGCGACCGATCGTGAAGCTGCGCTCGAGCGCCGGCACCGGCTACACCTACGTCACCCGCAAGAACCGGCGCAATGATCCCGAGCGCATGGTGCTGCGCAAGTACGACCCGATCGTCCGGAGCCACGTGGAGTTCAAAGAGGCCCGCTGAGCGCTCGTCCCCGCCTCGGGAGGGCACAGTGGTGCGGTGGACATCGTTACCCTGCAGCGGCTCTGCGCCCGCACTTGGCCCGGCCTCGAGCGGGACCGGCTGGGGGAGTGGGAGTTGCGGGCCGCCGGCGGCTTCACCGGTCGCGCCAACTGCGCGCTGCCGCTCGGGTCCGCCGGCCTGCCGTTGCCCGAGGCGCTGGATCGGGTGGTCGCGTGGTACACGGTGCGCGGGCTCAAGCCCCGGCTGCAGGTGCCCGCGGCGCTGCCCGGTGCGGTCGATGACGATCCCGCGCCCGGGCTGGACGATGAGTGCGACGCTCGCGGCTGGGCCGTCGAGCCATGGACTCTGGTGATGGTGCGGAGTTCAGCACCGTCGATCGTGGCTGGTGTCCGGGGTGTTGCGATGCATTGGTCGGGGCGGCCCGACGATGCCTGGTTGAGCCTCTACCATCGGGCAGGTTCCGAGTTGCCCGCCGCCGCTCGACGGGTCATCACGGCCGCACCGGCGCATTACCTCTCGGCGTGGCTGGACGACGGGGTGGCCGGCATCGGCCGGGTCGCGCTCGTCGAGGACGTGGCGGTGTTGACCGGGATCGAGGTTTCGCCCGGGCGGCGTCGGCGCGGTCTCGGCACGATGATCACTCAGGCTCTCGCGGCGCGCGGGGCGGACGCGGGGGCGCGACTGACCGTGCTCCAGGTGTTCGCCGAGAACGTCGCCGCCGTCCGGCTGTACGACCGACTCGGGTTCCGGGCGCACCACCGGTATCGCTATCGATGCCCGCTCTGATAGCGGTGGGCGATCCCGCGGGCAGAGGGCGGACGGCCGCGCTCGGCGTGGTGGTCAGAGCATGCCGCTGGAACGGGTAAGATGCTCTCCGATTCAACTTCTTGGAAGGACCGTGGTGAGATCAACCCACCTCCCACTCGCCGCTGACCTCGCCCGCGCACCGCATCGTGGTGCTCGACGTGGTGCCGCAGTCATCACCGCCCTGCTGCTGTTGGGCGGCTGCGCGGCAACTCCCACCGCCGGCCCGGCGCCCACCGGCGCCGAGTCGGCGCCGGCGGCCCAGCCGAGCGTCACGACGTCCGCGCCGCCGGCCACGCCGACGCCACCCCCGGACCCGCTGGCGCACCTGAGCGCCAAGCAGCGCAAGCAGTTCAAGGCGTGTATCCCCAGGACCGTGCGTGCCGGCTCGTCAGGCGAGTGTGCGGCGCTGCTGCAGCGCGAGTTGAAGAAGGCCGGGTTCTACCCCTGGAAGAAGAGCAGCTACGTCTCGGTGGCGGGCGCCAACGCGATCCTCAACTATCAGCGCTCGCGCGGCCTCGACGCCGACGGCTGGGCCGGCAAGACCACCTGGATGGCGCTGGCGACCAGGACGCCCTCGGTGTCGGCCGACCTGCCGAAGGTCTGCTACGGCAAGGGCGTCGTGCTCTGCGTCGATCAGGCCCACCGCACCCTCACCTGGCTGCGCAACGGCAAGGTGGTGAAGACCTTCAAGGTCCGCCTGGGTGGCTACGCCCAGCACGCGAAGACCCACATCTGGCGCAACTTCCCGACCGCGAACGGCACCTGGAAGGTCTACGACAAGCAGGTCGACCCGTACTCGGAGAACTACGGCTCGGGCGCGATGCCCTACAGCACGATGTTCTACCCGGACATGTACGTGCACTACTCGCCCGGCTTCAACAACGTGGGTTACGCCGCGTCCAGTCACGGGTGTGTGAACATCCGCAAGCTCAGCGACGCGATCTGGATCTTCAAGAACACCCCGATCGGCGCCAAGGTGCACATCTTCTCCCCGAAGGCCACCACCTGAGGCCAGGCGGCCCAACCGCTCACCGTGGAGATTGTCCCCGCGTTCGGAATCGCATGCCGAGTTCCGAACGTCGGGGACTTCGCATGTTGGAACTTCGCACGTTGGGGACTTCGCACGTCGGGGACGGTTCTTTTCGTTCGAGTTTCGCATGTTGGGGACGGTTCTTTTCGTTCGAGTTTCGCATGTTGGGGACGGTTCTTTTCGTTCGAGTTTCGCATGTTGGGGACGGTTCTTTTCGTTCGAGTTTCGCATGTTGGGGACGGTTCTTTTCGTTCGAAAATCGCACGCATGGGGACGGTTCTCGTGTGTCTGTGCTTGGATGCGACTGAGTGACTGCGGTGTAAGGGTCGCCTACATCCCCGCGGCTTGGAGCTTTCGGACGGCGTAGATCGTCAGCCCGGTGGCCGCGGCGATCTGCGCATACCGGGCGCCGCGCGTCCGGAGTTCGCGGACCGTCCGTCGTCGAACCGACAGCGGTAGATCGTGAAATTCAACGGGCCAGCGGGCTCCGCATATCTGGCGAAGGAGATCGCCGACCTCCGCCGGGGTAGGGGCGATCAGCACCTGACCGAGCAGCCTCGCTCCGGACTGGGCCGGGGGCGCGGCGTCCAACTGACGAAGGCTGCCGTTGGGAACCAGCTTTTCCAGCTCATCGTTGTCGATCAGCCCCGACCTTTCATCGAGGTGGCGCCGGCTGCTCCATCGATAGTCTTCCGCACGCACCGCGAGGCCTGCCTCCACCGGATTAGCCCACACATACCGAAGAAGCGTCAGCAGGTACTCGTCGGTATCTACCGGACGGCTCCGGAAGCGATCCTGGAACAGGTGCCCGACGCGTCCGTACTTGCGGTTGAACCAACCGGCATAACGGACCTCGAGGCGCTTCATCACGATGGCGAGCGGCTCGCGGGTCGTCCGGACCACGAGATGGACATGGTTGGTCATCAAGCAGTAGCCCAGCACCACACATCCCGATACGTCCTTGGTAACGCTGAGGGCACGCAGGAATCGCTTGAAATCCTCATCTTCCAAGAAGATGGCATCCCGGTTCACGCCTCGGAGCATGACGTGGTAGATCCCGGATTCGGCGAGTTGTCGAGCGTGACGAGCCATAGCCCCTCCGATTCGTTGGAGGCATGAGCCTACGGACGCCTTGCCTGGCGGACGAGTGGCCCGCGGAAATCTGTGGATAACTCACGGGAGGACTCTGCGCTCCGCCTCGCGTCCGGCTCTGGGCATCCTGGAGGACCGTCCCCGGCGTGCGGCTTTCGAACGGGGAGGACCGTCCCCGGCGTGCGGCTTTCGAACGGGGAGGACCGTCCCCGGCGTGCGGCTTTCGAACGGGGAGGACCGTCCCCGGCGTGCGGCTTTCGAACGGGGAGGACCGTCCCCGGCGTGCGGCT
>WBZS01001901.1_pt1 | contig 14615 bp, 11 predicted proteins | sample 5204201 | NCBI WGS metagenome assembly WBZS01 (sample SAMN12344357, study PRJNA552823) | activated sludge metagenome | biome: Activated sludge suspended growth; feature: Nitrification reactor; material: Wastewater; isolation source: activated sludge from nitrification reactor of wastewater...
AACACGCCGCCCTCAACCCCGCCAAACTCACCAGAGCCATCACCCACATCCAAACCCAACTCATCGACCTGGCCGCAGCCCGCACCCGCGGCACCCGCCCGGCAGCCTGACCCACGCGGACATTTCATGTGAGGCACGCACGAACACCATCCGGACATCTTGACGTGAGGCAAGACGATCAGCCTGTGTGGGGTCGCTGCGCAATCATCCGCAGGAGGTCCTTCGGCGGCCAGGGGTGGTTGTCGACCAATGCGGTGTTGCGACGTCGCCGCCACGCATCGGCGCCGCTGTAGAGGCGGTCGGGGATCTCCAGGATCTCGACGACCTCCAGGCGCGCGGACTCTGCGACGGTTCGCAGGCCCTGCGGCGTGAAAAGGATGACGTGGTCGTTGGGTTGGGCGGCGTCCCAGGTGATCCCCAACCGCTCACATTCGCTCGACGCTCCGTTGGGCACCTCCACCACGACCAAACCCCCTGGTCTGGTGATGGCGGCAGCATCGAGCATGAGCGAGCGCGGGTCGGGAACGTGCTCCAGGACGTGCCACACCGCCACGACGTCGGCGAGCAACCCTGGGTGGGTGGCGGCCCACTGGTCCAGGGTCCCCTCGAAGACGGGCACCCCCAGCTCGCGGGCATGGCCGACCGCCCAGCTGCTCGGCTCGACGGCATACGTGTCGAAGCCCGCGTCCTGGGCCATCTTCGCGAACTCCCCTGTGCCGGCGCCGACCTCGACGAGGACGCCCTCCGGCTGGCGCAAGAGGATCCACTCGATGCGCTGCCGACCCTCCGCGAACCAGTCCGCCCGGCGCGCCAACCGCTGACCCCCGTATCGCTGCTGCCAGATGCCGTCGGTCTCCACGTCGCGGCGCGGGCGCGGCCAGATGGTCCGGGACCCGCAGGTCGGGCAGCGCAACAGGTCCGGGCTCGGGGCGGCGTCCGACGTGGGGGCGGTGAGCGAGGTCTGGCAGGCCACGCAGAGGCACGCCTCGGCGGCGGGGCGCTCGACGGGCGTCTCGGGGTGGCCGGGTCCCAGGGGGACCGCCACGGCCGCGGGCGCAGCCGCCCGATCCGTGAAAGTTGCCGCGATCCGACCGACCGCAGCGGTGCCCCTGCGCCAGGCCCCTCGGGCGACCCGCCGCGCCTCGTGCCGGCCCCGGGTCAGCCCGGCCCGCCCCTGCTCGATCGGGGTGAGCGGCGTGAACCACTCCGTATGCCGCGCAAGCAGACGGGCGTTGGCCTGGGCGTAGGCCCGCTCGTCGCCGAACCCACCCTTGGTGCGGTGCAGGAGCTCGATCTGCCGGACGGCGACTCGCAGCCCCAGGTCGCGGGCCTGCAGGCACATGTCGACGTCGTAGCCGTGGAACAGCGGCAGGTCCTCATCGACGGTGATGTGTCCGAAGGCGGCCGGGGTCAACGCGAGGAAGAGACCGTCGACCACGTCGACATCGGCTCGAGGCGCACCCAGGTCCTGCAGGTAGCGGGACTCGAACACCCGGCCCGCCGTCTCCCGAGCGTGCCACCAGCGCGCGTCGACCAGCCCACGGCCGCCGACGACCCCGACGACTCCGGCCTGGGGCTCGGCCAATGCGGCCAGGACCTTGGCCCGGAAGGAGCGGTCGACGATCTCGACGTCGTCGTGGAGGAACACGACTCCCTCGCAGCCTGGTTCGTCCCGGGCCGCCGCGAGCACCGTGTTGTAGACCGCGGGGATGCCGCGAGCGTCGCCGCTATGCGCCAGCACGCGGTCCTCGGGAGCCAGGACCCGCCGCAGCGCGGGTTCGCACCCAGTCCGGAACCGTTCCCCGGTGCCGCTCACGCATACGCCGACGATGATCACGCGGAAGTCTCCTCGCCCTGGTCCAGATTGCCCAACGCCACCAACCGAGCAAAGTCGGGGTGGTTTCGGCGCAACTCGTCGAAGGTCCCGATCGCGTCGATCCGGCCGCCCTTCATGAAAGCCACCTGGTCGGCGCTGCGCACGGTGGACAGGCGATGGGCCACCACGATGATCGACAGCTGTCCCCGAAGGTCATCCAGCGCGTGGGTGATCCGCTGCTCAGTCTCGGAGTCCAGAGCCGACGTCGCTTCATCGAGCACCAACAACCGCGGTCGGCGGTAGAGCGCCCGGGCGATTCCGACCCGTTGCCGTTGCCCCCCGGAGAACAACACCCCGCGCTCGCCGACCCGGGTGTTGACCCCGTCCGGAAGTGCGGCAATGACATCCTCCAGCTCGGCCTGGGCCAGTGCCGCATTTAGCCGGGTGCTGTCGATGAGGTCTCGGTCGACGTCGAAAGCCACGTTCTCCGCCAAGGTGGCATCGAGAAGGAAGACGTCTTGAGGGACGTAGCCGAGGTTGTCCCGCCACTGTCGGGGCGCAGCAGCGGTGTCCACACCGTCGGCCAGCACCTGGCCGGACGTCGGGCGGTGCAGCCCGAGGATGAGGTCGGCGAGGGTCGTCTTGCCTTCGCCGCTGGCGCCGACGATGGCCAGGGTCGAGCCGAACGGCATACGGAGCGTGACCTCGCGCAAGACGTCGTGCTCGGCGGTCGGATAGCGGAAAGACACGCGGTCGAGGCGGAGCTCAGTCGTCAACTCCAGGTGCGGTTCGTCCTGCGTCGCGGCCCGGCGGTCGTCCGCGGCACGGGCCGCGCTCACCTCGGCCCGGACAATGGCCAGCGACGCGCTGCCGACGCGGATCTGGCTCAGGCTGCCCAACAGCGCCGTCACCGACGGCAACACCCGGAACCCCGCTGCGACGAACAGGGCCAGCAGCCCGACGGTGCTGCCTCCTTCACCCCGGCCGGCCGTGATGGCAATGACGGCGCCGACCGCAAGGATGAACAGGATCTCCAACAGGTGGCGCGGCAGGCTGCTGAGGAAGACGGCCGACCGAGCAGCGCGCCACCCGGCTTCAGACGCCTTCGCATATCGGGTGACGAAGACCTCCTGGCTGCCGCGCAGCTGCAGCTCCCGCAGCCCGAACAACGCGGCGAACGCGTGATGCCAGGCGCGCTCGGATGAGTCCGCCATCACCTTGCCAGCTGCCAGCCCTCGGGGTTTGACGAACTTCAGGTATCCGACTGCCGCGGCCGTGAAGTAGACGACGAGGAACAGGGTCGGGATCGGGGCGAGCACCAGCAGGCCGATAACGATCGCGAGGATCGAAATGCTGTTGGTCAACGCCGTCAGCGCCCCAGCCAACGAGAAGTTGAACGCGTTGCCGACGGCATCGTTCATCGTCCGGATCAACTCGGATGAGCTGCGTCGGGTCACCTCGGTGTAGGGCGAAGTGAGGAAGTGGCGCAACAGCCGACAGGACAGCCGAAGCCGTTCCCTGAAGTTGAAGCCGAGCGTCCACCAGTGCAGGGCCATCGCCGCCAGGTCCTTGACGACGAACAGCCCGACCAGCCAGAACACGACGACCCGGGTCAGCTGCTGCACGTCGGTCGTCCCGGAAAGGGACACCAGCACGCTGAGGATCCCCGACTGCTGCTGGGTGCCGGCGGCGAGCTCGATGAGGGGCAGCACCAAGGCGACCGCCACCGCGTCGGCAACGGCGAGCAGCAGGGAGGCCCCGGTCGCCAACAGGAGCTTGCGACGGGCCGCACTGTCGAGGATGTCGGCCATTCCCCGCAGGAACTCGATCACCGGACTCCAACCGACCACACCCGGGCGACGTCACTTCGCCACCCCGGACCCACCCAGGCTGCCCGGACCGGGCAGTCCCGGTGGACTCTACCGTCGGGACACCGACCCCACAGCCCATCCGAGTGAACCACGGCCCGCGATGTCTCGGCCCTCATGGCTACCGGACCCGGCCCTGCGCGCGCTCCCTGACCCGGCGCCAGGTGCCCTGCCCAGCCCACGCCAGCATGTCGAGCACTCCGAGGGCCCGGAAGGTCACCCGGTGCTGGCGCAAAGACGCAGGTGTCGACGATTGGTCCGGGCCGATCGCCCGAACCTTGGCCCGTTGGAGGGGCTTGGGCCACCGGGCGCAGAAGCGCTGGTAGCCCACCCGATACTCCTCGGACGCGTTGACCCGCCGTTGGGACACCGACAGCGCGGGGATGTCTTCGGTCGGCGGATGCTCGTGGTCCACCCGGACCTGGCGTCCGTCAAGGATGACCGAGCGCCACAAGGCCCGGCGGGTCAGGTCGTCGTCGCAGTAGACCCCGGTGAACGCGCAGGAGAACAGGCCGAACTTCCGGTAGTAGCCGCGCGACACGATCGGATGGCGCAGGAGCAGGTCGGGCCGCCCGTCGCTGTCGGACACCTTGATGGCGAAGTCGTCCCGATCCGGATCCAGGCCACCCACGACGTCACGCAGACCGGTGTCCCAACCCTGCCGGGGCAGCAGGTCGTCGGCGATGACCACAAGGATCGACCCGGAGGAGACCTGCGCTGCTGCGTTCCAGTTGCGGACGGCGCTGACCGACCGGGTCTGCCGGCTCACTGCCCGCACGCAGTCACCCGTCTGTGCCAGCGCGACGGCGTCGTCGTCGTCGAGCGCCACGACGTATTCGACCGTCTCCGGCTGATCGGCCCGGGCGAGCCATGCGTCCCGCACCGCGAGCGGGCCTCCCTCGCGGTGATAGGTCGCGTGCAGGAGCGAGATCGTCACCGTGGTCGACTGGTCGCGTCCCGCCGGGGCCCGTATGCCGTGCCCGTCACCCCACGGCATACCGCCCGCCCAGGGTGTCGGCAGGGCGCCGAACTCGGCGAACCGCGCTCCGAGCCAGCGCGGGGAGCGGCGCGCGGACGCACTCGCCCCCGCGGCGACGACCCGGGTGAGGCGCCCGACCACGCGTTGCTCACCCTCCGACCTCGGCCCGGTCGCCGGACCGCTGCGATAGGCAACCGTGGTCAGCGTTGCGCGAACCAGTCCTCGAGACCGTTGGTTGCGCTCGACCTGGATTTCGAAGGCAGAGGCTGCCCCCAGCCGGGCCAGGGCTGCCGGAGCGAAGCCTGCGCCGACCCGGGTCAGGTCCGCCGTTCGGGCGAGGTAGACCTCGTCACTGAAACCCCAGTCGAGGAGGTAGTCACCCACGGTGCCAACCGAATCCGCCTCTGTCGACACTGCGTCGGCGGGCGGTTCGCGCCGGAGCGTGACGTGCCCGATCCAAGGGTGGGCCGTGAGCAGCGCGAGCCCGTCGTCGACCCAGTCCACCGGTGGAGTCGGCTGCACGACGGTGCCGCCTGCCTGCCACCCGAGCACCCGGGGCGTCGTGACGAGCCGGGCGATGACGCCGCCGAGGTGCGCGCCAGAGGCGTCGGATGCCTCGAAGGCGAACCCGGTGACCGCCCGAGCGTCGACGAGTGTCTGGGCCCGCGCGCCGGCATCGTCCGGATCGCGAACCTCGCCGATCAGCACGATCACCTGCGCGAAGTCACGACCGAACAATCGGGCAGCCCAAGCTCCGAACCCGAGCGATAGCGTGTCCCGATATGTGCGCTCATCGCACCGGACGACCAGCGTGACCGCACCGTGACCGGCCTCCTCAGCCCCGACGGGCTGGCTCATGGGGCGGGCTCCCACTCCAGGATTCTCCCCGTCAGGGCCGGCACCGCCGTGCGGACGAGCGTGTCCCGCCCGGTGGGCACCACCACGAGGGCATCCACCTCGCACCCCAGGATCCGGCGGGATGCCGCCACCGAGTCGGCCAGGTCCACCAGCCGGTCAGCATCGGGGCCGCTGCCTTTGGAGATGCTCTGCCAGCAGGTCTCGGTCGGCTGGCTCCACGTTCCACGCATCGCCGTCTGCCACAGGTTGAGCTGAGCCACAAGCCCCGATTCCGACGAGTCGGCCGGCAGGAAGAACGCCGGCCGCGACCCGACCGGAGCGGCCAGCATCCGCTCCACCATCAGTGCCGAGCTCACGCCCCGCGCCGAGCCTGTCCCCGCCCAGGTCTGCCGCACCCGCACACTGGGGAAATCGCTCCGCTGGCGCGCAAGAGGCAGTGCGGTAGTCGTCGCGAGGGCGAGTGCGACAAGGGCAGCCGGGGCCCATCGGCCGGGGCGACCCGTCACCCACCGAGCGGGACCTCCCACCACCGCCACGAGCACGAGGCTGGTCAACGCGACCAACAGGACCGCACTGAGCATTTTGACCCCGTAGTAGCCGAGCTGCCCCGTCGCCGCGATCTGGGTGGCGGCGAGCCACGCGACCACCACTGCGCCGACCCCCACCGCCGCCCCGCCCGTCGCCACGCCCGCCTGTCCGCGCAGGGCCGCAGCAACGAGCGCGAGAACGATCGGGACGAGATACCCCATGGCGTTGTGGGTGGGGAAGCCGCCGGGCGCGAGAAGATGATCCGCGCCGCGCGCGGACAGCACTTGGCCGACCGCTGCTGCGGCGCCAACGCCCGTGACCGCCACCAACCCGCCCACAGCGAGGCGGCCGCGACGGTCAGCCGGGTACCGACGACGCCGCACCGGCCACACCGCGGCAAGCAGCGCCGCTCCCGCGAGCGGAAGGAGCAGCACCCAGTTGTGGGCCACTGCCATGACCGCCCCACTCGCCGCGACCATCGGACCGGTCAGCGCGAGCCGTCCACGACCAGTCAGGAGCATCGGCACGACCGCCACCCCCGCCGTGGCCAGCAGGAAGTTGTCATACCCGGCCTGATGAAGGATCGCCCCGCCCGGCGAGACCAGCCACGCGACCAACAACGCGGCCACGGCCCACGCGGCCCGCAGCGGTCGGCGTCGCACCACCGGCATCGCGCACAGCCCGGTCACGAGCATGGCGAGCGTGGCGGCATACACGAAGGTCGTCGCCTGCAGGTATGCCGCGACCTCACCGATCCCGCTCCCCCCACCGATCCCTTGGCTGAGCTCCATGAGCATCGCCACCGAGGAGTGCAGCCCCTGGGGGTAGCTGTCGTAGTACCACGGGCCGCTCTCCCCGGGCGGCAGGAACGGAATCAGTCGACCGCCGTGGACGATCATCCTGGCCATGTCGTAGTGCCCGACGTGATCCCACCCACCGAGCACCACTCCCACGGCGTCGGGATACGACCGAATCCTGAGCAGGGGCGCGAGGTAAGCCAGCACGAGACCGATGCCGGCTAACGCGACCCCGTCGGCCCGACGGAAGCGCGGCACCAACGCGGCGACACGCGCACGGACCGGGCCGAGGGCCACCCAGGCCACCAGGCCGCCGACGACGACCGCGGTCATCCCGCCGAAACGGGTCAGGTTGCCAGTGGGCCACTGCAGCAACCACAGCAGGGGGGCCCAGCCGAGCACGACCAGCAGGACGATGGCCAGTCGCCGAGAGCACTCCCGCGACACCGGGATCGCCACGAGGGCCGCTACTCCGACAACGCCGACCAACCAGCCGGGCACGCTCGCCGCAGCCTGCACCAGTGACAGGCCAAGCGTTGTCAGGCTCCCGAGCGCCAAAGCCGCAGCCCGGCGAGGGGTGCTCCGGTGAGGTTCCATGGCAGCCCGACAATAGCGCCCGCCCTTCGGGGAGCGGCTGCGACGGCTGGCATCAGACCTTAGGCGCGGCCGTCGAACAGGCTGGTGACCGAGCCGTCGGCGAAAACCTCCTGGATCGCGCGAGAGATCAGCGGCGCAATCGGCAGGATCGTCAGCTTGTCGAACTGCTTCTCGAGCGGGATCGGCAAGGTGTCGGTGACGATGACCTCGCAGGCGCTTGAGGCCCGCAACCGGTCGATCGCTGGGCCGGACAGGATGGCATGCGTCGCCGCGACGACGACCCCCGCTGCACCCTCGGCCATGATCGCGTCGGCCGCTTTGGTGATCGTCCCGCCGGTGTCGATCATGTCGTCCACCAGGATGCACACCCGGCCGGCGACATCGCCGACGACCCGGTTGGCGACGCTCTCGTTGGGGCGGGTGATGTCGCGGGTCTTGTGGACGAACGCCAACGGCGCGCCACCCAGCCGGGCCGACCACTGCTCGGCGACCTTGATCCGGCCCGCGTCGGGCGACACGACCGCAAGCTTCTTCGTGCCGTAGTGCTCGATGACATGGTCGGCGAGCATCGGCAGCGCCATGAGGTGGTCGACCGGCCCGTCGAAGAAGCCCTGGATCTGGGCGGTGTGCAGGTCGACGGCCATCAGCCGGTCGGCGCCAGCCGTGCGGAACAAGTCGGCCATCAGCCGCGCCGAGATCGGCTCGCGCCCGCGGTGCTTCTTGTCCTGACGGGCATAGCCGTAGAACGGCAGCACCACGGTGATCCGCTTGGCCGACGCCCGCTTGAGCGCGTCGACCATGATGAGCTGCTCCATGATCCACTCGTTGATCGGCACCGTGTGGCTCTGGATGACAAAGGCGTCGCAGCCGCGCACCGACTCCTCGTAGCGCACATAGATCTCGCCGTTGGCGAACTCGTAGGCCTGCGTCGGCACGACCTTGGTGCCCAGGTCGGCGGCCACCGCATCGGCCAGCGCGGGGTGCGCCCGCCCCGAGAACACCATGAGATGGCGCTTGGTCTTCCTGCGGATGACCGTCACCGTTGCGGCTCCTCACCGTTGTCGCCCGTATGCCGCCCGCTCGCCTCTGATGCCCCACTCACGTCTGCACTGCTCACTTCTGCACTGCTCACGTCTGCACTGCTCACGTCTGCACTGCTCACGTCTGCAGCCCGCGCCGCTGCGGCGGCCCGGGCCGAATCGGTGTCGGGGCGGTTCGCCTCGACCCAGCCCTCGACGATCCGTTGTGGGGCGTCGGTGAGGGTCAAAGCCCCCGCCGGGACGTCGTGGCGGATGACGCTGCCCGCTCCCGAATAGACCCCGTCGCCGATCGTCAGCGGGCCGACATACATCGTGTCGCTGCCCATCCGGCAGTGGTCGCCCACGGTCGTCCGATGCTTGCTGACCCCGTCATAGTTGACGAACACCGACGCCGCACCGATGTTGGTGCCGGTGCCGATCGTCGCGTCGCCGACATAAGAAAGGTGCGGAACCTTTGATCCCGCACCGATATTCGCGTTCTTGGTCTCGACGAACGTCCCGATCTTGCCGTCCGCACCGAGCTCGGTGCCCGGCCGCAGATAGGCCCACGGACCCACGGAGGCACCCGGGCCGACGACCGACAGGGAGCCCTGCGTGCGGCATACCGTCGCCCCGTCGCCGACCTCCATGTCGGTGAGGGTCGTGTCGGGCCCGATCTCGCAGTCCGCACCGATGGTCGTGGCGCCGTGCAGTTGCGTGTTGGGGTGGATGACGGTGTCGCGGCCGATCGAGACCGTCGTGTCGATCCACGTCGTCGCCGGGTCGCGGACGATCGCGCCATCGCGCATCGCGGCCTCCACGGTGCGCCGGTTGAGCTCTGCGCCCAACTTCGCAAGTTGGATCTTGTCGTTGACCCCCTCGGTCTGCCACACGTCCGCGAGCACGTATGCCGCCGCGCCTCGCCCTCGCGCCTGGGCGACGGCCACGACGTCGGTGAGGTATTTCTCGCCCTGGGCGTTGTCGGTGCCCAGGCCGGCCAGGGCTTCGCGCAGCAGGACCGCGTCGAAGGCATAGATCCCGGAGTTGACCTCGGTGATCGCGCGCTCGGCCTCAGAGGCGTCTTTCTGCTCGACGATCCGGGCCACGGCACCGTCGGCATCACGGACGATCCGGCCGTAGCCGGTCGGGTCGGTGATCCGCGACGTGACGACGGTGACCCCGACGGCCGATGCTTCATGGGCGCGCAGCAGGTCACGCAGGGTGTCGGAGGTGAGCAGGGGCACATCGCCGTAGGTGACGACGACGGTGCCCGTCAGGTCGGTCGGCAGGGCCGCCAGTCCGCACTCGACGGCCCGGCCGGTGCCTTTGATCTCGTCCTGGTCGGCGATGAGGCAGTCCGGGTCGCACGCTTCGATGTGCGCGGCCACCCGGTCGCGTTCGTGGCGGACAACGACCTGCAGGTGGAGCGGGTCGACCCCGCGGGCGGCAGCGATCGCGTGGTGGACCAGGCTGCGTCCGCCGATCATGTGCAGGACCTTGGGCGTCGCCGACTTCATCCGGGTGCCCTCGCCTGCGGCGAGGACGATGACCGCTGTCGGGCGCGTGTAGGTCACATCGAGCGATCCTACCCGCCGCTTGGACCCCGCGCCGATTCAGGAAGAACCTGGTGAAAACGCTTGAACTGCGCGTCGAGGGTGAGCGTGAGGGCCCGTTCCCGGGCGCGTCGGCCAAGGTCCTGGGCTGCGGCATCGTCGGTGAGCAGCCTCTCCACGGCCGCGCCGAACGCCTCCGGGTCGGCCGGATCGGCATACACGACGGCGTCTCCGGCGAACTCGGGCACCCCGCCGCGCGGTGCCGCTACGCAGGCCAGGCCGCATGCCATCGCTTCGAGCAGGGCGAGCCCGAACGGCTCGTCGAACATCGTCGGGAAGACGAAGACCCGGCCCTGCCGCAGGACTGCGGCGAGGTCCGCGCGTGGCACGAAGCCGGTGAACTCGACGCGACCAGGAAGGGCATCAGCCGCGACCCGCAGGTCGCGTTCGTAGGGGCTGGCCGCCTCGCCCGGTCCATACCATCCGGAGCCGACCACCCGCAGGGTCCAGTCCGTCGACGGCACCGTTCGCAGCGCCGCGAGCACCCGGTCGGGGCCCTTCTCGGGGCTCACCTTGCCGGCCCAGACGACGACCGGGTCCAGGACCAGCCCGTCCGGGCGGGGAGCGAACCGGAGCGGGTCGACCCCGTTGTGGACGGTGACGAGCGCGGGGTGGTCACCGCCAATCCGATCCCGGATCCGGTCGGCCATCGCGTCGCTGACGTGGATCCACCGGTGGACCCGATCCAGGATCCGGCGCAGCTCGCGCGGCCCCAGCGAGCGACTCATCCCGACGTGGGAGTAGAGCGAGTAGGTGCCATCCGGTCGTATGCCGTGCAGGTGCTCGACTCCGCCGTAGGCGAACGACCCGTCATGCAGGACGACATGCCCGATGCCGTCGAGATCGGTCCCGTGCAGGCTGGACCGATAGAGCTCGCGGGCAACCGGGCGGAGCCCGAGGACGCGTCCGAGGGCGTGGTCGAGCAGCGCCCCCGGTCGCGTGGCGACCCGGTTGCGTGGCGGGGCGGTGGCGATGATCCGATCCGCCGGCAGGTCAGCACCGCGCCACGGTTCGACGAGGACCCGATGGTCGAGTCCGTTCGCACGGGCCGACTCGACGAGCTCCCCGACGACGGTGAGGACCGTCGACCCCGGGCCGACCGAGGGAGTCGGCAGGTGCGCCACCGACACCCGTAACTCGCCCATTTCGCCAGCATAGGTCGGCGCCGTGGTCCTAGGCTCAGGACGGACACGCACCGACGAGAAGGGTCACGGCGATGAGGTTTCGGGGTTCCCGGGCGGCGACCACCATCGGCATCGTCGGACTGTCGCTCGTTCTCGTCGGGTGCACCGGCGGGGCGGCGCAAGCCCCAGGCACGGTCACCGTGACGGTCAACCCACCCGCCCCCACCGCGAGCGCGACCTCGGGAGCCAAGCCGACCGCACCGACGACCGCCAAGCCGACCGCGACGGCGACCACCCCACCGGCACCGACGACCTTCGCCCTCGGCCTGGGTTCTTTCGGCGGGCTCAAACTGCCCGCCACCCCTGCAGCGGTCCTCGCCGCGGCGAAGCCCCTTCTCGGGGACCCCACCAAGAAGGTCGAGGGCCAAGGGTGTGAACTTGCCGGACCGGGGCGCACCTCGATCTTCCTCAAGTGGGGTGACCTCTCGGCATACGGGGAGGCTGGTCCCGGCGAGGCGCTCAAGATCGACTCGTGGTCGGTCTCCGGGAAGGCGACGCCGGTCCCGGTGACGCTGCCGTTCGGGACGAGCATCGGGATGAGCCGCACCGCGCTGGCCAAGGCCCTGCCGAGCGAGAGCGTCGACACCGAGCACATGTTCGCCGAGGGCGACATCCTCATCCAGAACGACACGTGGTGGTCGCTCAACAAGGCCAACACCTCGGTTGTGTCGATCTCGCACAAACCCCACGTGTGTGAGTGATCGGCGAGGTCGACGCACTGTGCTCCCCGGGCTGGAATCGAACCAGCGTCGCTAATCCTGATTCAAAGTCAGGCGGGCCCTGCCAGCAGACCAACCGGGGATCGCCGCCCTAGGTTACCTGCCGCGCGGGAGGCGAGCGCACGGCATACCACCGGGCACAATGTCACCGTGAGCCCACGCGAGAACGCGCCCCCCAGCCGCCGCGCCCGAATGACCGGCAAGGAGCGTCGCGAGCAGCTCGTCGACGTGGGCCGGGCGGTGTTCGCAGCCAAGGGTTTTGAGGCCGCCACCGTCGAGGACATCGCCGCGAAGGCGGGCGTGAGCAAACCCGTCGTCTATGAGCACTTCGGCGGCAAAGAGGGCCTGTATGCCGTCGTTGTCGACCGCGAGATGGCTGCCCTCCTGCAGGCGGTCACCTCCGCCTTGGAGACTCCCGGTCCGACCCGGGCCGTCGTCGAGTCGGCTGCCATGGCGCTGCTGGACTATGTGGAGAGTTCGACGGACGGGTTCCGCATCCTCGTGCGGGACTCGCCCGCCGGGCAATCGACTGGGTCCTTCGCGAGTCTCATCGGCGACATCGCCACCCAGGTCGAGGCGATCCTGGCCGCCGAGTTCTCCCGCCGCAAGCTCGACCCCAAGGCTGCCCCGATCTACGCCCAGATGTTGGTGGGCATGGTGGCGTTGACCGGGCAATGGTGGTTGGAACACCGGCGGTTCAAGAAGGCGGACGTGGCCGCACACCTGGTCAACCTGGCCTGGAACGGCCTCATCGCGTTGGAGAACAAGCCGACCTTGCGAACAACCTCCGGCCGCTGACGGTCAGCCGATCAAGCGGGTGGATTCGGTGACAACGACGGCCCCCGTCGGGCTCACGGTGACCACCACGGTCGACATGGCCGGGTTCGTCGAACTCGGCAGGTCGGTGATCGGAGCTGACTGAGCGACCGAGGCGGTGACCGGGACGGTGGCCGTCACCGGGCTCGACGACACGGGCGACGAGGACGACGACGACACAGGCGAGGACGACACGGACGACGAGGATGATGACGAAGCGGATGTCGTCGACGTCGAGGACGTGGGGGATGGGTCGACCGGCGGCATGGTGATCGCCACTTCGGCCGTGGTGACAGTGCCGTCCGGGGCTGTCAACGCTACAGAGACCGCGCCGGGCTGGTTGGCCCCACCACCCTGACCGGGCTTGCCGAAGACCCCAAGCACCGAAAGCCCGACGGGCCCCAAACCGGTGCAGATGATCGAAGCCCCCTTGCTGGCGCAGACCCAATTCACAGTAGCGAGATCATCAACAACCGGGGCGACCGTCAGGTCAACCTGACCTGCTGGCACCGACTTGAACTCGACAGTCGAGGTTCCCTCCGTCGGCACATTCACCACGACGACAAAGACCTGTCCCGATTCTGCCTGAAATGGAGCGGTTAGCGGCTGCACGGGCGGCGGAGTTGTCGTCGAGGACGAGCTCGACGACGAGGAGCTTGACGAAGACGACGAACTTGACGAAGACGACGAACTTGACGAAGACGACGAACTTGACGAAGACGACGAACTTGACGAAGACGACGAACTTGACGAAGACGACGAACTTGACGAAGACGACGACGATGAGGAAGAACTCAAGGGAGAGCTCGACGTCGCAGCGGACGATGACACCGTCGAGGACGAGGTGGATGTCCTGGCAGTCGTTATCGTGGTCGCGGCCACCGTGCGAGTGCTGGACAACGCGGCAGGCGGCACGGAGGTCTGCGCCGGCGCCGAGGTCGGCACCGGAACGGAGGTCTGCGACGGGGCGGCCGTCGGGGCGGCCCCCGCTGTCGCCGCCGGAGCCGCAACAGCGCCGATCGATCCGCTGCCCGCACCCGCTGCACCGGATCCGCTTCCGGCGCCGCCACCCGGGCCACCGGCGCCGGCCCCGAATCCAGCGCCCGCTGCATACCCGGTTGCCAGGACTGCGGCCACACCGAGCGCGGCAATCTTCGTGCCGACGTTCATGACCAGGGCGGCCGCGACGGCAGCCTTACCCTCTTCGCGGGGGCCACCACCGGTCGCACCCGCGGCACCGGCCGCGCCCGCAGCGCCAGCCCAGGCACCCGCCACGGATGTCCCAGCGAGGAAGATGAGCGGCACCATGACAGCCGGCAGGGCTCGGTTGACCTCGGCCATCTCATACGCCAGGCCTTGGGCGTGCCGACACGAACGCAGGTGCTCCTCGACCCGGGCACGCTGTCGGACTGGAAGCTTGCCCCGCACGAAGCGCCCCATCTGGGCCAGCGCCCAGCGGCACTCCTCGTCCTGGGCCCGGCTGATCGCGCGGTCGGCGTGGGCGTCGAGGTACTTCGCCCGCAGGCTGTCCCGCGCCCGCAGAGCGATGACACTCACGCCGTTGGCCGTCAGCCCCATGGCATCGGCAACGGCGGCGGGCGTCGTGCCTTCGACCGCGGTGCGCCACAGGACCTGCTGGTCACGCTCGGCGAGCCGGGCAAAGGCCGCGCGGACCAGTGCGTGGTCGACACTCGGGCTAGCCTCGCCAGTTCACGGTTGAGGGGTTGACACGCCCTCTGGATGCACCAAGGTGCCTGTCCTGCAACGGAATACTTGATCTTGCGACGGAACAAGTAGTCCAGCGGGAAGGCACCTGGTAGG
>WBZS01001902.1_pt1 | contig 14596 bp, 11 predicted proteins | sample 5204201 | NCBI WGS metagenome assembly WBZS01 (sample SAMN12344357, study PRJNA552823) | activated sludge metagenome | biome: Activated sludge suspended growth; feature: Nitrification reactor; material: Wastewater; isolation source: activated sludge from nitrification reactor of wastewater...
CGCTCCTTCAAACGGAAACGTTACGCGTTTTAGGCGAAAAAGCTTCGAGGTGAAAATTCATGGCTTGGTCGAGGATTCAGGGCCACGATCACTGGATCGACGCCTTCGCGCGCGTGCGGGAACGAAATCGGCTCGCCCATGCGTATCTATTCGTGGGACCGGCCGGCGTGGGCAAGCGCTTGTTCGCGCGGGAGTTGGCCAAAAGCATATTCTGCGAAACGCCCGCGCCCGCGACGTCGAACTATTCATCCTGCGATCGGTGCGATGCGTGCGTGCAGATCGAAGCAGGCACCCATCCTGATTTCTTCGCCGTCGCCAAACCCGAAGACGCGAACGAGTTTCCCATTGAAATCATGCGCGAGTTGTGCATGAACTTCGGCTTGAAGTCGGCGAGCGGCAAAGGGAAAGTTGCGATTCTGGATGACGCCGACGACCTCAATGATGCGTCTGCGAACTGTTTTCTCAAGACGCTCGAAGAACCGCCTCAGGGTTCGATGTTCATCCTTCTGGGCACGAGCAGCCAGCAACAGCTTGCCACGATTGTCTCGCGTTGCCACGTGGTTCGTTTCTCGCCCCTGGCTCCCACGTTGGTTGCAGAGTTGCTGCAAAAGCGGGGCGTGGACGCGCCGTTGATTCGCCGACTCGTCCGATTGTCGCAGGGGAGCCCCGGTAGAGCCTTCGAGTTAGCGGAACCCGAGCTATGGAGCTTTCGCGAGACCTTTTTACGTACGCTCGCGAAGCCGGGTTTCGATCCCGTGGGATTGGCCAAGCAGTTTATCGAGTTTGCCGAAGATGCGGGTAAGGAGACGTCGCTGCACCGTCGCCGAGCATTGCAGGCGATCACGCTGGTCGTGGAATCTTTTCAGGATGCGCGACTTTTGCGTCTTGGAACGGAGCCGACCGGAATCGATGAATCCGATCGGCCTTTGCTGGAGGCGCTGGCGGGAAGGTTGGGCGACGAAAAATATTCCTTCTTGATTGAACGGTTCTTGCAGACCGAAGAGCACCTCAACCGATACATCCAACTGGGTCTGGTTTTGGAAGGCTTGGTGGACGGTGTCGGTCAGATCCTTGACGCGGGCATCGTCCCGGCATCACTCGCCACACGCCGCTAAGTAGCACGAAAAAAAACGGCCTGAATGGTTTAGGCGGGCGGACAAAGACGATCCGCCGAAAACCCAGCTTGCCGTTTCGCGGTCACAGGATCCCAAGGAAGCACAGGAACCTATCGACGGCGCTAAGAATTCGTGCGAGCGCGAAACGGCAAGTGGAGTGTTTGGTCGTTTTTCTCCGTCCGCCCTAGAGCGATTTTCAGATGCATTGCATACGGACTGTTGGCTCGCCGTAGGGTGGGTGAAACGTACTCGTGAAACCCGCCGCTGCGTCGAGCAGGATACCGTTCCTCGGTTTGGACGAAATCCCATGTAATAGTCGGGATTTGGGCCCAAAAAGCGGCTTCGACGTCGAGGCGACGGTGGGTTGCGCGAGTACGCTACACCCACCCTACGTCAGGACTCCTCATGGGTTTTTCGTATGTAGTCCGGCCGTGAACCGCTCTAAACGACAGCGTGTGCCACCTTCCCTGGGATTTTCTCCAAGTTGATGCACCTACGAGTTCGCACCATGGGAATGCGCTGGATGGCGTTGGCGTGCTTGTTCGGATGTGGCTGCAGCACGCACCCGCACCTGGATTTTTGCGATTATTTCAAGCCAGGCCATCTTTATCCCAACCGCGTTCAGCCGTACGGCGGAACGTGTATCCCGCAAAATCCGATCGTTCCGCCGACGCCGACGATACCGAACGCTCCCGCAACGCCCCCAGGCTTTATTCCCCCTCAGCCGATGCTGGGTCCCAATGTAATCCCACCCCCGATGCCGCCTGGAGGAGCAGCTCCACCGCCGGGTGCGCCGATATTAGGGCCTGGCGGCATTCCGCCGCCACCGACGCCTGTGCCACCACGAACGCCCTTGTTTTAAATGGTCCAGAACAGAGTCCGACGATCCGCGACCGTGCGCGGTAAAGGTTGATTTGCCGTACACCCAGCTTGCCGTTTCGCGCTGGTGGTCTGTCCAAACTTAATTTTGGAGTCACAACGATGTGTTAGCCGGACGCGCTAGCGACGGCGGCGACGTGCGAAAACGTCGTGCCGACTCGCCGTCATGGCAAGTCCGTCGCTTGCGTGTCCGGCGAACGGTTTTCACGGGAACCCCAAGATTTCGTCTGGACAACGCACTTTAGGTATCCGAAGAAATGGCCGTAACATACGGACGTGGGCAAGAGTTCGAGCGAGCGCGAAACGGCAAGTCGAGCGCCCATTCATTTTTCTCGTGCCGCTCGCCGCCACGCGATCCCTCACCTTCGAAGCTCGTTCCGTCTATTTTTAAGCAATCAGCCGCCCGAAGTGACAACCATTTTGTGAAGCCGAGTCGCCAAGCCAGAGGCTTTCCATTTTTTCCACCAGGCCTGAAACTGCCGACGCTTCTCGGGCAGTCGGCGGAGGTGGAGTTTCAAGATGGCGGCGATGCAAGGTTGATACGTGGGCCAACGCTTCGCCTCCGTTTTTGCAAGTCGGTCCTGGAGGCCGGTGAGTTGTTGGATCGTGGAATAGCTATCGTTCGCATCGCCGAGAATTTCCTGCATTTGCACCACACCCGGGTAAATCCGTTCCCGAAAATCCCCGACGAAGCAGCAATCGAAAAGCTCCATGGCGTAACGCAGCTTTTTTCCTAAGATTCGTACCTGATGCAATTCTTCGTAATGCGTGAGATCGGATTCCGCCTTTCGCTCCAGGTCGAGAACGAGTTCCTGTAACATAGGGACGGCATGGTCCTTGAGCGTCTTGCCCTCGACCTTTTTCTTGTTCAAGATCTCGGCCAATGCCTGCTGCACAAGGATCGGAAGGGTGACGATCCGTTTTGCGCCCTCGGTAATGAGGATTTGCTGCGCTTGAAGGCGATTCCCGTGGCCCATTCCAAAAAGAAAATCCAGGCCGGGTTGTTGCGGTTTGGATTTGGTCCGAGCCGAGCGTGCTCGGATCATCTGAAGGAAGACATCCCAATCGCGAGCGTGGCCGGCGGCGCGTCGGATCGCCCGAAGATTTCGGCGTAGCTTGCGCGCCAACTTGCCTGGGAGCGTTTCGGCGAAGATGCCTAAAGCCGCTCCCGCACGCCGCGTGTTGACGCGCAACTGATGGACATGCTCCACGTCTTCGTCGGATTGGCGGACCGCCAGCGGCAGTCGATCAATCACCGCGCCCAGGCGAATTCCGATCACGCGATGCCCGGCTTCCAGGATTGGCATGTCGGCCTGAAGCCCTTGGATCCATTTTTCATCCGCCATCCCATCGCCTCACTCATTCTTCGCCGCTCGCCTTACACCTGGGCTTGCAGCGGCGGCACTCCCCGACGATTACGGCTCGTTCAAAATTCGTAGAAAATAAATCTTAGGAATGCACGATTACCTGAGCAATCGGAATTCGAGGCGCGAAACGGTACTTTTCTTCCCTGCCATGCGAACCGTGTCGGCGATTTCCGTGGATGAAACCGCTGAATGGCCCGCGAGCGCCAACACGCACGTGGCGCCGCCAAGCTGAGCATGCCAGGGAGCGACGGCTTCCAACTGGTGTTCTAAAGAAAATCTCGCATCCGGACACGAAAGGCCTGCCTCGGGAAAGTCCGGCGAACGATCGAATGCCACGCCCAATCCCGATTTGCTCGCCATCAACGTGGCAGCTTCATGCAGACTTTTTAAAATGCGAAGCGCCAAGTCTTGGCTTCGTGGACTGGCCACACACGTTTCTCCAAGAATCTGCCGAACCAATGCATCGAGGCCAATCGGTACGATGACCAGGCGCGCACGTTCTAGGCGAAAGCCTTTGGTCAGCCTGGAATCGCCGGCGGTGCGAAGGTATTTTCTTTTTTGCAGCCCAACCGACACCGCCATCCTGGCCAACGCGGGGATCTTTTCCAAAAATCGTTCGATTTGAAATTCGATCGTCGGTAGCGAAAAAAACCTGGGTAAATCCAAGCCCACGGAAACCAATGCAAGCGGATGTGCTCGATCGACTCCCTCGCCCAACGAAATTGGAGCACGTTGCCGATCGAGCGTGAACCGAACGCCCCCACCTTGAACCAAGTATTCGATGGGTGCCTCCAGCATCTCGGCATGGATGTTCTCCGCGTTCACATGCCAATCGATCATGGGGGTCGATTTCAAGATTCGATTGGTTTTGAGAAAGTCGAGGATTTCGCCGGGCGAACGCTGTCGAACGGTCGCATGGTCCGGGAAGAGCGGGCTAGCCGGCAATCCTCCCAACCACGGCGGAGGCGTGGGGGTGTTGGCGTGGACGACGAGTTCCCGATCCATCAGGCGAGCCGCGTGCAGCGCCATGGTCAAGGGATCTGAACCACCGGGCCGAGGTTCGACCCATTCCAATCCATCGAGGATGAGATGGCCATGGATTTGGCGACACGCGGATTCCCAGGCATCCCAATCATCTGCATCGAGCGTGCCAGGAAAGCCCTCCACGACACCCCAGGCGGCCTGGGCGGGCGCATCGAGGTTGCCCAGGATCAACCACCCCTCGGAAAATGCTTGCGCCAAATCGTGCGTATAAATCGTCCGAAGGCAATAATTCTTAAGAAATTCCCTCTTGGTAATCTCAACGGGCGTTCCGCGAACGTAGGAAAAGGCTTCCAGAGGGGATGCGATTCGTGGCGACGCCGACGACGCGTTTTCATTTTCAAGAAGACGCGCCAGGCGGGGATGCCCAAGTTCGCGAACGACTTTCGACACCACTTCGGCGATGTCACGCGTGCTCGGGGTGGTCTGCCTCCATTCGGCTGCGCCGAAGTGAAGCACGGCTTCCGTGAGTTCTTGCGCCAGAAACGCGTCGGCGGGCCCCAGGGCGGCACATGCGTCAAAGAGCGTTTGGCGAATCCGGTCCGCGTCGAATGCGACACGTCGGCCATCACGTGTGATCACCCAAGTTACAGCGGGTAACGTATCCAAAACTTCCGTCGCCTTTATTTTGAGACCGTGAGCCTGATGCGGCCCGATGCCAATGATCCAAATTCCAATAAGCCCCGAGCCAATCCAAAAGAAAACCAGGGTACGACAAGACAAACACCCATCAATGCCTTCAACGGAGTGGTGGATCCGAACGCCTGGCCAAACGCCAAAGTTCGCCGTGGAAGGTGACGTGGTAACATTTTAGAATATCAACTTCGTAATCGCCCTGCCAAACGGGGTCAGGATCCGCGTTGCACACTGCCCCAAGGGCCGTTCCGGCAACGGGGGTTGCTCCCTTTTGTCAGGACCTTTTCAGGAAACCCAGGAGTGCCCAGTGACCGAATCCCTTTCGACGGCCGACGCGAACGCCCTACTTCGAACTCTCCAAGCCAACCTCGAGAAGGCGCTTTTGGGTAAACGCGAAGTGGTGCGGGCGACCCTTTGCGCGTTGTTGGCGGAAGGACATATTCTCATCGAAGACGTGCCAGGCGTGGGAAAAACCCTGTTAGCAAAAGCTTTAGCGAAAAGCTTGGATTGCACCTTTCATCGCATCCAATTCACACCCGATCTTTTGCCAAGCGACTTGATCGGCACCAGTGTTTACCATCAACCCTCGGGCGAATTCCGCTTTCACCCTGGGCCACTGTTCGCGCAAATCATTCTCGCGGATGAAATCAACCGCGCAACGCCCCGGACGCAAAGCGCGCTTCTCGAAGCGATGAGCGAACGGCAGATCTCGCTCGATAGCGACACCCATCGTTTGAATCCGCCCTTCATGGTCTTGGCGACGCAAAATCCATTCGAATTCGAAGGGACCTATCCGCTACCGGAAAGCCAGCTTGATCGCTTCTTGTTCCGGATTCACGTGGGTTACCCTTCGCAGCAAGCGGAAAAAGAGATTCTGAACCAACATCGCGCGGGCGAACCAGAAGAATTTTTACAACCCGTGCTCACGCCACAGAACGTCACGTCCCTGCAAGCGAAGACGCGCGAGGTGCGGTTTGACGAAAGACTTCAGGACTATTTGCTCGAGATCCTCGCCGCCACGCGAAGTTCGCCCCGGGTGCATCTGGGCGCGAGCACGCGAGCGGGGCTGGGGCTTTATCGCGCCACCCAGGCGCTCGCGCTCATGGATGGGCGTGATTTCGTGATTCCCGATGATATCAAGGCGTTGGCGGTTCCCACGCTCGCACACCGTATCGTGATGAAGACGGCCGGCCGAGGGTTGGGAAGCGAGATCGCGGAAGCCTTCATTGCCGAGGAACTTCGCCGCCTGCCGGTGCCACGATGAATTCCCCTCCCCCTCAAAACGCGAAAACCTCGCTTGGCTTCGCATCGCGCCAATATCAATCCGTGGTCCAATGGTTCGCCAAAATTCCACTCACACGTGAGGGTTGGCTTTGGTTCTTGATGGCGTTGGGCCTGCTTTTGACTGGCCTGGCGAAATCGATCAACCTGCTGACGCTCTTGGCGTGCATGCTGGTTGGTTTGCTCGCCCTGAACTGGTGTTGGGCTCGCCAACAACTTCGGCGTGTCGTAGTCGAAAGGTTTCAGGGTGAAGCCTTCTTCGCGCAGACGTCGGGTTCATGGATGTGGCGAATCCTGAATACGGATCGGGATGCGCTCCAGGGCGTGCGGCTGGAAGAATCGTTCGCTGACGTCACGTGCCGATGGTTTGTGGTGTTCCTGCCCAGTCAGCAGAGTCGATGGACCACGTTATCGGTCACCTTTCCCAGGCGGGGTCTTCAAAAAGGTAAGGGCCTCGAGATTCGCTCCGGTTTTCCTTTTGGATTGGTGATGGTTCGGAAAAGCACGGGCGATGCGAGTGAGCTGATGGTGTTTCCAAAGTTGGGGACCGTGCATCGTGGCCGACTGCGAAAAGTCTTGCTTCAAGCCGGGCCAGCCCTGGAGCGTATCAAGGGAAGCTCCGCCCCCTTCCCTTCCGCGCAAACTGAATTTCACGGGCTTCGCACCTACCGGCCCGGGGATAGTCCACGATTGATCCACTGGAAAACTTCCGCCCGAAAAAATCAGCTCATGGTCCGAGAGTTCGAAGATCCACCCACCGACCACTTGCTCCTCGTGGTCATGGCCGAGATCGGGCCGAACCTCGAAACCGTGCTGAGCTGGGCATGTTCGGTGATTTGGGAATGGTGTCGACAAAAGGGCGACCACCTGACGCTGGTTTTAGTGGGTGACACATTGACGTGCAAGGAGGGGACGACCGGTCGAGATTTGGCGTTGGACATGCTCGAAGTCCTGGCACGCGAACCTGGCACCTCGAACCTTCGCGAAGAACGAATCGGGTATGCGTTCGAGGGAAAACGAATGCCGCCGGGGCCTATCCTGATCATTACGGGGGAGACGTCAGCTGTACCACTGATCCGAAGCTCCTGGAGCCGACCGGCAGCGGAATTATCCGTACGATCGGAAAAAGATGCAGAGCTTTTCGATTTTTCCAAGGTTCCCTAGATCATTTAGTTTCAGTAAGTACGCACCTCGTTTTATACTGAGGCTTCCCGGTGAGGGTGAACGTCGCCCCCGCTCAACGAAATACGGACCGCCATTCAAACGGATTTCACGAAACGATCTTTGGCTGCTCCATGAACGCCTGATGGGCAAGTTGGAATCGCCTAGGCCCGTGCTTTGTCACCAAAAGAATTTGGGGTCGTCCGAGCCCGAGCGCCAAGCGAGGGGACGCTTGAGCCCTCGCTTGGCGCTCGGGTTCGGCAACGCATGACCCAAATTCTGGGCCGTGACAGAAAACGAGCAAGGCCGTTCCAGTTTCGTGGTTCGTCGGCAACCGATTCGAACGCAGCCACCAGGTTCGTTCTTAAGAATTTATTCGTGGGATTCGCGACGAACGGTTTTTGATAGCTCTTGCTTGCCATAAACGCGATAGTAATACGGAACTCGCCGACTTTCGATGAGGTTCGCACCATGTTAGGTCTCTTCACGAGCCATGTTCCTCTGATGAAATCAAACCCTTCGCGGCCGCAAAAAATTCTGTCAGCGATGCACACCGTGGTGAGCCACGATCTTCCCAATCAGATGGTCGCGGTGATCAGTTTGCTTCAGCTTGTCGCACTTGAAGAACGGCAAAACCTGAGTGCGGAGGGCCAAGAGCTGTTGGACCGACTCTTGGATGCTTCTGGGCGTGCGAACGGGCTCGTGACCTATTTGAAAGAGATGGCACGCCTGGATCGCTATCGGCCCGGATATGAAGAAGTTTCCCTCGCGGTCCTTGGAAAAGAATTCGAGGCGGAATTTGGAGCCCAACTTGCGGACCATGGAATTCGCATTTCGCGAGAGATTTCAGAACGCGTCGTAATGGCGGATCGAAAACTTCTCTGGAATTCGCTGCGAGATGTTGCCTTTGAAATCGCGGAAGCGACAACACACTGCGAGAGCCAAATTAAACTGTCTGATTCTGAAAGTTCCAAATCGGTGGAATTGCGGCTCGAACTCTTGAATGGCGAAGGACGACCGATTACATTCAGTTTGACCAAGGATTGGCATAGCGTCTTGCGATTGGAATTGAGTGAACTTCGAATGAGCGTGTGGGGCGGCGAGTTGCGTCAAACCACTCAAAACGCCTTTTCCTTCATAATCCCGGATCGTCATGCCTGAGAGCTATCGCCTTTTTTTGGTCGAAGATGACGAGAATATCGCCTTTCTGATGCGACGTTATTTGGAGCGGGCCGGGTATCAGGTGACGCATTGCCGATCCGGCTCCGACGCGTTGATCGTCCTTCAGAATCAGCAATTTCACCTTGTCATCCTCGACAACAAGCTGCCCGATATGCCGGGCTTGGAGCTTTTGAAAACGCTCAACCGCGAAGGGATCGCCACCCCCGTTCTTTTCATTACGGGGTACGGCGATCAACTCTTGGCGGCCGACGTGCTTCGTGCCGGCGCGCTCGACTACGTGGTCAAAGACAATGATCGTCAATTCCTTCCCGAACTTCCCAAACGCGTTCGTGAATCGGTCCTTCGCTATCGCCTGCAACAAACGAATCGCTTACTTATCGCCGCGTTGGAGTCGGCTCGCGACGGCGTGATCGTCACCGATCTGCATGGCATCGTCGTGCACGTGAACCAAGCTCTCGAGACAATGCTCGGAACGTGCCGCGATGTGATCCTGGGTAGACACTACTACGAAATACTTCGCGAAGAAAACTCTGCGCATCCGTTGAAGGATCTTTGGAGCCAGGTACTGGAGGAGGGCGGCTGGCAAGGCGACTTGTCGGTCAAACGAAGCGACGGAAGCCTGGTTGACATCTCCCTGACTTGCTCGCCCATCTTTGGCGATCGAAACCAACGGACGAATTTCGTCATCATCCTTCGCGATGTCGGCGATCAAAAAAAGATGGAACGCCAACTCGTGCAGGCGCAAAAAATGCAAAGCGTCGGTACGTTGGCGGGAGGTGTGGCCCATGAGTTCAACAATCTGCTCGCGGGTGTGCAAGGGTATGCGTCGTTAGCCCTGCGCGACACACAACTCGCGCCGTTGACTCGTGAGTTTCTGCAAAACGTCGTTCAACTCGCGGACCGTGCCGCTCACCTCACTCGGCAACTATTGGCGTTCGCTCGCAAGCCTGCTCTAAGTCGAATGCCTACGCATGTCGATTACCTTCTTTTCTCGACGCGCGACCTGGTGCAACGCACCCTCAACGTCCAGGTCGATGTCGAAATCGGTTCGGTTCCGCCTTCGAACCCCAGGTGGAATCTCACGATCGATGGCAATCAGCTTCAGCAGGTTCTCGTGAACCTCACGTTGAACGCGCGCGACGCGATGAACAAGCCGGCAAAAACGCCCATCGTCTACCGCCTTACCCAGCAGGTCCTTTCCGAAACCAAGCCTGCTTTTCCGCAGCCGGTCCCCGCGGGTGAGTATGTCTTGATCCAGGTGATCGATCGGGGCAACGGCATGACGCCGGAAATCCTCCAGCAATCCGTCGATCCTTTCTTTACCACGAAGGACGTAGGCGAAGGCACTGGATTAGGCCTCTCGGTGGTGTTTGGCATCATGACGGGACACCAGGGGTATTTGACCATCGAAAGCGAAGCAGGCGTGGGAACGAAGGTTGGATTGTATTTGTCGGCTGAACCAGCCTTTCCTGCCGTCGAAATGGATTCCGCCCCCACCCTGACGAATGAAACCATTCCGCTCCTTGGCCATCGGGTTTTGGTGGTCGATGATGAACCTTCGGTGCAGGATGTCATTCGGCGTTTTCTGGAAATCGCGGGGCATGAAATCACCGCGGTTTCGAGTGGTCGCGCCGCCATGGAAAGGCTCGACGCAGGCGAGGAAATCGATCTCATCATCCTGGATCTGATGATTCCCAAGGAAGAAGGCTTCGCCAACTATCGGCAAATTCGTAGGCTTCGGCCCGAAGTGCCAATTTTGCTTTGCACGGGCCTGGTGCAAAACGAGCAAGCATCCCAGCTTCTTGGGGAGGGAGCGACGGAACTACTTCGCAAACCGTTCCGCATGCACGACCTGTGGGAAGCCGTCGACCGTTGCACGCGCAAGCCCATCTTGCAGACAAGCCAAGTTTGACGCACGCCTCCCCGGCGAGCGGCCGGTGTCAACCGGCCGATAAAACCACAAAACCGGCCAAAATCAATCGGTCGGGACCCACTTCGAAGCCGTCCGACTTACGTCACCCGCTCGCGTTTCATTTTTCTCAGTACGGCATTCACTTTCGTCGCGATCAATTTTTTCATTTTTTCCAAATTTTCCCAAGTTTGGCACGAATAACTAATGGAGGATCGCCACGGCCTAAAGGGAGCAGGCGTTGGATCGACTCCGAAATCCAATCTAGAAGAGGGTCGTCCCATGGTTCGAAAATTCGCTATTCTCGCCGTCGCGCTCGCCGGCTTGGGTTACCTTGCGCATCGCACGCACCTCACGAGCTATGCGGGAACGTGGTGGACTCAAGTTCGTACGGAAGCGAAGAAGACGGTGCCCACGAAGTTTGAACTCGAACGCATCCGTTACGAGATCGCTCATCTCGATCAAGATATCGATCAGATGATTCGTCCGGTCGCGGAATATAAAGCGGTCATCGACCGCCTTCGCCGCGATATTCAAAAAAGCCAATCTCAACTCGACGAACAACGTTCCACCCTCTTGGGGGTGACGAAGGATCTTGAAGAAAATCCGAAGTTCGTGGTGTACGCGGGCGAAAAATTCCCATCCGACCGAGTTCGCCAACGCTTGAACGCCGATTTCGAAAGCTTTAAACGCCTCGAAAAACACCTGAGCACGCAACGTCAGCTTTTGGAAGCCAAAGAAGGTTCGTTGCGAGCTTCTCAGGAACAGTTGGCGAAGGTCATCGACAAGAAACGTGAGTTCGAGGTCAGGCTCGCGGAATTAGAAACTCGCGAAGAAACGCTCGAAATCGCGCGAATCGGATCCACGCCTCAGATTGATGCGAGTCGAGCGACCCAGATCGAGGAGGCTTTGGCATCGGTCGAACATCGCCATCAGGTTGAAGCCGCCGCGGCGGAAATCCGAACCGGAACCATCGTGGGCGGACCGATTCCCTTCCATGACCGCTCGAAAAAACCCGCCGACGTGCAGACGATCCGCCAATACCTGGAACATGGATCGGCGGAAACGACGGCGAATCGATAAATCGCGAGTGACAAGTGGACCTTATCCCGGTTGGCTGGTGCCGCCCAGGCCAGCCAGCCGGGCTCTTTCGCGAAAATGCCGATTGCCTTGGATCCGTTTTGGTTCGTTTCGACTTCGAGACACGGAATGACCGGCTCCGCCCAAACGTCCAAGCCGGATACGACGCTTCTCAGAACTTGGCTGGGTTCGTGGGGAACGCTTGTATTCCGGCTTGGGCGCTTCGGTTTTCTTCGAGTTTCGAGTAAGCTAATGGGGTACGCACGTGAAAACGGTGCTGCACGCAAAGCGAGGAACGCCGCCGAAGTTCGGTGTTCGTAGCCTCCAAGCAAACCAAAAACCCCGGGTTGAAGCCGTTATGCTTCAAGAAGCAACCTTATTGGATCAAGGGAATTCCACGGACGTTTTGGTTCCGTTTTTTCTTTGGATCGATGGCGTGGGCAGCTATCTGGTTCTCATGAGCCATCGTTTGACGATGGGCCAAGCGAACCCTGAAATGCCCTTGGATATCGCGGTACTCGCCGACGTATCAAGGCACCATGCGACGCTGCAGCGCGACGGCGAGACGTACTTCCTGGAAGCGATTCGCCCGGTATCGGTCAACGGAAAAACCACGAATCGTTCGTTCCTACGTTCGGGGGACCGCTTCACGCTCGGCGCCAGCTGTCAATTTCAGTTTTGGCAGGAGGTGCCCACCAGTACTTCGGCGTGTGTCGATTTAGTTAGCGGTCATCGGTTCGCCCGGCCCGTTCAAAGTGTTTTGCTCATGTCCGAAACGCTTGTGATGGGGCCCACGCCCCAATCCCACGTGACGATTCCCGACCTGACCGATACCGTGGTGCTTCACCGCAGTAAAACAGGCGTCGCGATTCGAGTCACGGGGAGAGTCAATGTCGATGGCGTTTGGCATACGGAAAAGGCGCCCTTGCACGCGAAAGCATGCGTGTTCACGGATCAACTCACGTTCGCGCTGGAACCCTTGACTCGAGAACGTTGAACGCTGTCTAGAATCGGAAGGGCGAGGCTTCTGCCGAGCCATGAAACGTCGAAAATCCTTGGAATTTACGCAAGGCGCCCGCTCGACGTGAGCCTCGCCCGCCTTGAACCGATCGACTCAAGATTTCCCACGAGGGATGGTTTCATGAAGTTTTCTTACCGATGTGGCAACCAGCCCCTGCCCGGCTATTCGGTAAAACGCGGGATTGGTTACGGTGCTTTCGGCGAAGTTTATTTCGCGGTGACCGACGGCGGCAAGGAAGTTGCCCTGAAATGGATTCGCGGGAACGCCGACATCGAACTACGTGGCGTGCAGCAATGCCTAAACCTCAAACATTCCAACCTCTTACATCTTTATGACCTACGTAAAGACGACCAGGGAAACCATTGGTTGGTCATGGAGCATGTTTCGGGTGATCCGCTCAGCCAGATCTTGAGCCGCAATCCCAAGGGCGTCGCGGTGGAATTGGCGGTGGAATGGTTCAACGGTTTGGCCAATGCCGTGCATTATTTGCATGAGAATGGCATCGTGCATCGCGATCTAAAGCCGGCCAACATCTTTTTGGAAAATGGCATCATCAAGGTGGGTGACTATGGTTTGTGTAAGACGATCGGCAGCCAAAAAGGCGGCATGACGCAAAATGTGGGAACGTGCTATTACATGGCCCCTGAAATCGCATCGGGGAATTACAGCCGAGAAATCGACGTGTACGCCGCGGGCGTCATTCTCTACGAGATGCTCACCGGGAAGGTGCCCTTCGAAGGCGAATCGATGCAGGAAGTGTTGATGAAACACTTGATCGCCGTTCCCGACCTTCGCAACATCCCCACCGATCTCGCTCCGATCGTGCAACAAGCACTCGCGAAAAACCCGGCGGAGCGATTTTCGAACGTGGCGGATATGAATCGGCGTTTGGCCAGCGTGATGCGTGCCCGCACGGAGGCGAAAGAATCTCGGGTGACGGCACTTCCCGTGAAACCGATCCCGATGGTGACGCTGGCAGCGAACCCCACGCCCGCACTTTCTGGAAATTGGCGTCATCTCATTGCCGACATCGGCACGGCCGTTCTCGGTTCGACCTTGGGAGCCGGCTTGCTTGCGGTGGCGTGGGCGTTGTTCGTTTTGCAAGCGGATTGGAATCGATTCGCCTTTCTCGGCTTTTTGACGGTGTTTTGCGCATGGGCAGTCGTGTTGCCCACGAAGCTGCTGGGCCATCTGGAGGTGGTCGATACCTGGGGTCGCCGACTTTCCATGTTGGCCGCCGGCGCGTTGGTGGGCTTGCTCGCGGTATGGTTGCTGGGGTATCACATTCCGCTTCCAGGAAGCGAATTCGTCGAACTTCCCAACGCGCTTTTACCTTGGCATTCTGACGAACTGGATCGCGCGGCCGCCTCTCGGTGGGGTTTTCCTGAAAATCGGTCGATGCCCGTCCTGGGCTGTTTCCTTGGCTATTTTTCCTTGCTGTTTTTCCTGTATCCGTGGACGAACGTGACGGACCGATATCGGCCTCATCGATTCTCGATCTTTCCCTTGCTCACACTAGCGTTTTGGGCCTTTATGCTCACGTTTCTTCTGCCCAGCGCGGAACATCGCCATCTGGCGATGGTCGCCGTGCTCGGCGCGGGCATCCTCTCCCAACTCGTGAGTCCTTGGCAAGAGCGCGTGAAAGTCGCTGGGAAAAAATTACGCTGGGCCTCACGAGAACGGGCTCGGGGAGTGGCGGTATGATGTTTCGCGTGATAGGTTACGTTCTTGGCTTGGCGTTCTTCATGGGATTGGCGAGCAGTCTTTACGCGCAGAACCTGCTTGGGCCAGGAGCCAATTTCGATCGACGTCCCGAACCGCAAGCTGGTCTTTGGCCCCGCGAAGTATCGGGGGTCGGCCAAAATGAAGATTCCGCGCGAAAACACGCCATCGAGTCGTTGGCGACCAAAGTCACCGCCTTTCT
>WBZS01001903.1_pt1 | contig 14593 bp, 12 predicted proteins | sample 5204201 | NCBI WGS metagenome assembly WBZS01 (sample SAMN12344357, study PRJNA552823) | activated sludge metagenome | biome: Activated sludge suspended growth; feature: Nitrification reactor; material: Wastewater; isolation source: activated sludge from nitrification reactor of wastewater...
GGTGGGTTCCTTCGCGCCCAACGACTTCGGGCTGCACGACATGCACGGCAACGTATGGGAATGGTGCGAGGATACTTGGCATGACAACTATAGAGGCGCCCCGGCCGACGGATCTGTCTGGGAATCCGGGCGAGGCGTGTCCCGTGTGCTGCGCGGCGGGGCGTGGTACGCCGATCCGGGGGGCTGCCGCGCGGCCTCCCGCTACTACGACCGCCCGGGCTACCGCGGCTACGTCATCGGTTTCCGTGTGTGTCGTGGGGCCCCCATCGAAACGCTGGCTGCTGCGTCGCTGATCACTGGATCGCCGAACCCCTGAACACTGAGCGCCGCGCAGCGGCGCTCGCGCGATTATTTCGACCACCCCGACTGCTAAATGAGCGCCTGGTCACGCCTTGCGACGCTTGTTGCGGCGCGCCTCGCCCGGCTTCAGCAGCAACGGCGACAGCATGTGCCGGCGCAACCCCCAGGAGTCGGCATGGCGCGCTTCGCCCGCAGTAGCAAGCCGGTGATCTATGTGCCGGGCAACCACGAGTTTTACGGCGAGTCGATCCATTCCCTGCCTGCCGCGCTGCGCTTGCTTGCCAAGGCAAGCAGCATCCACCTGCTCGACAACGACGAAGTCCGCCTGGGTGACGTGAGGTTTCTCGGCGCGACGCTATGGACCAACTACGAGCTTTACGGCATCGATCGCATCGGCGAGGTCACGGCGCACGCCGACCGTCACCTGAACGATTACATCTGCATTCAGGGCGACAACGCACGCTCGCTTACACCCGGGCAGACGGTGAGCCTGCACCTGAGGGCCGTCGACTGGCTCGCGCGCAAGCTCGATGAACCGTTCGACGGCAAGACGGTGGTCATCACCCACCACGCGCCGCATCCTGGCAGCCTGATCCCGCGCCACGAGGGCAAGCTGATCAACGCCGCCTATGCCTCGGACCTGACCCATCTGATGGGCAAGGCCGTGCTGTGGATACACGGCCACACCCACCATTGCGTCGATTACACGATCAACGGCACCCGCATCGTCACCAACCCCAAGGGCTATGGCGACGAGAACCGCGCCTTCAATCCGGCAATGGTCATCGACGTCTGAACCAGTGCTCGTGGAAGCCGCATGGCACAGTCATATGCGGGTGCGCAGCCCGGAACACCGCATGGTTATTGGATTGCAGGCTGGCATGCTCCAAGGGCAAGGCAGGACAAGGATTTCAGGCATGCCATGGCGGAGAGCGCCAATCCATGCGGCCTGCAGGCCGGCATCAGTTACCCTTCGCCGCATAGATGGCCGGCAGATTGCGCCAGGCGCCGTGAATGTCCATGCCGAAACCGAAGACGAACCGATCGGGCAGGCGCAGGCCGACGAAATCGGCGCGAATGGGCTTCGGCTTGCCGATCTGTTTGTCGGCGAATACCGCGGTGTAGCAGGCGGCGGCGCCGGACTCGAGCATCCGGTCGCGGATCGCCGCCAGCGTGATGCCTTCGTCGAGAATGTCGTCCAGCACCAGCACGTTACGCCCGGCGATCGCCTCGCGCGGCGCGGCAATCCAGCGCAGCGTCCCGCCGCTGGTTTCGTCGCCGTAGCGGGTGACGTGCAGGTAGTCGAAGTCGAGCGGAAAGGCCAGTTGCGGCAGCAGGTTGCCGGTAAAGACCACCGCCCCGCCCATCACCGAGAGCAGCAGCGGGTTGGCATCGGCCAGCGCTACCGAGATCTCGCCCGCCAGGCGCCGCACTGCGGCTGCGACCTCGTCGGCACTGCAGATCAGGTCGGCCGACTCGAGAATCCGCCGCGCCTCGCCGGGCGACACCATGGGCTCAGGCGCCGGCCGGGCCGGCGATCTGCTTCAGGTATTCGGCCAGTTCGGCGCCGACCTCGGGATGTTTCAGGCCGAGCGCCACTTGCGCCAGCATGTAGCCGATCTTCGAACCGCAATCGTAGCGGGTGCCCTCGAACTGGTAGGCGAGCACCGCCTCTTCGCGCAGCAGCGAGGCAATCGCGTCGGTGAGCTGGATTTCGCCGCCCGCACCCGGCTGCACGTTGCGCAAGTGATGGAAGACCTGCGCGGTCAGAATGTAGCGGCCGACCACGCCCTGGGTGCTCGGCGCCTTCTCGGGCGCGGGCTTTTCCACGATGCCGTCCATGCGCTGGACGCGCCCAGCCTGGCCATCGGTGCTGACCACGCCGTACTTGCGCGTCTCTTCGCGCGGCACGTTCATGGTGCCGAGCACCGAACAGCGGTGGTAATTGAACACATCGACCATCTGCTTGAGTACCGGCGTATCGGCATCGATCAAGTCGTCGGCCAGCACCACGGCGAACGGTTCATCATTGATGATCGGTTCGGCGCACAGCACCGCATGGCCGAGGCCGAGCGGCTCGGCCTGGCGGATGTAAATGCAATTCACATTCTTGGGCACGGTATCGCACAGCTTGAGCAGGTCGTGCTTGCTCTTCATCTCGAGTTCGTGCTCGAGCTCGTAGGCCTTGTCGAAGTGATCTTCGATCGAACGCTTGGTGCGGCCGATGATGAAAATCATGTCGGTGATACCGGCGGCCACCGCCTCTTCCACCGCGTACTGGATCAGCGGCTTGTCTACGATCGGCAGCATCTCCTTCGGATTGGCCTTGGTCGCCGGCAAAAAGCGGCTGCCCAGACCGGCAACCGGAAACACCACCTTACGAATTTTCTTCAAGTCGATTCCCCCGATTCTTCACTCTCCAGCAGGGCCAGCAGCCCCGCCTCGTCGATGATGCTCAGGCCGAGTTGTCGCGCATTTTCCAGCTTGCTGCCTGCCTCGCTACCGGCGACCACGAAATCCGTCTTCTTCGACACCGATCCGCTGACCTTGCCGCCTGCTGCCTCGATCCGTCCGCCGGCTTGCTCGCGCGACAGCGTCGGCAAGGTGCCGGTGAGAACGAAAACCTTGCCGGCGAGGCGCCCGCTGACGCTGGCTTGCGCTTCGCCCTCCTCCCAGCGCACGCCGGCGGCGCGCAATTGCTCGATAACTTCGCGATTATGCGGTTCGGCAAAAAACTGCGCCATCGACGATGCCACGACCGGGCCGACGTCGGGCACCTGCTGCAGACGCGCCTGGTCGGCTGCCAGCAACCGGTCCAGGCTGCCGAAATGCCGCGCCAGGTCCTTGGCGGTCCGCTCACCGACATTGCGGATGCCGAGCGCGAAAATGAAGCGCGCCAGCGTAGTCTGCTTGCTCGCCTCGATCGCGGCGAGCAGGTTGGCGGCGGACTTCTCGGCCATGCGCTCGAGCGTGGCGAGCGCCACCAGCCCGAGTCTGTAAAGATCGGCCGGCGTGCCGACCACCGCGTTGTCCACCAGCTGATCGACCAGCTTGTCACCGAGTCCTTCGATATCCATCGCCCGCCGCGAGGCGAAATGCAGCAGCGCCTGCTTGCGCTGCGCCGGACAAAACAAGCCGCCGCTGCAGCGGGTGACCGCCTCGTCGGCGCCGCGCACCGCATGCGATCCGCACACCGGGCAGTTCGCCGGCATGGCGAACAGGCGCTCGCTGCCGCTGCGCCGCGCCGCCACCGCGCCCACCACCTCGGGAATCACGTCGCCGGCACGCCGCACCACCACCGTGTCGCCGATGCGCAAATCCTTGCGGCGGATTTCGTCCTCGTTGTGCAGCGTGGCGTTGGTCACCGTCACGCCGCCGACGAACACCGGCGCCAGACGCGCAACCGGCGTCAGCGCGCCGGTGCGGCCGACCTGGATTTCGATCTCGAGGAGTTCGGTCAGCGCCTCCTGCGCCGGATACTTGTGCGCCACCGCCCAGCGCGGTTCGCGCGAAACGAAGCCCAGCCGCGCCTGCAGCGCCAGGCTGTTCACCTTGTACACCACGCCGTCGATGTCGAATGGCAGCGTCATGCGCCGGGCGGCGACCTGGCGGTGAAACCCCGCCAGCGATTGCGCGCCCTGCGCCACGATCCGCTCGGCGCACACCGGCAGGCCGAACCCGAGCAGCGCATCGAGCAGCGCGCTGTGCGTCGGCGGCGGCACCCAGCCGCCGATCTCGCCGATGCCGTAGGCAAAGAAGGACAGCGGCCGCTTGCGCGTGACCGCCGGGTCGAGCTGGCGGATGCTGCCGGCGGCGCCGTTGCGCGGGTTGACCAGCAGCTTCTCGCCGGCCGCCAACGCGCGCGCATTGAAGGCCTCGAAGTCGTCGCGGCGCATGTAGATCTCGCCGCGCACTTCGAGCACTGCCGGCGCATCGCCGCACAGGCGCAGCGGAATCGAGCCGACCATGCGCACGTTCTGCGTTACGTCTTCGCCGGTTTCGCCGTCGCCGCGCGTCGCCGCGCGAACCAGCATGCCATTTTCGTAACGCAGGCTGATCGCCAAGCCGTCGAATTTGAGTTCGGCCGCGTATTCGAGCGGCGGATCGGCTTCGCCCAGACCGAGTTCGCGGCGCACCCGCGCATCGAAAGCCAGCGCCCCGCTGTCTTCGGTGTCGGTCTCGGTACGGATCGACAGCATCGGCACCGCGTGGCGCACCGGATCGAACTGGGCGAGCGGCGCCCCGCCGACGCGCCGGGTCGGCGAATCGGCGGTCAGCAACTCGGGGTGCGCCTGTTCGAGCGCCTGCAGTTCGCCGAACAGCCGGTCGTACTCGGCGTCCGGAATCGTCGGTGCGTCGCGTTCGTAGTAGGCGCGGTTATGCTGTTCGATTTGGGCGCGCAATTGCGCCGCCCGCCCCTGCTGCTCTGCCGTGGCGGCCATCGACCGGAACGGACTCAGGAAAACAGGCGCAGCGCGGTCGCACTGCCGGCGGGCAGGCCCTGTTGCGTCATCTGCTGCTGGAACTGCTCGACGGTCTGGCGGATCTTCAATAGCGCAGGCTCGCCCAGCCTGGCGCGGTTGTCATCGACGATCTCGCCGCCCAGCGACTCTGCCAGCCGCAGCGCCAGCGCGATCATGCGGTCGAAGGCGTGCACACCTTCGGCGACCCGCGGCACGTCGACCGTCAGCGTCACGCCGTGGGTCTGCAACCTGGGCATCTCCGCCGCGGCAAACAGCGCGGCTTCCAGGTTGCCGACGGTAAACAGCGTATGTCCGTCGCCGTCTTCGGCGTGAAACTGGCCGTCGCCGCGCAACTGCAGCCCGGCGCCTTCGACGATGCCGGCGAGTTTGGTGGCGGCAAACGGTGCCTGCGCGGCCACCACATGAACCGCGATCTGCGCATCGACACCGGCGCAGAACGCGTCAACCGCATTGGCATCGGCGAGCACGGTTTCGCGTTGCGGGTAATCGACCACCGCGAGAAAGCGATCGCCGAGCTTCTGCAGACCCTCGAAGAACGAGACCATCTCGCCACCCGAGAGCGGACCGCGCCGGTCGGCGATCTGCAGCGCGCAGCACAACTGCTGGAAGCGGCCGGCGGTGTGCGCATCGAGCTGGCGCCATTTGCCGCGCGCGATATCCAGCGCGAACCAGCGGATCGGCTTGTCGATCAACTCGAACACGTGCCGCTGCGTCGACCAGAATTCGCTCGCCGCCACCGGCTCGGCGGCCTCGAAACGCACCGCACATTCGATGCGGGGATCGATCTCGGGCGGGATCGGCTCCGCGGCAACCGGGGCAACCTCCGCCAGCGGCGGCGCCTCGGGCGCAACCTGCTCGACCGGCGCATCGCCGATCACCGGCTCGATGCGCTCGGCCGGCGCAATTTCGCTCTCCGGCCGCGGCGGCGGCGGCGGCGGCGCGGCACGTTCGCCGGGCGGCTCGATCAGCACATCGGGATGATCCTGGCGGAACACCCGTTCGGCATGGGTTCGATGCTTGCGCTCCTGCCACTTGTTGTAGGCAAACACACCGGCCACGCCGGCGGCACCGAGCGCGATGAGACTGAGTTGAAGGTCGCTGATAGGCATAGTCCCGGGGCGGCGCTCAGGCCGCGATTTCCTCGCGCATGCGCAGGGCTTCTTCGATATCCACCTCGACCACGCGCGAGCAGCCCTGCTCCTGCATGGTCACGCCGATGAGCTGCTCGGCCATTTCCATGGTGATCTTGTTGTGGCTGATGAAGATGAACTGGGTATTGGCCGACATGCGCTTGACCATCTGGCAGAAGCGCTCGGCATTGCTGTCGTCGAGCGGCGCATCCACCTCGTCGAGCATGCAGAACGGGGCCGGATTCAACTGGAACATCGAGAACACCAGCGCGATCGCGGTCAGCGCCTTTTCGCCACCCGACAGCAGGTGGATCGAGGCGTTCTTCTTGCCCGGCGGATGGGCCATCACCTGGATGCCGGAATCGAGGATTTCGTCGCCGGTCAGCACCAGCCGGGCCTCGCCGCCGCCGAACAGTTGCGGGAACAGTTCGCCGAATTGCCGATTGACCGAATTGTAGGTTTCCTGCAACTGCTCGCGCGTCTCGCGGTCGATGCGGCGGATGGCGTCCTCGAGCGTGGCGATCGCGGTGTTGAGATCTTCCGACTGCGCGTCCAGATAGCCTTTGCGCTCGGTCGACGCGGTCAGTTCGTCGAGCGCGGCGAGGTTGACCGGCCCCAGTTCGCCGACCTCGCGATTGAGGCGGTTGATGTCGCGCGTCAGCGTCAGTTCCTTGACCTCCCTGAAGTCGCTTTCGAGCTTCAGCGCGACCGCCGCCTCGTCTACTTCGGCTTCGGTCAGCCGGGCGGCGAACTGCGCCTGGTTGAGCTGCGCCGCCTGTTCCTTGAGGCGCAGGTCCGACACCGCATCGCGCAGCGGGCCGAGCGACTGCTCGGTCTGCGTGCGGGCGGTTTCGAGTTCATGCATCGCCGCGGCGGCCCCTTCCAGCGCATCGCGGCGCGAGGCGAGCAGACCGTCGCGCGTGCCGCGCAGCTCGAGCGCCGACTGCAGTTGCGCCGCCACGCTGGTTTCGTCGATGGTGGCGCGTTCGAGTTCGTCGGCCTCGCGCTCATGCGCGATGCGCTCTAGCTGGCTGGCCGCCAGTTGCCGGGTGCGCGCCAGATCGTCGAGCTTGGTCGCGCATTCGCGCTCGGAAAAGCCGGCTTCCTGCGCCTCGCGCGCCAGCCGGGTTTCCAGCGCACGCGCTTCGCGCAGGCGCTCATCGGCTTCGCGCTGCACCACGCTGGCCTGCTCGAGGCGCTGGCGCTGCGCCTCGGCCAGTTCGCGCGAGCGCGCAAGTTCGGCATCGGCGGCTTCCAGGTGCGACGCTTCCTGGCGCTCGCTGGCGGCGATCTCGCCCAGATCGCGTTCGATCTGCGCGATGCGTTCGTCGTAGCGGCTGCGCGCCTGGGTCAGCTTCAACGCCTCGACCTGGTGTTCATGCGCCTTCTGTTGCGCATCGTTCAATTCGCGCCGCACGACAGCGGTACGCTCCTGCAGGGCGAGAATCTCCGCATCGGTCGCCTGCACCTGCTCGTGTGCATGTTCGGCCTCGGCCTGCAGGCTCTCCAGCCGGCCGGACAGTTCGTTGATTTCGCGCTGGCGCTCGATCACGCCGTGGGTCCGTACATCGGGCGCGTAGAAAACCAGCGACTGCGAATCCACCATGTGGCCGTCGCGATCGACATACAGGCCGCCGGCCGGCAGATCGCCCCGCCGCGCAATGCTGGCGCGAAGGTCATCCACCGCATAGACGCCGCGCAACCAGGCCACCAGCACCCGCGACCACTTCGGATCGCTGCAATGCAGCCGCTCGATCAGCGGCTCGCCATGGGCCGGCGCGGAGAGCGAATCGGGCGCAAGCGCGCCATCGAGCACGAAGGCCGCGCCGGCCGGCGGCGGATCGCCGGCCAATTCGATCGCCCGCGCCGCATCGCCGAGCGCCAGTGCGCCGAGCCGCTCGCGCAGCACGGCTTCGAGCGCGGTTTCCCAGCCGGCATCGACATCCACCACCCGCCACAGCGGCTCGGCCGAATCCAGCCCATGGCGGCGCAACCAGTTGCCCAGCTGAACGGATTCCTGGACCTTCTGCTGCAGTTGCTGGAGCGCCGTGTGTCGGGCGCGCGCTTCGGTCATCGCCTGCGCCGCCAGCCGCTCGGCCTCGAGCGCCGCGCGATGCGCCTGCTGCGCCTGCGGCAGGCGGTACTGCAGATCGGCGGTGCTGGCCTGCTTGTCGGCGACCGCGTTATTGAGTGCGTCGATTTTCGCTTCGAGCTGGGCCAGCGCGCTGGTATCGGGCGCGGCCAGCGCGGCGCGATCTTCCTCGATGCGGCCACGGCGCTGCTTGAGCGTTTCGAGGCTGCGCTGCGCGCTCTGGCGGTGCGCATCTTCGACGCGGATCTGCTGCTCGGCCTGATTGAGGTCGCGCCGCACCGCATTGACGCTCGCTTCGGCGTCGCGCAGCGCCTGCTCGGCAGCCGGCAGGCGCGCCTGCGCTTCTTCGTGGCGGGCGCCGGCGGCGTCGACACGCAGGCGCGCGTTCTCGGCCAGTTCCTCCCAGCGTGCCTGATCGCGGGTTGCCGCCTCGCGCTGCTCGGCCCAGTTCTGCTCGTCGCCGTCGAGCTGCGCGAGGCGGGCTTCCAGCCGGGCGCGCGATTCGCGCTGGTGCGCCAGTTCGCTCTCGCAGCGCGCAACGTCGGCATTGGCGGCGAACATTTCGTTTTGCGCCAGGTGCACGGCATCGGAGGCGGCAAAGTGATCGGCGCGCGCCTGCTCCAGCCGCGCTTCGCTATCGCGCAGGCGCGCGGTTTCGGCTTCGATCCGGTTGACCGCATCGGTCACCGCCTGCGCCAGCCGCTCGCGCTCGGCCGCGGCTTCGTTGCGCTTGATCAGCCACAGCACATGCTGCTTGACGGTCAGTTCGCCGAACAACGCGCGGTAGCGCTGCGCCACCTCGGCCTGCGCCTGCAGGCGCTCGATCTGGGCGCCGAGTTCGTTGCGGATGTCTTCGACCCGCGACAGATTGTCGCGCGCATCGGAAAGGCGGTTCTCGGTCTCGCGCCGGCGGTCCTTGTACTTGGTGACGCCGGCCGCCTCTTCCAGGAACATGCGCAATTCTTCGGGCTTGGCCTCGATGATGCGCGAGATCATGCCCTGCTCGATGATCGCGTAGGCGCGCGGCCCCAGGCCGGTGCCGAGAAACAGGTCGATCACGTCGCGCCGGCGCACATGCAGGTTGTTGATGAAGTAGCTCGATTCGCCGCTGCGGTCGAGCACCCGCTTGACGGAAATCTCGGCGTACTGCGACCACTGGCCGGCGGCCCGGCCGAGCGCGTTGTCGAACACCATTTCGACGCTGGCGCGGCCGACCGGCTTGCGCGTGGCCGAGCCGTTGAAGATCACGTCCTGCATCGACTCGCCGCGCAGCGCCCCGGCCTTGGATTCGCCGAGCACCCAGCGCACGGCGTCGATCACGTTCGACTTGCCGCAGCCGTTGGGGCCGACCACGCCGACCAGCTGACCGGGCATATGCACGGCCGTCGGATCGACAAAGGTCTTGAACCCGGCGAGCTTTAACTTGGTCAGGCGCACGTTATCGTCGTTGAATCATGGGGTTGCGTGGTGACCGCGGGTGCGGTCGGCGAGGCGGCGGCGGTCGCCGATGGGCCGCTTGCTGGGGCCGTATAATACCACTTTGTCGCTTCGACCTTCCCCGATCAGACCCACGCGGCATCGCGCCGCGGCCGCCCCCGATGACCACCAAAGCGACCAAAAAACTCGCCACCTTCGCCAACCCCCAGCCGGCCCGCGACTACCGGATTCACCTTCAGATCCCGGAATTCACCTGCCTGTGTCCGCTCACCGGCCAGCCCGATTTCGCCACCCTCGTGCTCGACTACATCCCGGACAAGACCTGCGTCGAACTCAAGAGCCTCAAGCTCTACATCTGGTCGTACCGCAACGAGGGCGCCTTCCATGAAGCGGTGACCAACCGCATCCTCGACGACCTGGTCGCCGCCACCCGACCGCGCTTCATGCGCCTGACCGCCAAGTGGTATGTGCGCGGCGGCATCTTCACCAACGTCGTCGTCGAGCACCGCAAGAAAGGCTGGAAACCGGCCCCGCGCGTCGACCTCGACGATTTTCCGGCCGAGTCGAACACCCGCGACTGATAATCGGCAGCCGGCACGCCTGCGAGGCCCACCCCGCGGGCTTCTCCGGCATGCCACCCTGAAACACCGCATGAACAGACGCTTTGCGGGATGGCACCCGAAAGACCGCCATTCGGCGCGGCTTCCGGGGCCATCTGTGCCGCGCGGCGCCACATCGAGCGCATTCGAGTCTGCCTGGCCATCGGTCCGGTGCCAATGAACCGCATTTCTCGACTCGAAGCGGACGTCCCAAATTCTCGACACGAGTCAGCTAAGCGGACCATCAATCCCTCTTGTAGCGGGTGCGAGGATCGCTGACCAGTCCCAGCAGAGCGGGGGGGAACATGCAACTGCTATGCTTCAGCGGCAGACTTGACAGGAAGCCTCCTGAGCTCAGGCTTGTGTGGGCCACCAAACGCCAACTGTGTAGGATGATCGCAAGCTATGGCCATTGATCTTCGCTTGCTGGGCAACAAGCTCGCGAAGTACCGAGTGCAGTTGGAAGAGTCCCTCCTCGATGTCGCAAGCTCGACTGGGATCGACACCGCCCGGCTCGCACAAATCGAAGATGGGCAGACCGAGCCCACTGGCGATGAGGTCTTGATCCTTGCAGACCATTATCGCTGCGACTTCAAGTTCTTCATCTCCAACGAACAGGTCGCACCGTTTGAACAGACCGAGACACTCTACCGCGCGCACGGCTCAGACTTCTCCAAGGAGGATCGGCGGGCGGTTCAGGACTTTCTTTATCTCTGCGAAACCGAAGACTTCTTGATGCGCGAGCTGGGCCGCGCGCCTGGCTCTTTCGCGTTCTCGCCCTCCGGCGACTACTTCAAGGGGCACGCCGAGACCGCGGCGGCTCGGCTGCGGGTGGCGATGGGCCATGCGGACAACGCTGTTCCCCGAGATGTGTATGCCGAGTTCCGAAGCGTGGGGGTGCATGTCTTTCGGCGAAAGCTTGGCAACTCGAACATCTCGGGCCTGTTCATCGCGCACCCGGTTGCGGGCAAGTGCGCCTTGGTGAATTACAGTGAGGACATCTACCGGCAGCGATTCAGCGCGGCGCACGAAATGTCCCACGCCATTTTCGACGCTGATCATGGAGCCACCGTTAGCTTCGAGCGGCTTGACGGCGCCAATCTCGTCGAAGTCCGTGCGAACCGATTCGCCTCCTGCTACCTCATGCCTCCGGCGTTCCTGTCGAAGCTTCCTGACCCGAATGGGTGGGCCGCTTCCGATGCGATCGGCTGGGCTAACAAGCTGCGGGTGAACTGCTCGGCGTTGGCCATCGCCTTGCGCGAGGCGAAGCTTGCCGATCAAGCCACCTACGCCCGCATCTCCCGACTCCGCGTCCCCCGGGACGCCAAGATCGATCCGGAACTTCCCGAGTCACTCAATCCCGCGCAGCGCTCGCGCAAGGAGCAGTTGCTGGAGCGCGGCCTCTCAAACAGTTATGTCGCGCTCTGCTTTGATGCCCACAGCTCCGGCGTGATCAGTCAAGGCCGGCTGGCCGAGGCGCTGCTGTGCAGCCAAGCTGAATTGATTGAGCTGACCAACCTTTACGGCCGGACGCTCCATGGCGATTGACCCGTCCAAGTTCCATCCGATCAATGTCGCCGACACGTGCTCGGTATGGAACATCTTGTCCTCGCCCCGCCTGAACGCCGCAGCCAAGGAGGCTCGATGCGACTTCTGCGTGACCAGCTTCGTCCAATACGAGTGCCTGATCAAGTCGCGAAAGTCGATCATGCAAAGCGAGCAGACATTGATGGATCGCCTGCGAGCCGAGCAGCGGCGTGGTGTCTTCCAGGCCCATTCGTGCGGCATCGATGACCTTCAAGCCATCGAGCTCTTGGAAATGCGCAAGAAGCTGGGCAAAGGCGAGCTCTCCTCGATCGCCTTCGCCATGAAGATCCGCCAAGGGTTCATCACCGACGACAGGAAGGCCTGGCAGTTGGCGAAGGACTCAGGCCACCGGCACGCGCAGACGACCCCGCACCTGTTCTCGTGGCTCATCTTCACCGGCAGGCTGGGCGACCGCGATAAGGATATCGTCATTGCCCAGCACGTTGACGCGGGACGGCACATCGCTCGGCACCTGCAGACGGCCTATGAGATGGCCCTGCAATGCAGGCTCAACTCGACGGTTAGGCCCTGATACGCGGATGGTCCGAGTTCGCCGCCCCCAAAGCCCCGAACGCGTCGTTTTGACCTTCGGACCGGACGACGACGATCCAGAACGCATCGAGCGAACCGTCATCCTCCCACCCCACTTCCCCTACAGCGAGCTCCGGGCCCTTGGCGAAGTGCTGGAGGTCGACGGTGTGTTTGTCCCAGGCTACCGGGCGCCTCCAGTGGGGCTGTGCAACCCTGACGCCTTCATCTTCGAAGCACAGTTCGAAGAGATCCAGACCATCCTCTTGCCCGATCGGAACATCGCCTCCAGGATGGCCAAGATCGCGGCTGGTGCACCGATGGATGCGACGTTTCGGAAGATTGCCGCAATCAAGGCTTTTTGCCACTTCCTTGACATACAGATTGAGCCCGCCGTCGCCTTCCACGAACTAGCTCAGACGCAAGGTAACGACGTGGCAAACCTAGAGCTTGCCCGATTCCGGGACGCCGACAACGCCGATCCCCATCCATGGCTGGACCTAGCCTTCGGCGACCTTGATGCGCTTGACCCGATGGAGCCCCACCACTCGCCAGAGTCACACGATCTGGCGTTCCCGCTGCGCCGATGGCGGCGCAACTACATTGCTGCCTTAAAGATCGCCGAGATCGAATTGTCTGGCCGTCCCAAGTTGAATCGGATGCTCGAGTTGCTGTCCTGGATGCGCGACGATTTCATAGTCGCAGGGCCTGCGGCTTTGCTTGCCTGCATCTACTTTGCCCCCAACTCTCCGCCTCGCAAGGGCTTGTTTAAGCAACTCCGCTCCCCCAAAAGGCTGCGAGCCCTCGACGGCGTGCGTAACGCAGCCTGGGATTTGACGCACCTGAGCGAGATGATCAGGAGGGTGAACGAAGCGAACAGTAGTCCGATCCGCCTGCTCTTCGCCAGCTTCGATGAGGGGCTGCGTAACCTGGCCAGGCTGCTGTTCACTGTCTCGGCCGAAGAGTTCTCCGAAGGGCTGCTGGTTGACTCGCTCGTTCCGTGGTGGAGCCGGGCACACGCCGAATCGATCGCGAAGTCCTTGGTCGAGCTCTTGGCTGCCCTCGATGACGAAAGCCGGAAGCAGCGACAAGCAAGTTCTCCCGTGTTGATCGATGAAATGATCCGTCGAGGAGAACAGTTGCTTTTGTCTGCTCCAGGTATTTCGTGAACCCAGGAGAGTCCCGAGGACGGTCCCAGTGAACCGCCCCGACTTTCGTGCAGGCCGCCTCGTCCGAGTTCACACTTGAGCGGCGGCTTTAGGGGAGATCATCGAGCTAATCCGCGTCCGTCCGCTTCTGGTCGAGTCAAGGCAGATCGCACTTCAACTTGCTCGCCGTAAACCGGTCCTCCGCCGCAGTCCAGAGATAGGAATTTCGACGGCATCTCGAATGGCTGGTCATGGCCGCCAAGAGCCAGCGAGATCAATTCTGCAATTCGTTCAGCAGTTCCGGGTGCCGGTCAAGAAGCCGAAATAGATTTGTCACCGCAGGTAGCGGACGAGCCTTACCCCTCTCGTACCGCGAGAAGGCATTCGGACCGCCGCCAGTGATGCGCGCGGCCTCCAGTTGGGTCAGCTTCAGCTTTTTGCGGATTCTCGCCAGTTCAGCAGACTCTTTGGCGTCGATCTCGGCGGCAATGCATTTAATGGCCGCGGCGAATCGCTCGCCTTCTCCGGCGTCGAACTCAACCTCGTGACAATGAGGGCAATGCCAACCGGCGATCTTGGGCACCACTGTTGCGTGACCTTTGTATTCATACGGTACATCCTTGGCGGCATGCCGCAGAATTCCCTGTTCGCAGTTCAGGCATTCACGGGGCATCTCATTTCTCCTTAAACTGAATCACAATCGCACCATCCACACGCAACGTCACTTTGACATAAGCCACTCTACCGTTCTGCATAGCGCAGTGATACACGTCCTGCCACACTTGGCTTGCAGCATGAGTCGTCATGCTCTTGTAAAAATCGGCTCGCGTCATCGCACACATTACGTCAATCGCGCCCGCAGAATCCAAGCCCATGGCCTGAGCACCAACCAAAGCGGTAGCAGTAAAAGCATCCGCGCCACGCTGCTGCACGGCGAGCTTCACAGCAGCTAAGTCGTAGTGCGGCTTACGCTTCTCCATTGCGGTCATATTAACCCTTAAGGTTAGTTGCTGCAAGCGTGATTCTCTGCGCCCGGCGACCGCTTCGAACGTCGGGCGTTGAGAGAACACCGGCCGCTCAAAATCGGGTTTCCAATCCTGCAGCTACGTCCGCTGATGGCCGGGGCTGCCGATCAGCGCCGGCCCGCCTTTGCGTTGCAGTTGGGTATTTCGCGCCAACGTGACCGGTGATTTCACGAAAGCGTGACCGACGTTTCACGGCATCGTGACCGCGATTTCACGCTGAGCGTGACCGACGCAGGGGATGTTGCATGGATAGTTGAAGGTAG
>WBZS01001905.1_pt1 | contig 14587 bp, 15 predicted proteins | sample 5204201 | NCBI WGS metagenome assembly WBZS01 (sample SAMN12344357, study PRJNA552823) | activated sludge metagenome | biome: Activated sludge suspended growth; feature: Nitrification reactor; material: Wastewater; isolation source: activated sludge from nitrification reactor of wastewater...
GCTCACGCTCGTCAGGGCTGACGCGGGCCACGAAGGCCAGGTGCGTCCCATCTGGACTCCAGGCGGGAAAGCGCACGCCGTTGGGCATGGCCGTCACGGGCCGCCCCTCGCCGCCGTCGACACGCAGCACGTATAGCTGATCCCTGTCACCATCGCGGTCACTGACGAAGGCCAGCCGGGTTCCGTCGGGACTCCAGCGCGGCGAGTGGTCATTACCCTGGCCGCTGGTGAAGGGGCGCGGCGGGGACGAGCCGTCGGCCGCCGCCAGCCACACGGCGCGTCGATAGCGATTTCTGGCCTTATCGACCGCCACATGCACGTAGGCCACCCAACGGCCATCCGGGCTGAGTTTCGGGTCTTCCAGCCAGTCCAGACGGTAGATGTCCTCGGGTACAACGGGCGTGCGGGTCTCGCCCATGGTGATCTCCCCCTCTAGCGCCACTCGACCTTGTACGCTGCCAGATTCTTCTCCAATCCCTGCATGTCCCACATCACCTCGCCCGCCTCGATCCGGACGCGGCTGGCCTGCTCGCGGGCCTCGATAGCCTGAGCGGCTTGCGCGACCTCCTGCCAGCGCTCGCGGGGCACAACGACCACCCCATCGTCGTCGGCTACCACGATGTCGCCCGGATTGACGACCAGTCCACCACACGAGATCGGCACGTTGATGGAGCCGGGGCCATTTTTGAGGGGGCCGTTGGGCACGACGCCCCGCACAAACACCGGCCAGGCCAGGGCGCGGATGCCCATCTTGTCGCGTACCGAGCCATCCACCACTAGCCCGCCGATACCCTGGGTCTTGGCGCACAGCGCAACCAGTTCACCGATGACCGCCGTGTCCGTCACGCTATCGGCGTCTACCACCAGCACATCGCCGCGCCGCGCCACCTTCAGCGCCAGGTGAATCATCAAGTTATCGGCCGGGTAGGTCTTGACGGTCACGGCCGGCCCGACCACGTGCATCCCCTCCGCCAGCGGCTTGATGCCCGCGTCCATCGTCGCGAACCGCCCCAGCGTGTCACTCAGAACCGCCGTAGCGATACTACTCAGCGCCTCGACCGCCTCGCGCGGCGGCCGCTCAATCTCGCGCACGACCGTATACATTCGCACCTCCGCCCTATCCCGTTCGCAGCCTGCGCTGAGGTCGAACGTGGGGACACCGTTCCACGATGGGCAGGCCTGGCGGGGTTCCGAAAACCCGCCAGGTCTCACTCGGCCGCAAAGGCCCGACGCAACTCCGCCGCCATGTCGTCCACCGCCTGCGCACCGAGGAAGCCGTGAATCATCCCCTCGTAGCGGCAGTGGGTGACTGGCACACCCGCCTGCCGCAGCCGATCGGCGTAGGCATCGCCCTCGTCGCGCAGCGGATCGTGCTCGGCAGTTAGCACGTGGGCCGACGGCAAACCGGCGAGGTCGTCGGCCCGTAGCGGCGAGGCGTAGGGATGCGCGCCATCGCCGGCCTGCGCCAGATACTGGTCCCAGTAGTATTGCATCGCCGCCCGCGTCAGCCCGTAGCCCTCCGCCTTCTCTTCGTAGGAGGCCGTGTCGAAGTTGTAGTCGATCACCGGCACGCTCAGCGACTGGAACACCAGCGCCGGCCCACCCCGGTCGCGCGCCATGAGCGCCACCACCGCCGCCAGGTTGCCGCCCGCGCTTTGGCCGCCGACGGCAATGCGCGCCGGGTCCACCCCCAGCGCGTCGGCATTCGCGGCGACCCAGGCCGTCGCAGCGTAGCAATCGTCGGCCGCGGCGGGCCACCTGTCCTCAGGCGCGTGACGATAGTTGACCGACACCACCACGCATGGCGTGGCATTAGCCAGATTGCGGCAAACGATGTCGGTGGTTTCCAGGTTGCCCACCACCCAGCCGCCGCCGTGGAACCATACCAACGCCGGCGGGGGGTCGCCCAGAGCGATGGCATCGGCAGGGCGGTAGGCGCGCAGGGGAATGGGGCCGCGCGGGCCGGGGATGTCGTAGTCGGCGACGCTCGCCACATCGGGCACCTGCCCCAGTAGGGCTGCCAGGCGGATGGATTGCGCGCGGGCCTCCTCGACGGTCAACTCCGTCACGGGGCGAGAGCCGGCCGCCTCGCGTTCGTCAAGGAAGGCGCGTGCGTCAGGATGCAGGGTCATACCCAGTCTCCTTCACCGGTGGTCCAGCCTGCAACGACGCGACGCAACCCCTCGTCGTTGCGCTGCCACCAGTTGACCAAGCGGTAGGGACTGGCGGATTTTGCCCGCCAGCGCCGGATTCGTCAAATATCGCTGCATGGCGGCCAGACTGGCTCTGTCCGGTTTGGCATGATGAAGTATGGCGTCTGGACAGCCACCCTTGCCAGATGTACAATTCACCCGCAATCGGACCTTTCGCAAAGGAGTGGAGCCATGAGCATACCCAATGACGGTGGATTCCGCGTCGAGCGCGACAGCATGGGCGAGATGCGCGTCCCCGCTAACGCGCTTTACGGCGCATCGACGGCGCGTGCGGTCGAGAATTTCCCAGTGAGTAGCTTGCGCCTCCAGCGGTCTTTCCTGCGAGCCTTGGGTCTCATCAAGCTCAGCGCCGCCAGGGTGAACGAAGACCTGGAGTTGCTCGCGCCAGACAAGGCGGAGTTGATCGAGACCGTGGCCCGCGAGGTCGCCAACGGTCAGTGGGACGGCGAATTCCCGATTGACGTATTTCAAACAGGCTCGGGCACCTCGACCAACATGAACGCCAATGAGGTCATTGCCAGCCGTGCCCGCCAGGTCGACCCCGACCTGAGGATTCACCCCAACGACGACGTCAACATGGGGCAGAGTAGCAACGATGTCATCCCGGCTGCCATTCACGTTGCCGCCTACCTCGAAGTCGCCGAGAATCTGCTACCCGCGATGGCGCATCTCCAGGCGACACTTGAGAAGCGCGTCGAAGATACCCACGACGTGGTCAAAACGGGCCGCACCCACCTCATGGACGCTATGCCCGTGCGGCTGAGTCAGGAAATTGGCGGCTGGGCCACCCAGGTGGCGCACGCACGCCAGCGCATCGAAGCCACATTGCCGCACCTGGCGCAGCTGGCTCTTGGCGGCACGGCCGTCGGCACAGGCATCAATGCGCATCCTGAGTTCGGCCATCGTGTGGCTGCCAAGCTCAGCGAAGTGACAGGGCTACCCTTCCGCGAGGCCGATAATCACTTCGAGGCGCAGGCCGCCCAGGATACAGCAGTAGAGCTGAGCGGGCAGGTCAAGGCCTACGCCGTGGCCCTCATCAAAATCTGCAACGACTTGCGCTGGATGAATAGCGGGCCACAAGCGGGACTGGCCGAGATTGTCCTGCCTGCGCTCCAACCCGGCTCGTCCATCATGCCCGGCAAGATCAACCCGGTGATTCCCGAAGCCGTGATGATGGTCGGCACACAGGTGATCGGCAACGACGCGACGGTGACGGCCGCCGCCACCCTCGGCAACTTCGAATTGAACGTCATGCTACCCGTTATCGCCTACAACCTGATCCAGTCCATCGAGTTGCTGGCAAGCGCGTCGCACGTCCTGGCCGACAAAGCCATCGCCGGTTTCGCGGTTAACCGCGAGGCAATCGCGGAAACGGTGGAGAAGAATCCCATCATGGTTACGGCCCTCAACCCCATCATCGGCTATGAGCTAGGCGCGAAAATCGCCAAGCGCGCCTATGCCGAGGGTCGCCGCGTCAAGGACGTCGCCGCCGAAATGACGACGCTCTCACCCGCCGAATTGGACCGCCTGCTGGACCCAGCGGACCTGACGGAGGGCGGTATCAAGGGTGGCGGTGGTGGCGGATAAGCCGCCTCGCTCGGCGCCGCCTCCAGACGAGCCTTCGCTGGTCCCATCCTACATGCGCCACAAGGGCGGCTCTGCCCTACCAGACCGCCAGGCAGCGGAGGAAATGAGGACGCTGGGCCGTCGTCGCCTGCGTCCAGCGGCTCTCATACCCCTGGTCGCTGGGATAGCGTTGGTGATTCTCGCCATCGGCGCGCTCAGCTGGATGCTCGTTCATCGCGACACCCCGCCCACAGTGGGCCAGGCGGTTGAGGCCCTGCCCTCCCCGGCCGTCGTGCGTGCCGCTACCCCCACGGCGGCGAATACCTTTGTCGCCGTGGCGGTCCCACTGGCAAGTATTCCCCCACCGCCCGGTCGACAGCCTCGCGATACCAACACCGTGACGCCAGGGCCACCGCCGGCCATAGCAACGGCCGCCCTTCTCGCCAACACCACTATGGCCACCGGCACCCCCCCCAGGCCATCGCCCGGCACGGCCGCTGCCAACCCTGCGGTGGTTCGTCCCAACGGGCCAATCATCCGCGCTGCACCTATCGCCGGGGGCGGGGTAACGAGCGTGGACGATCTGCGCCAGCGACTGCTGGCAGGCGGCGCTCAGCCTGCACCGCTGGACACACCCGTCTACGGCGGCTCAAACTGGGGCGGCCCGCAGGACCTGAGCGGCAGCCTGTGGACTGGCTGGGATGCCTCCTACCTCTACTTGCTGGTCAAAGTTACCGACGACATCTTCGTCCAGGAATCGTCGGGCATCCTGCTCTATCAGGGCGACAGCGTCGAACTACAATTCGACAGTGACCTGGCCGGCGACTTCACCAGCCGGGTCTATAACGACGACGATTGGCAAATTGGGCTATCACCGGGCAACCTACTCAGCCCCAGCCCCTCGTGGCAGTGGTGGAGCTACCGAGGCGTGCCCGGTCCCGGCGCCATCCAGATGGCCGCCGTTCGCGACAGCGACGGCTACACCCTGGCGGCCGCCGTTCCCTGGACCATGTTGCGCGTCGAGCCGCAACCAGGGGCCACGTTCGGGTTCGCCGTCAACGTCAATGACAACGACACGCCAGGCACGCTGGAACAAAAGAGCATGGTCTCCACCTCGCCGGTCCGTCAGCTGAACGACCCGACCAGTTGGGGAACATTGCAGCTCGCTGAGCCACGGCGATGATCTGCCCAGAGTGTGGCGCGGAGAACAGCGCCAGCCGCAACTTTTGCTACGTATGCGCCGCCGCGCTGGCCAGCCCGCTGGGCCAGCCGACCGCCTCGCCCGCGCCCCAGCCGGTGGCCGGCGCGGCATCGACGACGGCCACCTACCTGCCCCCGACAGCAGCCCCGCCGGCCCAGCGCTCGATACCCTGGTTCTGGGTAGCCCTGGCCGTCGGCCTGGCCCTGGTCGCCGTGGTAGGCGGCTGGCAATTCGTCAGCGCTCGCATCGTCCCCGCTCCAAGCGCCGCACCTGCGGCCGCAAAGCCGAGCGCCCCGGCCAGAGCCACCGCCACCACCACGCCACGGCAACGGCCCAACGGCTCGTTGTTCGTGCCCCGCGCTACCCGCCCGCCCGATATCGACGGCCGCTTGAGCGGCGAGTGGGCCGGCGACGGCTACGCGGTCGCCAACGTGGTCTTCGGCAAGGATAAGTGGTCTGGCCCCGATGACCTGAATGGGCGACTGTGGTTCGCCTGGGACGACGAGAATTTCTACCTCGCCTCGGCGGTCGTTGACGACGTATTCAGTCAACCCAGTCGCGGCGACACCCTATATCTGGGCGACAGCGTTGAGATTCAGTGGGATGTGGACCTGGAAGGGGACTTCGACACGAACGAGTTCAACGCCGACGACTGGCATATCGGCCTATCGCCCGGCGACTTCAAGGGAACACCGCCCGAAGCGTATGTCTGGACGCCGCGCCCCATGACCGGCGCAGCGGCGGGCATCCGCAGCGCCGCCCAGCGGGTCACCCTCGGCGATGGCCGACAGGGCTATACCATCGAGGCAGCCATTCCGTGGCGACTGCTGAACATCGAGCCACGCGGCAATCAGATAACCGGCTTCACTTTCTCGATCAGCGATACTGACTCGCCTGCGCCTGCCCAGGATACGCTGGTGTCAACGTCGGCGCAGCGCGAGTGGCACCGACCAAAGACCTTCAACAATCTGATCCTGCAACCCTAACACACCCGCCAGGAGGTGTTTCTCATGCGCAAGGGGCGCACTGTACTCCAGGCCAAACGCTATGGCACATCAACATGCACTGCCGACGTGCCGCTGTCCATTGTGGCGCGGCGTATGGACGATGATGACATCAGTAGCGTCGTCGTCGTTGATGACCAGGGCTATCTAGTCGGCATCATTACTCGCACGGACCTACTGAGGGCGATGATGGACGGTGAGGACTGGGGCGCGCACCCGGTCGCGGACTACATGTCGGAGCAGGTGGTCACAGTTGCACCGACGACACTGATCGTAGACGTGGCCGAGCTGCTGCTCAAGCACCATATTCATCGCGCCGTCGTCGTCGAGGAGCAAGACGGCAAGGCCCGCCCACTTGCCGTCGTCTCCGCATCTGACCTCGTCTATCATATGGTCAAAGACGTCCAGTAGCCACCCGAATCCAACCCATACAGAGGAAGCATGGAGTTCAAGAACTACATCGACGGCCGCTGGGTCGAGTCGGCCACGGCGCGACGATTCGATACCCTCAACCCGGCCACCGGCCAGCCCATCGGTACTGCGCCAGACTCGGATGAGCGAGACATCGACGCCGCCGTGGCCGCTGCCGCGCACGCCTATCGACCCTGGCGCTTAACCCCCGCACCGCGCCGGGGCGAGATTCTCTACGAGATCGGACGCATCCTGCGCGAGCGCAAAGAGGACCTATCGCGCTTCCTCACCACCGAAATGGGCAAGGTGCTGCCAGAGGCGCGTGGCGATGTCCAGGAAGCCATCGACATGGCCTTCTACATGGCGGGCGAGGGGCGGCGACTCTTCGGCGTCACGGTACCCAGCGAGTTACCCAATAAGTTTGCCCTGGCTATTCGCGACTCCGTCGGCGTTGTCGGCGTCATCACCCCGTGGAACTTCCCCGTTGCCATCCCATCCTGGAAGGTCTTCCCGGCCATCATGGCTGGCAACACGGTGGTGTTCAAGCCATCGGGCGACACGCCCGGCCTGGCGACGAAATTCGTCGAGGCGCTCATCGACGCCGGGCTACCGCCGGGCGTGGTCAACCTGGTGCACGGGCCCGGCGCGGCGGTTGGTGAGGCGCTGGTCAGCCACCCGCAGGTGAAGGTCGTATCGTTCACCGGCTCCACCCACGTCGGCCGCCAGGTGGCCGAGCGCGCCGGTCGCCTCAACAAAAAGGTTCACCTGGAAATGGGTGGCAAGAACGCCATCATTGTTCTCGACGACGCCGACCTGGACCTCGCGACCGAGGGTATATTGTGGAGCGCGTTCGGCACGAGCGGCCAGCGCTGCACGGCGGCCAGCCGCGTCATTGTCCAGCGGGATGTCAAGGACGCACTCACCCAGCGGCTGGTCGAGCGGGCGAGCGCGCTGCGTCTGGGCGATGGGCTACTGGACACGACGGATGTCGGCCCCATCATCAATCAGCGCCAGCTGACCAAGATTCACAGCTATACCGAGATTGGGCGCGGTGAGGGCGCGGCCGTGCTGACCGGCGGCGAGGTGTGGGCCAATGGCGGCGGTTTCTTCTACCAGCCGACCATCTTCGATCAGGTTACGCCGACGATGCGGGTCTTCCAGGAAGAGATCTTCGGCCCCTGCACATCGCTGGTGTCGGTGGACTCCTTCGAGGAGGCCATCGCCGCTAACAACAGCGTCCAGTACGGGCTGTCCAGCTCCCTGTATACCCGGGACGTCAACAAGGCCTTCCAGGCGATCCGCGACTTCGACACGGGCCTGGTATACATCAACCACGGGACCATCGGCGCGGAGATTCAACTACCCTTCGGCGGGACGAAGGGCACCGGCAACGGTCACCGCGAGGCAGGAATCGCGGGCATCGACGTCTTCACGGAGTGGAAGTCCGTCTACATCGACTACAGCGGCCGGCTCCAGCGCGCCCAGATCGACACCGACAAGCTCACCGGCGCCAACTGACCGCTGGTGGCCCCTAGGGATTCGCGCGCACCGCGCCGAGCTAAACCTCGGCGCGGTGCAGGGCGTAGGAGCAGGCCCCCGTATCATCTAGCTACATATGGTATCAGGCCAGGACAGGGGCTTCGGGGGAATCGGCGGGCGAAGGCTCGGTCACGACGAAGCGGCAGCAATCATCCCCAGCAGGGGCATGCTTGACCCGCTCCAGGGACTGACCGAGCAATCCTTCCATGAGGGCGTGGTCCAGCTCGCAGACCTCAGGATGCTGGGCGGCGACGTGGCGATAGGCGCAGTTACAGACCTCAACGGCGGCTTGCTGACCGTCACCCATGCGCACGCGGAAGCCTTCGGCCGCCATGATATCCTCGACAGCCACCAACCGCTCAGTGAAAGGCTTGTCGGCAACCTCGTCGGCGTGAGAGGCAGCCAGATCACCCGCGACGGACTGCAAGATCGCGCGCGCCTCGGCGACGCCGTACTGCTCTTTGATCTTGGCCAGGACCCGCTCGGCGAGCAGGTGATAGGCGCGTGGAAACAATTCGTCCGCCGCGGGGGTCAGGCGATAGACGTAGCGAGGGCGACCAACCCGACCGCGCTCGACCTCCGACACAATGAGGTCGCGTTCCTCGAGAATGCCGAGGTGATGGCGCACCGTCATCGGCGTCAGCCCGAGGGCGTCGGCCAGCCCATCGACAGTGGCCTGGCCGTGGGTCTTGAGAATCTCAAGTATGAGTTGGCGCGTCTCTTGCACGATGGCATCCTCTTTTCTCAGACGAAATTATAAATATTCTAGCCTTCCGCGTCAATTGCGGCCCAATATGCTTGACCAGACCGAGCAGCGCGGCTAGAATCTGACCAGCAGGGTGGCGCGGCGTGCGCCGCTTCTTGCTGTGATAGACCCATGCGTGACGACGCGCGGGCAGAAGTCACCCCCGCGCGACTATAAAACACCTGGCCAAGAAGAAAGGATGGGATGAGCTATGGCTTTCGAACTACCCCCTCTGCCATACGCGTTTGATGCGCTGGAGCCTCACATTGACGCGCGCACGATGGAGATTCACCACGACAAGCACCACGCCGCCTACGTGACCAACCTCAACGCGGCGCTGGCCAATGCCGCCGCGCTACAGGCCAGGTCGGTCGAGGACATCTTGCGCAATATGTCCCAGGTGCCCGAGGCCGTCCGCACCGCCGTGCAGAATAACGGCGGCGGTCACGCCAACCATACCCTCTTCTGGGAGATCATGACGCCGGGTGGCGCGAAAGCCCCTTCGGGCGCGCTGGCGCAGGCCATCGAGCGGGACCTGGGCGGCATCGAGAGCCTCAAGAAGCAGGTATCGGACGCCGCCAAGGCCCGCTTCGGCAGTGGCTGGTCGTGGCTGGCCCAGGACGCTGGCGGGAAGCTCCACATCTACAGCACCGCGAACCAGGATAGTCCATTCATGCAGGGTCACACGCCGCTGCTGGGCATCGATGTGTGGGAGCATGCCTACTACCTCAAGTACCAGAACCGCCGCCCTGACTACATCGAGGCGTGGTGGAACGTGGTCAACTGGGATGAGGTGGCGAAGCGCTTCAAGGGCTAGCGACGAGAGGCGTCTAAAGACCTGACAGGTTTTGAAAACCTGTCAGGTCTTTGCAAGAGGAGGCGACATGACACAGCTACAGGTTGGACAGGTCGCGCCCGACTTCACGCTCAAGGGCCACGACGGCCAGAGCTATGTCCTGAGCCACCTGCGCGGCAAGCCAGTCGTCCTGGCCTTCTATCCCCACGACTTTAGCCCGACTTGCACCCAGGAGCATGCCTGCTTGACGCGGGAGATGGCCCGCTTCAACCACCTGGATGCCCAGGTGTTCGGCATCAGCACCGATAGTGTCTGGGCGCACAAGGCCTATGCCGCCCAGCAAGGCATCCACTACCCTCTGCTGGCCGACTATCACCCCCAGGGAGCCGTCGCGCAACGCTACGGCGTGTTCGACAGCGAACGCGGCCGCGCCCAGCGCATCACGTTTGTCATCGCGCCCGATGGCCGTATCGCGTACATTCAGCGCAATGAGGCGGGCCAGGTTCCGCCGGTCGACGACCTCCTCCAGGTATTGGACAGCTTCCAGGCCGCCGTATAGTTCGCTGACAGCACGAGACCCCACCCGCCAGTGATACGCTGGCCAAGTGGGGTTTCGTGCTATAGAGCCGCTTTGCTCCCAGCCCCGCGCCTGTGCTACACTCAGCCCAGTCCAGGGTATGCAAAATGCAACCGTGAGGCATGATGAAGACCGAGATCAAGATGCCGCAATTGGGCGAGAGCATCCACGAAGGAACCGTCAGTCGCTGGCTCAAGCAGCCGGGCGACTCGGTCGCGCGCTACGAGGCGCTCCTCGAGGTGGTGACCGACAAGATCACCAGTGAAGTGACCGCACCGACAGCTGGCACGCTGGCCGAGATCCGCATTCCGGAAGGCGCTACGGTCACCGTGGGGACCATCCTTGCCCTTCTTGGCACGGGCGACACTCGGCCAGCCGACGACGACTTGGTCGCCGTCAACGCTGCCGCCAGACCGACGCCCCGCGTCTCCCCGCTGGCGGCGCGTATCGCCCAAGAGCAAGGCATCGACATCGCGAGCCTGCGGGGCAGCGGCCCCGGCGGGCAGGTCACCAAGGACGACGTGCTACGAGTCGCCAGCAGCCCCGCGCCGACTCGCGCCGCGATTAGCCTCGCCCCGCCGTCCAGTCTCGCCGACTTCCGCTCGCCCCGCGTCCAGGCTCTGGCGGCACGCCTTGGCGTGGACCTCAGTACACTACAGGGCACAGGGCGCGATGGTCGGGTCACAGCACGCGACGTGGAGCGCTTCGTCGAGACGAGGCCGGAAGGGGAAAGGCCGACCACCGACCACCGACCACCGACCACCGAGAGCGCGCCTGCGGTGGAGGCGCTACCGGGGGACGAGGCTGTGCCGCTGGACGCCATGCGGCGCAGCATCGCCGAGCACATGACGCGCAGCCAGCGGACCGCCCCCCACGTGACAACCGTCCACGAGGCCGACGTGACGCGCATGGTGCAATTCTTCAGTGCGCACCAGGACGCCTTCCGCAGCCGCGAGGGCTTTGCGCTGACGTATACCCCCTTCTTCGTGCAGGCGGTCGTGCGGGCTATTGGGGCCTTCCCCCAGGCCAATGCCGTCTTCACCGAGCAAGGCATCATCCGCCGCCAGGTCGTGAACATCGGCATAGCGGTAGCTCTGCCAGAGGGGGGGTTGCTCGTGCCGGTCATCCGCGACGCGGACGAGAAGACCCTGGTGCGGCTGGCGCGCGAGGTGGTCGATCTGGCGACGCGCGCCCGCGCCCGACGCCTCAGCCCCGACGAAATCCGTGGCGGGACCTTTACCGTCACCAATTACGGCATGTTTGGCGGCCTGATCGCCACCCCCATCCTCCACCAGCCCCAGGCCGCCATCCTCGGCGTTGGCGCGGTTCGCAAGCAAGCAGTGGTCATCGAGACGCCAGGGGGTGAGGCTATTGCCGCTCGTAGCATGGTCTACCTGTCCCTGACCTTCGATCACCGCGCCTTCGATGGAGCGCTGGCCGACCAGTTCGTGCAGCGCCTGGTGCGCGAGCTTGAGGATGGGACGTGGCATTTGTAGGATTGCCAGCAAGCGGTGAAAGCCATATAATTGAGCGTCCTGCAATTCGACAAGTGGGGAATGTTTTTGGGAGGCAAGCGTGACCGCTGAGCCGTCACCTGGCGAGACGTCGGCTGAGCCGCACCAGCTACATCTGGGCCGCGTCGCCGCCAATTTCGCCCGCGATCTCGTCATCGCCATCCTCATCGGTGTGGCGCTCTTCGCGCTGATTCGCATGACTTTGCAGCACGTACTGGTCGAAGGCCCAAGCATGGAGCCGACGTACACCAACGGCCAGCGGGTGTGGGTCAATACCCTCGCCTACAAGCTCGGTCAGCCGCAGCGCGGGGACGTGGTCGTGTTCCACTTCAAGTACCGCGAAGACCAGGAGCCATTCATCAAGCGCATCATCGGTCTGCCCGGCGAGCAGGTCGAAGTACGCGAGGGCGCGGTCTACGTGGACGGCTCCCGCATCGATGAGCCGTGGACGACCAGGCCCGCCAGCTACAGCAAGCCTCCGATGCGCCTCGGCCCGCGCGAGTATTACGTGCTGGGTGACAATCGCGCCAACTCCAGCGACTCCCATATCTGGGGGGCGCAACCCGAAGACCTGATCATGGGCAAGGTATGGATCACCATCTGGCCGCCGTCCAGTTGGCCCCTCATCGGTCGCCTGATGCCCCGCGCCACCAGCGGAGCCTAGCCGTGACCGTCAATGATCCGGCGACCATCGCCCGGCTGCTCCGCGCCAGCCGCACCATTGCCGTCGTCGGCCTGTCGTCTGATCCGGCGCGCCCTAGTTATGGTGTCGCCCGCAGCATGCAGCAGCACGGCTATCGCATCATCCCCGTCAACCCGCACGAGACCCAGGTGCTCGGTGAAACGGCGTATGCCGACCTGACGTCGATACCCGAGCCGGTGGACCTCGTGAATATCTTCCGCCGGCCGAGCGAGGTACTGGCCCACGTGCGCGAGGCGATCGCCATCGGCGCGCCCGCCATCTGGCTGCAACTGGGCGTGACGAACGACCAGGCCATCGCCGAAGCGGTGGCGGCCGGGCTGGAGGTGGTAGCGGATCGCTGCATCGCCGTCGAGTATCGCAACCTTGAGCGGCCGCACCTGGCCGGGGGCGTAGGGTGAAGATTACCATCCTCGGCGCAAGCCCGGCCATCCCCAACCCCGGCGGGTCCTGCTCCGGCCTGCTCTTCGAGTCGGGCGATACCGCGCTGCTCATCGATTGCGGCGTCGGCGTCGTCAGCCGCCTCCAGCAGCACATCGACTACCACCGTCTATCGGCCATCGTTATCACGCACATGCACGCCGACCATGCGCTGGACCTGGTGACGATGCGTTACGCCCTCAAGTACGGACCGTGGGACGGGCCGCCGGCCATCATCCCGGTGCATCTCCCGCCCCAGGGAACCGACGCCCTGGAGACCATCGCCCGCCCTTTCGCTGAGGACGAGAGCGACTTTTTCCAGGGCGAGTTCGATATGCGCGAGTATGATCCCCACCACGCGCTGGACATTGGCCCCTTCCACCTCACCTTCCAGCCCACTACACATTATGTGCCCACGTGGGCCATCCGCATTGAGGCTGAGGGCCGCGTGGTGACATTTTCGGCCGACACCGGCCCCGCCACTGACCTGTCGCCCCTGGCCAGAGGAGCGGACCTGTTCATCTGCGAGGCGGGCGTACCGAGCCGCCAGGAAGAGCCGCACACCTGGGGCCACCTGGCCCCCGACGAGGCCGGGGTCATGGCCCGCCGTGCCCACGCCCGCGTACTCGTGCTGACCCACGTCTGGACCGGCTACAATACGACGGCGATGCTGGAGGCCGCGCACCGCGCCTTCGGTGGGCCAACGCACCTGGCCCGCGAGGGCGAGGTGTACGTGCTATAGGCATGACGCTCGTCTTGACGACCGGCGACCCTCCCTCCGACCACCGACGACCGACCACCCTCCTCGCTGTTCCAACCGATGAGTAGCGTCCCCCCGCCCCTACACGAGGTCGTGAACGAGGGTGCGGCGCAGAGTGCGGTAGCCGAGGCTCTCGTAGAAGGCCAGCGGGCCACCCGAATACTCCCAGATATCCAATTCGATCTCGGCCGCGCCGCGCGTCACCGCCCAGGTGTGAGCCGCCGCCATCAGGGCGCGGCCCACACCCCGACCGCGCACGGTCTCCGTCACCACCAGACTCTGCACGTAGGCGTGGGAGCGGGCACGACGCGCAGGGCTGGGGGCGTCGGTGCGAAAGTAGGCCTCGACCAGGCCCACCACAGCACTATCCTGCGTCGCCACGAGCAGGGCCGCGCTATCGTCACCGATGAGCCGCTCCAGGGCCGCGACCAGATCGGACCAATCGCGCTCGTCGAAGGCGCCCAGGCTGACAAGCTGGTCGGGCACGCCCCGCACGTGGCACTCGTGGAGTTCGTAGTACAGGCGGCATAGCGCCTCGACGTCATCGCTAGTGGCGGGGCGGATGTGGATACCGGACATGGCGCGCCTCCTGGAGAGGACCGAGGACGAAGGACCAAGGACCGAAGGGCTGCGGCCATCGTATTCGGGGTAGAGAGCCGCCTCGGCCGCCGGTCGCACCAGGCTCAAGCCGTGGCGCTGATCGAGCGAAGCTCTTCGAGCTGGTCTGTAGCCCGCAGGGCTTGGCCCGTTCAGCGCCGAGCTTCAACTCGGCGCGTCCGCCAGCAGAGTCCCCGCATTGACACCCGCGATCTTCTTCAGGGCGGCGACGAAGGCATCCCCCTCTAGCGTCTGCACTTCCCAGCGCGTCGCATCGCCGTCGAGAAAGTCGGGCGACGACTCAAACACCCCCGTGTCGAGCTTGATCTCTTCCATGAACGCCGCACCCAGCACGGCGCGCAGGCGCTCGCCATCGTTATAGAAATACTCCTGCAAGAGCGCCACAATGCGGTGATACCACGCGAAGCGCAGCGCATCGAGGTCCTTGAGGTCGAGCAGGTAGCTGTGGCCGATCTGGTGGTCGCGGTCGAGCAGGGTCGCGACGCGCTGGTTGAGGCGAGTCAGTAACTTGTCCAGCGACACG
>WBZS01001662.1_pt2 | contig 14563 bp, 14 predicted proteins | sample 5204201 | NCBI WGS metagenome assembly WBZS01 (sample SAMN12344357, study PRJNA552823) | activated sludge metagenome | biome: Activated sludge suspended growth; feature: Nitrification reactor; material: Wastewater; isolation source: activated sludge from nitrification reactor of wastewater...
GGGACTGGAGCCTGAACGACGAATCGCGCGCCTTCGGCCGCAAGTTCTTCGCCAAGACCAAGCGCATGCCGACCGACGTGCAGGCCTCCAACTACTCGGCCACGATGCAGTACCTGAAAGCGGTGGAAGCCACCAAGTCGACCGATGGCGACAAGATCATGACCTACCTGAAAAGCACGCCGCTCAAGGACTTCTACGCCAGCGGCAACATCCGCCCGGACGGTCGCTATGTGCACGACATGTACCTGATGCAGGTGAAGACACCGGCCGAATCCACCCAGCCCTGGGACTATGTCAAGCGCCTGGCCACTCTCAAGGGGGACGAAGTCTTCACCACCAAGGCCGAATCCAAGTGCGCGCTGTGGAAATGACCCGCAATCCCTACATCGATGACGACCTGGCGGCAATTGCCGAGCAGGCGCGCCGCTTTGCCACCGAGCGCGTGGCGCCCGGCTTTCTGGAGCGCGACGACACGCGCGTGTTGGATCGCGGGCTGATGCGCGAGATGGGGCAGCTCGGCTTCATCGCACCGGAGTTGCCAGAGCAGTACGGCGGCCAGGGCCTCGGCTCGTTGGCTGCGGGCGTGATCCACGAGGAAATCGCGCGCGCCGACCTTTCGATCAGCTACATCAACCTGCTGGCCTCGCTCAACGGGCAGATCCTGGCCGAGCACGGTCAGCCCGAGGTGGTGCAGCCGTGGCTGGAAAAGCTCACGCAAGGCCAGGCGCTGTTCGCCATTGCGCTGACCGAGCCGCGCGGCGGCTCGGACGCCGCCAACCTGCGCCTGCGCGTGGAGCGCGTGGCCGATGGCTACATCATCAATGGCGAGAAAACGTCCATCTCCGCCGCCGACCAGGCCGACGCCACCGTGGTGTTCGGCCGCACCGGCGCGGTGGACGCAGGCGCGCACGGCGTCACCGCGCTGCTGGTGCCCATGAACACGCCGGGCGTCACCACCAGCCGCTTTGACTGCCACGGCCAGCGCGCCATCGGCCGCGGCTCCATCTTCTTCGAGAACGCCAAGGTGCCGCTGAATCACCGGCTGGGCGACGAGAACAAGGGCTTCGTGCAGGTGATGCAGGGCTTCGACTTCTCACGCGCGCTGATTGGCCTGCAGGTGCTGGCGGTGGCGCAGGTGGCACTGGAGGAAGCCTGGGCCTACGCGGCCGAGCGCCAGGCCTTCGGCAAGCCGCTGGCGGCGTTCCAGGGCGTGTCGCACCCGCTGGCCGACTTGCAGACGCAGGTGCTGGCGGCGCGCCTTTTGTGCCTGCAGGCGCTGTGGCTGAAGGACCATGATCTGCCGCACAGCGCCGAGGCGGCGATGTGCAAGTGGTGGGCGCCCAAGTTGGCCTACGACGTGGTGCACCAGTGCTTGCTGACGCACGGCCACGGCGGCTACGACCGCGGCGTGATGGAGCAGCGCCTGCGCGACGTGCTGGGCTTTCAGATTGGCGATGGCACGGCGCAGATCATGAAGACCATCATCGCGCGCGCGCAGGCGGGGCGCGCGGCGGTGGGCGTTTGAATTTCGAAGACAGAACAGCCGGACGCGAAGGACGCAAAGGATTCGCGAAGAACGCGAAAGAAATATCAATCTTTTTTTTCCGTTCTTCGCGTGATCTTCGCGCCCTTCGCGTCCGGCTTTGGTTTTCAACCTCATAAGAGTGGCCGATTGACAACCAACAAGGAGACAATGCTATGGAATTCGATGCAATCCTGATCCCCGCGCGGCGCGCCGCCGCGGTCGCGGCCGGCCTGTGGCCCGACCGCACCATCAACGACGCGCTGGACGAGTGCGTCGCCCAAGTACCCGACAAGCTCGCGTTGACGGCCATGCGTGCCGAGGGTGGCGAGGTCACGCGCTTCACGTACCGCGAACTGGCCCGCATGGCGGATCGCATTGCCGTCGGCCTGCACCGGTTGGGCGTGGGCCAGAACGATGTGGTGGCCTGCCAGCTGCCCAACTGGTGGCAGTTCACGGCGCTGTACCTGGCATGCTCGCGCATCGGCGCCGTGATGAACCCGCTGATGCCCATTTTCCGCGCGCGCGAGCTGGCCTTCATGCTGGCGCATGGCGAAGCCAAGGTGTTCGTGTGCCCCAAGGTCTTTCGCGGCTTCGACCACGAACAGATGGGGCTGGAGCTGCAGGCCCAGTTGCCGCACCTGAAGCACGTGATAGCCATCGACGGCGCGGGCGACAACAGCTTCGACAAGCTGCTCGGCGCCCCGGCGTGGGAGAACGCGCCCGACGCGCGCGCCATCCTCACGCAGCACCACCCCGGACCCGACGACGTGACGCAGCTCATCTACACCAGCGGCACCACGGGCGAGCCCAAGGGCGCGATGCACTCGGCCAACACACTGCTGGCCAACATCCTGCCGTATGCCGAGCGGCTGAAGTTGGGCGCCCAAGACGTGATCCTGATGGCCTCGCCCATGGCGCACCAGACCGGCTTCATGTATGGCCTGATGATGCCCGTGTTCCTGCGCGCGAGCGCCGTGCTGCTGGATGTGTGGGAGCCGCGCAAGGCGATCGACCTGATCCGCGCCGAGGGCTGCACCTTCACCATGGCGTCCACGCCCTTCCTCACCGATCTGGCCAAGAACGTGGCCGACAGCGGCCTGGCGGTGCCCACGCTCAAGACCTTTCTGTGCGCCGGCGCGCCGATTCCCGGCCCGCTGGTCGAACAGGCGCGCGCCGCGCTGGGCGCCAACGTGATCTCGGCCTGGGGCATGACGGAAAACGGCGCCGTCACCACCACGCTGCTGGATGACGAGCCCACGCGCAGCGCCACCACCGACGGCAAGCCGCTGCCGGGCGTGGAGGTGAAGGTGGCCGACGTGGACGGCAGCGCGCTGCCCTACGGCGAGGCCGGCCGGCTGCTGCTGCGCGCGCATTCCAACTTTGGCGGTTACCTCAAGCGCCCGCACCTCAACAACACCGATGCCGAAGGCTGGTTCGACACCGGCGATCTGGCGCGGCTGGACGACGCCGGCTAGATCCGCATCACGGGCCGCAGCAAGGACGTGATCATTCGCGGCGGCGAGAACATTCCCGTGATCGAGATCGAGTCGCTGCTCTACAAGCACCCCGCCGTGCAGCAAGTGGCCATCGTCGCCTATCCCGACGAGCGTCTGGGCGAGCGCGCCTGCGCCGTCATCGTGCCCAAGCCGGGGCAGGAGATTGATCTGGCCAGCGTGGTGGCGTTCCTCAAGGAGCAGAAAGTGGCGCAGCAGTACATACCGGAGCGGGTGGACGTGCGCGACGCGATGCCGTCCACACCGTCCGGAAAAATCCAGAAGTTCAAGCTGCGCGAGATGCTGCGCACCGGGGGCGTGGATTGAAAGGCCTGGCCGGCCGCGTCGCCCTGGTCACTGGCGCAGGCGGTCCGATGGGCTTTGCCGTCGCGCAGCGGCTGGCCGAAGACGGCATGCGCCTGGTGCTGACCGACATTTCGGGCACGCGGCTGGAGCAGTCGCGCGCGGCGCTGGCCGATGGCGGCGCACAGGTCGCAGCGCTGCGCGGCGACGCCATGCAGCGCGCCGAAGCGCAGGCCGTGGTCGATGCCGGCGTGCAGGCTTTCGGCGCCATCGACGTGCTGGTCAACGTGGTGGGCGGCATTAAGTCGGCGCAGCTCTACACACCGTTTTTGCAGATGAGCGAGGCGCAGTGGGACACCACGCTGGCGCTCAACCTGAAGCCCGGCTTTCACCTGACGCAGGCCGTGGCGCCCGGCATGCTGGCGCGGCGCTGGGGCCGCATCGTCAACTTCGCGTCCATCGTGATGCAGGGCGAAGGCGGCCAGGCCGACTACGCGGCGGCCAAGGCGGCGGTGGCGGCGTTCACGCGCAGCCTGGCGGAAGAATTTGCGCCGCATGTGCGCGTGAACTGCGTGGCGCCGGGCCTGATTCAGACCACGGTGACGGACCGGTTGGGTGCGGCCGAGCGCGATGAACTGACCGGCCGCGGCTACCTGAAGCGCGCCGGCCAGCCGCGCGAGGTGGCGGATGCGGTGGCGTTCTTGTGCGCTGACGAATCAGCGTTCATCACGGGCGAGGTGATCGCGGTGTCCGGCGGCAACCACCCGCACCTGTAGCAAAACAAGCTGTGTGCGCTGATCCCGAAAGCGCATGCAGCTATAAACGTTATAGCGTTTAGCGCGCCTCCAGCCAGGCCGTAACGGCCAGCATCACCGGCGCCAGGCCGATGAAGGTCAGCACGATGCGGCGAAACACCGGGGCCGCGTCAGCCACTTCCAGGTAGTGCGCCGCCACCAGCCAGGCCTTGAAGGCCACCAGCACGGCGATGACCCAGCCCACCCAGGGCAGCACGCCGCGCTCGGCCACGGCAATGCCGGCGGTGACCACGGTGATGACCAGCAGCATCACCCACGCCTGTGTGGCGTTGCGCGGGTTCAGCCATTGCAGGATCTGCTTCATACGAAGGCGTAGAACAGCGAGAACAGCATCAGCCACACGATGTCGGTGGCGTGCCAGTAGATGGCCATCGACTCCACGCCCTTCAGGTTGCCGGGCCGGTACGCGCCCTGCCACACGCGCAGCAGCACCCAGGCCATGCCCAGAATGCCCCAGGCCGAGTGCATGAAGTGGTTGATGGTGAGGTAGTAATACACCGTGAAGAAGGCGTTGTTGCCCGCCACCACACCGTGCGCGGGGTTCCACTGGATTTCCAGGTATTTCATCAGCGGATAGCCCAGCGCCACCACGAAGGCGGTGGTCATCCAGCCGCGCGCGGCGCGCTGGTCGTCACGCCGCACGGCCAGCACGGTGCGCACCAGAAAGTAGCCGCTGGTCAGCATGACCAGGGTGATCACGATGCCGCCCAGCGTCCACAGCTTGAGCGCACCGGCACGAAACACGTCCGGGTAGCTCCAGCGGGCGACGAAGTACACGACGAAGAACACCGCGAACTCGAAGAATTCGGCCGTGATGCCGACCCACATGCCGGTGTACCCGGGACGCGATGACTCTTGCGTCTCATCCTGCGCCGGCACGGGTATGCCGGTGAGCGCAACGGGAAATGGCGGGTTTGCAGACACGATCAACTTGATCTTAGGCAAGACGCCGTGCGCGCGCCTTGAATCAGGACAAGCCCGCGGCACCAACGGAGTGGTGGCGTGCGCGCGGCGGCGCTCAGTCGGCCACGGTGACCGGGACCCGGCGCGCCAGCGCGCACATCAGCTCGTAGCCCACGGTGCCGGCGGCGTGCGCCACCTCGTCGATCGGCAGCACCGCGCCCGACGCCGACGCGCCCCACAGCACCACCTCGCTGCCCAGCGCGGCCTGCGGCACGGGGGTCAGGTCGACCACGATCATGTCCATGCTCACGCGCCCCAGCGTTCGGGTGCGCACGCCGTCCACCAGCACCGGCGTGCCGGTGGGCGCGTGGCGCGGGTAGCCGTCGGCGTAGCCGCAGGCCACCACGCCGATGCGCATCGGGCCATCGGCGGTGAAGATGGAGCCATAACCCACGCTGCCGCCCGCCGGAAGTTCGCTGACAGCTATCAGTTTGGAAGCAAGCGTCATCGTCGCCTGCAAACCCCAGTGCGCCACGTCGTGCGACGGAAAGTCGGGCGAGCCGCCGTACACGGCGATGCCCGGCCGCACCCAGTCGGCGCGCACGGCGGCGTCCTGCGCGTGGCGCAAGGTCGCGGCGCTGTTGCACACGCTGCGCTCGCCCGCCAGGCCCTCGGTGGCGCGCTGGAACACTGCCCATTGCGCCGCGATGCCCTTGTCGCCATCGGCATCCGAGAAATGCGTCATCAGCGATATTTCGTCGACCTGCGGCAGCGCCTGCAGCCGCGCGTAGGCGGTGCGAAAGCGATCGGGCGCGAAGCCCAGGCGGTTCATGCCCGAGTTCAGCTTCAGGAACACGCGGTGCGGCTGGTGCGTCTTGTGCGTGGCCAGCCAGTCGATCTGCTCGTCGCAATGCACCGCGTGCCACAGGGCCAGGCGCGAACACAGCTCCAGGTCGCGCGGCTCGAACACGCCTTCCAGCAGCAGGATCGGCCCGCGCCAGCCGAGGTCTCGCACGCGCTGCGCCTCGGCCAGATCGAGCAGCGCGAAGCCGTCGGCGCCGCGCAGGCCTTCAAACGCGCGCTCGATGCCGTGGCCGTAGGCGTCGGCCTTGACGATGGCCCACACCCGCGCGCCCGGCGCGGCGTCGCGCATGCGCTGCAGGTTGTGACGCAGGCCGGTGGTGTGGATGGTGGCGTGGATCGGGCGCGGCATGGTGCGATTCTGTCTCACTCGCGCAGGCGGAAGCCCGTGCTATAACGCGCGGCAGCGTTTACAGAACAGATACATTTTGGCTGTCACCCGTCTCCGCGCAACGTCATCCGCGCGTGAAATCTCCCTGCCGCTGGCGTTGGCGCTGCCGCCAAGGTGGGTGGCCGCGTGGTGCGCGGGCGCATATACCCCACGGCCGCGCAGCAGGCCGTGCCACGGGCCGCGCAGCAGGCCACGCGTCCATCGAATGGCTGCGGAGCACGCCATGCAAGGGCTGCCGCGGAACGGGCTTGGCCCGGCCGCTGGCAGCGTCCCCCTGGGGGGAAGGCGCGCAGCGCCTCAGGGGGGGGCCAAAGCATGAAACGCGGTTTCTACACCATCATGGCCGCGCAGTTCTTCAGCTCGCTGGCTGACAACGCGCTGTTCGTCGCCGCGGTCGAATTGCTGCGCGCCGACGGCGCCCAGGAGTGGCAGCGCGCGGCGCTGGTGCCGATGTTTGCGCTGTTCTACGTGATCCTGGCGCCGTGGGTGGGCGCGTTCGCCGACTCGCAGCCCAAGGGCCGCGTGATGTTCATCAGCAACGCGATCAAGATCGTGGGCTGCCTGGCTATGCTGTTCGGCGGCCACCCGCTGCTGGCCTACGCCGTCGTCGGCCTGGGCGCGGCCGCCTATTCGCCGGCCAAGTACGGCATCCTGACCGAGCTGCTGCCGCCGTCGCAGCTGGTCAAGGCCAACGGCTGGATCGAGGGCCTGACCATCGGCTCGATCATCCTGGGCGTGCTGCTGGGCGGACAGCTGCTGGGCACGCGGCTGTCGTCCATGCTGCTTGCCTTCGATCTGCCCGGCATCGAAACCTCGATCGACACCGCCCCCGAAGCGGCCATCGCGTCGCTGATCATCGTCTACTGCATCGCGGCGGCCTTCAACCTGCGCATTCCACACACCGGCGTGCAGATGCGCCCGCTGCCGCGCAACCACCTGGCCCTGCTGCCCGACTTCTGGCGCTGCAACTCTCGGCTGTGGCACGACCGGCTGGGCCAGATCTCGCTGTCCACCACCACGCTGTTCTGGGGCGTGTCGGGCAACATGCGCTACATCGTGCTGGCCTGGGCCGCGGCGGCGCTGCATTTCAGCACCACGCAGGCCGCCAGCCTGGTGGGCGTGGTGGCCATCGGCACCGCCGTCGGCGCCGTGCTGGCGTCGATGCGGGTGCGGCTGGACCGCGCCACGCGCGTGATGCCGCTGGGCGTGCTGATGGGCGCGCTGCTGGTCGTCATGGTGTTCGTGCAGTCGCTGTGGATGGCGGTGCCGCTGCTGATCCTGATGGGCGCCTTGGGCGGCTACATCGTGGTGCCGATGAACGCGCTGCTGCAGCACCGCGGCCACAACCTGATGGGCGCGGGCCGCTCCATCGCGGTGCAGAACTTCAACGAGCAGGCCTGCATCCTGGGCCTGGGCGCGCTCTACAGCGCGTCCACCGGCGCCGGCCTGTCGGCGTTCGGCGCGATCGCGCTGTTCGGCGGCGTGGTGGTGGTCTTCATGCTCCTGATCCAGCTGTGGCACCGCTACAACCTGCGCCACCACACGGCGCAGGTGGAGCACCTGCTGGACGTGGCGCGGCGCGATCCGGGGCACTAAGCTCCCCCTGTGTCGCGCTGCGCGCGCCTTCCCCCGGAGGGGGACAACGCTGGCCGCCGGCGCAGGTCCGGCGGCGGCGTTCTCGACTGGCCTGCTCCGCGGCCATCGGAAGGGGCTTGCTGCGCAGCCCTGAGCATCGGGCGATGCACGGCGCGTGTCCTGGTAATTCATGACAATACCGCCTGCTGCCGCTTTTGCATGCTTGATGAATAGCTATTCAAATCATAGTGAACACAGCGCCACCGCGCCGGTGCTCGCGCTGGTGTTCAACGCGCTGGTGTGGGGGTTGTCTTGGATCGCCTTCAAGGCCTTGCACGCGCACGGCCTGCACCCGTTGTGGAGCACGGCCATCGTCTACGCCGGGGCGCTGGCGGCGCTGCTGGTGTGGCGGCCAGGCAGTTTGCGGGTGCTGCTGCGGCACCCGTGGCTGCTGGGGCTGGCGGCGGCGGCGGGGCTGACCAATGTCGGCTTCAACTGGGCGGTGACGGTGGGCGATGTGGTGCGCGTGACGCTGCTGTTCTACCTGATGCCGGTGTGGTCCATCGGCCTGGCCTGGTGGCTGCTGGACGAGCGGCCCACGCGTGCCGCGCTGCTGCGGCTGGTGCTGGCGCTGGGGGGGCTGGTGCTGGTGCTGCACAAGCCGGGCTCGCCCTGGCCGCTGCCCAGCGGCGCGGCGGACTTTTTGGCGCTGCTGGGCGGCTTCTGCTTTGCGCTCACCAACGCCTTGCTGCGCCGCTGGCGCGACACGCCGCAGGAGGCGCGCGTGCTGGCCATGTTTGGCGGCGGGCTGGCCATGTCGACCGCGCTGGCAATGGCCGGCCTGGCGGGCAGCGCGCCGGACGGCGCCTGGCTGGCGGACGCGGCCGGCTGGCTGCCGTGGGCGTTGGGGCTGACGCTGGCTTTTCTGGGCGGCAACCTGGCGCTGCAATACGGCGCCGCGCGCCTGCCGGCGCAGGTCACGGCGCTGATCATGCTGGCCGAAGTGGTGTTTGCCAGCGGCTCCGCCGTGCTGCTGGGCGCGGCCACGCCGACGGCCTGGACCTGGGCCGGCGGCGCGTTGATCCTGCTGGCCGCGCTGCTGTCGATACGGCCGCCGCGCCTAGCGGCCTGAGTGCGGCGCATGTCGCCACAGAAACAATAGCGTCGTGCGCAGCCATGAGCGGCGGAGAAACCTGATTTGACGCAAGAGCCCGTGCCGGCCGGTCCCCTGCGGCGCCAGGCCGCGCGGCGGAGCACGCCTCAGTCCGCTGAATAAGGCGTCGGGCGCAGGCCGCGCTGCTTGAAGAAGTCCAGCAGCCGCGCGCGGTCCAACGGCACCGCCATCCACTGGCAGCCCGCCATGCGCGCGCAGGTGTTCGAACACGCTGCGCCGCCGCGCCACCACCACCACGTGCGGCGCACCGTCCGCGGCCGTGCGCCGCGCGTTCAGCCAGCGTGCCAGATGCAGCAGTTCGTCGCCCAGCGAGCCCTGGTCCAGAAACACGAAGGACACCGGTCCCTGCGTAAATGCCGCCTGCGCCGCCTGCGCGCCTTCGACCAACCGCACCCGAAACCCCAGCCGCCTCAGGCCGCGCGCCAGCGTGGACGAGCGTTGCCCCACGGCGCCCACCACGACCATCACGTCCGCGTCATTGATGGCGTCGACCGCGCTGAAAGGAACGGCCGAGGGCTCGCTCAGGCCCGCCGCCGCTGACCCATGACGAAGCGGTGGTGCCACCGGCGCGGGTTCGCTGTGGAGCCAGGCCGCACGGGCCGATACGGCGCGGGGCGCGCTGTCGGTGGGCGTTGCCGCGTGGGGCGGCAAGCGCATCGAGCGCGTCGTCGGCGCCAGCGTGGGTGAACTCGTTGTCAGGTCCGCGGGCGAACTTTCCGTCAACCGGCCGGATGTGTCCTGGCTGGCCGACCCGTGCCGTCCGCTGTCCAGCAGATGGGCGGGCCACTCCAGCCGGCTCAGCACCTCGGCCGCCGCGCCCACGCGCAGCGGTCGGTGCAGGATGGGCAACCCGCCCACCGGGTGGCCGACGGGTTCGCCCACCAGCACGACCAAGGCCCGCGGGTTGGCGGCACGCAGCCGGGCCACCACGGCGTGGTCGTCGCCGTTGACCACGATCAGGTGGGCGTCTTCAGGCCGGCGGACCGGCACCAGCTCGTCCCCGCCCTCCTGGTCCAGCGCGAACAGCGATTGCAGCAGCGAGCGCTCGGTGGGCGTGAGGCCGACAAAAATGTAGTTGTGTTGCACTGCGGATCGGACCAACGATCGGTTCAGCTTCACTGAACGTATAGACCAAAAGACTATTGTTGACCGTGACGCCCGCTGTGTCGACCCTGTGGCCAAAGCGCGCGCCCGATAACATGAATGCCGCACTGCGCTGTTGCTGTCAGACTTCAGGTCTGTGAACTAAGTCCTGCCCCGCACCATGAACGACACCGCCCCGCCTGAACCGCTGCGCCTGCACACGCTGGACGGCAACGCCATCGACTGGTCCTCCTTCGACGGGCGTGTGCGGCTGGTGGTCAACACCGCCAGCGCCTGCGGCTTCACGCCGCAGTTCGCCGGGCTGCAGGCGCTGCACCAGCGCTACGCGGACCAGGGGCTGGCGGTGCTGGGTTTTCCGTGCAACCAGTTCGGCGCACAGGACCCGGGCAGCGCCGAGGAGATCGGCGCCTTCTGTCAGCGCAACTACGGCGTCACCTTTCCGATGATGGCCAAGTGCGACGTGAACGGCCCGCAGGCGCACCCGCTGTTCCGGTGGCTGAAGGCCGCGGCGCCCGGCCTGCTGGGCACGCAGGCCATCAAATGGAACTTCACCAAGTTCCTGATCGGGCGCGACGGCCAGGTGATGGGCCGCTATGCGCCGCGCGATCCGCCCGAGGCGCTGGCGCGCGACATCGAGGCGGCGCTTGGCAAGTCTTGATGTGTTTCTGGGCGCTGACGCGCTTCTGCAAAGCGCGAACAGCTATCTATTTTGAGGCGCCGAGCGCTTCATCCAGCGCCTCGATCCAGTGCCGTACCGGCACGTCGGTGCCCGACTGCAGGTGCGTGATGCAGCCGATGTTGGCCGACAGCACCGCCGCCGGGCGATCGGCGGCGCGCTCGCCCAGCAGATGCCCCAGCTTGCGGTCGCGCAGCTGGGTGGACAGCTCGGGCTGCAGCACCGAATAGGTGCCGGCCGAGCCGCAGCACAGGTGCGGCTCCTGCGCCGCCGGCCGCAGCGTGAAGCCGAGCGCGCCCAGGTGCTGTTCGACCCCGCCGCGCAAGCGCATGCCGTGCTGCAGCGTGCAGGGCGGGTGCCAGGCCAGCGTGCCGGCGGGCGCGCGCACCCGGCCGCGCAAGGCGTCGACGATGTCGGGCAACAGCTCGCTCACGTCGCGCGCCAGGGCCGAGACTTTTTCGGCGCGTTCGGCGTAGCGCGGGTCGTGGCGCAGCAGGTGCCCGTAGTCCTTGACCATGGCGCCGCAGCCGGAGGCATTGATGACGATCGCCTCGACCCCGCCGTGCTCGGTGCCGCGCTCGATGTGCGGCCACCAGGCGTCGATGTTGGCACGCATCTGCGCCAGCCCGCCTTCGGCATCGGCCAGGTGGAACTTGACCGCGCCGCAGCACCCCTGGCCGCGCGCCAGCACGCATTCGATACCGGCCGCGTCCAGCACGCGCGCGGTGGCGGTGTTGATGTGGGGCGCCATGGCCGGCTGCACACAGCCTTCCAGCAGCAGCACCTTGCGCGGGTGCGAGCGCTTCGGCCATTCGCCGGCGGCGCGGCGCTCGGGCACCTTGGCCTGCAGCGACGCCGGGAGCCAGCCGCGCACCGACTGGCCCAGCCGCATGGCGGGCCCGAACAGCGGCGACGTCAGCCCGCGCCGCAGCCAGGCACGCGTGCGCGCTTCGGCTGCGGGACGCGGCACCTTGGCTTCGACCACCTGGCGGCCGATGTCGATCAGGTGGCCATACTGCACGCCGCTGGGGCAGGTGGTTTCGCAATTGCGACAGGTCAGGCAGCGGTCCAGGTGCACCTGCGTGGCGCGCGTGGGCGTGGCGCCTTCCAGCACCTGCTTGATGAGGTAGATGCGGCCGCGCGGGCCGTCCAACTCGTCGCCCAGCAACTGGTACGTCGGGCAGGTGGCGGTGCAGAAGCCGCAGTGCACGCACTTGCGCAGGATGGCCTCGGCCTCGCGGCCGGCGTCGGTGCCTTGGAATTCGGGAGCGAGGGCGGTTTGCATCAGAAATCCGGATAGAGCCGCCCGGGGCAGAAGATGCCCGCCGGATCGAACTCGCGCTTGAGTTGCGCATGGATGCGCGCCAGCGGCGCCGTGAGCGGCGTGAACACCGGCGTCAGCCCGTCGCCGCCGCGAAACAGCGTGGCGTGCCCGCCCGCCCGCGCCGCGGCTTCGCGCACGCGCGGGGCGTCCTGTGGCGTGGCCTTGATCCAGCGCTGCGCGCCGTGCCATTCGATCAGCGTGGGCCCCAAGTTGAGCGGCGTGGCGGTGTCGGGCACGCTGGCGCGCCACAGCGCCTCGCCCGGCGCCAGGCGGAAAAACGGCAGCGCCTGGTCGCGCAGCGCCGTCCACTGGCGCTCGGCGCGCTCGGCGTCCAGCGGCTGCCCGCCCATCAGCTGCGTCGCGCTGGCGATGGCGGCGTGCGCGCCGCGCAGGCGCACCGCCAGCTGACCGTCGGCCCAGCAGCTGGCGTTGAGGGGCAGCGGCTGGCCGCCCCAGCGGTTGAGCTGCTGGCGCGCGCTGGTCTCGCTCAGCTCGAACAGCAGCGTGCGTTCGGCCGGCGCCACGGGCAGCACCTTCAGGCTGACTTCGGCGATCACGCCCAAGGTGCCCAGCGAGCCGGCCATCAGCCGGCTGACGTCGTAGCCCGCCACGTTCTTCATCACCTGGCCGCCAAAGGTCAGCAGCTGGCCGCGGCCGTTCAGCATCTGCACGCCCAGCACATAGTCGCGCACCGCGCCCATGCTGGCACGCGCCGGCCCCGACAGCCCCGCCGCCACCATGCCGCCCACGGTGCCGCCGGTGCCAAAGCGCGGCGGCTCGAAGGGTAGGCATTGGCCGGCTTCGGCCAGCGCGGCTTCCAGGTCGCGCAGCCGGGTGCCGGCGCGCACGGTGACCACCAGCTCGCTCGGCTCGTACGCCACCACGCCGGCCAACGGGCGCACGTCCAGCAACTCGCCGTGCAGGTCCTGCCCGTAGAAATCCTTGCTGCCGCCACCACGGATGCGCAGCGCACGCCCCCGGTCGACGGCCTTGCGGATCTTGTCGGAGAGGGCTTGCAGCACGTCGTCCATGTGGTCGATGGTAATGGCTTGCGGTTTGGCCGGGCCGGGCCAGCGGCCTTTCACCGCAAGACGCTACTCTATTGATAGCTATCCACGCTTACCAGACAAGCGCTATAGGCCTTATTTGATGAAAATTTCGCACCTGAATCGACGAAAAAAGGCCCGCCATGCAGCGGGCCAATGGAGAACTCCGATGACGGCGACGGCAGCAGCGCACAGGCTGGCCGCCGCCCGGCGCTCAGCGGCTGTACGCCGTCTCGCCGTGGCTGGTGATGTCGAGCCCTTCGCGCTCTTCTTCCTCCGTCACGCGCAGGCCGACCAGCAAATCGACCGCCTTGTAGGCCATGAACGAGACCACGCCCGACCACACGATGGTGAACAGCACGCTCTTGGCCTGGATCCACGTTTGCGCGGCCATCGAGAAATTGGACGGATCGGCGCCGCCCGTACCGCCCAGGCCCTGCGCGGCAAACACGCCGGTCAGCAGCGCGCCCACGATGCCGCCCACGCCGTGCACCCCGAACACGTCGAAAGCGTCGTCCGCCCGCAGCAGGCGCTTGAGGCCACTCACGCCCCACAGGCAGCACACGCCAGCGATCAGGCCGATGACAATGGCGCCCATGGGCCCGACGAAGCCGGCCGCCGGCGTAATCGCCACCAGGCCCGCCACGGCGCCAGAGGCCGCGCCCAGCATCGACGCCTTGCCCTTGTGCACCGCTTCGCCGCCCGACCAGGACAGCGTGGCGGCGGCCGTGGCCAGCACCGTGTTGATGAAGGCCAGCGCCGCGCTGCCGTTGGCCGCGCCGGCCGATCCGGCGTTGAAGCCGAACCAGCCCACCCACAGCAGCGACGCGCCCACCATGGTCAGCGTCAGGCTGTGCGGCGTGAACGCTTCGCGGCCATAGCCCACGCGCTTGCCCACCATGTACGCGCCCACCAGGCCGGCGATGCCGGAGTTGATGTGCACCACCGTGCCGCCGGCGAAGTCCAGCGCGCCGTCCTTGGCCAGCAGGCCGCCGCCCCACACGATGTGCGCCATCGGCACATAGCTGAGCGTGAACCAGATCACCATGAACAGCAGCACGGCCGAGAAGCGGATGCGCTCGGCAAAGGCGCCGACGATCAGGCAGCAGGTGATGGCCGCGAAGGTGCCCTGGTAGGCGACGAACACGTATTCGGGCACCGTCTGCAGCGCGCCGAAGGTGTCGGGTGTCACCCCTTTCAGGAACAGCTTGCCCGCGCCACCGAAAAAGCTGCCGTCGCCGCTGAACGCCAGGCTGTAGCCGTACAGCGCCCACAGGATGCTGGCGAGCGAGAACACCACGAACACCTGCACCAGCACGCTCAGCATGTTCTTGCTGCGCACCAGGCCGCCGTAGAACAGCGCCAGCCCGGGC
>WBZS01000925.1_pt3 | contig 14550 bp, 12 predicted proteins | sample 5204201 | NCBI WGS metagenome assembly WBZS01 (sample SAMN12344357, study PRJNA552823) | activated sludge metagenome | biome: Activated sludge suspended growth; feature: Nitrification reactor; material: Wastewater; isolation source: activated sludge from nitrification reactor of wastewater...
GCCGATAGCTCATGCTGGCTGCGCGTCTCGAACAACTGGGGCGGGGCAGGGTGGGGCGGCAACTTCGTCCCGCACGTGGGGCAAGAAGTGATCGTCGCCTACGAGGAGGGCGACCCGGACAAACCGATCATCGTGGGCCGCGTGTACAATGCCGAGCAAATGCCGCCGCTGGGCTTGCCAGGCAACAAAACCAAGAGCGTGCTGCGCGACCAGGGCGACAACATGATCATGATGGAAGGGAACAAGGGAGATCAACAGATCGTTATGTTTTCGCCAAAAACAAGTACGATCTTGTGTATGGGTGCAAAGCCACCCGCTTCCATTCCGGGTGCGGATGATCGCGGAGCCGGAAGTGGTGCGGGGGCAGGCAATCAGACGGCAGTATCATTCGTAACGCCGCACGATTTTTCAAACAAGTTGACCGCCGAAAACATCGCTCATTCTGAAGAGAAAGTGAATATCCCAACTTATATGCCAATCGAGCTGGGGTCGGGCAGCGGTTCTGGTACGCCGACTGCAACACCTACGGCACCGGTACCAGAGGGGTTAGTCGAGGGATTTAACGCGATTACAGGCGGATTTTGGCAGATTTTGGTTGGAAAAGATGCACATTGGGAAGTGAAGGGGAGTACTCACGACAAAATCGTCGGCAACAAATTTACCACGATCCTCGGATTTAAAACGGATGTTATCCACGGGTATGAACGGAAACACGTTCAAGGGTTTACGCACGCAACCACAGTAGGCTGGAAAGCAGAATACATAGGCGGTTACAAAACGGAAGTTATTACTGGTCGAGTTCAGCAGTTGCTTGGCGGAACGAAATTAGAAGTAATCAAGGGAAGCACGACGAAACTACACTCAGGCCGCGAATATAAACACGATAAGAACGGCAAAGCCGACAAACATGCTGGCGTGATCCGAATGATGAAAGATCTAAAGCAGCAAAAGAAATCAGAAAAGCTTATCGTCGACACCGCGAAGCATAACAAAATCGGCGGCGACCTCAAGACCCAAGCTTCTACGATCGACGAAAAAGCCAAGAAAATGAAACTGAAGGCGGAAGCAACGCTCCAACAAGAAGCATCAACGCTTCTCGGAAAATGGAACCTTCGCAAGGAAAAGGTGAAGGCCCAAGCGAAGCTTGATGCCGCCGAGGCTTTAATCAAGGCTGCGGATATCACGCTCAAGGGCCCATGCAAACTCGGTTAGAGTTTGTTTGATACCCGGCTTTGGCCCTTCAATCAGCCGAATAAGGAAATTTTTCATCTAAAGTTATTGCATTAGTTTTCACGGCGAATCAAACCATTAGATCGAGGCGAGTTTTTCGTGGACCTCTTCAACCTTAACGAAAACCTTCTCACCTGTGGCTGGATCCCAAACAAGATCAAGCCGCCTCAGTGGTGTGCCACGTTCGTCGTGAAAGCGACCCTCAAGCTCAAGCATGACGGCGTGGCAGAACCTGCGGGTGAACCGGCGATGATCTCGGGTAGTATCTATACGGACGACGACCCGACGAAATCTCTCGTCTACGAATCGGACTTCGCCCCCATGAAGCCGAAGGCCGATATTCTATTGGCAGGCTCGGCCCACGCTCCCGGGGGCCAACCGGCGGCGAAAACAGACGTTACGTTAAAGGTCGGTTCATTGTCGAAGACTTTGACCGTCCATGGTCCCCGCAAATTCACGGGGAATATGTTCGCCGGCCGGTCGTTTTCGCCCACCGAGCCATTCGTGTCGGTGCCATTGACCTACGAAAACGCCTTTGGGGGATCAGGATACGCGAAAAACCCCGTTGGGCGCGGATACGGTGGTGAAATCGCCCCACAGATTGAGGACCCTCGGAAACCCATCACCGGACCACGCGATTCCGCCGAGCCCGCTGGATTTGGGCCGCTTACTGAGGCTTGGCCTCAACGAAAGGGTTTTCTAGGCACCTACGGCGGGAACTACATGAAAACCCGTTGGCCTTGGTTTCCCGAAAATTTTAACTGGAGTTACTTCAACGCAGCACCTTTGGACCAGCAAGCCCCTTATTTACGTGGGGACGAAACGATTGAACTGCACAATTTGCATCCAAAACATTCGGTCTATAGGACACGACTGCCGGGGTTGCGGGCTCGGGCGTATGTCGAAGAGGTTGATGCGAAAGGGCAACTTTCCGCTCGAGAAGTCGATCTCAAACTTGATACGCTCTGGATCCACTCGGGGGAAGAAAAGGCCATTTTGATTTGGCGTGGGGCGACCGATATTCGCTCGAAGAAGTTGCGCGAAGTGACGCGAATCGTGGTGCTAGCCGAGCCGCTAAATGCGCCGCCGCGGACTCCCGACGCAACGTTCGCCATGATCACAGCCAAACTTGCTGCCGAAGACGCCGCTTTCGATGCGGAATTTGTGGACCCCACTGAAGAAGCGGAAGCTGCGCAGTTCGATAAGGAGATGGCTGAGGTTGAGAAGGAAATGGCGGAAGTCGACGCGAAATTCGCGGAATTTGAAGCGGAGGCAGAGGCAGCAGGATTGGGAACGCTTTCCGCCGAAGAGCCAGGTATGGCCGCATTCCTGGCGGCTCAGTCAACTGGTTCGCCCGCTCCCAGGCCCACTGCCGACGAATTGATGTCGCCCGAGTTTCGTGCTCAAAATCCTGAACTCGCGGCGTTACTCGATGAAGCAGCGGCAGCTCCAGACCCGGACGAAGAATTCGCCAAAATGTCCGCCGAGATCGACGCCGCCGACCCTTGGCCCGATCCGCCGGAAGTGACGCGGGATTCGGTGATCGCTCTGGCGGTTTCAGGGGGAGCACTCGTGGGGTTGTCGATGGCAGGGCTTGATCTTTCCAAGCTCCAACTTGCCAAGCTCGATTTCTCCAATTCGGATCTGAGCGAAGTGAACCTCGCCGGCTCAAATTTGATGGGAGCGAATCTCAGCGGTGCGGACCTTTCGAAAGCCGATCTTTCGGGAGCCGACTTGACCGGCGCCAACCTTTCCGATGCGGACCTCGACGGCGCGACGTTGGCCGGCGCTAAGATGACCAAGCTCATTGTCAAAGATCTGACGATGACGAAAGTCGATCTGGCTGGCGCGGACCTGTCAGAGGCGCGTGGCGAGGGAGCGGATTTCTCCGGAACGAACTTCGAGGGAGCCATCTTTCGAAACGCCCATCTGCCGAGGGCCGACTTCTCCAAATGCAAGTTGGCGGGTGCGAACTTCGTAGGGGCGACGCTGGCCGACGCCGACTTCGATCGAGCGCAGGCACCTAAAGCCAACTTCGAAAAAGGCGACCTCAAGGGTTTCCGCGGCAGCGATGCGAATTTTCAGCATGCGAGCTTCGCGATGGTGAACGCTCCCGGCGCGATCTTCGATGGTTCCAATCTTGATGGCGCAAGCTTCCTGCGTGCAAAGATGCCCGACAGCCAATTGCCGGACACATCGTGCAAGGGAACGAGTTTCGACCGAGCCGTGCTAGTGAAGGCGTCTTTCCAGGGTGCGAACTTGGTCAAGGCGAACCTGTCGAACGCGAACCTTCTGTATGCCTCGTTCGATCAGGCCGACCTGAGCGGAGCGGACCTGCGCGGTTCGAATTTGTACGGTGCGGGCTTCTGGGAAAGCATCCTTGAAAAAGTCGCACTGGACCGAGCGAACGTGAAAAACACGACGCTGGCGTAACCGAGGTGATTGCAAAGACGGCAAGGCCAGGAATACCTCGAATGCCACACGAGACGTTCCGTAGGGTTGGTGGAGGGTACACCCGAAACCCACCGTGGCCTCGAGCTTGAATTGGCGTCGATACGGACCGGCGCCGTTCGAGAAATTCCAGGAAATTGGCTTTTGTTTGAGGCTGCGGTGGGTTTCGTGAGTACACTACACCCACCCTACGGCGCGCTGGCCGTCGGCATCCCACCTATTGGGATTTCGATCTTTTTCTGACTAAAGGGCCCTTTCTTTCCATGGCTGAACAGGAACTACCCCCCGAAGAGATCGTACATCGCCTCTCCGAAGGCGGTTCCTTTGAGGGCGAACGCATCGGCGGCTGGGATTTAGCCGGCCGAGACTTTCGCCGTTGTTCGCTAAAAGGCGTCACGTTTGATGGCACCAACTTGACGGGCGCGAACTTCACAGGCCTGGATCTTACCGATTCCATGTTTACGGGCAGCGATTTGAGCGGCGTACAGGCAGAAAAGGCGAATTTCGGCGACGTGACCTTTCATGGGTGCGTCGCGCATGGCTGCAATTTCGCGGGTTGCAACTTCGACATGGCCAATTTCGTCGAAGTCGACATGACCGGCTCGGATTTCACGGGAGGCACTTTCGAGAAAGTCAGCATGGTGCAGTCGAACTTCACGAAAGCCAAGTTCGACCGCGCCAAATTCCCCGATGCCTGGGCGGTCGATAGTGTGTTGGCTGAAGCGTCGTTCGGCGGCGCCGATTTGACCGATACCGCCATCACCGGTTGCGATCTCGCCGGTGCCAGGTTCCCCGCCGCCCTTCTGAAATCCACCATCTTTGCGGACTCGAAATTCCCCGGCGCGGAATTGGCTGGCGCGAAGTTTGATAAGCCGAACTTCATGAATACCGTCTTCGCAGGAGTCGCGTCGCTGCCTGCCGATTGCTCGGGAATCGATTTCAGCGATGCCGACTTCACCGGCGTGGACCTCAGCGGCAAGACGTTGACGGAAGCTGACTTCGCGGGAGTGAACCTCGAAGGCGCGAAACTCGTGCGAGCGCAGGCGACGAGTGCCGACTTTTCCAAGGCAAAGCTGGTCGGAGCGGATTTGACCGAAGCAAATTTTTCCGAAGCCAACTTCTCCGAATCGGACCTAGGCAACGCGGTGTTGGCTAAAACGAACTTCATGAAGGCCGACGTTTCCGAAGCAAACCTGCTGGGTGCGAAATTCGAATCGTGCAGCATGGTGAAGGCGAACCTGGCCCGATCCAAATTCGAACAGAAGGAACTAACGAAAGCCGACCTGACCGGAGCGGAGTTTGCCGAGGCCGACTTCCGCGATGCGGACCTGACCGGCCGCAATTTCGTCGATTCGGAATTTGAGGAATGCATCTTTGTCAACGCGAAGTTGACCGGCTGCGACCTGACGGACACGGCTTTCACGAAATGTGACTTCACGCGCGCCAACCTCTCGAAAACCGTGCTGGGCGACACCGAGTTTCGGGATTGTAATCTCACCGAAGCGAACCTGTCGGACGCCCAGGGCATGCGTGTCGGCTTTGGTGGAACCGACTTGACGAAAGCAAATTTCGCCAAGGCTCGATTCATTCAGACCGACCTGAAAAAACGGGATCTCACGACGGTGCTACTTCGTGGCACGATTTTCAAGGCATGCGATCTGATCGGCGTGAAACTCGTGAACAAAGAGACTCCCGAGTGCGATTTCAGCAGCACCGATTTCACGGAAGCCGACCTGACCGGAGCCAATCTCACCGGCAACACGCTCAAGGGGGCAAACTTTCCCAAGGCCAAACTGGTGAAAGCCAAGCTCGTGAAAGTCAACGCGGAAAACGCGGACTTCACGGAGGCGAATCTCACGGGTGCGAACCTTTCGGAATCCAGGGTTCGTGGGGCGGCGTTCGAAAGTGCCACCCTGCACGATGCGAATTTTTCAGACGCGGAAGCTTCGGAAGCGATCTTCGAAAAGGCCGACGCGAAGGGAGCCACGTTCGAGAAGTGTAAGCTGCACTACTCGGATTTATCGTACGCGAAACTGCCTTCCGCCAATTTCACGAAGGCCGACCTCACCTGGGCGATCCTCCATGCCATCGAGGAACAAAACACGCGCTGGGATAGCGCGACGCTGAAAAACGTTCGCCGAACCGACAAAGATCGCCTGGCGGCCGAAACCTGGAAACCGCCGGAATAGAGCGGAAAAAAGAACCCGCAACCGTGCTTTGTCCGGATTCGCCCGGGATTGTGGATAAAGAGAGAAGAGGAACACCGTTCGAGGGATGGCCATGCTATCAACGTTATCGTCTGTCTACCTTGGTCCGGCTCGCGTGATTGGCGTCGCGGATCGAAAAGCGAAGCTTCGCCTGCACGATCAGGAATTTTGGGCAGACGTCGCGCTCGCCTTTCCGTACGAACTTTCCGTTGAGGATGTCGTTTTAACGATCAACCAAGACACGCATTGGTACGTCATCGGCGTGCTTCAAGGGACCGGAAAAACAACGTTGACCGTGCCCGGCGATCTCGCATTGAAGGCCCCCCAGGGTTCGATCGAATTGGAAGCGGGCAAACAGGTCTCGATTCAAGGACCCCTGGTTCGCTTGAACGCGGGCCGACTCGAAATCTTCGCCAAATCCGCGTGGGAAAAGTTCACGAAGGTCACGCGTTGGGTGAAGGAGGCGTGTAAGGTACATGCGGGCCGATTTTTGACCCGCACCGATGGCGAATACCGTCTCCGGGCCGGTACCATCAAAGAAAAAGCGGTCGGCGACGTTCGTATCGACGGCACGAAGATTAATTTGGGTTAAATGGTCAACCGAAATCGAAAGTTTGGAATCGCGAACGAGGAGATCACGATGTTACCCGCGTCGACCAAAGGGGGCGGTAGCTGCCTGGCGTTTCCGGATGTTTGCAAGACTCCCGCGCCGCCGGCTCCTTTTGTTCCTGTCCCCTATCCGAATACTGCCATGTGCAACCAAGGTAAGGGGGGGACGTTTTCTGGCAAGGTGATCATTAGCGGCGAGAAGACGGCGACCACGAAATCGGAGATTGCGATGTCGGCGGGCGACGAAGCCGGCACCCTCTTCGGCATGGTCTCGGGCAAGTTCAAAGGCCCGGCCAAATGGGTCAAGGGAAGCTCCAAAGTGAAAGCCGAGGGCAATCCCGTCGTTCACCTGACGTCGACCATCATGCAGAACGGCGTCTCCAACGCGAACCATCCCGCCGGCGCGCAGATTGCACCTAGCCAAACCAAGGTGTTGGTCATGCCGTAAAGGGCCGCTGGCACCGGCGAGCGGCCGGTGTAAACCGGCCGTGTTTTCCGCTCAAAACCGGCCGTGTTTTCCGCTCAAAACCGGCCGTGTTGTCCGCTCAATACGCTCGTTTTCTTCAATACACCGAGTTTTTCCGTTTAACACCGCGGGTTTCTCTTCTCACCACGGCCGGTTTACACCGGCCGCTCGCCGGTGTTTCGTTTGGTTTCATGCTGCTTGAAGCAATACTTCCCTTCGCTGAAAGATTTTGCTCGAATTCGTCGATAAAGGTGGAAGAACCGGCAAAATCCGTCTCGACGGCGTGCTTGCCGAACCCTGACCCAGACAATGGGAGGGACGTTCTTTCACCGTACCGACCAAGCATTCCTGGAGGTACAACCCCGGCCTTTTCTTTCGTGGTTCGAGATGAAACAAAAAAGCTCGGTTCTGGTCGTTCGTCTCAGCTTGGGTTTCATCCTACTTTTGCCACACGTCGCCACGGCACAGCAACCGGATTTGCAGGCCCTTATTCAGCGATTGGATCGCCTTGAACAGCGGAACGAAGCGCTCGAACGGAAAAACGCGCACCTCGAAACCGAAGTGAAAAAGCTTCGTGAAGGATCGGCTGGCTCCGCCTCCAAAGGAACCGAAACTTCGCCCGTGAAAAAGTCAGACGCCTCGGAAAAGTCGGCAACAGCTTCCAAAGACTCCGCCACGAAATCGCCCACGCCAAAGGCGCCCGATGCTCCCAAGGAATGGGTCGTCGGCGACCAACTGAAAGTCGAAGGAGCTTGGCGAAACGGCCTTTGGTTCGAGACCCAGGACAAAGCCTTCCGCTGGACCGTGGGCGGCGTCGCTCAGATGGATATGTCGTATTTCAATGCGAATCAAGCCATCGTCGATTCCGTCGGGAATTTCAACAACCTCATCGACCCCGGCCAAAGTCTCCAAGATTCGTGGGCGTTTCGCCGGGCTCGGCTGCGATTCAGCGGGCTCATGTGGGAGCAGATCGAATTCTTCGCACAGTACGAATTCGCTCAAGCCTTGGACCTTCGGCGGCGCACGCTCGGCATCGCGCCGACACCGAACAATCCCCCCAATAGCGATTCCGATCCCAGCGACAACGTCGGCTTCAACGAGGTCTACCTGGGCTTCACCAAGCTGCCCATCTTGGGTACGCTTCGAATCGGCCGCCATCGTGAAAGCCTGAACTTCGTGACCGCCACGCAAGACAACAACCAAGTGTGGCTGGAACGAGGCCTCATGTTCGACGCCTTCAACGGCGACTTCAACTTTTCTAACGGCATCACCCTCCAACGCACCTACCTTGACGATCGTGTCTATTCGCTCCTAGGATTTTTCCATTCCAACAACAACTCGAACCGGGGCTTTTATGCCGTTGGCGACGGCGAGTACGCTTATGACGTGCGCGTGACCGGATTGCCGATCTACGAGCCGGAAAATGAGGTATGGGTCCACCTTGGCGTCGATTACAGTTACCGCAATCCGCACGAAGAACAGGTTCGCTACCGCGCGAGGCCCATGATACGTTCAGGTCCAGCGTTTCTCACGCCCAACATCTTGAACACAGGCACCATTTTCACGAACGACGCGCAGCAGATCGCCAACTTGGAATTTGCGCTCGCACGAGGCCCCTGGACCTTCTCGGCCGAGTACGCGACGAGCTGGGTGACCAATGCGTATACCGGCGGCGTGCCCTTTGCGGATGGAACGTTGCCCGCAAACGCGAAACGGCGCGGCACGTACTCGGCTCAAGGCGGATACGTCGAACTCCTGCGGTTTCTCACGCGCGACCATCGCAAGTACCGCCTGGACCGCCCCGGCCATGATCGCGTGACGCCGAACTCGACATTTTACCTCGTGGAAGGCGATCGGGGCTGGATCTTCAGCCAAGGCGCGTGGGAAGTCGGCGTGCGCTACGATTACGTCGACCTCACGAACCAGGGCATCAACGGAGGCATGAGCCATGCCGTCACCGCGTGTTTGAACTGGTATCTGAACCCGAACGCCCGCATCCAATGGAACACCTTCTGGATGTCGCGTACCTTCTCCCCCAGCGACGCGGCGGGCCGAGTCGACGGTGACCTGCTCGGCTCCGGGGTCCGCTTCAATGTGGATTTTTAATTCGTTTTTCGTTGTCCATCGGCCTTATTCGCGTTTACCCTGGAAAGAAGATCGTTCCGGCAGGAACGTTCGTCGCATCGGTTCACCTCTTGAGAAAGCCGACCATGATTCGCGTCAATGTATGGGATTTCCGCGGTTTGAAGACAGCGATGGGCCATGCGTCGATGCATGTGGGGAGCGAATACATCAGTTGGTGGCCTGAAGGTGCGGGGCGAGTCGCCAAGATCCCGGGAAGCGTCGGTCGAGCGGTTCCCTTGTATTCGGTCGGGCACATTCAAGGCCAATCTTTCGAAGACGATCAGCGTCTCGAAGAAATGAAGCCGAATCATACCGTATCGCTGAATGGGCTCGACGAAACGCAGATCCTGGCTTGGTGGAAAAAATTCAATGTTCCAGGAAGGCAATGGAGCACCTTAGGCCAAAACTGTGCGACGACCGTTGGACGCGCCTTGATGGTCGGTGGCGGTGACGATTACGCGTTGGGTGCGTCGGGATGGTGGCATTCGTGGAATACGGTTTGGCAGCCCAACGACGTGCTTAAATATGCTCGGGAAGTCGAGAGAGGTCTCAACAAAAAACGCGGCCGCCATCGGGCGATCAATTTCATCCGTCGCTTTTGTACCTCTCCGCTCGGTTTTACCTCGATCACCATGAAGATGGACGAGAAAGGCCTTGCCGCGGCGATTTACCGGGAACTAGCAGGCGATACCGCCACCATCCACGAAGTCTTTCAAGAACTCAACGAACGGCGAAACACGGACGCGGACGATGTTGCGGAGATTTACGTCAATTTGCTTCAATCGAAAAAAGGCCCGCCGTTGTTGGCCGTCGCCAAAGACGTGAAATTGAAGAGCTTACTCATCAAAATCCTCGATGAAGGCTGGACCTCGTCCGGCGAGAAAGCCTGCATCGAGTTTCTGCGAAATTTGAAATAAACGCCCATACTCCCCATTTCAGAACAAGAGCCCATCCTCCCTAGGATTGACTTCTAGGTAAACGTTTTCAGGTTGGGTGAGGCGAAGCACAACCCACTGCAACGTCGACCACCGTGCCGTTCCTCGCTGCCGATCGAATCCCTCCGCCGCCCCACCATTCCGATCGTGACGCCGAGGGGTTAGGTCACGCGGATGTCGCTCGATCCTCTTGCTGGTAAAAAGACCAAGGATCTCACGCGGAGACGCAGAGAAGAGACTATACCGTTTCACGAATCAAATCCCCTCTAAAATCAGTAGTCATTTTTACTATTCCCGCCGCGACTCTGGGTCTCTGCGTGGGCTTCTTTGAACGCAGACCTCAGAGAACTTGGATTCGCCCAGCCACGCCGATCCTTCAAAAAAATTCAAGCAAACCGTTGATTTTGCCCCCGTGGTGTGCCACGATGGGGGCCTAAATTCATGCGTAGGAAAGAAGCCGTACCTCCCCATGGAGGCGAGCGACAGCAGCTTTCCGACGATGCGCGGTTTGTTGGAGGAGAAAGCATGCCCAAAGCTTTCATTAGTTACGCTCGGGAAGACAAGCGATTCGTCGATGAGCACGTTCGGCCGACTTTGGCGGCCCTGAATATCGATGTCTGGATGGATACGGAAAACCTGCACGGCGCGGAACGTTGGCGTGAAACGATTCAGCAGGCCATGACGGAATGCGATCTGTTCCTCGTCGCGGTGACTCCTTTCGCGGCTGCCTCGCCAGCGGTGCGTGGTGAAGTCGAGTGGATTCTCGCCCACCGTGACGAATGTCTGATTCCCATTTTGGCGGCGAACGTGCGGCTAGATGGCGTTCACGCTGAACTGCCCAACCTTCATCATGTCGATTGCATCAACAAAGCCCCAGGCCGATCCGCAGCTTACATTTCGCGTGCGATTATTCATCTTCTCGATCGCCGAGCCGCGAAATTTAAATCGCAAAAAGAAGATCTCTCCGCTTTGCTCGAATCGAAGCAGTTGGAGAACGAAGAACTCGAACGGGAACTTTCGGCGCTGAACTCGCAAATGGACCACGTACTTCAATTCGACGGCGATTGGGATCGTCCGCCGTTGGGCAGCGTGGCTCCGTTTGTGCCTCGTTCCGACCGCCGCTCCACCGTGGTCGCGATCATGAACGTTAAAGGGGGTGTCGGAAAATCCACCCTGGCTGCGAATTTAGCCGCGACTTGGTGGGGCCGAGCGAAATCACCCAAGAAAGTTCTGCTTGTTGACCTCGATTTTCAGCAGAGCGTCAGTTCCCTTTGTCTGGGCAGCAAAGATCTGAACGATCTCAGGGCGGGGAACCTTTTCGTTAATTCGCTGTTCGATGAACGAATCCCCGCGACCGAACACCTCTTTCGGAGCATGCGCCGCGTGGGCAGGGGCGATGGGTACGTGTTGGCGGCCGACGAAAAGCTGACGCGTGTCGAGACACAAGCCATGGCGCGGTGGTTAACTCAACAAACCACCAAGGACGTTCGCTATCGACTTCGCGAAATCCTTCAGGGACCGGCGGTACAAGAGAAATTCGATTTGGTCGTCATCGATTGTCCGCCCCGCATTCACACCGCCAGCATCAATGCCTTGGCTGCGGCTGACTTTTTGTTGATTCCCGTGCTCCTCGATCTCACGTCCGCGGACTCCGTCCCGCGTATGTTGAAATGGGTACGTCATTATATGGACGCAGGTGTTTGTCCAAATATTGAAATCTTGGGGGTAATCGCGAATAAGAAGTCGGACCGGCGTAACGACCTTTTGGCGAGGGAAGAAAACATCTGGACCGAACTCCCGGGCAAATGCCGAGTCGCATGGGGTGGCGAGGTTCCTTTCTGTAGCTTGGTGATTCCCAATAGTGCCGCGATCGCCGAGAGCACGCAGACGCCGGGCCGGTTTGCCTGTGAAGATTCGCGAATGAAAAAGCTTTTCGAAGAGTTGGCCAATAAGTTTGAACAGCAGATGTCCCTTCCCGTGGAGATGTTGACATGAACGTCGCTGATTTACACGCGCTTCTCGTTGCCGCCAAACATTTCGCAGATGCCGCGGGCAACAGCCAAGCGTCGAAAACGAAGCTTACCGAAGTATGTGAGGCGCTCGAGCCATTTCGTTCGCTCGACATTTCAGCCTTCGTGAGCTTTTTACGCCAGGCCGAAGAATACCAACGAACCGGCGTCTTGCCCGTCGCCTCGAAAGCGAAAGGCCGATCGCCGGCGAAGGCTAAACCCAGCATGAGCACGGAGGAGAAGGCTCAGCAGGTGGAAAATCTCGTCAAGCAACTTCAGGACCTTTACGGCGTCGTGCACGAAGAAACGGTTGGATATGGCGCGATCGACGATATTTGCGAAGCCGTGGATCGCCTCAATGTTCCCGAAGTGAAAAAAGTTGCCCAAGGCTTTGGCATCAAACTCGCCAGCAAAGCCACGAAGAAAGATGGGGTCGAGCAGATTCGGCGAAAATTGACGGAACAAAAAGGAAGCGCGCAACGCATTCAACCGATCTCGGAAAAGACGCCAACGGCAACCGCCGAGAGCGACGCACGCGAAACCGTGTCGAGCTAAGGTGCCGAGATCCTTACGGTAATTCGGCGAACGTTTCTTTTCTTAGGTATTGATAATGAAGGGAATTCTGCTTGCTGGCGGCAGCGGGACGAGGCTATACCCCTTGACGCGCGTGGTCAGCAAGCAGCTCCTTCCCGTATACGATAAGCCCGTCATTTTTTATCCCCTTTCGCTTCTCATGTTGGCGGGGATACGCGACATCCTGGTGATCAGCACGCCCAAGGACACGCCACTGATCGAGAACCTGTTGGGCGATGGTTCAAGCCTGGGGATTCGGCTACGCTACACGGTGCAACCGCAACCGCGAGGCATCGCCGAGGCATTCGTGCTGGGGGCGGATTTCATCGACGGATCGCCCGTGGCTTTGGTCCTTGGCGACAATTTACTGTTTGGCCATCATCTCGTGCCAGAGCTGCAATCGTCGGCGAAAATCGTGGATGGGGCGAGAGTGTTCGCCTACCACGTCGCCGATCCGGAACGGTTTGGCGTGGTGGAATTCGATCGCGATTTTCGAGCTATCTCCATCGAAGAGAAACCCGCCAAGCCACGCTCCAACTGGGCGATCACCGGCCTTTATTTTTACGATGCCAACGTCGCAGAAATCGCTCGCCAGCTCAAGCCGTCGCCGCGTGGCGAGTTGGAGATCACGGAGGTCAACGAGTTTTATCTTCGAACTGGCAAACTGACGGTCACACCTTTGGGTCGAGGTGTCGCCTGGCTGGACATGGGTACGCACGATTCGTTGCTGTCCGCGTCGCAATTCGTGCAAACGTTGGAACTTCGCCAGGGCTTGAAAATCGCCTGCCTCGAGGAAATCTCCTACAACGCCGGCTACATCAACGCAACGGAACTCAAGAAAGCCGCCCAAACCTACGGCAACAGCAACTACGGCCAATACCTCATGCGCCTGTTAGCCGAGCGAAAGCCGTAATCTTGTTTTGGACAACGGCAAGTGAGCCTACAAAGGCAGCCGTCGAACCGAAGTGAAACGGAACGAACCAAACCGACCAAATCCCACCCACTCGCTCTGCGGACGGCAAAACAACTTGCCCGAAAGAAATGATCACTATCCCCGACAGGAGTCGAACACCCACCAACTTTCCCAGGAAAAACGCGATTCCGACATCGAAGCGGCGCAAAAAGCGGCGCACTTTCCTTTAGATCGACAAACCCTCGACCCCGCTTTGGGTTCCCTCATCGAAGCTTGGCCCAGGCTGCCGGAAGCAATACGAGCCGGAATCCTGGCGATGGTCCGGGCAGCCAGAGTTTAGTGTCTGCGCTGTCCATATCCATGAAACCAACGCCCTGGCAATCCTGCTTCCTTCCTGGTGTTTCTAGGACCGTTACCCTATGATCGGCGGGAAACGGAGATGCGAGTTCTTTGCTGTCCGTACTTCCTCAACGACGGCGCGTCCGCCGTGGCGGACCTTAACATTAGCCCCTAAACTACACTTTTCGCGGCAACTCCTGCCGAACGTATTTTCAATCATGCGAAATGAAAATGGAGGCAACATCTACGGGGCTAGAGTTGTTGAGTTGGTGCACCAATTCATCCGCCGCGTTTTTCGTCCGTCGGCCGAGATAGTGCAGGCAAACGGCAATAAGTCGTCGAACCAGTTCTGCGAAGGTGAGATCCGCTACGCCCAAAGGAAATAAACTTGTCATGCCAAATGCCCAACATCCAAAAGCGTTGAAATATTTCAGGCTGAATTTATTCGCCGGCCTGACAAGCTTTGCAGAATTCGAAACACGAGTTGCAGCATTACCCGACGAACAGTCACGCGGCGATGCGTTTGAGGTTTTCGCTGAAGCCTATTTGGCGACTCAGCGAAAGCACGATGCCGCAAATGTTTGGCCTCTAACACTACAGCGCTAGATCAGCTGACATCAGCTGCCCAGGATTTTGTATAACCTCCTTAACCACAAGGAGGTGCGGCATGACGCCGGATCAAATGATGGCCCTG
>WBZS01001909.1_pt1 | contig 14532 bp, 21 predicted proteins | sample 5204201 | NCBI WGS metagenome assembly WBZS01 (sample SAMN12344357, study PRJNA552823) | activated sludge metagenome | biome: Activated sludge suspended growth; feature: Nitrification reactor; material: Wastewater; isolation source: activated sludge from nitrification reactor of wastewater...
GTGGACATGGACGCGCCGGCCGATACCCTGCCCAAGCGCATCCTGAGCAAGTCGGATGTGGACATGATGCTGCTGAGCGAACCCGACAGGGCCAAGCGCGCGATTCTGCGTCTAGCCTACGTGTTGGCGGCCCGCGTCAGTGAACTGTGTAGCCTGCGATGGGGCGACGTGGAAACGACAGATACCGGGTACGTGTTTCGCATCGTGGGGAAGGGCAACAAGACACGCAGCCTGTTTGTAGACGAGGAAGATATCCGCGCCGATCTCGACACCCTACGCGCCCGCAACACGCCGACGATTGTCGGCGTGGGGACTGTACAGGTATGGCGATACGTGCGAGATGCAGCCGCCCGCGCGGGCTTGGACGTGGACGCGAATGGTGACGCGCGCCACATTAGCCCCCATTGGTTGCGACACGCCGCGATCTCTAGGGCTGTACAGAAGGGCGCGCCCATGTCGCTCGTACAGGAATACGCGGGCCATAGCAGCCTAGCGATGACGACGCGCTACGCCCATGCCATGCCAAAGGAAGGGCTGAGTAAGTATCTGCTGTAGCCCTTGTGCTTTGTGCTACACTGTGCTACAATGTCCCCTGAGACTATCTGAGACTTCCCCATGCCCTGACGGGGGCGATAATGGGTAAATAGCGGGTAGATATGGGTAGACGGTTGACTGTCTCGATACACGGGGGCATTATGCCCGCCATGTCTACACCCAACGACGAATGGCTGTCCCCTATCGAGGCGGCCCGCCTGCTGAAAGTGAGTAGGGCGACGCTGTTTCGACGGCTGCAGGCGGGGGAACTCGACACGGTTAGGCAGTATCGGCCCGGCGCGCGACGCCTGTACCTTCATCGTGGCGATCTGCTGCTGTGGATGGACGCCCATACCCGCCGCGCCGATAGTTGACATATATCAAGCCCCTGAGCGGGGCTGAGAGCGTCGCAAATGGACGCAAATGGGCTAAGGGATGCTCAGAATGCAAAATGATACACGCCCTGCCGTTGGACGCGCTGTAGCCCTTCCTGTGGGCGTGGGGAGGCATTAGAAAAGGCGACACGGGGCGACGCTGCGAACGTCGCGCCCGTGTCTAACCCTCGATAGTGTGAGTATCGCGGGCTGTGGACGATGATACCACAGTCCGCAGAAGGGGAAGCATCATGCGCCTGCTACGTCACGATCTTGGACTAGAATCTGTCCCCGCCGCCTCTCCTCCGAGGAGAGAGGACAAGCGGCCGATCGGCTTCATGGCGACGCTGCTAGGCTTGCTGCTAACCGTCACATGGCCCCCCATCGTGGGCGTCATCGTTGGCGCGGCCCTGTGGCTGTGGTGGGGTGATGCTTGGTGGATGAAGGCGGGGCTTGTTGGCGGGCTGCTGTTGGGGGCTGTGATGAGCATGGGCGTTCTGCTATCGTCCTTCCTGCTTCAGCGCGTCCTAGCCCCTGCCCCGGCTGCTGCTGCTGTGGCCCCCGCCGCCCCCGCCATGACGACGATCAGCTATGAACCCCTCGACAGGACAGCAGCAAGAAGCGACGTGCGGATTGTCCCCATGCACAGCCATAGGACGATTGACTCTGTGGACGCTAGGGACATCGCGTGGATGTGCTATGGACTGAGCAGGGGAACGCCTCACAGTCTACGGGCATGGCTTGGCCGTCGCACGCCAAGCGGGGAAACCCTCGATAGTGCCTACTGGCGCGCCATGTGCAAGCCACTGAGGAAGGCGGGAATCATCGTTGGGGCAGGGCCGAGAGTGTCAGGCCGGTTGACGACGCACGATCTAGGGGCAATGTTGGCCGTCTTGGGCTTGGACGCCTCAGACGCCGAACTTTGGGCGCACGACGCGCCCCATGTCGAGGGGCAACGGCCCACTACGGCCCGTTATTAGCCCACTATGGCCACGCCCCTGTATCGGCTGTCCGAGATGCACTAAACCGAACTGCTATCAGCCCTCGACTATGAACAGATACGCCCGCGCGTAGGGGAGTGACGCGCCCTCGCACGGGCGTATCATTGACGGGCTATTGTTGCGGTGCTGAGCTTCGCAACAATACCCTTGCATCCGGCCCCTGCCCTGTTGTATACTGTGCTACAGCAGCAGCAGGAAATAGCGAACGCCGCCCCCCCTGCCACGGTTAGTGCGACGCTCGCTAAGTGAGTCGATTATGGAGATTGTACCCGGCAGTTGCGGGGCGTCAAGTCTTGACGCGCCCGAACGATTGTGCTACACTGTCGGCAGTCGAATACTCCGAGCGCACGACGCCCCACTGAGGACGGCCAAGAGCCGCCCCCGTGGGGCTGTTTGCTTTGTCACCAAGAGAGGGGAAGATGAGCCACGTTGCACAAGAGACAGTCTTGCGAACCCGCGCCCCGCGCCGACTCTATGAGCGTATCGAGGCATGGCGAACCCGCGCGGGGCTGAGCCTGTCGGAAGCCCTGCGCTTCCTGTTGGTGGCAGGCCTCGACGCCCAAGAGCGACAGGCCGAACGTGAAGCCGCATAGAAAGCACATTGCCCCGCGTAGGGCGGGGCAAGGCGGGATGGACGGGGACATGATCAGGCGTGGCAGTCTGAATTATACCCCATCCCCCCCGTCTTGTCTAGCCCCCGCGCGTGGCCCTCGACACTGAGAGAGGACGCCATGCAGCAATCGAATAGCCTCCATGCCCCCGCCCGCGTCATCCCGTTTGCAGCCCCGCCCGCCGACTTAGTGCCGGTTGACATCGACGCAGAGTTGGCAGTGCTAGGTTCATGCCTACTCGACTCCTCGAACGTCGCGCCACTTCGCGCCTTTTTGCAGGCGCGCGACTTCTACCGAGAGACGAATGGCGCAGTCTACGAGGCGATTCTTGCCCTTGACGAGCGCGCTGAACCTATTGACTTCCTGACGGTGCGCGCCGAATTGGAGCGCACGAACCGTATCGACTTCGTAAGCGGCCCGTCGTTCCTCGCGTCGCTGCTGAACGCTGTCCCCACGTCCATCCACGCCCAACATTATGCCAAAATCGTCAAGAGGAAGTCCACGCGCCGCCAGGCGATTGACTACGCTTCCCAAGTTGCCCGCCTCGCCTACGAGGATGAGTCGGAGGACTATCTATCGGTTGCTGCCGCCATGCTCGAAGGCGTCAGGGCAGGGGCGGCCACAGATTCTGTCAACGGGGCGGCCCCGTCACGCTTCAAGCCCCTGTCCCTCTCGGAACTCCGAGCAATCCCCGCCGCGCCCGACTTGGTAAAGGGACTCATCCCCACAGATGCGAACGTGGGGCTTATCGCCCCCTACGCCTGCTTTAAGTCGTTCCTGCTGTTGGACTTGGGGCTGTCTGTGGCAGCCGGGATGCCGTGGGCAGGCAAGCCCACCTATAGCGGCCCCGTCGTGTACATCTGCGGGGAAGGACGTAGCAAGATAGCCCGTCGCGTCGATGCGTGGGGGATAGCCCGCCGCGTCGATGTGGACGCCCTGCCCTTTCGTATCATCCCCAACATGCCCCGTCTCATGGACGCCCGCGAAGTGGACGAACTTATCACGGCCATTCGAGGCGAAGGCGTCCCCGTCCTTATCATCTTCGACACCCTAGCCCGCGCCATGATGGGCGGGGACGAGAACAGCGCGCGCGATACGTCCCTGTTTGTGGCAGCGATGGACAAGATACGCGCCGCCTTTGGTGGCCCTGCCGTCATGTACGCGCATCACGAAGGATGGACAGGGGGACGGGGGCGGGGGAGCAGCAACCTACCCGCCGCCCTCGATACGGAACTGAGGATTGAGCGGCAAGGCGAACTCGCAACCCTCACGTCATCGAAGCAGAAGGACGGGGACGATAGTATCCCCGTCGTCTTCAAGGCGCGGAGGGTTGAACTTGGCGTAGACGAGGATGGGGAACTTATCACTAGTTTGGTACTCGACTTGGTGAGCGGCCCCGTTGAACGTCGCCCAACGCCTGACGACGTGCAAGAGCAGGCTGTCTTGGCCTTCGTCAAGGCCAAGCCGGGCGTCTCGGAGAACGCGATACGAAAGGCAATCCCGCCCCCCTGCTTCACAGAGAACGACGTGCGAAAGGCAGTAAGGCGTCTACTACTGTCGGGAAAGGTGCGAAGTGAGGAAGGCCCGCGCAATTCAATGGCCCTGTATGCCGTGTGAGTTGGTGAGTTGGTGGGAGTTGGTGGGAGTTGGCGTACCAACTCACCAAGTCACCAATCGAGTTGGTGAGTTGGTAGGTGTATACACCTACCAACTACCAACTCACCAACTCGATTAGTGGGATGACTCCATGATGAACGTCAGAACGTGCGAGACTGTGAAGGAACGGGAACTAACGCCCCGCCAAAGGGCATTCGCGGCCCATGTTGCGGCGGGGGCGACGGTGCGAGCGGCGGCCGGCACTATCGGCCTTTCTGAGCGACAAGCCCGCGCGTGGATGACGATGCCTGCCATTCGAGGGGCGATCCATGCCCAAGTGGATGAGATTGTCGAGCGCGCGGCGGGCTTGGCTGTGGACGCGCTGCCTGACGCAATCGACGCGCTGCGGGCCATCATGGGCGACACCTCGCAGCCGCCCGCCGCCCGCGTCGCAGCGGCAAGGACGATTGTGGACGCAGCGGGCCGCCTATCGTCATCGGCGATCTTCACGCGCCGCCTAGCGGCACTTGAAGCACTACAGCGAGAGGAAGCGAACGATGATTGACAAGGAACTGACGCGCCGACTAGGGCGACTACGCCCGCCCCGTCGGGGCTGTAGGAACAAGTTTCACCGGGATTGGCATGGTTGGGCGATGGACGAAGTAACCCACGAAATGCTACCCCCGCCGACTTGCCCTCGCTGTGGGGGCGTGGCTGACCATCTAATCCGCCTCGAATACGAGGAAGTCCCCATCGACGGCGACGGGGACAGGCCCGCCCTACGTAGGACGCGGCTAGGGTGGTGACGACTTAACATAATATCAGCTTCATTATAATATAATGAAGCTGACGACATGACAGAAAGGACAGGGGGAGATGAACAAACGAGCGGAGGGAATTCGGCAGTCGGCGCGCGATCTAGGGCAGCACGCCGCCGACTATCGCGCGGCAAGTGCCGCAGTGATGAACTTGGGGGACTACAGCGACGCCTACAAGCGGACGCAGATAGCACGCCTACAGGGGGACGCAGAAGCCCGCGCCCTCGACTACGCCAAAGCAAGCCGCAAGGCAGCGCAGAAGGCAGTCGAGGAAGCCCGCGCCAAGTTGAAGGCGGCCCATGCCGAACGCGACAGGGGCAGCGACTATGCCCGCCGCGCCTGGCTGTTGACTGAGTATCGAGCGATGCTTCAGCGCGCCTCCGATTGGACTAGGGGCGAGACAAGCAACGCCGGCCGCGTGGCAGAACTGTACGGCCAACTCCAAGAGGCAGGCGACGATGAAGGCATGGCCGTCCTCAGGATTGCCGCCGCGCCCGTCCTCGACGCGGCCATGTCTAGCGATGACAGCAGCGACGCGAAAGGCGCGGCCCTCGCCCTAGCGTTGAAGCGCGAGATGAAGGCCGATGAGGAACGGCAGAACGCGCCCATCGATGAGGCGCGGCGTGAGTTGCAGGAACTACAGCGCGCCGCCGATGAACTCGATAGGACAATCCTCGAAGTCGAAACGAGCGTCACGGGTAGGCGTTCGGATTGGACAGGGATGCCGACGGCGTGGGCGGTGGACGTACTCGGAGTACCCCGCGCGAACGTCTCATGATGTCCCTCGCCCGCCGCGTGGCGCGGCTAGAGAACGCCACGCGCCGACGGCCGCCGCGTGGCCTGACGGTGGACGAGAAGCTAGGCGTTCTGAGCGAGTGCGGGCTTATCCGCTACGACGCCGGCCGCGTCATCGTCTCAGCCGATGCGCCGTCCGAGGTGGTGACGTGGCTTGCTCTACACGCGCCCGCCCCTTTTAAGGCGTCGGAAAAGTCGGAATAGAGTCGCAACGAACCGCGACTTTGTTGAAAAACGGAAGTGCTTCCATTTTTCAACAAAGTCGCCGTCGCAACGAACCGCGACGGTTGAAACTCGTTGCGCCTCACCTCGTTTAAGATGAGGTGAGAAGGGCCGACGATGTCGCAATGAACCGCGACGGGTGCAACGAGTCTCAGCGACCGCGAGTCGTTGCGACACCAATCGCAAATCATCATTAAACCGTTTAATGATGGGGTGCAACGAGTCTCAGCGACCGCGAGTCGTTGCGACGGCTATCTCTGGAAGTTCCAGAGATAGGCCGATATCCAGGATATCGTCTAAGCGCCTGGCGTCCTTCCCTCCATAGCGCCGCCTGGTCTTTCGAGACCGGGCGGCGCGCCCTTTTCTCCTGCTGAGGCAAATCCGAAAACTTTTCGCTTTTGCGCCGACGGCCACCGCCGACGTTGGGCGCGGTTGCGTTTGTCGGCTGGCTGTCGGCTACGTGTCTATCATCCTCTTGACAAGTCTATCGTAGTGTGCTATAATGGAGCCATACAACAAGATGCCCCCGCCACCGTTGCAGCGGTGCGAGGGCTGGGCAAGACGATAGGAGCGTCTCACCATGACAAGTCTAACCCCGTCCACCGATAAGCGCCAAGCCGCCGCCGCCCACCTGGTCGAGCAGCATCTAGGCAACCGCGCCGCCGGGCTGATCGTGGGCCGCATGACCCGAAGCCGCCGCGCTGTCTGGCTGGTGAAGTCCGACCCGACGGCCGCCGCCCACGTGGTCACGTTGGAGCCGCCCACGTGCGATTGTGCCGACGAGCTGCATCGCCACCCGGACGGCCACTGCAAGCACTGGCGAGCCGTGGCGATGGTCGCCCATGCGCCTGCGCCTGCGCCGGTGATGGGCATCACCGCCGACAGTGTAGCCGTCATCACCAAGCGCCCGCGCGTCGAGTGGCAAGAGGAGGTGTAGCCGATGACCACCAACACCGCCAACAGCACCAACGGCACGACCGCCCCCACCGGGGCGGCCGCGCCGTTCGGCTTCACCGAAGCCCCCGCGAGCATCAATGTCAGAGTCCTGTCGCCCGCTGGCTTCGACTACCAATTGACGATGCGCGCCAGCCGGGTCGGCGACGTGCTGAATCAGGCCCAGGAGTTGGAACGCTGGCTGCTGAAGCACGACTGGACGCCCGCCGCATCCAGGCCGGCCGCGCCCTCGACCACCGCCACGACAGGTGAGCCGCCGATCTGCCCGTACCACAACAAGCCCATGACGCGACGGTCACGGGATGGCCGGTCGTGGTGGTCGTGCAACGAGAAATTGAGCAACGGCGAATGGTGTCAGTACCGACCGAAGGACCGAGCGTGACATCACCCATGCCCCGCCTGCTGGCTGGCGTAGCAGGCGGGGCTTACCCGTGGAGAGTGGACGATGACGACTGACCTGGTACTGCGACGAGATACCCCCGACCCGGCGAAGTGGGAAACCACCGCCGCGACGTGGCTGGCGAAGCGTCGGAGCGAGCGCACGCGCCGCGCCTATCACGACGCCCTGGGGCTGCTGGTGGCGTGGGCGGGCGTCCCGGCGTGGGACATCACCCCCGCCCACGTTGCCGGGTGGGTGGCGTCGATGCGCGCCGCCGGTGCGAGTGATGCGACCGTGGCCCTGCGCCTGGCGGCCGTCGGGACGTTCTACGCCGCCGCCGTCGATGACCGGCTGTTGGACGTGTCGCCCGTCGAGGGCATTGAGCGCCCGCGCGTGGAGGCATATGGCAAGGCCGAAGCTCTGAGTCGTGACCAGGTGGCGCGCGTCCTGGCATCCATCGACCGCACGACGCCGGCCGGCCGCCGCGACTTCTGCATGATGCTGCTGAGTGTGACGACGGCCCTACGCCGCACCGAAGTAGTGAGCATCCGTCGAGGCGATCTGAGGGACGCCGCCGACGGTGGGCTGTTGCTCGCCTACAGGCCGAAAGGTGGTGACGAGCGCACGCGCCCCCTACCGTCGGCCGTCCTGCCCGCCCTGCGCGCCGTCCTCCAGGACCGTGGCCCGCTGTCCGCTGATGACCCGGTATTCGTCGCCTACGACCGCGCCCGCGCCCATCGTGACCAGGTGCGACCGATGACAGCAGAGGCGTGGCGACTGCGCGTCGCGGCCTACACCGTCGCGGCCGTCGGCCGGCCCTACGCCTGCCATACGCTGCGACATAGCGCCGCCGTCGAGACGTGGAAGCAAGGGCGCGATCTGCTACAGGTGGGGCGACTGCTAGGCCATCGCAACGTGGCGACGACCCAAGTCTATTTGTCACACTTCGATGACGACCGCCACACCGTCGGCGACGCGCTGGCCCGCGCGTTCGGCGCGGCCTAGCTTGCGCTGACGCGCATTAGAGCAAGCCTGTTTGACAAGGAGATACCGACCATGATAGACTGTGCGACACCGGCCCACGACACAACGAGACCCGTCCTGCCTATGCGCCCACGATCTACTGACTGGATTCTTGCCCATCAAGTCGCCGACATCATGGGCGTGAGCGTCGCCAGCGTCCACAGGTGGCGTAGCCTGGGGCAGCTTCAGGACGTGCGAACGCAGAAGGCCGGTTCATACCTGTACTACTGGCGGCCCGATGTCGTCGCCCTGCGCGACCGGCTGAGCGCGCCGCCCGAAGGCGACAAGGGCAACGAGTAGACGAAGAACCCCCGCGCGCGTGGGAGAACGCGCCGGGGGTATGGCCGCCGCGCCAACGGAGGGCGCGCCGACATGGACAAGTTTACCACCGAACCGCGACCGACCGCCAGAAGCACGCGCCGCGCCCGTGGCAACAGTTTCTACGCACGCAACGCCGCGCCCGCGAGTGTTTGTACTCGCGTTTGCGCTGTGTGCGGCGCTGACATCACCCACCGCCGCCGCCAGTGCCGCACGTGTGGCCCTGGGTGCCGGGGGCGACTGTTTGACGCCCGTCACGGTCGCCAGAAGCACGTCGACGAGGGCAAGCGCCCCCGCCGCCGCGCGCTGGAGGTGTGACCATGCCCAGCTACGACTACATGGCGATCCGACCCGACCCGACGCCGGCCGCGCCTCCTCCGAGGAGAGACGAGAGGCGGCCCATCGGCGTGGTAGCGACCGTCATCGGCCTGGCGCTGGCGCTGGCGTGGCCGCCCGTGTTGGGCCTGGTGGCTGGCGTAGCCGCCGCGCTGTGGGCTGGCGAATGGTGGCCCGTGCGCTTGGGCCTGGTCATGGGCGTAGCCGTGGGCGTGGTGGCATCAAGCGGCGTGCTGCTGTCGTCCTACGTGATCGGCCGCGTCCTGCACCGCCCCGACCCGGTAGCCTACCCCAACGCTATCACCGTCACCTACGGCGAGCCGTTTGTCTCGACGAGGGACATTGCCCTTGTGCCGATGTTCGGCTACGGCGTGACCCTCGACTCGACGCCGGTCGTTGACGTGGCCTGGCTGCTGAGAGGATTAGGCGACTACAACGCCCCGACCGCCCAAAGGTTCTGGGTGGGCATGATGACGCCTTCCGGCCGGCGCATCGACGAGCGATACTGGCACGAGCTGGTGAGCAAGCTCAAGAAGTCCGGCCTACTGGTGGGCATGGCGCGCGGGCGATCTGGCACATTAGTCACCCGCGATAGGGGAGCGATGGCCGCGCGCCTGCATCTGGCCGACGATGACCCGGCCCTATGGTCCTTCGATGACGGCGACCTGGAAGCCCGCGCGCGGGCCTGGAACGCGACGGCGCGGCCGCAGTATCCGCGCCTTCCGTCGTAGTGGACGCTGATGCAACCTATGGATGTAATGGGATGTGATGTGAGTCCCGTCGCCGATGGGAGAGACACCCGCTGAAGTAGGGGAGAGGTACGCGCGCGCGGGCGACCTGGTGGTGCGCGCCGCGCCGGTGATGATCCACATCATGTGGATCATGAAGGTGAGCCGCCGCCCTGCACTATCTATGGAACTTCTATAAATGACCGCGACTAGGCATAGCAACGCGCCGCCCATCCCGGCAAGGATTGAGGGCAGCGCGCTGCTGGAGAAGACTGATGCGATTATACGCAACGCCGGCCGCGCGGGCAAGCCTGGACTTGCATCTGTACGCGCATCGTGATACAATGTCCGCAACCGAACATTTGAGCGCGTTGACGCCCCACGACTGAGGCCCAGAGCCTCGGCGCGTGGGGCGTTTTGCATTTCCGACTGGAGGTGACTCGTGAGCAAGCAACCGAAGGGTATTCCCGTCAACCTGCGAGCGCCGCGCCGCCAAGCCGATGCCATCGACGAATGGGCCGAACGCGGCGGGCTGAGCCGGTCTGCCGCGTGGCGCTACCTGGCAGCGAAGGGACTCGATCTGGAGCGCCGTGCCTCGACCACGGCCAACGAGACGACCGCTGCCTAGACAACGCAAAGCGCCCACCGGGGGAACGGTGGACGCGCGGCGCTTGTGGCGCAGGCAATGGCGACAGCCATAGTATACGCCAAAGTGCCGACAGTTTCAAGATGGAACTTGAAAGGACTCGGCAATGACGACTCGACCTTCGACCACCGACCCCGACCACCGCGCGGCTGAATACCGCGCCGCCCTCGACGGCCCGCCGCGCCCCGACCACGTGGCCGAACTGACGAGGCGCGGCATCCCCATCCCTGCGTCGCAGGCCGTCGCTTCTGCCCTGCTGACTGACGCCATCCGGCGCGAGGCGGTGCAGCGATGACCGCCAAGCCCGCGCCCAACCGCTCAAAGCCCGCCCGCAACGGCTCAAAGCCTGACGTGGTTGACCTTGTGCCGAACGACAAGCACACCGAAGAAGCCCTAATCGGCGCGCTGCTTCTCGATGCTGACGCTATGGCCCTGGTCGAGAAGGTGCTGACGCCTGACGACTTCCACCAGGAAGACCTACGCGCGATCTACGCGGCCATGTGCGAGCTGTACGCCGCGCGTGGTGGCTTCGACTACCAGACGGTGCTGAACAAGGTCCGCACCCTTGACCCCACGGCCTATATTTCCCCTGAGTTGATGACCTACGCGCCCACCTTGCCGCGCGTGGAAGACTACGCCACCACGATCCACGATCTGGCGACGAAGCGCCGACTCCTGTTCGGCCTGAGCAAAGCCGCCGAACTCGTCTATGACCCCACCCTCGACGCGGCCCGTGTCGGAGCCGAAGCCCTCGACATCATTTCGACGGCCGCGACGGGCAACCGCCCGAAGGCAACCGAAGATGAGTTACGCGCCCGGTGGATGGAAGCTCACCCGCTGACCTTGCACTCCGCCGCGACGTGGCGACGCTACGACCCCGCCGCCGGGGTGTGGGAACGCATTGAGGACGGCGCTGTAGCATCTGAGGTGTACCACGTAGCCGCCGCCGCCAAGTCCGAGGGTGTCAACCCCACCGGGCGGCTGCTGTCGTCTGTGACCGCGCTGGCCCGCGCGCGCTGCTATGTGGTGTCAACCGTTTGGGACGCTGACCCCCATCTGGTCATCTGCCGGAATGGCGTCTACAACGTCGAGACTGGCGACTTTCGCGAGCATCGCCCCGACGACTACGCCACCGCCGCCACCGCCTACGACTACGACCCCGACGCCACCGCGCCTGCCTGGGACACGGCGATTGCACGGCTACGCGAGCGAGACGAGGAAGTCGCCGACTTCCTCCAGGAGTATCTAGGCTACAGCCTGACGACGGACACAAGCCACGAAATCGCCTTGTGGCTGTACGGCCCGCCTGGTTCTGGTAAGTCCACCATCATCGAGGGCGGGCGCGCTGTCCTGGGACCGCGCGCGGGCAACCTGTCCCTGAGGGACATCGAGCGAAGCCGCTTCGCCCTGTCGGGCATACCGGGTAAGACGCTGTTGGTGTCCAGCGAGAACCCCGCCGACTACGTGACGACTTCCGACGTGTTGAACGCCCTCATATCGGGCGAGTCCATCAACGTCGAGCGCAAGAACATTGACGCCTTCCCCATCGTGCCGCGCGCCAAACTGTTGTGGGCGCTGAACTCATTCCCCCGGATATCCGACCCCAACGACGGCCTATACCGGCGCATCAAGGTTGTCGAGTTTGACCCCATCCCCGAAGGTAAGCGCCTGCCCGACTTGAAGGAGGCGATCTCCAGCGAGGGCAGCGGCATTCTCCTATGGTGTCTCGACGGCCTGCGCCGCCTGCGACGGCGTGGCAGGTTCAATATCCCCGCGAGCGTGACGACCGCCACCGAAGCATTCAAGGCGTCGAATGACGTAGTGTCGCTATTCGTCTCCGACCGCTGCCGACGTGGGCGCGATCTGGAGGTAGGCGCGCAAGACCTTTACAACGCTTATCGTACCTGGTGCGACGACAACGGCCACAAGGCGCTGGCGTCCAACCGCGCCGCCCGCGAGTGGGAGCGCCTCGGATGCACCCGCCACCGCCGACCGGCTGGCGTCTTCTGGCAAGGACTGACGTTGAATGCACCGACCATGTAGGGTCATGTAGGGTATGCAGGCAAATATTACTGCCCTATACAGGTTTCCACCTTCCAAGTGTATAGGCCAGTAATAAAAAGGTGCATACCCTACATGACCCTACATAGAGCGACCGGGAGAGGTGAGAGGCTTATACAAATGCGACACTCCCGCGCCCATCCTCGACGGCCCCACCCGTGGCGGCCCTGGTCGAGGGAAGCCGAAATCACCGGGTGAGGTGAGGAAATGAACGGCAGGAATCGGCAGGATTCGGAACTAACGCCGAAGGCGGCCCGCCTGGTGGCCGCGGCGCTGGCGGCGCCGACGTGGAAGGAAGCCGCGGCGCTGGCCGGGGTGAGCGACCGCTACGCCCGCGATCTACGACGCACGCCCGCCTTTCGTGCGGCGCTGCGAGAAGCCCGCGACCAGGTGCTACAGGATGCCACCGCCCGCGCTGCTGGTGGCCTGGTGGAAGCCATCGACGTGCTGCGCGAGGTGCTGCGCGACACCGCGTCGCCGACGCCTGCCCGCGTCGCTGCGGCCCGCGTGTTGCTGGCGACGACGCCCTCATTGCTGGAGGCGTACGACTTGAGCGAGCGCGTGGCGGCCCTCGAAGCCGGGCAACCCGCGCCGTCCACGCCACGTGGCGCGCCGGGCAAGTTGTGAAATCCACAAATTGTGGAATTTGGAGCCGGGCAAATTGAAAAGCGTTTTCAATTTGGAGCCGGGCAAGCGGCAAATATCAGAATTTTTTCCATTTGGAGGTGATGTTGATGAGCAACCTACGCCGACGCATTGACCGGCTGGTGGCCACCGCGCCGTGCCGCGACCCGCGCCACCCGTGGCGATGGGTGGTCGTGGAGAATGACGCGCCACCGCCGCCACCCTGCCCGACCTGCGGCACGTCGCCGCGCGTGCATCGTATTCACCTGGTGGGCGTGAGCCTGGAGGACCTGTGAGCGCCCTACGCCGACGCCTCGACCGGCTGGCCGCGACCGCGCCGCCTGGTGGCTGTCGTGACCCGTGGCACAACAGCGAGGCGGCCCGGTTTGCGGTGGTCTACGAGGACATGGACAGTGGCGAGACGCCCGCGCCGCCGTCGTGTCCGACGTGCAACGCGCCGCCGGACCTGACCATCACCGTCGGCTACGAGAAAGAAGCCTGGCGCAGGCTTAACGACGTGTCCGAGTTGCGGCGAACGACGATTGAGTGGTGACGACTTAACATAATTCAGCCTCATTATATTATAATGAAGCTGAAACTACGCCCAAAGGGAGTGGAGACCATGACGACGAAGCGACGACCGACCGAGACGATTAAGGCGCAGCGCGAGGACATCGACCAGACGATGCGCGAGTTTCACGCTGCTGCCGACGCGATTAAGTATCGCGCTGAACTCAGCGACGTTGGGCGCGCTGACGCCCGTCGCTCGCTGACGGCGCAGTACAAAGAGCACTTGGCCGCCGACGCCGCGAGCGCGTGGAAGATTGCGACCGCCAGTGTCGAGGCGGCCCGCCGCGAGTATCAGCGAGCGCACGCCGCCCACAACGAGAACATCGACTCGATGCGGCTGGCGTGGTACGCGCGCGAGTACTCGGCGAAGTTGAACGCCGCTGCCTACACCGGCGCTGGCGTCGGCTCGTTTGACGTGATCGGCTGGCTCGGAGCGCAACGCGACGCGCTGGCCGCTGCGAACGACACGACCGGCATGAGGGCCCTTCGCGTCGTCGCAAGGGAGAACCTTAGCCGCGCCCTCGACGGCCAGAGCGCCGGGCGGCTGGCGCTGGTGTTGCAGGCCGATGAGGACAGCGAAGCCGCCGACGTGCTGGCCGCACAACGCGAGCTTCAAGCCGCCGAGAACGCCGCTGCCGATTTGAGGCGGCGCATCGAGACGCACCGCGCCACGTTGGACCCGCACGCGACGGACGGCCTGGCCGGTAGCGACGCCTTCAGCGCGCAAGTGTTCGGCGACGCGCCCGCGCCGAACGTGCTGATGTCATCGTGAGCGCCACCGTCAACCGCCGCGTGTTGCGGCTGGAGCACGTCGCCCGCCGACGGCCGCCGCGTGGCCTGACGGTGGACGAGAAGCTAGGCGTTCTGAGCGAGTGCGGGCTTATCCGCTACGACGCCGGCCGCGTCATCGTCTCAGCCGATGCGCCGTCCGAGGTGGTGACG
>WBZS01001910.1_pt1 | contig 14532 bp, 9 predicted proteins | sample 5204201 | NCBI WGS metagenome assembly WBZS01 (sample SAMN12344357, study PRJNA552823) | activated sludge metagenome | biome: Activated sludge suspended growth; feature: Nitrification reactor; material: Wastewater; isolation source: activated sludge from nitrification reactor of wastewater treatment...
CTCGCCGTCAAAGATTACGACATGGCCATTCGTTTGAATCCCGCATCTTCGTGGTACAACAATCGAGGGATCATCCACAGCGCGTTGAGAAATTACGACAAAGCCATCGCGGATTTGACCGAATCGATCAATCTGAACGGCGAAGATCCCGTTCCGTACGTCAATCGATCACGCGTCCACACCTATCAAAAGCAATTCAACAAAGCCATCAACGACTTAGACGAAGCAATCCGGCTCGACGGCGACGATCCATCCCCCTACTTGGCGCGTGGATTTCTTTACGATCGTCAGAAACTACCAGGGCAGGCGTTGAGCGATTTCGATCGCGTCAATAAGCTCGATCCCAATAACACCAGTGCGCTCAACGCCCGCGCCTGGATCTTGGCAACCACTCCGATGGTCAAAATCCGGGACGGCAAATTCGCAATCGAATTGGCGCGAAAGGCGTGCGAAATCACGAAATGGAAAGATGCCAACATCATCGACACCTTGGCAGCTGCCTGTGCCGAAGCGGGTATTTTCGAGGATGCGGTCGTCTTCCAAAATCAGGCGTTGGCCGATCCCCGGTTCGCGGAAATCGCGGGCGATCGTGCTCGAAGCCGGCTTCATTTATATATGAAGAAGATTCCGTATCGCGAAGATGATCCTGAAAGTGACGAATAAAGGACCCCAAAAGAACGGTTGCTGCATCGCGAGGCTGGAACCTGAATTTCGACGATTGGTCCCAGCAAGAACGTTTTCGGACGATTGGGCGCTGGTTTTTATGTCAAGTCGGCATGAAAGGCGTCGAGATAGGATCTGCCGGAGTTGCCCGCGATGAGGTAAGGAGAAAAATGGAGCGGAAGGGGATCGAACCCTCAACCTCAGCATTGCGAACGCTGCGCTCTCCCAATTGAGCTACCGCCCCGAAGTCGATGAAAATTTTATGCAGGTTGATCCTTCCGTCAACCTCGGATTGGCGTGGCTGGGCTTTTCCTTAAAAGTTCCCGCTAAGAAGCGACTGGTCTCGTTTCCTAAATCCCCTACGGATGCGTCGAACGGTGGGTCCTGCCCGTATTTGTCACCCCTTTCGACACCAATCCCCTTGATCCCAGACCGCGAAATTCCATCGCGACGGTTCGTTGCCGAAACAAGGACGTTGGCACGCCACCAACGTACAATGCTTGGCATCATGGGCGACAATCGACGAACTCCGAACATCCATCATTGCACCTCGATACCCTGGAAGTTTTTTGGCCGAACAGGCGAACTCGCGAGGTTGAACGAAGCCGTTGATGGCGGAGACGCCAGCCTCCTCGCGATGATGGGTCCAGGTGGCCAAGGAAAGACCGCCATTGTTCAACATTGGCTGGGCACCCTCACGCAGAAATCTCTTGATGGACTTTTCCTATGGAGTTTTTATCGCGGGAAAGACAGCGATTCGTGTCTCCGCCACCTCTTGGCTTATGCGGAGCGCCGTGACGCGCCGCCGGAAGTTTCCGCGAGCTTTTGCGTGGATCGGTTGCTTCCGATCCTTCGTTCCGAACGCTGGGCGATCGTTTTCGATGGTACGGAAGTCGTCCAGCACGAGCAGGGTAGCTGGCATGGGCGCTTCGTGCATCCCGAACTGGGTCGCTTGCTCGAAGAAATCGCATCCTATCCAATGCCGGGCGTCATGGTGGTGACCACCAGATTTCCTCTTCCCACGTTGACTCAAAGGCGATTCGCGCGCGTGATGCCCCTTTCGACGCTCGATGTGGAAAGTGCCTGTTCCTTGCTCAAAAGTTTGGGAGTTCAGGGCTCGAATGAAGCGATTCGCGAGGCGGCGATTCAGTGCGGATTGCACGCGAAAGCCGTCGAATTGTTGGGCACGCTCCTCGTCCATTTTCACGGCGGCGCAGCCGAGCAGCACGTTCGATTGCCTAACGTGCTCGAACAGGACGCAAGCGACGAAGAACGGAGCGTCGCCCGCATTCTCTCGGCGTTTCATGCCGAGATGGAAATGGAACTCAAAGACATCGTGGCGCTGGCGACGTCGTTCCGCCAACCCGCCACCGAGCGAAGTTTGTTGGATTACCTGCGAAGCGAACCATTACGCACGTTGCTCCATGGCGCATGGAAGCGAACGTATGAACCGTTCGCGCAACGCCCCGAAGGTTGGCTGTCGCGGCAGGTGCAAACGCTGGTGGATCTTCGATTGCTCGAGCGGGTCGGCCAAGAAGTCGCGGAGGGTGAAGTCGTGCTGGATGCACACCCACTCGTTCGCGCGGGATTCGAGCCGCTGCTGCATGGTACCGCCGGCGCGCGGGCGGGCTTTTTGCGAGGCCGACCCGATCGCCGGCCACCTCGATCGCTCGAGGAAACCCGGGAAGAGGTGGAGCTTTTTCATGCTTACGCCGAAGCGGGTTTGTGGAATGAAGCGGACGGAATCTACACGGCCCTCGACAATCCCAAACATCGCTTTCTCGCGCCCGCTTTCGAGCGTGATTTGCTTTTACGATTTTTTCCGAAAGGGGATTGGCGACAAAAGCCAATGTGGGCGGGTTTTGGTCGGTATCGTAGCCTGGCGATCTGCTTCGAAATGTTGGGCCAATTCGAAGATGCGTTGGATGCCTATCCCGCCAGCGACGCACCGTTGCGTGGCGATGCTTTGTTAGCGCTTGGCCGACTCGAACCATTCCTCGCTCCCATTCCGACGGTCCATCACTGGCAGTCGCTTTGGAGTTCCTATCGTGTGCATGCGTTGGCCCTGGCTGGGCGAGCGGACGAGGCTTTGCGCGTCGCCCAAACGTTGGTTCCTCTCGACGTCTACGAGTGGGTTCATCTTTTCGAAGGCCTTTTTCGATTAGACCGGCTCGATTTGATCGACCTGAATAGCCTGCTCTACACCAGTCCCCTTCAAGACGAGCACCGCTGGAACCGATTGGCGCGGCTGCGGATGAAAGCCGATTTCCTTCGCTGGAAAAAGGACCCGGACCAACCACCCGTATATGATGAAATCCTCGATTCCTATGAACGAGGTGGTTTGCCATTCGAGCGCGTGCTGACCCGTCTGAGTTACGCACGGTGGGAGCTTTCGCGCGATGAACGCGAACATGCCCAAGCGCTGCTTTCACCCGCGCTCGAATTATGCCAACGCCACGGCATGAAACTTCTCGAAATCGACGTCCTGGAAATCCTTGAAGTAAGCCAATCCAGTAGCGAACGGCGCGCACGAATCGCGAGTCTCCGAGCCGAACGCAACTACCTCGGACCGCCAAGGCCATGAAGGTTGGTGAACGCCCCGGGTGCAGATGAGAATTCGAGTTTTCGAGCCTCACACGAAACTTGGTCTAAAAAACCCAAATACAAGCCGCGACCGGGAGAGGCCGCAACTCAACTCAGGGCTCTCGGTGTTCCTGGATGGTCATGCCCCGTTTTGTCAGATACTTTTCGAAAGGTTCGCGAACGCACCGAGATTTTTTGAAACGAATTGAAAGGAGAACTGATGTCCGAGCCTGTGCAGTCGCCGGAAACGTGGATGCCGTTATCGACACTTGAGCGTCGAGTGTTGGGCGTACTGCTCGAAAAAGCGAAAACGACGCCCGACGCCTATCCGCTCAGTTTGAACGCGCTGACGACCGGCTCCAACCAGAAGTCCAACCGTGAGCCGATCATGAACGTGACGGAAGATGAGGTGGATGACACGCTCGTCGACTTGCAAAAGAAAGGATTGATCACGCGCATCACAGGAGGGCGCGTCGAACGTTTTCGTCACAACATGTACGACGTGTGGAAGGTGAACAAGGTTGAATTGGCGGTGTTAGCGGAGTTGTTTCTGCGAGGTCCGCAGACTGAAGGCGAGCTTCGAAGTCACGCGAGCCGCATGGAACCGATCGAAAGTCTCGACGAACTTCGTGAAGTACTGCAGCCGTTGCGGCAGCGGGGGTTGGTTTTTTGGATCGGTATGGAAGGCAGGCGCGGGAGCCAAATTTGTCACGGGTTCGTGGCGCCGTACGAGCGTGAACGTTTGATCAAAGCCGGCCCGCGCGAGGTCGAGCCTTTGCCATCAAGTCCGTCCGCCATTCCCCCCTCCCCTGCGGTTTCCAACGAAAACCCGGAGGAAATGAAACTCATTCGTGAAGAATTGACGACCTGCAAACGTCGGATCGACGAACTCGAGGCAATGTGTCGGGATTTAGCGAGCCGAATCCAGCAATTAACCACGGCTCTTGGTGGATAAATTTGGCGATTGCCGAGGTATATAGGGAGGGAAACCAAGATCATGCCGAAACGGAGAAGATTTCTCGAACGAAAAAGAAAATTGGTGTGATCGACGTCCCCGGAAGATTTTGTGACCTAGACTTCGTTCGGAGATTCCGTTCCCCCTCCAACGAGTGTTTCTCATGGGTGGCAAAGTATTTTTGGGCCGATATGAAACGATTCGCCTTTTGGGCGAAGGCGGAATGGGCCGGGTCTACCTCGCGTGGCAAAACGATTTGAGCCGACATGTCGTCGTCAAGGTCATGCACGATCACATCGCGGCAGATGCTCGGTTCCGCGAGCGATTCATGCGAGAGATGCTCTTGATGGCTCGGTTTCACCACCCTTACGTCGTTGCCTTGCACGACGCCTCGCTCAACGATCCGAATGGCCCTTGCATCGTGATGGAATATGTCAAAGGAGTCACGCTCGACCATCTGTTGCGAAAGAACCACCGCATCAACGCGGGGCGCGCCGACCGTATCCTCGGGCAATTGTGTGAAGCACTCTATGCCGCACATAAAGAAGGGATCATTCACCGAGACCTGAAACCCGCCAATCTCATGGTGGTCGACGCGGATACACCTTACGAAAAAATAAAGGTGATGGATTTTGGCTTGGCCAAATTGGCCAGCGGAAAAAATTCGTTCAACAATAATCGCCTCCAAGAAAAACCAACCCAGGAAGAATTCGCCGTCGGCACGCCAGGTTACATCTCCCCCGAACAAATTCGCGGCGAAGACGTGGATCATCGTTGCGATTTGTACAGCGTCGGCGTCATCTTGTATGAACTCTTGGTCGGCAAATTGCCGTTCACGCGTGCCGACACCATGGATGTTCTCTTGGCGCATGTGAATGACGAACCCTTGACGTTCGATCGGGTGGGGGCGGCGGGTGTCGTGCCGGCCGCGGTGGAGAACGTGGTCCTCCGATGCTTGGAGAAAGACCCCAAAGATCGACCGGCAAGCGCGCGTGATCTCGCAAGTGAGTTCCACGCGGCCGTGGTTGATTATCATCGCAATGACGATGCACCCGCTCCCGTCGAATCGCCTCCGCAGATTTCAGAAGGCGGAGAAACGGAAGTGACCAAAGAACAAACGAGGCTACATTCGCCTGTATATGATCCCAACGTTCTTTCATACCGCCTCGAAGCCTGGATGCCTGACGCCATCGCGACGTTCAAACTACGTGGCTTCGTCAATGACAATAACGCGGAAGTCCTCAAAAGCATTCCAGGGTCCATCCTGGTTCGGCTAGGAGGGAAGAAGGCGGCTAAAGGGTTGAATTGGCTCGGACTTGGAAGGAGCCATCCGCTCATTGATGTTGAACTAAAAATGGAGCGATCCAATCCGTCGCAACCCAATTTGCTCTCGATTCAGATCGCGATGACGTCGCCCGAGGGGAAATCCCAAAACAAAAATTGGCGCGAGCGGTGTGCTGAAACGTTCTGCGAATTGCGGAGCTACCTCGCCGGCGCGTCGGTAAGTTGATGAAATGGCTTGTCTCTCACGGTGTTTCCGCGAAACCCATTTCCATCCTCCGCGTCCATTGATCGGACGCGGATTTTTCATTTCGATTAGCGAACTCGGACTTGGAATTGGATCGTTCCGGATTCACGCGGAAGCAGCGTGCCGGGAATTTCCCAGCGCAGGAGCATCGAACCTGCTTCATTCGGCTGCATACTAAAAAGCGATTGCCGATCGGCTTTTTGCGAACCATCGACATAATCAAATCGGCCCGATAGGCTGTCGGTCACCACGATGTTGGAGATCGGGTTCATGCCTTGATTGGTGTAGCGCAGGTAAAAAGTTACGACTTCTCCCACGAGAGCGCCGCACTTGTCCGGCCATTTGATGATGAGCAGGGGTAGATCGGGCACATTCTCCGTTGGTTTGAGGCAGGCACCATCGACTTCGTGGACGGTTTTGAGCGTGGTCTTGATCTCCAGGCCTTGCATCTCTCCAATGATCGCCGTGCCCGAGAGATTGGTGGTTCCACTCGCCTTGAGTCTGCTGCCCACGCCTTGAAGCTGGATCTGTTGCCCTTCTTCGATGATTTTTCGCTGACCCTGAAAATGGGTTTGGGCCGTCAAATGCGTGGCACTGTTCGGAGCCAGGGCGACGGTTTGAATGAAAGGCTGTTTTTCATTTCGGAATACCACGAACCGGGGGACGCAAATGCCGACACGGTTTGACTTCACGAGTTGCGGAACGCCCTTGGCATCAAAATAAGTCGCGACGGTATCCGTTGCGTCAACACCCACCGCATTTCCTTGGCGTGTAACTCCGGCAGAAAATTTCGAATCGCCGCCGTCAAAAATCATCATGAAATCGTTCGGATGCTGAGGTCCATGGACCGGATCGAACACGGGCGAGAAACCCCAGTTCAACCAAGGTCCGACGGTCGGTGCCTGCAAAAACTGATCGCCGGGGCTGACGACCGTCCCAGGGATGGCGAACTGGGCCATCTCTTCGGCCGTAAACTGCCGGGGACCAAGATGCACGATCATCAACGGCTGGCCGAGTTCACGCGCATCGATCAGCGGGTCGCGAATGTCCGGCGTCGTGATTTCGATCGGTCGGGTCGAATCGGAAGCGCGCGGGATCGCTCGATCCGGACGTTCCAAAACGATGACCTTCTTGATCAAATGACCTCGACTCGCCTTGATGAAATCTTCAAGGGTAAAGTTCAGGCCCGCAGGAAAATCCACCACGCGGAGGTTATCCGCCATCAGGAGCGTGCCACGAACCTCGATGCTCGCGAAAAACGATTGCGTGGGCATCTGCTTGATATTGGAAAGGGCGACGCGATAGCCGTAACCAGGACGAAAGCCGATGAGCGTGGGAGCGTCGAACAAACGCATCTGTGGCGTGCCGGTGAAGTAGGAAACCTTCATTCCCTCCGGCCCCGAAATGCGCGTGTAGAAAAGCGGAGGCTGTTGGCCCACCTGCGGGCCGGCCTTTCGCATGGGAAACGGACCCTGGGCCAAGATCAGATTCGGAATTGCCAGGGCGGCGAGGACGGTCCAAACCCATGAATTTCGCATTTTCTTTCGCGTATCCATCACGCCCTCACGCCGAAATTTCCGAGTTCTCGTTGAACGAACAAAAAACGGAGAATGAAGTTTACGGATGAAAGATGTTTCGCATCCTCACGATCCGTAGCGTCCACTCTCCGTTCTTCCATGAGCCGTTTTTGCCTGGAACGGATTCACCCGTTCAATTCTCTACTTCCGAGAGATCGGAGGAAGGGCAGGCATTTCCACGGGGGGCAGCGTCAATGGCGGCACTAATCGGTCCATTTCTGGAGTCCCCGGACCGGTCGGTCGAGGCGTCGCCGAGGTTGCCTTTTTGCTGGATTCACTCGTTCCACCCAATGGGACGATCGAGGGACTTGGAACCGGCGGGAGCGACGCCGGTTGCAGGTTCGGCACCGGTCGAAGATCGGGCAGGTTCAGCGGCGCGATGATCGGCGGGGTATCAACAACCTTGCTCGCCCCCACCGGCTCCACCTTTTCCGTTGTCGACGTCTTCTTCGATTGAATCTGCGGAACGCTCGCTTCCGGAATCTGAAATTCGTCGTTCGTTCGCGGCGTCGCCTTCGGAGTTTCCGGCTTGGGAAGGGCCGGCAACGCGGAGGGACGTGATTCAGGTTCGCCCGGTTTCACCACGTTGGGAATCGGGGTGATCGTCACGCTTTCCTTGACACCAGGCACCGGAACGATCGCTTCTCGTTTGGAGGTCGTCGTTTCGGGAGCCTGTTGCACCACCTTCGCCGGCAGCGTACCTGGCTTGGTGGACTGGATCGCGGGCGCCGGTATCGTCCCTTGGACTTGCGGAGGCAATCCGGGAAGCGGCGGTACGAATTTTGGCGAGGCACCTTGCGGTTGGCCTGGCATCGTTCCCCAGTAAGGCATTTGCAGCATGCCCGGCATACCGGGTTGCAGAGCGGGTGGTCCCTGAATTTGTGGACCCGCGGGGCCACCAGCACCTGGAGCATTCAAGCCCGGCGTACTGGACGCTTCTTGATCGATATTGCCCATGCGGATGATCAAGAGAATACTGCCACGCCGTTGCGCTTCGATAATGGGGTCTTGGCCTGGTTCCAGCTTCGTCGACAGGATCTCATCCGTACCCGTGCCCGCCAAGTCTTGGTACTGCGGATCGGGCAGGTAAATCACTTTCACCAAATAGTTGCCGTCGGCCACCTGTTTGAAATCTTCGTTCGTGAACTCGACAGGCACCACGCTATGGGACAAAAACTCGTTGGTTTTCGGAGTCGTCGGCACGACTTCGAGCGTGGGGTAAACCGGTAGCGCGTTGCGGTCCTGTTGGACGTTTTCGAGCTTCAGCCGATACCGAAAACCCTGCACGAAGTTATATCGGCCGGGAACATCGATCGGCGTGGCCGAATACATGGGCCGACCATCAGGACCCTGGGTGAACCAGGAGACCTTCATGCCAGCGGGCCGCTGAAAACGAACCTGAGTCCGTTGCCCACTCACCGCCGCCATGGCGGGGCTTGGCGCCAGGAATTGGGTTTGCTGCACCCCTGTGTTCCTTGGAGCCCCATCGCCAGGTGCCGGCAGCGCTGCCTGGGTAAACTGGGTTTGTTGGATTCCGCTCGGGGATGGCGCCATCGCACCGGGGCCCATTGGACCCGTTGGTGGGATTGGCAGTCCCCCCGCCGCTCCAGGGCCGAACGGCACACCGGGCGGCGAAAGGAGACCGCCCGCGGGAATCGGCGTCAAAGGCACGTTCACCCCCGGAGGTGCTCCAGGCGTGTTGTACGCGAGTGGATTGTTCATTTGAACCATATTGAGTGGCACGCTCGAATTCATCATTCGAGCGGCGGCAATAGGGTTATTCACGGCCGATGCCGAGTAGGGCGCCGCCATGGGAACGGATGTTCCGTATGGTCCCACGACGCCAGGGATCGACGGACCCCCGTGGTGCGCGCCATAATGGGGGCGGCGACCGCCGGTTTCCGGACCCGTATCCAACGACGCACAGCCACTTGCTAGACCGGCCGCTAATATACCAACGGCGAATCGCCTCATGGAATACTCCCCCTTTGGGCTTTCCCACGTTCTCGTCTAAGGCTAAACTCGGCACGGAACGGGCACGAACTTTCGTCATTTCCGGAAAAGTCGACCAAGATCGTGACATCGTCAAGGTCCGCGTTTCTTCACCGGTCCTCTCGTCACGACCTTCGCATCCTGCCCACTTCGCCTTCCTGGAATCCTCGAAGCTTGGTGTAATAGCCTAATCGCGGTAGGCTCCGCCCCTCGTGCGGCGCCTTAAATTCCTTGCAGAACGGGTCTGGATCCTTTTTGTCAGCGTTATCTTGGGACTTTCGCCATGATTGAAGCTGCTCGTACGTTGGCGATCTTCATCGATTTCGAAAACCTCGCCCTTGGCCTAAAAAATCGCTTCGACATCGAAAGCGTCCTGAAAAGACTCGTGGAAAAAGGCAAGATCGTCGTGAAGAAGGCGTACGCCGACTGGTCGCGTTTCCCTCAGTACACTGCCCTGCTCCACGAAGCTGCCATCGAACTCATCGAAATCCCGAAGCGAGGGCAAACTGGTAAGAACTCGGCGGATATACGCCTTTGTGTCGACGCCATGGACATGGCCTACTCCAAAGACCATATTTCCACGTTCGTGATTCTTTCGGGCGATTCGGACTTTTCTCCGCTCGTGTCGAAACTCAAGGAAAATGGAAAACACGTGATCGGCCTGGGCGTGCAAGCCTCGACGTCCGATCTTCTACGTGATAATTGTGACGAGTTTATTTATTACGAAGATTTAGATAAATCAAAACCTGCATCGACCGATATCCCTGAATCGATGCCTGAAAAGAAACGTAAGGTGTTTGAATTGTTGCTCGAATCCCTATCGGCACTTCGCCGGGAAAACAAGGAGATCCTTTGGGGATCGATGATCAAAGACACGATGAAGCGAAAACGACCAAGCTTCAACGAGGCCTATTACGGATATCGCACGTTCAGCGAACTGCTTGAGGATGCGCAACGCGAAGGGCTATTGGAACTGGAGATCGACAAACGAAGCCGAACCTACGTCGTGGCGAGATTCGGCCCCGAACCAAAAACGCCGCCGACACGCGAAGCAATCGATGCGTCGGCCACGACAAAAAAGAAACGTCGGCGATCACGGTCGAAAGGCAACGGTCGTAAGAAAGACCTACCGTCACTTCCGATTGAGGTTTCCGAGCCCCTGTTGAACGGCGAAAATCTTAGCGATTTGGCTCCATTCGAGGAAGCACCGCCGGAACATGAACACGAGAGAGACGGCGAGAGTCGAGACGCTTAAATGGATCATCGAATCAATCGTCTCCGTGAACTCACGCCTGGGTGAGTAGTTCGTCGAGCGTTTGCAGGAGATTCTTGAACTTAACGGGGTGCGTCATTACCCTGGCTCGCTGAACATTTTGTAGTTTATCGATCCAATCGGCTTCATCGTCCGCCTGCAGGAGAAGAATCCCTTTGGTTGGCAGGTTTTGCCGCGTCGCGTCTTCCATCACTCGCTCAAAGGCGAAGAATCCATCTTCACCCGTGGAAGCTGCGTTGACGATGAAAACATCCACGGTGGTTTGCCGTACGCGTTCAACCGCTCGAGTCGGGTCGGCGGCGATGAGCACGCGGTAGCCTTTCTCTTTTAGTTTTTCGCGCAGCAAATCTTGAAGGCGTTCATCGCGTTCAGCGATGAAAAGGGTTTTTTGTGATTTTCGGCTCGAGTCCCGCGATTTCCCATCGATTTCGTAACGAACGTCGCGGATGCGTTCGAGAAGCTGAGTACAGGTTTGGATTCGCTCCGTCGGATTGAGCGACATCATGTTTTCGATCAAGCGATAAAGCGAGGAAGGCCCCTCGATTTCGCCTGGCTTCATGGGCGTGATGCTGAGAAAGCGGTGTGCTTGCATACGAGCTTGAGCGTTGCGCGTCCGTTCCATGGGAGGCCTGCCGCATAAAAGCTCATAGGCCACGCATCCTAAAAAGAAAATATCGCTCCGGGGATCGCCGTCGGGCGCGCCGGTGGCGCGTTCGAGGCCGGCGTAGTCGACGGTACGATTGACCGTCACATCGTCGTCATCCTCGTCGATGCCCATGCTGCCGCCGGCGAGTCCAAAGTCCACGAGTTTAGCCGCGCCGTGGCTCGACAGTAGAACGTTCGTCAATTTCATGTCGCGGTGGGTCAGCCCTTTCGAAAAGGCGAACGCCAAGGCGGCGGTGACATCTTCCAGGATTTTAAGCACGTCGAGCGGAGCGAGTTTCTTGCGGATCGTTAGGAAATCCCGTAAGTCCCCCCCTTCCACAAACTCCATGACGATGTAATGCGTGTTCGAGTTTTTCTCATGATTGACGGCGAGGATTTCGACGATATTGGGATGCTTCAGCGACATCCCCATGCGGCCTTCGCGTTCGAAAAGCTCGATCTTGTGTTTATCTTCGGACCATTTTTTGCGAAGTACCTTGAGAGCCACGACCCGTCCCGTCCCGGAATCTTGGGCGCGGAAAACACGCCCGAAACTTCCGGAGGCGACTTTGTAAAGGATCTTATACCCGCCTAGGAAATACCCTTCGTTGTCGTTCTTGAGGAGTTTGCTGCTTTGGAAGGGCGTAAGGTGCCCCTTACGTTCCATCGTGCGAAGGAAATCCTCCGCCGGGGCCGCACGCGAACCAAGTTCGTCCCAAGCTTCTTGAACCTGAAAGGGGGTTAAAATCCCGATGCGAACGCATTTGTCCGCAAGAGGACCGGCTTCCAAGGTGGCCATGATTTTGGTTTCCCGCACTGAGCTTTAGACCCCCGGGTGCAAAGTTCCGAAGGTCCACCCCATTCTTACGTCACGATGAGTTGCCTTGGTTCGCGGTTTAGCTCTGACAAAAGGGATCACGAGCCGTTGTGCGAAACACCCGAAAGGCCATAACGGCAACGGGCCCTGACCCCAATTGGCAGGACCTTTATTTATGAGAAAGGAACCTGGGGGCTGGAATTATCTTAACTCACGATAACCAATCCGCCAAGAACGGCTATCTCGCCAATCTTCAGCGAATTCAAGGTTGTTCGATTTCGCCATTCCAAACCGAATTTTCGAACGCCGTGGTACCAAATTCCATGCACGAACGCCATTTCCGCCACCTTCGGCCCCAGATCGGCTCAAATGGACAGATCTCAACTCCTCCACCGTTCGTCGTTTTGCGTACGCACTTAAGAATGCGACCTTTTGGTCTTGCAAGAGATTCCCGCCAAGGGTATACGCCGTCACCTTCAAAATCGGTGGATCCGTGGTGTCCAATGGTTTTTAACTTTTTCGCGCGGATTGGGCGGTTTCGAGGAAGAGGGAGGCTTTCGGTGTATTCGCATGTTTTCCATCGCTGGGCGTGGAAGGGATTCGCTCCCCTTGTCCTTTGTGTCGGCGTAATGGGCTGTGCGAGCTTCTTTGATGAAGTCACCAGCCGAGAGTTCAAGATGCAAAATCTTTGGACCCGCGAAGACCCATTGATCGTCTTACGAGATAGCACGGACGGAGAAAAACGCGCCCGCGCGTTGGCTAGCTTGAAGGAACCCCTTCGCAATGGCGGTAACGAAAAAGACCAAGATGTCTATTTGAAGATCCTGTCCATTTCGGCCAAGGAAGACCGTGAGCCCTACTGTCGCCTGTGCGCGATTCGTGCGCTCAGCAAATTCAAAGACGCACGTGCCACCAAAGTTTTGGAGGATGTTTACACGCAATCCAGGCTGCCGTTTACGCCCGAATTCAACAGCATGATCCGGCAAGAAGCGCTGGCGTCGTTGGAGAATACTCCGTCGGAAGATGTGCGAAAATTGCTGATCCGGGTGGCACGCCAGCCTGGACCGCCGAACGATGCGAGTTTGACGGACCGGCAGCAAACGCAGGATGAAAAACTCGCCGCCATCCGCGCCTTGGCTCGCCAACGTCACCCGGAATCCGCGCAAACCCTTGTGCATATCTTGGAGACGGAAAAGGATGTCGCCTTGAGGACGCGTGCTCAGGAATCACTCCGCGAAATGACGGGCAAAAACCTTCCCGCGGATGCGGTCGCATGGAAGCAAGCCATCAACGGCATCGACACGACGATCGCGCAAGAACCCAGGTCGAATCCAATTCAACAGGTTGGAAGTTGGTTGAAGTGGGGCAATTGACCACCGCCAGTACTGGGGACTTGGCGATGCGAAGTCCCCACGAAAACGGCTCGTTTCGTGGGCGTTGCGCCTGATGCACCGTCAATCTCCGAAGTTCGTGCCTACCCGTCGGGCGGCCTGGATCAAGGGGTGATCGGGCGGAACGAGCCTCGTTTTACCGGCGACCTCTTCCAACGGAATGGACGTCACTTTGGACCCGACCCAAGCGACCATCCGATTGTAGACGCCTTCGGCACACATCTCGGCCGCGTGCGTTCCAAATTGAGTCGCCAAGACGCGGTCAAACGGGGTAGGTATTCCACCACGCTGCAAATGGCCTAATACGGTGACACGGCATTCCATGCCGATTCGAGACGTAATTTCTCGCGCGACGGCCGAACCGATCCGCCCTTCCCCCGCAGCATGATTTTCGTCGCTCTTGGCTTTCTTCCCCTTCTTATCCTTCTTTTTCTTGTCACCCTTTTCTTTAACCTTCGTTTCCTTCTCGGAAGCGTCCTTCGCGATCGCGATAGGGGCTTTTTGTTTCGCACGCGCTCCTTCGGCGACGGCGATGATGCTGAACCATTTGCCTCGCCTTCGGCGTTCGGTTAGGTGATTGCAGATGCTTTCGATGTCGTAATCAATTTCAGGCAGAAGGATAATGTCGGCGCCCCCTGCGACGCCCGCGTGCAGCGCCAACCAGCCTGCGTTGTGTCCCATGACTTCGATCACCATGACGCGCAAATGCGCTTCAGCCGTCGAATAGAGTTTGTCAATCGCTTCGGCGGCGGTGGTGACGGCGGAATTGAACCCGAAGGTGATATCCGTACCAAACAAATCATTGTCGATCGTCTTGGGCAAACCAATCACATTCAACCCTTGCTTGGAAAGGTTGTACGCCACCTTGTGGGTGCCATTGCCTCCCAAACAAATCAGGCAATCCAAGCCAAGCCGATTGTACGTTTCGACCGCACGTTCCGTTAGATCGATGATTTGGCCGTTGGGCAATGGCATCTTGTGGGGCTTTTCGCGGCTGGTTCCGAGAATCGTACCACCCAACGAAAGGATGCCGGAAACGTCGTGAAGGTGAAGGATCCGTGAATGGTTTTCGACAAGCCCGCGAAACCCTTTTTCGATGCCGATCACC
>WBZS01000360.1_pt4 | contig 14520 bp, 12 predicted proteins | sample 5204201 | NCBI WGS metagenome assembly WBZS01 (sample SAMN12344357, study PRJNA552823) | activated sludge metagenome | biome: Activated sludge suspended growth; feature: Nitrification reactor; material: Wastewater; isolation source: activated sludge from nitrification reactor of wastewater...
GGCGGACGCCGGGATCTCGGGGCCCCGCGGTCGCGGCCGCCCGGACGACCTCAGGTCGGCGTCCGCTGCGCTGTCCACGGGCACCGCGCCGAACGGTTAGGATCGCTGGGGAATTGGAGGGACGATGAAGAGCGTGCGTTGGGTGCTGGCCGCGGTCGTGGCCGGACTGCTGGTGTTGTCGGGATGTTCCAATCCGGGGGCGAACGTGGCCGCGACGGTCAACGGCGTCGACATTCCCGGGTCGCAGATCGAAAGCGCCGTGCAGGCGATCGGCACCAGCCCGGGTCAGCTGGCCGAACCGCACGCCATCGTGTTGACCTTCGCGATCCGCGGTGAGGTCGCTCGGACGATCGCCGCCGAGCAGGGCATCCAACTCACCGGGGAACCGCGCACCACCGTGCTGAACAGCAACCCGAGCCTGGCCCAGTACGCCGAGGTCCCCAACGCCGCCGACTTCGTCACCGACGTGATCGACTCGAATCTGGTGACCAACCGGATCGGCGAGGCCGCCTTCGTCGCCAAGATCGCGGACGCCGACGTGCAGGTCAATCCGCGCTACGGCTCGTGGTCGGTGCAGAGCGCGGCCGTCGACCAGGCCGGCGGTCAACTCTCCAAGAGCTGGGCGAGCCCGACCCCCGCGCCCTGACCGTGCCGCAGCCCGAACTGGATCGCCTCATCGAGGTGATGCACACCCTGCGCCGGCGCTGCCCCTGGGACGCCGAACAGACCCACGAATCGCTGATCCCGTACCTCGTCGAAGAGACGCTCGAAGTGGTCGAGGCGGTCGAGGACGGCTCCGACGCCGCGCTCGTCGAGGAGCTCGGCGACCTGCTGCTCCAGGTGGCCTTCCATGCCGAGATCGCCGCGGAGCAGGGGCGGTTCGACATCGAGGACGTCGCCCGCGGCATCACCGAGAAGCTGGTGGCCCGGCACCCGCACGTGTTCGCGTCCGAGCCGGTTCCGGACGACCTGCTGGCGACCTGGGAGCAGCGCAAGCGGGCTGAGAAGGGACGCACCTCGGCCCTCGACGGGATTCCCGGCCGGATGTCCGCGCTCACCCGGGCCGCCAAGGTGATCGCCCGCACCGAGCGCCACGGCCTCTCGGTGCCGCTGTCCGGCGAGGCGTCCCCACCCGAGGCCGGCGACGACGACTTCGGACGCCGGATCCTCGCCCTGGTCGCCGAGGCGCAGGCCGCCGGGGTGGACGCCGAGCAGGCGACCCGGGCCGCCGTCCGCGACCTGGAACGCCGCATCGCCGCGGCCGAATCCGCCGGCTGACCGCGTCCGCCCGGCCCGGTCGGCCCCCGGTACGCGGGGACGGTTCTTTTCGGTCCAACTCTTGTCGGGACCCCGGCACATGGGGACGGTTCTTTTCGGTCCGCTCTCGGACGCCGGTGGACCGAAAAGAACCGTCCCCGCGGTCCGCGCCCGCGGTCCACGCCCGCGCCTGGGTGGACCGAAAAGAACCGTCCCCGCGGTCCACGCCCGCGGTGCACGCCCCCGCCCGGGTGGACCGAAAAGAACCGTCCCCGCGGTCCAACGCCCCGCCGGTCCGCAGCCGGTCGGCCGGCCGAACGGTGACGCCGGGCGGGGCGGCTGAGATCGGCGGTTCGTTCCTCGTCGTCCCCCGTCCCGTGCCGGTGCGTTGACCGCTAGGGTGAGAAGCGACGTTTCCACCACCCGAAAGGCACTGCATCGTGGCAAGCATCGAATTCGTCGACGCCCGCGAAATCCTCGATTCCCGCGGCAACCCCACCATCGAGGTTGAGGTCATCCTCGACGACGGCTCCCAGGGACGCGCCGCGGTCCCGTCCGGCGCCTCCACCGGCGCCTTCGAGGCCGCCGAACTGCGCGACGGCGACAAGGGCCGCTACGGCGGCAAGGGTGTGCTGAAGGCGGTCGAGAACGTGCAGCAGCAGCTCTCCGCCGAGATCACCAACGTGTTCGAGGCCGACGCCCAGCGGGCCATCGACCAGGCCATGATCGAGCTCGACGGCACCCCCAACAAGAGCAAGCTGGGCGCCAACGCCATCCTCGGCGTCTCGCTGGCCGTCGCGCACGCCGCCGCCGAGTCGGCCGGCCTGCCGCTCTACAAGTACCTGGGTGGCCCGACCGCCAACCTGCTGCCGGTGCCGATGATGAACATCCTCAACGGTGGGTCGCACGCCGACTCCAACGTCGACATCCAGGAGTTCATGATCGCCCCGATCGGTGCCGACACCTTCGCCGAGGCGCTCGAGATGGGCGCCGGCGTGTACCACGCGCTGAAGGCCGTGCTGAAGGGCCGGGGCCTGGCCACCGGCCTGGGCGACGAGGGCGGCTTCGCCCCCAACCTGGAGAGCAACCGGGCCGCGCTCGACCTGATCGTCGAGGCCATCAAGAACGCCGGCTTCGAGCCCGGCAAGGACGTCGCGCTGGCCCTCGACGTGGCCGCCTCCGAGTTCTTCAACGAGGACGGCACCTACCAGTTCGAGGGCGAGGCCAAGTCGTCGGCCGACATGGTCGCCTACTACGCCGACCTGGTCGCCAACTACCCGCTGGTCTCCATCGAGGATCCGCTGAACGAGGAGGACTGGGACGGCTGGAAGGCGATGACCGTCGAGCTGGGCGAGAAGGTGCAGCTGGTCGGCGACGACCTGTTCGTCACCAACGTCGAGCGGCTCAAGCGCGGCATCGACACCGACACCGCCAACGCGCTGCTGGTCAAGGTGAACCAGATCGGTTCGCTCACCGAGACCATCGACGCCGTCACCATGGCGCACCGGGCCGGCTACTCGACCATGATGAGCCACCGTTCCGGCGAGACCGAGGACACCACCATCGCCGACCTGGCCGTCGCCCTGGGCTGCGGCCAGATCAAGTCGGGCGCCCCGGCGCGTACCGAGCGGGTCGCCAAGTACAACCAGCTGCTCCGCATCGAGGAAGACCTCGAGGACGCGGCACGCTACGCCGGTGCCGCCGCCTTCCCCAGGTTCAGCACCAACTGACCGTACGCTTGACCTGATGAGAGGTCAGGTCTGATGGCCCGCGAACGGCGGCCAGCACGTACATCGCCAGCCGGCCCGGGGCGCACCACGCGCACCCGGGCCGGCTCGCGCGCGTCCGGAGCCCGTTCCACCGAGACTCCGGCCTCCGCGGAGGCCCCCACCACGACCGAGGGCGGCGCCAAGAAGCCGCTGCGGTTGCCCAAGCTGCCCAGCCGGCTGGGGCTGACCCGCCGAGCGTTGGCGGTGCTCAGCGTCCTGATCGTCCTCGCCCTGTCCTACGCCAACTCGCTGCGGATCTATCTCGGCCAGCAGCACGACCTGGCCGAGGCCAATCAGCAGATCCAGGACCGCACCCAGCGCGTCGCGCAACTCCAGGACGAACTCGAACGCTGGAACGATCCGGCCTACGTCAAGGCGCAGGCGCGCGAGCGGCTGGGCTGGTTGCTGCCCGGTGAGACCGGCTACCGGGTGATCGGCCCGGACGGCAAACCGCTCGGCACCGGCGTCGTCCTCGACTCGACCAACGAACTGCCGCCCGGCGAACACCCCACGATGTGGTTCGACCGCCTTTGGGGCTCGGTCGAGACCGCCGACAGTCCCACCCGCCGCGTCGGACGCTGACCGCCGCGCGCGGACGCGCACGCCGGCGGACGCGCACGCCGCGCGGACCCGCACCCCGCGCGATCGCGCTGTCGAACCTCCTGGCAGACCCGGACGACCGCCGGTGCCTCGTCGTCGCCGCATCCCCTGCAATCTCGCCTCGGGGTGAACCTGGACGCTCAGAAAAGCGGATTTTGGTTAGGCTAACCTAAGCTCCGCGCCGGTTCCGGGCGCTTCACCTCAGGAGTCCCATGAGTCTCACTTCATGGCGGACTAGGCGCGGACGAACCGCTGCCGTGGTCGCCGCCCTCACCCTTGGCCTATCGGCCCTCACCATCACTCCGGCCGTGGCCGCCGACGCCGTGTTCAACGTCGGCGGCGACTCCGGCGCGACCGCGCAGGTCAACGACCTCGCCTATTCGGGCAGCCCGATCCACATCGAGGGAACCGGCTGGACGACCGGCATCACCGGGTCCAACGGATCGTGCGTCGCGGTCAAGCTGGGGAACGGCAGCGGCGCGTCCGGTGCCAGTGGCGCCCTCGCCACCGTGCAGGATCCGCTGCCGACCCCCGCGGGTCCCTGCACCGGCGTGATCGCCACCAACCTGGGGGTCTGGGCGCTGGTCCCGGCGGACGAGGACGGCAAGATCTCCGCCGACCTCCCGTTCCCGACGGCGAGCAACAGCGGCAGTCCGAAGATCGTCGACTCCGAGTGGGCGGCGGGCACGAAGCACCATCTGCGCCTGCTCAGCGGCGCGACCAACGGCGGAACGGTTCGGTCCGCCTACATCGACTTCACCATCGCGGCGCCCGCCAGCACCCCCACCATCGCCACCCCGACGGTGACCGTGAGCGGCGGCAACGTCTACGCCAGCCTCAGCGGCTCGGGCTTCACCGGCGGCGAGACCCTGACCGCCAAGCTCGGCGACACCGCGCTCAGCTTCGGCACGGGCACCGGGACGGCCAGCACGACCGTGCCGGCGACGGGCGTGTTCTCCGGCGTCCGGCTCAACCTGCCCAGCGGCACCCGGGCCGGGAAGTACACGGTCACCATCCAGCGCAGCGCCGACGGCGCCGACGACTATCCGTTGTCGCTGACGGTGAACCCCACGCTGGCGTGGAGCAACGGCGCCCGGGTCGGTTCGAGCGGCACGCTGACCCTCAGCAACCTCGCCGACGGCGCGACGATCTCGTCGGTCAAGTTGGGCGATTCCACCATCGCCACCGACCTGACCGCCAACTCCGACGGGGTTGCGACGGCGTCCTACTCCATTCCGTCGGACTTCGCGGTCGGGGCCACCTCGCTGACCGTGGCGCAGACCGCTCCGAGTGCGGTCGGCTACACCGTGAACGTGACCGTCTACCCCGACGAGACGATCTTCGGCACCGACGGGTTCGACCTGATCTCGGACGGCAACGGGTTCACCACGAACCCGGGCCTCTACCAGTCGGCCTACAGCGCGAAGAAGCGCGCCCTCTACGTCACGGCCGCCAGCCAGGGCACCGGCACCAGCGGCTTCCTGTACCGGCTCGATCCGGACACCCTCGACGTGGTCCAGAGCGTCAACCTGCCCGCGATCACCAAGGACGCCGCGGGCAACGACGTGTCGGGCATCGGCGCCGGCTTCGGCGTGGGCGTCGACGACGTGCACGGCACGGTGTGGATCACCCTCAGCGGACGCAGCTTCAACACGGTCGCGGTCTACCGGCAGAGCGATCTCAAGCTGCTCAAGCAGCTGCCGACCGGTACCACCAGCCACGCCCGCGACGTCGTCTACGACCCGGAATCGAACCTGGTGTTCGCGAGCTCGGCCAGTGAGGGCACCTCGGGCGACGGCTACATCTCCGTGTTCTCTCCGACCGCTCCCTACAACAAGCTGACCGACATCCAGACCGGGCCGCGCACCGAGTTCAACCCGGTCTCGCTCGCGCTCGGCGGCGGCCTGCTCTACTCGCCCAGCCTGCAGAGCAACCAGGTCGTCCGGATCGACACCGCGAAGGTCAAGCAGGCCATCGACAAGGACGAGGCCTACACGCCCACCTTCCTGAAGGTCGGCAGCTATCTCGGCTCCGGACGCGGCAGCAGCGGCATCGCCTACGACGCCAAGCACAACCGGGTCTTCGTCGCCAGCCAGAACCAGAACTCGGTGACGGTCGCCGACGGCACCACCGGCGAGGTGATCAAGGAGGTGGCCACCGGCCAGCAGGCGCTCAACGCGGTCGTCGACCCGGTGCACGAGCTGGTCTACGTCACCAACTTCGGTGGCAGCTCGGTGAGCGTGCTGGACACGGACGGCAACAAGGTGGCCGCACTGCCGATCACGCGGGCCAATCACGTCGCGGTCGACGACCAGGGCGACGCCTTCGTGGTCGACAAGAACGCGGCGTCCGGAACCACCAACAAGGTCTGGAAGATCACGCCGCGCGCGGTCGCGGCCGGCTCGGTGTCGATCGAGGGCGCCGCGACGATCGGCGAGACGCTGCGGGCGGTGGCGACCGGCTGGGATCCGGAGGCGACGCTCACCTACCAGTGGAAGCGCTACGGCCAGCGGATCGACGGCGCCACCAGCGCCAGCTACCGGCTCACCTCGGCCGACGTGGGCAAGCGGATCTCGGTCGCGGTGACCGGGACCCGGAAGGACTACCAGCCGACCACGGTCACCTCGGCCCGGACGGCGGCGGTGGTCAAGACGGGCCAGCCCGCCGGCACGGTCGCGATCACGGGCACGGCCCGGGTGGGTCAGAAGGTCGCCGCCAGCACGGCCGGCTGGGCGTCCGGTTCGAAGCTGACCTACCAGTGGAAGCGCGCCGGCGTCGCCATCGGCTCGGCCACCAGCGCCACCTACCAACCGGTGGTCGCCGATCTGGGCAAGGCCCTGACCGTCACGGTCACCGGCACCCTGGCCGACCATGAGGACGCCACCGCCACCTCGGCCGCCGTGACGGTGGCGCCGGGAATCCTGACGGCGCCCACCCCGAAGATCTCGGGGACCGCCAAGGTGGGCAAGAAGCTCACCGCGACCGCGGGCAAGTGGACCAGCGGGACCAAGCTCAGCTACCGCTGGTACGCCAGCGGCAGCTCGATCAAGGGCGCAACCTCGTCCAGCTTCAAGCTCACCTCGAAGCAGAAGGGCAAGAAGATCACCGTCAAGGTGACCGGCACGCTCACCGGCTATGCCACGGTCACCAAGACCTCCAAGGCGACCAAGAAGGTCGCCCGGTAGGACTCCGACCGATCGGCCGTTCGGCCCCCGTCTCCGGTGAGGCGGGGGCCGTTCGGCTGTGTGAGTTTCGACAGCGTCGCGCGGCGCGGGCAGAATGACGGTGTGTCCGTCCCCTCCCAGATCGACCCCGCCGACGTGGCGGCGATCGAGGAGCAGTTGGGCCGTGCCCCGCGAGGCCTCGTCCGGGTCGCCTGGCGCTGTGCGGACGGCAGCCCCGGCGTCGTGGTCACCACGCCCCGGCTGCCCGACGGGACGCCGTTCCCGACCACCTACTACCTGACCTGCCCGCAGGCCGTCGCCGGCTGCTCGACGCTGGAATCGCGCGGGGTGATGGCCGAGATGACCCGCCGGCTGGGCGAGGACGCCGAACTGGCCGCCCGCTACGCGGCCGCGCACGAGGCGTACCTGGCCGACCGTCGGACGCTGGGCGAGGTGCCCGAGATCGACCTGGTCAGCGCGGGCGGCATGCCCACCCGGGTGAAGTGCCTGCACGTCCTGGTGGCTCATGCCCTGGCGGCCGGCCCGGGAGTGAATCCGCTCGGCGACGAGGCGGTCGAGTTGTTGCGGGAATTTCCGTTCGGCGAGTGTCTGGGGGAGCGATGAGGGTAGCGGCGATCGACTGCGGGACCAATTCGGTACGCCTGCTGGTGGCCCAGGAGGGCGCGCACGGGGGCCTGGCCGACCTGGAGCGCCGGCTCATCCTGACCCGGCTCGGCCAGGGCGTGGACGCCACCGGGCGCTTCCACCCGGAGGCCCTGGAGAGGACGCTGGCGGCCTTCGCCGAGTATGCCGGGGTGATCGCCGGCCTGGGCGTCGACCGGGTCCGGCTGGTCGCCACCTCGGCCGCGCGGGACGCGTCCAACCGGGACGAGTTCTTCGCGGGTGCCCGGGAACGCCTGGGCATCGATGCCGAGATCATCAGCGGCGACGAGGAGGCGGCACTGTCCTTCCGCGGCGCCCTGACCGCGCTGCCCGACGTGGCTGCGCCCGCCCTGGTGATGGACATCGGCGGCGGCTCCACCGAGCTGGTCCTGGGCAGCGGGGGAGCGACGCCGCACATCGAGCACGGGCTCTCCCTCGACATCGGCAGCGTCCGGATCCGCGAGCGGTTCCTGGCCGGTGACCCGCCCACCGCCGAGCAGATCGCCGCGGCGTCCGACTACGTCGACTCGCTGCTGGACGGCTCCGGAATTCCGTTCGCCGGCGTGGCCACCTGGATCGGCGTCGGCGGCACCGCCACCTCGCTGTCGGCGGTCAACCAGCGGCTGCCCGAATACGACCGGACGAAGGTGCACGCCTCCACGATCACCCGCCACGATCTGAGCGCGCTGACCCGGCGGCTGCTCGGCTCCAGCGTCGCCCAGGTGCGCGAACTGCCGTCCATGCACCCCAAACGCGCGGACGTCATCTGCGCCGGCGCCCTGATCGCCGACCGGGTCGGACGCCGCGTCGGCGTCGACCTCACTGTCAGCGAATCCGACATCCTGGACGGCATCGCCCTGGGTCTGCTGGAGCGGTAACACGCGACGTTCCTGCCGCCGGATCTGTCGGCACGCACTACGATCAGGCCCGTGCCCCCGTAGCCCAATCGGCAGAGGCAGGCGGCTTAAACCCGCTCCAGTGCGGGTTCGAACCCCGCCGGGGGCACCAAGAGACTCCTACTCGAACCCGCACGTGCGGGTTCGACGCGAAGATGGTTACGAAGCTCAGAAACACCCTCGGGCCCCGGAGGCCCTTGTTTGCACCCGATCAGTGCTGTCTTGAGCGGTGTCGGGTGCTCCTCGCCGGTGGCCTGGAGGTCGGAAACGAGACCCATCTTGAGGTCGTCGGCCACTCCATCTTGCTGCCGCCACCGCTGCCGGATGGCCAAGGCCCGCTGGGCAACGCTGCGCCGCACCATCATCAACGTCGCGGGCCGGGTCGCTACCACCGGTCGCCGGCTCGTCCTGCACCTACCCACCGACTGGCCGTGGCAACCCGGCTGGGAAGCGCTCCGGGCTGCCGCGACCAACCCACCCAGGCGACTCGCCGCTTCCTGACCACCCAGCCCCAGCAGGCGCAACCAAGGACCCGAGTGGAAAGCCGGACAGACCGGCGATCACACCGCGCCCACGAGCGAGAACGACACACCCAGCCCGGAACGAGCTACCCCTGGAAACACCGACGGTGGATCAGGGCTGAAAGGAGACACCGGAGAGTTGCGGATTGAGAACACCGGCCTGGTCGCTCACGAGGCCGACTTGAGGATCGAGGCGCCACCAGGCGTGACGGCTGAACTGCCGCGCAGTAAGGTGGACACAGCCATACCACCTCCATCCCGAGCAATCTGCGAAGCTACTGCACATCACCCACCAGATGGGCTTCGCGCCGTCGCTGACTTCCATCTCGACCCGATGGCCAGCCGCCAGCATATGGCCGCAGAGATGCCGGACTGAGCACAGGCACCCGCGCCCCCCCAAAGCACGACCTCGGCCTCACTCCCGCCGATACCCCAGGTGTGAGGTCCGTGCCATCGCCCCCGACTTCCCAGCGCGTTCAGGATGTCGCGAGTGTCTAGGTCGATCGCTGGCTCGGTTTCGAGCCGATGACCGATGGATCATCGTGACCTGCCGTAGCGCGGCCTCAGGGCACTAAGAGGTCCAACTTGAGAGAACAATTGAATGGAGGGGTGGCGCTTCGGCTCCAGCCAGTATATCCTCCCATAAGCCAAAGGTTGGCCACGGCTAGTCATTCTTCGTGCGAAGACAGACTGGAAAACGCGGAGAGGACTCCCATGAGGCCATTCGTTAGGACACTGATCGGGATCTCGTTGGGGGCGATGGTTGTAGCCACAGCGCCAGCCGCCATGGCTCGCGCTGAGGGTTGCTATCAGCGAACCAAATACACGTCCACCGATATTAGCTTCTCCACAATGTTCGAGGCCACAGCCAACTGCAACGGCGTGTATGTCGCGTGGGTCTACACGAGTCCGGATTACGTGCGAGGTCGCTTCTACAAGGACGGAAGTTGGCAACTCAGCAGCTACGGCTGGCAGTGGTCTTCGAAGTTGCAGGGCGATCCCTCCAAGAAGATCATCGGCAACACGATTACTGGGCGCCAGATCAAGGGCCAGGGGTACAGCTATAATCAGGACGCCATCTACTACTTCTGATCGAGTTGGGAGTGGACGGTGTGGTCGGCAAGGTGATCCTGCCTGTGATGCCTATACCTTGTAGGCGGAGGGGTGTGGTGGCTATCCGGTGCGTGCGCGGCATCAGCGCTGTCTTCGCGGCCGGAGTTTTGGCAGCCTGCGGTGCCGCCCATGAGCAGATCGGGCCCTCCGGGACCGATCCCCAGGTCGTGCAGGATGTAGTCGAGGCCAGCTTCATGGTCCCGGGGGAGCAGGTACGCCGGGGTATGCGAATTATGGAGTTCGTGCGTCAGAAGGGGATCGAGAGTTGCGGCGGACGCTTTGGCTCTATCGACGGTACCGCCAACCGCTTCGATCAGAGTCGTCTAGCCGATCTTTCCTTGATTCGTGAGCGCGGGCTTGTTGAGCAGGACGCGGTAGATCGGGAGGACCGAGTGTTGTCCGGGTTGACGCCGGGATGCAACCTCGTGCCCGACCTACCGCGTCTGACTGACTGGCGAACGCTCCCAGAGTCCTGGTCTGACGTTGTTGCCAGTGAGGCCCTGAGTGCCTCACTGGATCCCTCGAAGCAGACGATGGCTCAATGCTTGCGAGCAAAGACAGGCCTCGCCGTCAACGCCACCGATCCCGCAGCGTCCTACTTGTCCTCGGTCAACCAAGCGATGGCACAAGGTGCGACAGAGGCGCGTCAGATGCAGCTGGCCGCTGCCTATGCAGACTGCTCGCAGGAGCACTTTTCGAAGCTGCGCGACCTGTTGCTGAAGAGGCGTCCCGCTTTTGTGGAGCGTAACCGCGAGCTTCTCCAACAGTTCGCCTCTGGTCTGGTAAGGGCCGGGTATGTCCCGTAAAGCGTGGTCGGTCCTCGGGAATCCCAGCGGTAGTGGGCGCTTTGCCTATGCGATCCTTGGTGCGTGCGTGGTGGGCCTGGCATGGCTCGTCACCGCGACCTCTATGTCGATATCCCCCGAGCAGGCGCGCGAGCGACGTGCATCTCCCATTCTTCCGCCGCCGTCGGCCCCACTAGTGAGAACCGAGTTGCGCCAGGTAAGTTGGTATCCCTGTAGCCGTACAGCGACGACAGTCGATGTCGTAGCCCCAGAGGTTCCAGCTGGCTATCGGTCTATTGTCACTTGGCTGGCCCCGCGCGGCATTAAGGCACGCACCGGTACACTCCTCGCCAAAGTGTCAGGCCAGCCGCTTTTTGCAATTGAGACCAGTGATGCTCTCTATCGTGACCTAGTAGTAGGTCTTCGTGGTGCCGATGTTCGCGCCTTCGAGACAGCGCTCAAACGCGCGGGCTTCATAGCACGCGTAGATGACCTTCTTGAGCCGGCCACGGTAGCTGCCTGGAGACGGCATGCCGATCATGCTGGCAGAGGCGACCGCATCAAAATCAATAGCCTCGTCTCAGTCCCTCGCAACACGATCCTCGACAACCTAGCGTCGAGCAAGAGCAAGGAGGTAAAGCGCGGTGACGTTCTTATGACACTCACCTCCGGCGTGGGGGCGTACCGCTGTGAAGTGCCCGATATTCCGAAGGACGTGGTCCCTGGGAGATTGACCTTTCAGGTCGATGGAGCGATCTTGAAAGATGCTGTTTTTGTCCTCCATCAGCGCGAAGACGATAAGCCTGGATATGCGGAAGTCCGCTTGAAGAAGTCGGTCACGGCGGAAGAAGGCCAACTGGGCATCACGGCGGCAAGTAGCAAAGGCTCGGTGCTGGCCGCCCCGCTTAGTGCGATCAAGACGGACAGCAGCGGCGAGTTTGGCGTCGTTGTCATAGACGGTGCTAATCAGCGGCAGGTGCCCGTGGGTTTAGGGGTCAGCGCCGAAGGGCTCATCGAAGTCAAGGGTGAAGGCCTTGATGAGGGAGTGCGAGTGCTGCTGTTCGACGGGACGAATATGCAACAGCCCGATCCCGCTAGCCCGACCAGCATGCCTACTGCGGTCCCGTCGAACTCCGCCACAGTCCGCTGATGACTGTCCAGAATAGCTCTGCAAACTCGCTGCCCGCCGAAACAGATGATCCTCTTATTCAGCTCCAAGGCGTTGGTTTTCGGGTGACAAAGCCCAGTCCCGTCACTATCCTTCATCCACTTGACCTGACCATCATGACTGGGTCCTCGGTCGCCATAGTTGGGCCCTCTGGGGCGGGCAAGACAACTCTAGCTTCAATTATCGGGGCGCTTCAACCTCCGACATCCGGATCTTACCGATTCGCCGGCCGTGAGATCGTTGGTCTCTCTCTACGTGAGCTTGCTCACTTCAGGTCGGAGTATCTGGGATTTGTGTTCCAAAATTCGCACCTCATTGATGAGCGCACGACGCTCGCCAACGTCGACCTCGGAATTACTGACGCGAGTATCCCGATCGAGATCCGGGCTTCCCGGGGCATCGCCGCACTCGAGCAAGTAGGACTTCGCGATCTTTACGCCCGTCGGGCGGGCGATCTCTCTGGGGGGGAGCGTCATCGTGCCGCCATCGCGCGCGCGCTGGTCAAGAGACCTCACGTCCTGATTGCGGACGAACCCACGGCCGCCCTCGATCAGGCAACGGGGCAAGCGATATTGGATCTTCTCAAAAAGTCTACCGAGGACGGTGTAACGCTCATCGTCGTGACCCACGATATCCGCGCTGCCGATATGGCGGACTGCGTGGTGCGGATTGTGGATGGGTGCGTAGAGTCATGAAATCGGTCCACCTAGGGGCTCGCGCTCGCAGGCGTCTGCGAGCTCTGAGGGCCATGTCGTTGGACGCGACCGCGTCCCTCCTTGGCCGGCCTTGGCATGCTCTAGGAATGATCGCGGGCGTACTTCTCGGTGTAGCCAGCGTCCTGGCAGCAGTTGTAATCGCGGATACCCAACAGGCGCAGATCGATATTCGATTCGACCTTCAGCGGTCGGACCGCGTGATCCTTAGGGCTGATTCCGCCCCAAGATCTGGCTTCCCGGTCTCATCGCTCAGGTTGCTTTCGCAGCTAGAGCCTGTGAATTCAGTCGGAGAATTCTCCATTTGGTCCGATTCTGTCAGGATTAGCCGCTCTGTTGCGTTCAGCAGCGTACAGGCGCCGGTGATCGTTGCAGACACTGGAGGCCTCGCGGCCAGCGGCACGACGGTTGTCGTTGGATCGTCGGCGTTGCTAGACGCGACGGACAAGCGGGTCGCCTGGGTGGGCCGCAGTCTGGCGGCCAGGCTTGGTGTCGCTCCCTATTCAGGGTCGGCGCCGTCCGATGCAGAGGTTGTCGTTGGTGGGAGAAGCTTCAGTGTGGCCGGAATTATCGGCAACAGTGAAGGTTTTGACTATGTCAATAGCTCTGTTGTCCTTTCCCGGGGTTCTGCTGTAACTCTGCCGCCCTCGCATGAAAACAACATTCGTCTGCTGATTCGCGTCCGCCCGGGGGCTGCGGCGGCCGTGGCCGGTTATGCTCTTCGTGCTGTAGACCCGACGTATGCCATGGGTCTTGTCGACGTCACGCCTCCAGACGGAGCGCAGTTGCTCCAGGATGTTGGCGGTGATTTGAAGAGAGTAGGCGCAGCTCTAGGCCTTTTCATGGGGCTCGTCGGCATGGTCACTATCGCCAATACCTTGATGCTCTCTGTTAACAGTCGTCTGCGTGAGTTGGGCTTGCGTTCCGCGATGGGATGGACAAGAACGAGGATCGCTCTGCTTATATTGACCGAATCAGGGTTCTCCGGAATGGTCGCAGGTGTCCTAGGCGCAGCCGCCGGGCTGGCATCGGCGAGTGCGTGGTGCTGGGCTCATGGCTGGGCGCTGGTTGTGGCGCCCGCGCTCGCTCCCATGGTGATCGCCTGCGGGGTGGGGGCGAGCCTGTTGGGAGGGGTAGTTCCAGCACTCAAGGCCGCGTCGATCGCCCCATTGGAGGCCATGCGTTCCTAGCCGAGTGGGCGAGTGGGTCAGAGACGCGCGACGTCTGCGCCCATTTGGCGGGCAAGGAGTCGGCATCCAGACGCGCCCCATGATGCGAGTAAGCAATGTGCCCGGATGGGGTCCAGCTATTCGGAGCTACTTGCCATTCAGTCAGAGCGGGGCCGCCGCACGAGCATCTCTTGCATCAGAGGAGCAGTCTTGTGGCTCGCACATTTGCCTACCGTGTCCGTCTCGCGCTCGACGTCACGTAATTCCCAAATGCCGGACAGATCAACTCATGCGCTCGACCACGATGGGCGGACGATAACAAACCGCGCAGTTGATTCGGCGACGTGCAGGGATCGGGCGATGCTAGCCACCGACTGTCCGCCCGCGTGCATCTGCTGGATCGCGGCTACCTGACTACTCGAAAGGGATGCCGATGGGGGATCGGCTCCTGCTGCGGCTAGGGCGGTCCGCACGGAGTGTGCGCTGACGTCATACTTCTTGGCGAGGGCGGCGGTCGCGTCGCCCTCGGGGTGCCCGGACAACATCATCACAGTCCCGATCAGTAGGCCGATGTCGAAGGCGCCAAGGTGCCGTCGGCACCAAAGCGACCGGGCTGGCAGCACTCGACGGTCCTCCACGAGGACGCCGTCACCGCGATCGAACGCCTCAAGCGGACGACCGACGTCCCGATGCGCTCGCACG
>WBZS01001417.1_pt1 | contig 14501 bp, 7 predicted proteins | sample 5204201 | NCBI WGS metagenome assembly WBZS01 (sample SAMN12344357, study PRJNA552823) | activated sludge metagenome | biome: Activated sludge suspended growth; feature: Nitrification reactor; material: Wastewater; isolation source: activated sludge from nitrification reactor of wastewater treatment...
GTCACAGGGCCCGCCGCCATCAGTCCGAATGGCCGAGTATTAGCCATTCCCGCCGGTGCCGGGCAGCTTCGCCTCGTCGAGATCGAGAGTGGAAAGGAAATCGTTCGCTTAACGTCGCCGCATGATGACGTCATACAGCCTTGGTGCTTCGCCGATAGTGGAACCAAGCTCATTGCTCAACGCGCCGGCAATTTCGCTGAGTTACTCGTCTGGGACCTTCGGCTGATTCGCACCGAACTGCGTGAGTTAGGGATGGATTGGGAGATGCCCGAGTTCCCGCCGCCGGATGGTGAAAAGCCAATTCGGCTCAGGATCCAGCCTGGAGTGTTTGCGGTGGAATCATCCAGAAAATGATTCAACAACGTCTTCGCATCTTTTTGACCCGTCACGAAAACCAAGCCGACGTCAAGTTTGCGATTCTTCGCGCGATCGCGATGAAAACGAGAACGGTTAACGATTGAAATTTGTAAAACTCCAATCCGCGCACGGAGCCTGCTCGCGCCATGAAAGTTTTCTCGCTACAAATTTCCACGAAACGCATTTTCCTTGGCGGTACCCTCCATGCGCGGTGCCGCGGTAACTGGTATTCGGCAGGTATGTGAACCGCTCTAAGCCGGTGGGAATGCGAGGATTCGCCGCAGAAAGGCCCGATCCAACGAGAGTCGATCGCTTTCCGCCGTTCCCATCGAAGATTTTCCCGTTTTCACACTTGGCTTCCTGTTGATGATCGTGCTGTTTACGTCATTCACCTGGTAGACACGATCTTTGTTACATCCCGCTTGGAATCGGTACTTCCTTTTCGTGACCGACGCGGGAATCGTTTTCACCCAGGAGCCGATCATGAGTCGATGGACCCGTCTGCTATTCGGACCCGTCACGCGGACCATTCGGAAACACCAACAGCGTCTTGGCTTCGAGTCGCTCGAAGATCGGGTCACGCCGGACAGCGCGTTCAGCCAAGTCGCAACCCTCGTGAATGGCCAATTGGCGACCGTGGAAGCAGGTTTAGGGGCGATCGTGCAATCGACGGCCGACGTGCCGGTTTTGGGCCAACCTCTGGGAGGCCTTTCCAGCACCGCCCAATCCGCGTTGAGCGTGCTACGGGCGAGGCTCCGGTCGGAAGTCGCCCTTCTCGATAGCACGGCATCGCCACAGACGCTCGACGATGTGTTGACCGCCACGCTCAACAACGCGGGCATTTTGGCGGATGTCGCCGGCAATGGTACCGACGACGATGTTGTCGTCCAGCGCGATGCGAACGGACGTCTGACCGTGCAAACCAATCTCGGACGCACAGTAACAGGCCCTACCGTGGACGTCGGCCTTGGATTACCCGGCCTTCCGTTGATTCTGGATTCCGTGACAGCCTCAACCAAAGCTTCCGTGACCTATCGCAGTCTGACTTTCGGGCTAGCGGCCAACGGTTCCCCTTTCATCGACCATTCTCCCGCGAATCAACTGTCGATTGGCATCCAGGCGAGTCTCGCTTCCAACGCGATCATCACTGGAACGTTGGGGTTCATGACGTTTGGAACGCGGGCCAATTCAACCAGCTCGGCTGCCGTCTCTCTGAGCCTTCTGTCTGATTACTCCGACCAGGGGTTCGCGCCCCCTCGATTGACCGGCGACGCGAACGTCTTGATTCCGGTCGAAGCCAAGTTCGGCGGTGGAGATCCCAACGGCTTTGCCTATCCCGGCATTCAGACCGATTTCCAACTTCATTGGAACTTCCTGAACTCCGACCCCATGGCGAATCTCTCCTCGTTCGGAAGCGATCCGGAGGTCGAGTTCAAGAACGTGAAGTTCGGCCTGGGCACATACTTGTCCGGCGTGATGAAGCCCGTCTTCGATGTCGCCCAGGGCGTGATGACACCTTTGGAACCGATCCTCGACATTCTTTCGGCACGCATCCCTGGCCTTAGCGATTTGGCCGAGAAGGCGGGTTTTGGCTCGGTGGATCTGATCAAACTCGCCCAACTCGCCTCCGCCACCGGAGCCGTCCCCCCGGAATACCAATTGCTGATCGAACTCGTCTCAACGCTCAACGGCATTCACGAGGCGATCGACGGCATCGACACGAATGCGGCGAATTACTTCATCAACGTGGGCAATTTCAATCTGACAGGCAACGACGTCCGATCGGCTACCCTCAACGACATCGCCACGGCCCGCAATTTGTCCGATCTGATCCCGTTCGCGTTCGACACAGCTCAAAGTGTGGTTCGCGACGTTGAGAGCCAACTTCCCGCAGCCACCGCGCCTTTGTTCAATCTCATCAACAACAAACTGAAAACCGCCCAGAATCGCTTTTCCATCGACTTCCCGTTGCTCAAGAATCCCACTGCTGGGATTTTTCGGCTCATGCTCGGGCAAGACGTCGACTTCGTCAGCTTCACGGGCCAATTGCACTTGGATGCGTATGAAACTGAGCTGTATCCCCTGGTCGGCCCCCTGTCCGCACGGCTCAATGGCGAAGTCGATGTCGATGCATACTTCAAGCTTGGCTACGATACATTCGGTCTGCGGAAGCTCTTTCAAACCGGAGAAGCCGTCAAACTCGCGAGCGGGTTCTACCTTGATGCCACCCGGCCCTTATTGCACATGAGCGGCGGCATTTCGTTGGGCGCTGCCCTGTCTGCGCCCATGCCGCCCGTGCTCGTTCCGATCCCCACGCCCTTGGGGTTGATTCCTGTTCCCATTGGTCCCACGTTCAGCGTCAACGGCAAGCTGGCGGTAAATGATCTCGATGTGCGATTCGGCAGCACCAGCGACAAGTTCCGTATCTTCGAAACTTTGCCGGAGCGAATCTTTCTGACCAAGGGGACCGTCACGGCGGGCGTGAACGTTGTCGTGGAAGCCGGCATTCCGGGCATCAAGACGGTAAAGCTCTACGAAGGAAACGGCATCGTGCCTGACACCGTACTGCTCGATCTGGACAACGGGCCTTTGGCGAATCCCGTGAATGTCGTCACCAAGCCGCCGGTCGCTCCGCCAAAAATGAAATTCGAACTCGACATGCGCGAAGCGACCAGTCTTCTGGGCCGAGAGGCCAACGACGGTAAGCCGGATCGGATCGAGCTGTCCGTAGTCCGCAAGAACAAAAACGAGCCCTTCACGTTGATCGCCAAGGTGAACGGCAAAATCTTCACTTCACAAAAATTTCCAGGAACCATCCTGCTTTCTCAGGTCGAATCGATTCGTGTCTTGGGCTCCAACGACGACGACTCGCTCTTCGTCGATGGCAAAATCAACGCACCGATTGAGTTTCTTTCAGGGCCCGGCCAAAACGATCTTTTCTTGGACGACACGTTCGGCCTGGCCACCGCCAGTCCGGCACGGTACCAGATCACGCCCGGCTGGGTGCAACGAACGGTGAGTGCGACGGAAACCATTCGTGTCACGCACGATCAAGGAACTCAATTGACGTTGGTCACCAATAGTTCGCCAACTCTCAATACCGTAGTCATCGATGAAATCACCAATCGGACGGTGAATTTGCTGCTCGGCCCGACGACACATGACATCACCGCGAACCTGACCGTGGGCGGCGAGGGAGATCGCCTCAATATCGCGCGGGCGGTTCGCCGGGTCGGCGGAACAAATTCGCTGCACCTGATCGACGACACCGGACCGCCGGCCGTTCGATTCAGGAGTGGCCCGGCGACCTATACACTGGTCGACAATTCCATCCGGCGCGTCAAGCCTGCCTTGGCGAAGACCGGATATATCCAGTTCGAGCGGCTGATCGATGCCGTCGCAACCATCCAGTACGACGATATGGATACCGTCGAAATCAATGGCACCGACATGGGGAACACGTTCATCGTCCAGAACTCGTCCAAGCAAGTGGATTACACGCTCTTCGGCGGAGTTGGCGACGATGTCTTTCAATTGGGCACGCCACGCGTTGGCATCGGTGGAATCTCGAAAACCATCTCGGCGATCTCCGGCGGTGGCAACGACAAAATCGTGGTCGACGACTCTGCGACGGCGGCGCTCGGTCTTTCGACACGCTCCAAATGGACGCTCGACCGCGATCTGTTGAAGGTGGCCACGGACTATGTCATTCCCGGAACAGCCTCCACGGTCTCGACCTCTGGGCAAATTTTCCTGACGGGAATCAAGGATCTCACGGTTAAGAGCGGCGGCAGTTCCACGTTCACCGTGCTGGGAACCCCGACAGGGCGTACGCTCTTCGAAGGCGCGGCCGTCTCGGTTCTTGACACCGTGACCGTGACGCACACCCATGGGCCTTTGGAAATTCGGCTGCCCGGCGCCTTCGCCGTGGTGACCGTCGGCGGTTCACCCACGGGCCTCAACAATATCCGTGGCACGATTGAAATTCGCGGACGGAACATTGGGCTGACCGTGGACGATGCCGTCACGAATGTCGGGCACCGCTACATCGTGGGAGCGAATGTCGTGCAGCGCACCGACGTGCCTGCCATTACTTTTTTTGCTGAGGAGAATCTGCGATCCCTGGCGCTGAAGGCCGGAAGCCAGCGCGATGAAATCATCGTGACCGACACGCCGATCACGGCCAATCCCAACGGAACGCCAACATCAACCACAATCCAGACCAATGGAGGCGACGATACGGTGACCGTCGGCAAAACCACGGGATCCTTGGACATCTTGGCCGGTGGGTTCAGCTCTTTGCAAGTGGGTGACGGCTCTCGCGGATTGGGAATGATCCAGGGCCGAGTTACTATCACGCCCGTGGGGAGCCCTTCGTCGATGACGCTTACGCTCAATGATGCTGGCGAGTCGGCGTTCCAGCAGACCGAAATTTCAAGCCCCTTCAATCCCGCGTTAAACACCGACTCAACGTTGTTTCAGCGATCAAACGCTGCTCCGATTCTTTTCGCACGAAGTCGCCCCGGCCGATTCCAATGGGTTTCGGGCGAAGGCGGGAACACAGTGTTGGTCCGTGCGAGGCCGGGTACTTCGAGTGGCTTTCGAGCCGGGTCCGGCATCGATGAATTCCAGATCGGTTCCAGCGCCGGTCTCGCGTCTAACTTCGGCAGCCTCGACTTATTCGGAAACACGGGCACCAGCTCGGTCCTTCTTAACGACATCGCGGAAACTCGCGTCCAGACCTACAATGTGGCCACCACGCTGGGCAGGCAAATGGTCAGCTTCCGCGGCACCACGGCGACCTTCTACGAAGAAACTCTGGGAGCCCGGATCGACCAGGTATTCTTGGTCGGCGGATCCGGGGGCAACACCATTCGAGTCACTGGCACGGGACCGACCGTCGACGCGATGAAAATCGATGCGGGCGTTGGCGACGACACGGTTCGAATCGGCACCGATTTAGGCCAATTGAAAGCGGCAATCCAAGTGGACGCCCAAACCGGCCAAGACCAGCTATTCTTCGACGATCTGGTCGCGGGCCGACAAGACTACGCGTTCACCGATGCGGTCTTCACGCGGTCGAATGCCCAACCGGTCTTCTACCAGAATGTTGAGTTGCTCGATCTGAAAACCAGCAACGGAGACGACCAAATTGGCTATGCCAGCGTTACCGGCACCCTTCCCGCGACCATCCGAATCGACGGCCGACTCGGTAGCAACAGCCTGGCGATCGACAACGTTGCCAGCACGATTCGCATGACGAACCTCAACCAAGGAACCGTGAACACTGGTATGCGGTTCGCCAACGTGCAAACGCTTTTGGGCAGCGGTTTCGACGACTCCTTCGTCTTCGCCCCGAGCGGTCGACTCGAAGGCGGAGTGTACGGCCAGGCGGGAAACGACACGCTTGATTATTCGGCGTGGACTGCCAACGTCATCGTCAATCTGCGAACGAATGCCGCGACCGCGACGACCGGCATCGATTCCTTCGAGAACGTGGTCGCTGGAAGCGGAAACGATCTGTTGGTGGGTTCCGGTGGGAACGACCTAGCCGGCGGCGCCGGACGAGATGTGTTGATTGCCGGCGTCTCCGCAAGCACACTCACAGGTGGAGTCGGCGAAGATGTGCTCATCGGCGGTTCCACGGTGTACGACACCGATCCCAATTTCCTGGTCAATACCTGGGTTGGACTCGGAAGCCTTACGACCTACGCTCAACGCGTGGCCGCCCTCTTTTCCGGTCCGAACGCACCGCTCTACTCGTCGGCGGTCCAGAGCAACGGCGGCGGTAATCAGTTGTCCGGCGACGCAGCTCGAGACCTTTTCTTCGGTTCCAAATCGAACGACACGCATGACTGGAATGCGGAACTGGGAGAGGTGTTTGTGGATCTACGCAAGCCGATTCATGTGGATGCCAGCGCCTTGTCCCCCTCCACGATTCTTATCGATGGTGTTGAATATGGCACGGCTGGCATGGAGGTCGACCTAGCCCCGGGCGTCCATACTTTGCAGACAAACGGGGCGGACGTAGTCTACTTCGAAGTGGCGCCCAACGGGCTTATTGACTACGACACCAGTATGGAAGGGATCCTCCAGGGTAAGGGAACGACGAGCCTTCTGGTCATGGGGCGTCAGATTACGGTGGATGCCCATTTACTCTCGACGACCCAGCTCAATTTCGACGGACTGGTCGTTCACACTTTCGATCCAACGATTCCAAACCAATCGACCTTTTTCCTTCGCCTATTGCCGGGCGAACACAAGGTCACGCAGATTGGCGGCGATACGACACTATTTTACGTCACGAACGCGGGGCTAATCGAATATCACCCGCAATTGGAGGGAGCCCTCGTGGGCGCGGGCACCAGCACGCTCGGACTTCAGGGCCGCGAAATCACCATTGACGCGACCTTTCTGGACCTTCCGTGGATTTGGGTTTCGTACAATCTCTTCCAACCGGTGGATGGACCGATTCAGGTCCGTCTGCTCCCTGGAATTCACTACCTCATTCTTCCGGAAGCCGACGAGGTAATCTATTTCGAAGTTCGGCCCGATGGAACGATTGCCTACGATCCACTTCGCGAGGGGATCCTAAGCGGACTGGGCACCACCACCCTGGAGGTGATCAGCCAGCCCTGATCGGCGACCACTGGACGATTGTCAACCAAATCCCTTCCAGCGTGGGCGTTTCTAAACCGATCTCTTCGTTCTTGCATTTTTTTCCGTGCCGACCCGTTGAAAGGTCGGCACGGTCCGTCATTTCCCTTCTAGCGGCGTCCTTTTCTGGAATTTTTTGAATCGACGGGTGTTGCAACTTTCTCTCCTTGGGTACTTACCAATGGTGAGCAACATGATTTCTGAATCGACTCAGGTCCTATTGGCCGAGGCGAAAAAGGGAAACAAACATTCGCTGGGGCAACTCATGCAGTTGCTTCGCCCGTACGTGCGCGTCCTGGCGAGAGCGGCGCATGGCGGGAGGCTGGTTCGCCAAGCGGACGATTCAGACCTCGTTCAAGAAGCCATGGTGGAAGTCACCCGCAGCTTTGAGCGGTTCGAAGGCGTCGTTGTTCCGGAGTTTTTGGCCTGGTTGCGCCAGGTGGTCGCAAACACGGTGCACAAGACGATTCGCACGACGATCGGCACGAAAAAGCGAAATCCTGGACCTCTTTTTCCCATCGAAGCCGAAGGTGCCGAAGCAAGCTCCCGAGATCAACCGGATTACCGGGCCGAAGTCCGCGAGGAATCCGCACGTGTCGCGGTGGCCATGGAACAACTTCCCGACGAAATGCGCCAAGTTTTGGTCATGCGGCTGGTGGACGGCCGACCGCACGCCGAGATCGCGGTCGAATTGGGAAAAACCGATTCCGCGGTTCGAATGCTCTTCGTGCGCTCGGTTCGGCGATTGCAGCGAATTCTGAAGATGTAAGCTCATGAGGTGCAACCGATGGAAGACCTCAAACTTGCGGACTGTCTGGATGAAGTCCTGCGTGTATGGCAAGTCGGGGAACGAAGCGACATCGCTCGATTGCGGGCTACGTTTGCCCAAGAAGAAACGGAAGGACAGGTCGTTGATTTTTTCGTGGAGCTTTGCCGTGCCGCCGATGATTGGCGTACGCCGATCACCGGCCAGGACAATCCCGAGACGTTGGCTGAGATGCACCTGGATACGCCTTCGGTGGTCGGCGCACCGCTTGTGCCGCGGAGCACCTTTGGCCGATACGAAATCCAGGGCCGAGTCGCCGCGGGAGGAATGGGTACAGTGTACCGCGCTTACGATCCCACGCTTCGGCGTGTCGTGGCGTTGAAAGTGCCTCACCTTGATCCCGACCACCCTCGGTATGAAAATTTGGCGGACCAATTCGTTCAGGAAGCCCGGTTGGCGGCCTCGGTGGACCATCCGAATGTTTGCAGTGTCTTCGACGCGGGCAGGCATGATGGCACGCCGTTCGTGGTGATGGCCTTCGTGGAGGGGGAAACGCTCGCCAGCCGGCTAAAAACCAAGGGAAGATTTGAGGACGTCGCCAACGCCGTCGCATTGACGCGTCAAATCGCTGAAGGACTGGCGGCGGCACATGCGAAACGGATCGTTCACCGCGATATCAAGCCTGGCAACATCCTTTTGAGGGCTTCAGACCAGCGTCCACTCTTGACCGATTTCGGGTTAGCACGCATCGCGGAACAAGGAGGCGGGGTGACGCAGCCCGGCATCGTCGCGGGCACGATCGCGTACATGGCGCCGGAACAAGCCGCGGGAAAGGCAAAACTTGTCGGCCCCCACACCGATGTCTACGCGATGGGGGTTGTCCTTTACCAAATGGTGACCGGCCGACTTCCGTTCGAAGGAACCGTGCCTACGATCTTGGATCGCATCCGCACGGCACAGCCGGAATCGGCGACGCACCATCGGCAAGATCTGCCAGCCGCTGTCGACGGCGTGATTCGCAAGGCGATGGCGAAAAATCCCAGGGATCGTTACCCGGATGCCTCAGCGTTGGCGTTGGAATTAGGCCGCGTCGCGAAGGAAGCCGATTGGGCGTCGCCCGCGACCGTGACTTTCACGGCACCCTCCACTTTGCCAAAATCCGTGTGGAATTGGCGTTCGCCGTGCCTTGCCGCATTGCTGGTGGCCATGATCCTCGGCGCGTTCTGGCTTGGCTGGGAAAAATTCGCGGCCCCCACTTCACCGTTGGAGGGCGAGCTTTTCGTTCGTGTCTCGACGGATCCGGGAAAGCTCCGTTTCGACGCGGCGGCTCGGCCTAAAGTCAACGTTCTGGTCGACGACCAGGCTCGGCATGCGTTGCCAGTTCGCAATATCGACCTCGTCACTCTCGAGGTCCGTTTTTCGCGCCCGGCCTACGCCTACCTCTTGTGGTTTCCTGGCGAAGGTGGGCCGCCAACCCCGCTCTTTCCGTGGGATCCGCACCCTCAGAGCGGATTTCGCGAAATGCCCAAGCAAATTCGGGTAACCGCCATTCGCAGTCCGCCAATCGATGGAAAGGGCTGGCCTATCGCAGGTCCCAGCGGGTTAGAAACTGCGGTGGTGATGGCTCGAGAGGAGCCACTCACCGATCAAGAATTCCATGACCTTCAGGCACAACTGGGTACTCTTCCACCCACCCCCCTGGGACCTGACCTTCAGGAATGTGCCTGGCTTGATCCGATTTCCACGCGAGGCACGTTGCGGGGTCTCAACACCGCTGAATCAAGGGATCTCGTGGACGAGCCGGTGTTCAATATGTTGCGCCGGTTGAAGTCTCGGTTTCCATTCATTAAAGCCGTGCGTTTTGCCCATGTCGGTGATGCACTGGAAACTGTTCCCTCCCAAAACGCTCTACGAAAGGGGGGATAGTCCATGAGGGTTCGTGTATATCTTGCCAGCGTGATTGCGATCGTCCTACTCTCCGGCGTGACCCTATGGCTTTTTACCCATCCTGCTTCGCGGGACACGGTCATCGCTCCGCTTCCACAAAGTCCAGTTACGCCGGTCCAAAATTCGACGCTTGAACTGCCTGCCGACGCAGCCACGGCGATGGAACAACTATCCCGACAACTCGCCAGCGCCAAGGAGAAGCAGCCGACACATTCTGAGTTGATTTGCGACATGCTCATGAGAGCGGCCGAGTTGGCGCGGGAGATCGGTCGGGACACTGACGCTCGTGTCCATTACGAAGAGATCCGAAGCGTATGCGAATTGAGCGTGCATTGGCAAACACGCGAAGCGATTCGGAAGCTAATGGACCTGGAAACGGAAACCGCTCGACCCAAAGCCGACCGCGTGATGCTAAGACAGGCGAGAGAGCTTCATCGTACGGCATCGGACATGTACCACCGCGGCCAATACACACCCGCGATCCCAATTTGCGAACGATCCCTCTCCATTCGCAAGAGCTTGCACTCGAATCCCCATCACGAGTTGGCCGATTCGCTTTGCTTACTAGGTAAACTTCAAGCCAATCGGGGGGACCAGTACGAAAAGGCGTACGACACGCTGCTCGAAGCACGCCACCTGTACCGCAAAACGTTTGGCGAGGATCATCCAACGTACGCGATCTGTCTGCATTGGCTCGGAACCCTGGAAGATGATCGTGGCGCCTTTGTCGAAGCGCAAGATCTATTCACCAAAGCCATGGAAATCTTCCGTGCGACCCGTGGCGAATTCAGTTCCGAATACGCTAACACTTTAGCACGCCTGGGCCGAATGCATGCTGGGTGGTCCGTTACAGGAGCCGAGGCGAAGATCCTTCGTGCGATGCACATTCGCGAGACGACGTTGGGGACCACGCACCCCGACTACGCGGAAAGTCTGCACGATCTCGGAGTGCTCGCATTCCAATGGCTGCATCTTGAACGTGCGAAAGATCTTTTCCTACGAGCCAAGCAAGTGCGTGCGGCGGCATTGGGGAGCGATCACCCTCTGTCTGCGGAATCCCTTAGTTGGCTTGGCCGCGCTTTAGTCGACGAAGTCGACCTCACGGTGGGTCACGAGTATCATCGCCAAGCCATCGCCCTCGCGGAACTTGCCCATGGCCCCGACCATCCGCTTGTCGCTCGTTATTTGTCAAACTTCGCCAACATGTGCCATCAGGAAAACGACTTTGATCGAGGCGATCAGCTTTTTGCACGGTCGTTGGCGATTCGCAACCGCCTGGGCCTGGCCCGTCATCCGGAGCACGCGAACATCCTGCGATGCCGAGCGATGAATCTCAATGAATGGGCGTTTGGAGTGGTGTATTGGGAGAATCGCGATGTCAACCTGCAACCGGTCGAACAACTCTATGACGAGGTGTTACGGCTGTACGAATCGATTCCAAATTCGGATCGTCTTCCTGAATATGCCGGTGCTCTTTTAGAGTTTGCCGAGGTTTACTACGTCGACGAATACAAAAGGCGGACGCAAACCGAATGTCGGAAACTCATCGCCAAGGCGAAGGCGATGATGGAACTGGGCGGTGCCCTGGACTCTCACCCCTTCTACCTGACCTACCTCACGGCGAATTCTTACGCCGCCACTTCCGAGGGAAACTACGCTGAATCGAAACAGCATCTCGATCGCGCCGTGCAGTACAGTCAGGGCCGATTTGGCTTTGCCTTTCCCTATAAGAGAATGATCGGTTCGATGCTTCGCGTTGGTCTAAGGCTTCACGCAGGAGTTCAACTCGGAAATTTGGATCCCGAAGTGATTCAGGATTTCCAAGCCGTCCTGGAAGCGGACCGTGCCTTTTCCCAACGAGCCACGAACTCCGTCAACTCCTCAGCTCGACTGGGAATTGCCCGCAGTTTTTCGGAATCTACCAACGCGTTGCTCTCCCTTGTTCTTCGTTTCGGGGCCTCCTTTGATTCCTATCAGAAAGTGCTTGAGTACCGAGGTCTCGTGACGTCCTTGCAGGCTGTCGATCAGGCAGCCTACGACCGACCGGAACTGATCCCTTTGCTCGAGCGATTGCGGAACGCACGTCGTGACCTTACTCGCGTGGTCTACTCGGCTCCTGCACAGACCGAGGAACGTGCGAGGTGGCTCGACGAAGTCTATCGACTCAGCGGCCTGAAGGATGACCTTGAGGGTGAGATCGCCTTCCGCGTCCGAGGTCTGCCAACGGAACAAGAAATCGCTGTCTATTCTGTAAAAGATGTCCAAGCCTCCCTACCTGAAAACTCAGTCCTTGTTGAATATGTGGGATTTCAATTGATGGAGTCCCCGCCCACGGGCCAAGGCAGGATACGCCGCGTTTCAAGCATGGTCGCGTTTGTCATAAAGAAGAGCGGTGAGCCGATCCTGGTACCATTGGGGCCGCGTGAAGAGATTGAACTTGCTGTCGAGCGTTGGCGGAATGCACTGATCTCCTCGCGAAATACTCAAAGCAACTCGCTTGAAACAGCTTCAAATGATTTAGCCGATCGTATATGGAAACCGATCGCGAAGCACATCGGCGCCGTGGACCGTTTGATCCTTGCTCCGGACGGGCCCATCGCGTCGGTCTCGTTTGCCGCACTCCCTGGAAACCGCCCAGGGAGATATCTTTTGGAAGATTATCGCATTCACTATGTCCCGGCCGGTCGGGTATTGGCCGCCCAACATTCAAACCCGAATAAGCTCGGTTCGGGATTATTGGTTATGGGCGACATGGACTTTTCAAGTGCCGGCCGGACCGCTCACCCCGTACTTCGCGGTTGGCCGAAGCTTCCCTTCACAAAAATGGAGATCAACAACGTCTCTGAACGATTTGCCTTTACTTCGCCATCCTCAACGATCGAGAAACTGACAGGGACGGAGGCAACGGCGACGCGGTTCGCCGCCACGGTTCACTCCAAGCCCCGGTTCATCCACTTCGCAGGGCATGGCTTCTTCGCCCAGCCCCAATCATTCCCCGACTTGAGCGGGGGCCCTGCTGGAAGAAGCGGATTGTTTAGGCGAGGTCGCACGGGCCACCCAGCCCTGTTACGCAACCAACAGTTACTCTCTGGATTGGTGATGGCCCCTGGCGAACACCAAGCTGACCAGCTGTTTACCGCAGAGCAAGTGAGCAGTCAGGACTTTCGTGCCACCGAGTTGGTCGTTCTCTCCGCCTGTGAGACAGGCGTGGGGGATTTAACCGTCACTGAAGGTGCGATGAGTTTACAGCGGGCGTTTTTGACAGCAGGCGCACGGTCAGTTATGGCAAGCCTTTGGAAGGTGGACGATGCCGCAACGGCGGTCCTGATGGAGGAGTTTTATCGAAATCTATGGAAAAAAAAGCTCTCGAAAGTCGACGCACTTCGTGAAGCCCAGTTGGCCCTGCTGCGCCGTCCAGAATCTGTCCAACTTCGGGCAAGGGAACTACGAGGCTTAGACACCGCCACGCCACGCGACCTTCCAATTACCGAAACGTCCACCGCCGGACGAACGAACCCAGCACTCTGGGCAGCATTCACCCTTACCGGAGATGGACGATGACCGCAAAACATCAATCCAAAGGTTTCACATTGATTGAACTGCTCGTCGTCATTGGAATCATCGCCATCCTGATCGGTTTGCTTGTACCAGCCGTGCAAAAGGTGAGGGAGGCGGCCGCTCGACTAACATGTCAGAACAATTTGAAACAGATTGCACTGGCCGCCCACAGTTACGATTCTTCTCACAAGCGGCTTCCTCCCGGCGGAGATCTTCAGATGACAGGCCCACTGGTTTTTCTCATGCCTCATTTGGAGCAAGAAAATTATTTTCGAGGCTTTCAATTACGACCAAGCTTGTTCACCTATTGGTGGCAAGATCCAGCGAATCGGCCAGGCGTCGAAGGCCCACCATGGGACGATTCAATCCCCGTACCGCGCCCACCCTTGAGGTATGGGGCGGAGGGAACATTTTCGTTCCTAGAATGCCCTTCGTCTGTTCCACTGAACGCGGCGCACACTCCACTCATGGCACAAACGTTCGGTACGCCAGGCGTCGACTTCCAACTTGGACTGGAGGATAATTGGTCACTCGTCTCCGGGGCGCCGGGACATAAAGTCATCACGCGCACGCATTACGCATCGGTCTTGGGCGATTGGCTGGAACGGAGGTATCGGGGGCCATTCTATTTCAATCAACGGCTTGGCTTGTCGAACATCAGGGATGGCACCAGTAACACGCTGATGTTTGGCGAATGTGGCGGCATTACTGCACGGTTTCCGCCCGACATGATGATCGTTCCAAGCATTGGTTTGGCGGGCATTCACGTCCGCGTGGGACTGGACCAACAAACCACCCACGAGCGGCTCTCGCTCGGTACCGGCGAGGGCCCGATCCAGTTCAGTGGCCGGCATACCTCCGGCGCTATGAACTTTGCGTTTTGTGATGGCTCGGTTCGAATGCTGACCGATCCCAACCGGTGGAACAGTTCGAACTTTGATATGTTACTTCGCCTGGGAGCGTGTGCGGACGGCGAACCAGTCCCATCGCTTGATTGAGCCCGATCGTCGGGCAAATTATGGGAGAATTGGAATGTTTCGGCTGACGTTGCCTTTCGTTTTGTTGTTCTTACTACTTCCATGCGGATGTGAGTCACGGAACATTCCACAGGACTATACAAAAAAGCCCGCACCGGGGAAGCAATCGCCCTATGTTCCGCCAGGCCACAAGTTAAAAGTCGAACCGATCAACAAGGGCCCAAGCCAAGCGAACCCTC